>Ga0187855_10002975_pt1 | contig 12616 bp, 12 predicted proteins | sample June2016WEW_8_10_2_FD_132969 | JGI IMG/M metagenome (GOLD analysis project Ga0187855, IMG submission 132969) | Peatland microbial communities from SPRUCE experiment site at the Marcell Experimental Forest, Minnesota, USA - June2016WEW_8_10 | ecosystem: Environmental > Terrestrial > Soil >...
ATGTCGGCGGCGCGCTCGATCACGCTGCCGTCGGAGGTGACCATGCAGCCGAAGCCCACGCTGGTGACTTTCAGCCCGGTCTCGCCGAGGATGCGATAGCGCAGTTGCGGGGAGGCGATCGCGGCGCGCGGCGGAGCAGGGCTCCCCTTTTGGTCGTCCGCAGACGAGCGGGCGGCCGATGCCGCGGCGGGCACGGCCAGTCCGGCAAACAGGAAATTACGGCGGGATGAATCCGGCATAGATATTCTCCTAATCGGATGATAAGATCTTATTTTAGACCGGAGCGACTCTTTATGCCAACTGATTTTTCGCGACGTTTGTTCCTGGGCGGCTCGGGCGCGCTGCTGGCGCATGGGCTGCTCGCAAAATCTCAATCGAAACCGCTCCCTGACGGACCCAGAGGGTACCCCGGCTCGGTAACGGGCGGCGGCGCGGCGGTTTCCCTGATCAAGGGCGACGACCGGCGCAAGAACGCGCACGACGCGCTGGAGGCCATCGACGACCAGATCCGGCCGGCGCTGCGCCAGAAGAAGTACGTGGTCATCAAACCCAACAACGTGTCCACGGTGAATCCGTTGGCGGCCACCAATGCCGAAGCGCTCCACGGCATTCTGGATTACCTGGAGCCGCGCTTCAAGGGGCCGGTGATGATCGCGGAGGCGTCCGCCGGCGAGACCATGGAGGGCTTCGAGAATTTCCACTACGACCGGGTGGCCGCGGAACGGCGCGCGCAACGCGTAAGCCTGGTCGACCTGCACCAGGAAGCGAAGTATGTCACGATGCCGCTGATCGACTTCGACATCCATCCTTCGCCGGTGCGGCTGGCCGCGCGGCTGTTCGATCCGGACGCGTTTATCATCTGCTCGGCGATCCTGAAGACGCACAACACGGTGGTGGCCACGCTCTCGGTGAAGAACATGGTGCTGGGTGCGCCGCTGCACTCCGCACCCAAGGAGACGCCCCGCTGGAACGACAAGCGCCGCTACCATACGGGCCTGCGCCAAACGCACTACAACATGTTCCTGACCGCGCAGAAGATGCGGCCTTTCTGGGGCGCGACCCTGATCGACGGCTTCGAGGGCATGGAGGGCAACGGTCCGGCATCCGGCACGCCGGTGCCTTCGCGCGTGGCGATCGCGTCGACGGACTACATCGCCGCGGACCGCGTGGGCGTGGAGGCCATGGGGATCGACCCCAACTGGATCGGCTATCTGAACTTCTGCGGCCAGTTCGGGTTGGGGCAGTTCGATCTGGATAAGATCGAGGTGCGCGGCGAGAAGATTGCGTCGGTGCGGCGGAAATATCAACTACATAAAGACATCGAGCGCGAGTTGTTGTGGATGGGCCCGATGACGGATCTGCCGCCCAAGCTGGGGTAGGCGCGCGGGACAATCAAAGCCTAAGTGGCTGGAGGGAAAGAGGTGTGCGTTGCACGCCGGGGCTGGGGACTGGGGGCCGGGGGCTGGCGCGCTACGCGCAGGGCTGGGGACTGGGTTCTGGTGCTGGGCGCTGGAGATAGTAGTCGCGTATCGGTTGGGGTCGTCTGCCAGTTTGTCAAAGATCAGGGGGGCGGGTTGCTAGCGGGTATCGGGGCAGCAGGAGACGGGTTGTGGGACTTGGGCGCCCTCCGACATCACGTACTCAGGGGGCGGAGACGCCGGCCTGACGGGTGGGGAAACCGACGCTGGTGCGGGCTTCGCGGGTTGCGGCTGGGGCCGGGCCTGGCGCTCCTTCTGTGACTGCTTCATGTCCGCTGTGGCGGTCCGGAAAGAGCGCTCCAGTTGCGCGCGTTGCTTCGCCGCGAACGCCAACATTTTGAACTGCTGCTCGCCGAATTCGATGTACGCGTAGATCTTCTGTTCGCTCTCGGCCACCCGGTTGAGGAGCCACTGGGAGGTGACCATGGTTTCCAGGTAACACCTCTCGGTGCGGGTTTGCGGCTGCCAGTCGGCTTCCAGTTCGTCCCAGAGCTGGGAGTAATCCGCGGCGTTTTCGCCGGGAAGGATGGTGGCGCGGGCGCGCAGGCCATAGGTGAGGGCGTTGAAGCGGATGGCCTCTTTGCCCGCAGGCGTGACCGGACCGGTGGAATGCTGGGCATTGTTCCGGTTGGCTTGCTGCTGCTTCTGTGAAATTAGCATTCGGAAATCTGTCCTTTCGCGGGTGGGAGTGGCGGGACTGAAGTCCCGCACGGGGTAAACCCCGCCTTCCGATTTCATGGTAGCGGGCGGGTGGGAGGAAACGCTCTGGCACGGAGGACGGCGGGTTGGTAAGTGGTTTGGTTGGTTCGGGATGTGGGGATGGACTTTATTATCTCGGCGTGTCACCGAAAGCCGGACGAGCAACTGCACCGGCTCGGTCGCATTCTGGACGCGTGTCGAACACCTCCGGGCTCCCCGGCGGGCGGGAGACGGTTTTCCGGTTTCCGTCTCCGTGACCGGCGTTTGGCGGGAGGAATCCTCAGATTCCCACAGCGGGACTTCGGGGCCGGTTGGCTGCTCACTCAACGGGTTCGGGCGTTTCCGGCCGAGGGACAGCCTCCCTGAGTTGCCGGCGACAAGCCGGCTTCTCGTTCCTAATCCGAGAAGAACTCAACTCGGGCTAGGCAAGTGGCCACTGAACCCCGCTGAGCCCTCAACCGTGCCAAACCGCAACAAATCAGCCGAGTAGCGGTGTGCCGTCGGTGTGCGCGACTCCTCGGGATTGCTTTGCATAGCACGAAAAGGCGCTTCGATTCGTCGGGGCCTAGCGCCCGCAATTTAGCGGATCTGCGAATCCGACGGCCACGGCCCCAAGACTAAGATGCGAACGCAGTTGCACCAGCACGGTTGGACCGCCGACTCGAAACAGACTCGAAACAGATTGTCCTCGACACCACAAAAATAATAGAATCAGAGAATTATCAGAATCCATGCCGGAGAATCGCTTCAAGGCTTTCACCTACGATGAGTTGATCAAGCGTGATAAGCCGAGTCTGGATATCTTCTGGTTGAAGGACGACAGCCTTGAGGACTCGGCATCGTTGCCTGACCCCGACGTGCTGGCGGGCAAGATCGTCGAAGACCTTCAAGCTGGGCTCGACGAATTCGCCCTCATCGCGGCGGACCTGCGGGTGAAATAGGCATGTCGATCAGCCACATTCCCGAGACCGTCAAAATCCGACTCTGGGGGAAGGCTGCCGGCCGCTGCCAGTACGACGGCTGCAACCAGCCGCTCTGGATCGATGCACTCACCCAGGCGGAATTCAATTCGCCCTACATTGCTCACATCATCGCCGACAAGGCGACTGGCCCTCGTGGCCACCCGACCCTTTCGGAACAGTTGAAGGCCGACATATCGAACCTGATGTTGATGTGTGACGTCCACCATCGGAAGATCGATGTCGCCGATGTGGACGGTCATCCCGTTAACCTCCTTCGATCGATGAAAGAGCGCCACGAGCAACGAATCGAGCTCGTCACGGCCTTGGGGCCCGATAAACAAAGCCATGTGGTGTTGTACGGAGCCAATATTGGTGCCCATACTGCTCCGCTTTCGTTGATGAAAGCCGCGCAGGCGATGTTGCCGGAGCGCTACCCTGTTGATTCGCGCCCAATCGCACTCGGGATGGTCAACAGCTCGCTTCAGGACCGCGATGGCACATACTGGCAGGCTGAAGCGACCCAGTTGAGGAGTCGTGTGTCGCTCCAGGTTAAGCCGCGCTTGGCGCAAGGCGAGGTTCATCATCTATCGGTTTTTGGTTTGGCACCCCAGCCGCTGTTGATGCTTCTGGGGTATTTGCTGTGCGACATTTCGGCCGCGGAGGTGTTTCAGCTACATCGAGAACCTCCCGACTGGCGTTGGCAGCCAGAACCAAATGGCTTCGCGTACCAAATTGTCGAACCGGTCACTACGGACGGTGCACCAGCGTTAGTGTTCGCTTTGAGCGCAACGATCAATGATGAGCGCGTTCATTCAGTTGTGCCGGGGGCGAGCATCTGGAAGATGTCGATACCGACACCGAGCAATGACTTCTTGAAGAGCCGAAGCCAGGCGCGCCGATTCCGCGAGAAGGCCAGGCTGCTGCTGGATCGAATCAAGGCGGCGCAGGGAGAACAGGCGACGCTTCACGTTTTTCCCGCAATGCCCGTGGCGCTTGCGGTAGACTTCGGGCGCATCATCATGCCGAAGGCAGACCTGAAGATGCGGATCTACGACCAGAACCAATCGCTGGGCGGCTTCGGGCACGCTCTGGATCTGCCTTAACGCCCGGCGTCACGCCGCTGGCTCAAGTTCCTTGACGGCGCCGTGCGAGATCCCGCCGCCGTGCCATTCGCCGGTGGCCCTCCACATTTCATAAAACGTCAGCCAGAGTGACAGCCAGGGAATAATCGTGTGCGACAGCTTCATGTCCGAATGCCACGAGGCCCGACTTGGATAGAAAAGGCACGGTTCGGTAGGGGCGTAGGTATGTGGAATCTTGCCGCCTGATTCAACTGGCTGCAATTGATCGCCCGCCACATAGACCTTCGGCCACGTTCCAACCCGGTACTGGATCACGACCTCGTAGGTGGCGTTCATCGGACCCGGCCGCAGACGGCCACGGCAAGTCAACAGACCGCCCGTCACGTCGCAGCGAAATCCAGGATAGCGGCTACGAACCCATGCAGCTTGGTCCCGAATGCCGAGTGTCTTGATTCTGTTCATCGACCAAAAAACTGATTGCGCGGCACCGCGGCCGATCCAACTTGAGAGAGCGCCGTAAGAACACCACCCGAGGCGATGCCGAGTTTGCCGCCATTCCGCCGTTCATTCAGTTCGTTCGCCTCGATGCGGATTGCTTCATTGACCCGGCCACTGCCGAAGAGGTGCCCAAGTCGTTCGGTCGACTTCTCCAGGCCCATCCGCTGCTCGGTCAGGCTTGGATTCAGTACTGCCTTCAGCTCCACGCGGAAATTTCGGATGTACGACTTGAATCGCTCGTACTTTGCCTGATCCCAAGTATCGGCGAAGTTTTCGCCGGGGTGCGTCGGGTTCTCGATCCTGGGCACGGTTGGAATAGCTTCCAGCGCATAATGAATTCCATCCAGCACGCCTTCGAGGGCGAGGCTTAACGATCGCTGGCCCTCATAAAAGCCACCTGCCAATGTGGTGAGAATGACGGAGCGCGCGATGTCCCGGCCGCCACTGAAGTAGATGTCCCGATGGCGCTTCATCAGTTGCACGATTCGCTGCAACGGAAACTTGTACTGCGAAGGCACCGCTGAAGGCAGGGGCTCAACCGAGCCCTTCATCATGCGCTCCGCCAACTGGTCCCGCAGTCGGCACCGCTCAAGGAACCACGCCGCAAATCCCTTCGGATTGCTGTGCATCCAGCATTCGAGCCTGCGGTCGGGCACGACAATGGAACCGTTCCCGTCATTCGGGCAGGCCGGCAAAATGTCCAGGTGGAAGGAGCCGGTGTAGTTCAACCGCAAGCACCGCTTCAGCTTCTCCAGCATTTCCAGATAGGTCTCGTTGGCCGCCATCCGCTCATGCACCCAGTCATAGATCGTGAGGGGCGGCTGTTGAGCGCACCAATGGAGCTGGCAGACGAGATCAAGGTCGTACTCGCTTTGCCCGTAGGGCCGCACGGTAGTGCCGAGCAGCATCGACCCCTGTGGATAAACCTCAGGGGCGAAAACTGCCAGCAAGCCACCGTCAGCGGCGAGCCAATCGCCGACAGCGTGATATTTTTCCTCGGCGTTCCGAAATTGGGTAGGCGTCAGCTCCGACAGAATGCAGACGCGCACCAAGTGGCGATCGAGCCACTCGGCACGGTTCGAGGGGAGGGCGGTATGAGTTTGAGGTTCAGCAAGTAGCACTCTAAGGTAAATCTCCTAGTCCCATTCTAACGCGTCTTCCATTTTTTGCCATATCGTGTTATGTTTACTCAGAGGTCCTGATGCCAAACCGTCCATTTCACGTCGCAACATCCACTCCCGCCGGAGCTGGCTATGCATTCTACAAAGCCAATCAGCAGAATGGCTTAGCAAGGGCTCTAGAAGCCTTCGGAGGGGCTTTCGGCGGCTATTGCGGGGGCATCTTGCCGGACTGCATTGATCCCCCGTTTCATCCTGGCCACCGTTCGCTAGGGCACGGCTTCGTTCCCGTGGCTGCCGCGGGGACCATCTGGAATCAAGGCCTTGATGTATGGCAGAGCCAGTTGCGGCGGCTAGCCTACGAGCACAACTATCGTCGATCACGGTCAACCGATCCCGCGGCAACTGCGTGGCACGCTTTGGCCGAATGGGCACTCCGCATGCTCGCTGGTTTTCTGGCAGGCCTAGGCGCGGGTTATGTTACTCACGTCGCGCTCGATTTCGGAACGCCGCGTTGCCTGCCGCTGATAAGCTAGAGGTTACTCCAATGTCGATTGATCAAGCGGAGCTAGGACGCCGCCTCAAGGAGGCGAGAGAATCCTGCGGACTGACGCAGGACGATACGGCGCGGGAGATGGGTGTGTCCCGTGCGACCATCGCGCAGATCGAACTTGGCAATCGGTCCGTCTCCGGTTTGGAGTTGGCGAAACTCTCGTACCTATACGCTCGGGATATTCGAGTGTTCCTCGCCCCGAATTTCAGCGCGGACGGGCTGACCGCCGTGTTGCTCCGCGTGGAAGACGGTGCCAGCGATGGCGTCAAAGCTGCGCTTCGCGATTGTATTGCACTCGGACATCAACTCCGAGATCTGGAAACGTTGCTTGGCATCAGCCGGAGCACTGGTAGTGTGGCCGCCTATCCTTCCGTCTCTCTTGGGTCGAAGTGGGACGCGATTCAGAGTGGTACCCAAACCGCCTTGGAAGAGCGGAGAAGGCTTGGGCTGGGTTCAGGCCCCCTCGGAGATCTGCCCGCTTTGTTGGAAGCACAAGGTATTCGCACCGGCCTAGTCGCGATGCCGTCGGGGGTTTCCGGGCTGATGCTCAGCGATCCAACGGTTGGGTTGTTTGTCGTTGTGAATCGCGACCATCCGGCCGTAAGGCAGAGATTTTCATGGTGCCACGAATACGCACATCTCTTGCTGGATCGGGCTCAGATGGGACACGTGAGCCGAGAATCCGAGCGAGGCGATTTGCTTGAAGTGCGTGCCAACGTCTTCGCGGCAAATTTCCTTATGCCGGAGGACGGCGTCCGTCAGTTCGTAGCGACTCTCGGGAAAGGCAGCGCAAGCCGCCTTCATGCGGAGGTTTTCGACGAAAGCGGGGTTGTCCCCATCGATAGCCGGACCGCGGGTGGAAGTCAGGAGTTGCAGATTTACGACGTCGTCAAGTTTTCGCATCACTTCGGCGTGAGCGTACTCTCGGCTCTCTACCGGCTAATGAACCTCCGGCTGATCACGGAGAAGCAATTCGGGGACCTGAAGCAGATGGATAGTGACGGAATGAGCAAGCAATTGGCCGATCTCTTGGGCCTATGCCAGGTTTCAGAGGTCGAAACCATCAGCGCATTCTATCGGCGATACCTTGTTCTGGCCCTTGAAGCATACCGGCGGGAGAAGATCAGCCGGCGAAAGCTGATTGAGATAGCGAGCAAACTGGGCGTGGGTGCGACCGAGATCGAGCAGGTTGTTCAAAGTCTTGGATTGGTTCGTGACGAACCTGCAGAGGTGCTCGTCCCTACGGTTCAGCCGTGAATCCGCCTGGTAGTACTTCGATCGTCATCACCGACACCAGTATCCTCATCAACCTGAGTCATACTGGCCACCTTTCCTTGCTCGGCAAGGTGGTCGGGTTACGCTTCGTAGTGCCAGATGAGGTCGTTGCCGAGGTTACGGAAACCGAGCAGCTCCGAATTCTCGAAGCCGCAATAGCGGATGGGTCGTTGACGCGTGAGTCGATCGCCTCGCCAGACGAGTTGGCGCTTTTCGCCGAGTTGTCCCAGACCCTCGGCTCCGGCGAATCGGCCTGCCTCGCTCTCGCCTCAAGCAGGGGCTGGATTGTCGCCTGTGATGAGAAGCGCGTATTCATCCGAGAAGCTCGCAGCCGGCTAGGCGACGGTCGCATCCTGAACACCCCCGGGTTGTATGTCCTTTGGATTCGCGCTGGCATCCTCAGCGTGGAAGAGGCAGATGCTGCCAAAGCGATTCTCGACGGGAATCGATTCAAGATGTCATTCTCGTCGTTTCGTGATGTGATTTGAAGACCGCGGATTCCTTCCCCTCGGCCTGCTGGTAGCAACCCATAGGGATGCGGTGCTTGATCGGGGCTGGCCTGGCACAGTTTACTCCCAATTAATTAACGCGCTTGCATCCGCCGAACCGCGCCGCCGTATCATCGGGCAGGCCATCGATGGCCGGCGGCCGTTCTTGGCGGGAATTACAGCAGCAATCGGCCTAACCGCACCAGACCCTGCAGGCTGGGAGGTATACGGTGGACGCCGGTGCCTGGATCGGCACCCTGAAACCGTCCAGCGTCAGCCCGAGCCGGCCGCTGCCTACGAAGACTCAGCGGAACATCCACCATAGGATCAGCGTACAGGCGAATAGGGCGGCGGCCCAGATCCGATAATCCGTTACGCCCAGCCTCCGATGGGCAACGGAAGCGAACACGTTGCTCTCGACTTTGTACTCAGGCGGCGGCGCAGTAAGAAGGCTGACCGCGACCATGGTGATCGCCGCCAGGAACCACACCAGGATCGAACGATGGAGGAACGAGGCCAGATAGGGGTGCGCCACCAGCCTCCAGCCGAGGGTGGTGTCGAGGAGCAGGAACAAGCCGAAAGCGAAGCCGGCCGCGCCTCCGGCAATGGCCCCGGCAGTGTTCCCGCGCTTCCAGAGCAAGCCGGTGAAGATCACCGCACCCAAAGGCACGCCCAGATACGCCGAGAGCATCTGCAGGTAATGCCAGATGGTGACCGAGAGTCCCACTAAAGGGGCCGCGAGCACGCCAAGCACGGCCATCAGCACGGTAACCCTGCGCCCGATGGCGACCTGATCCCGATCGGAGAGTCCGGGCTTCCAGCGCACGAAAAAGTCGCGGACCACGAGCGTGGCGCTGGCATTGTAGCAGGCGCTCATGGAGGACATCAGGATGGCGATGAGGCCGGCCAGCACCAGCCCGCGAAGCCCGACGGGGAGCAAATCACTGACAAGGCGGGGATAGGCCATGTCGGCTTTCGGGAGATTGGGATAGAGGGCATGGGCGATGACGCCCGGCAGCACCAGGATAAACGGGATGAGCAGTTTCAGGAAGCCCGCGAAGATGGCGCCCTTCTGGCCCTGGTCCACGGAACGTGCGCCCAGGACGCGCTGCACGTTGGTCTGATCCATGCACCAGTAGAACATTCCGCCAAACAGGTTCCCTATCAGGAAGCCGGTGATGGGAAGCTCGGAATCCAGCGGCTTCACCATATGGATGAGACCGGGATCGACGCGCGCGGTCAGGCCGCTCCATCCGCCAACAGTCACCAGCCCGACGATGGTAAGGACGATGCCGCTGACAATGAGCCACGTCCCCTGCACCATGTCCGCGTAGACCACAGCGCGCAGGCCGCCCTTCATGGTGTAAAGGGCCGTGAAAATGGAGAGGCCGATCATGACCGCCATCTGGTTCCATCCAAAGAGGAGAACCAGGAGCAGCGAGCCTGCCCAAAGATCGATGGCGTTCTTGGTGAGCACGTTCATTAGCAGCAAATTGCAGGAGAGGAAGGCGCGCAGGCCCCAGCCGAAGCGGCGCTCGAGGAATTCAGGGATGGTGTAGATCCTGCTGCGGAGATAGAGAGGGATGAACAGAGATGCCAGAATGATGAGGCACCAGGCGGCCATCCATTCAAACCCGCCGGTGACCATGCCGACGCGGTATCCGTCGCCGGCCAAGCCGACCACGTGCTCGGCGGAGATGTTGGAGGCCAGCAGCGACATGCCGATAAACGGCCATCGCAGATCGCGCCCGGCCAAGAAGTACTCGGCGTCGGTTTGCTTCTTGCCCGCCGCACGCAGGACCGCGCCAATAACGAGCGCCAGGCTGAAGACGATGATAATGGAATCGAGGATGCCTAACACGGTTCCTTCAATTCTATTCGTTATGGGGGGCTGGCGCCGCAACATATCGGCAAGCCGCAGACGACAAAAAACGATCGTCTGCGCCACACGGACTTTCTGCCTCACCCGCCTCGTCTACCAAAGATGCCTGGCCTTGATCCTGCTCGTCGCCTTCCTCAACGCCGCGTTTGAATTCAAGCCGCTGCTCGGCGAGCACGGACTGCTCCCCGTGCCACTCTTCACCAAAGCGGTCCCGTTCAGCGCTTCGCCCAGCCTGTTCTTCTTCGCCCCCAACGACACAGCCTTCACCATCGCGGCGTGGCTCGGCGTGCTGCTGGCGTGCCTCGCGCTTAGCGGCATCACGGAACGCTACCGCACCTGGTTCTCCATGCTCGTTTGGGCCGCGCTCTGGGTGCTCTACATCTCCTTCGTCAACGTGGGCCAGACCTTCTACGCTTTCGGCTGGGGATCCATCCTGCTGGAGGCGACCTTCTACGCCATCTTCCTGGGCAGCCGCCGCGCCACGCCGCAGACCATCGTCATCTGGCTGCTGCGATGGCTGCTGTTCCGCCTGATGTTCGGCGCGGGCCTCATCAAAATGCGCGGCGACCCGTGCTGGCGCGATCTCACCTGCCTCAACTATCACTATGAGACCGAGCCGATGCCGGGTCCGCTGAGCTGGTTCTTTCATTGGGCGCCCGCCTGGTTCCACAAGTCGGGCGTCTTGTTCAACCATTTCTCGGAGCTGGTGGTTCCGTTCGCTTACTTCCTGCCGCAGCCGATCGCCGCCATCGCAGGCGCCATCACCATCGCGTTTCAATCTGTCATCTTCGCGGGCGGCAATCTTTCGTGGCTGAATGCGCTGACGATGGTGCTGGCCGTCAGCACCTTCGACGACCGGTTCTTCGCGCGATTTCTTCCCATCCGCGCGCCGGCGACCGGGCGGCCCGCGCTGGCGCATCGCCTGGCCACTTTGGGTGTGGGCATCCTGGTTGCGATTCTCAGCATCCAACCTATTCGCAATATGTTGTCCCCGGCGAAGGTGATGAATACGGTCTACAATCGTTTTCATCTGGTGGGCACTTACGGCGCGTTCGGGTCGATCACGCGGCCGCGCTACGAGGTGATCGTGGAAGGAACGGACGAACCGGCGCCGACGGCCTCGACAAAATGGCGCGAGTACGAATTCAAAGGCAAGCCCGGCGATCTCGGACGCATGCCTGGGCAGGTTGCGCCGTATCACCTGCGCCTCGATTGGCTGATGTGGTTCGCGGCCCTGTCGTCCTACGAGGAGCAGCCCTGGTTCGCGCCGTTCATGCGAAAGCTGCTCGAAGGCGACCGTGCGGTGCTTTCGCTGCTGCGGGGCAATCCATTTGCGGACCGTCCGCCGCGCTACGTGCGCGCGCTGATTTACGAGTACCATTTCAGCAGTCCGGGTGAACGGGCCGCGACCGGGCTATGGTGGACGCGGAAGTTGGTGGGCACCTATTTCCCGGCGAGTTCACTGCCCACTGCGGGGCCAGTGGGTACTGCGAAGGGCCGATTGACAATCGGCCTGCAGGTTGCCAACCTGCCCCACAGGTTCACGAAGCTGATGGATCGTGAGACAAGATAACAACAACGCGTGCGTGATCGGCTCCGGGCCGAACGGCTTGACCGCCGCCATCATCCTGGCGAAAGCCGGACTGCGCACCACGGTGTTCGAAGCGCAACCCACCCTCGGTGGCGGTTCGCGCTCGGCCGAGCTGACGCTGCCGGGATTCGTACACGACGTTTGCTCGGCCGTGCATCCGTGGGCGGTCAGTTCCCCCGCGTTCGCCGCTTTCCCGCTGGCGGAGCACGGCCTGGAATGGATCCAGCCGTCGCTGCCGCTCGCGCATCCGTTGGATGACGGGTCGGCCGCCATACTGGCCAGGTCTCTGGACGAAACCTGCGCCCACCTGGGAGCGGACGGCGCGGCGTACCGCACGGCAATTGCGCCCCTGGTGCGGCGCTGGCGCGAACTGGTGCCCATGATCCAGGCGCCGCTGGTACGCCTGCCCGCGCATCCATGGCTGCTGGCGCGCTTCGGAGCGCGGGCCCTTTGGCCGGCAGCGCCCCTGGCCCGGCGGCTCTTCCGAACCGAAGCGGCGCGCGCCCTTTTTGCGGGCACCGCCGCGCATTCTGTGCTGCCCCTCGACGCGCTCGGATCGGCCGCCTTTGGATGGGTGCTGGCCGCGGCCGCACACGCCGTCGGCTGGCCCATTCCGCGCGGCGGCTCGCAGTCGATCGCCAACGCGCTGGCGTCTTACTTCGAGTCGCTCGGCGGGCGCATCGTCGCCAACAGCCGCATCCAGTCGCTCGATGAATTGGGCGATGCCTCGCTGGTCCTTTGCGATGTGACGCCCCGGCAATTCGTGGCCCTCGCCGCCAACCGGCTGCCTGATCGTTTCAGCCGCCAATTGGAGGCTTACCGTTACGGCCCCGGTGTCTTCAAAGTCGATTGGGCCTTGAGCGCGCCCATCCCGTGGAAGGCGGCCGAGTGCGCCCGCGCCGGGGCCAGCGTGATCGGCGGGGACACCGCCCGCGCCGGTTCGGTCATCCTGGCCGTGACCGGCCTCGGTGACCTGGCCGGCCGGGCCCC
>Ga0187855_10002977_pt1 | contig 12612 bp, 11 predicted proteins | sample June2016WEW_8_10_2_FD_132969 | JGI IMG/M metagenome (GOLD analysis project Ga0187855, IMG submission 132969) | Peatland microbial communities from SPRUCE experiment site at the Marcell Experimental Forest, Minnesota, USA - June2016WEW_8_10 | ecosystem: Environmental > Terrestrial > Soil >...
AAGCTGGGTGCGGGTCATCACCACCTCGCCCCTCACCTCGAACTTCTCCTGCGTGGCCACCGTGAGCGGGATTCCAGCGATGACACGGGCATTGGCCGTCACATCCTCGCCGTAGGTGCCATCGCCACGGGTCTTTGCGACCTGCAGGACGCCCTTGTCATACTCCAGCGACAGGGAACAGCCATCCAGCTTGGGTTCCACCGCCAGTTCGTCTGCTGGGTCAAAGAAGGCCATCAGTTCCTCGGTGGTGAACTTGTTGTCCAAGGAAAGCATCTTGGTCCTGTGCTTCACCTTTGGAGCATCGCTGGTTAGATCGCTTCCCACCATTCGCGTGGGGCTTCCCGGCATCACCTCTCCGCTCGTCGCCTCCAATTCAGCCAAATGCCGCAGTGCGACATCGAATTCCGCATCGGTCATCGTTGGCTCAGCCGAATAATAGGCCTTGGATGCGGCCATCAATTGCTGGGTGAGTTCCTTCTGTTCGTTGGTGATCATTTTGCGTAAAGATGGATTAAGCCAGCCACGCCACCAAGCACGATACCCACGCCAAAACCGATTATCATCCAAATAATGGCTGCTTCAAGGGTATCCAAGGCGTCGAACTGCTTCCTCGGAAAAGACTTTTCCCACAGGCTCATGCAGGACATCCTAGTGGAAATCCTGTATTTGTAAACACAAATCAGCCAGCCAAGTACACCACGTACCTAAACCTCATAGACTCAGATGATTCCGGAAGATGGTTAAGCTTCTCCTTGTCGTCATAATTGAACAGGTTTTCGCTTCGGGTGGACATCAGCTTGGTTGCCGTGTCATCGAGGAGATTCACGGTCATTCGGTCGATCATCTCGGCATTGTCGGCCACCAGCATGAAGATGGCTGAACGCGCTTGGCTGTTGTAATACTTGTGCAGCGCCTCGACAGTAAGGGCACCGGTGCCCCTCTCGTAGACAATGCGGACGAACCCCCGTTTCAGGGCGGCTATGCGGACTGTCTGGTGATCTGCCGTGTCCCCGAACAAATCCTCGTCGGAAATTCCAAATTTCTGGGCCACCAAATGGTGGTTCTGCAGCCATTGGTCATGCAATTCCCCATCCAGCGGCTGCACAGTTCCATCGGGCAAAAGCCACATTTTTGATGTCAGCGTAATCTGTTTGTATTCTGGCTCCTTGCGCAATACCTGGGCGAACTCCTCCAGCCGATTGCTCTGGGGGGAGTGGAGTGCCTCATGGATGAGTTGTCCAAACTTGCTCACACTCTAACTAGATCACAGTTTCCACCCCCTGTAAATGACAAATCCTGTTTTTTGTTTACTTTTGTCGCCACACCCCTATTCTTGATCCAGCCACTCCCACACCGCGATGAGCGACAATAAATCAAAAGTCGGCCTCTTTCCCGCATTTCTGGCACTGGGCGCGAAATCGCTGAAACTGGTCAAGTTGCTCAAGTTTTTCAAGGTGGCGAAACCCTTCCTTCTCCTCGCGTCTATCGCCGTATCGGTCATCGGCTACGCATTTATGCTCGGCCCTTGGCTTGCGGTGCTCTTTGTGGTGCTCCTCCTAGTCCATGAGATGGGTCATGTGGCGGTGATGCACAGGAAGGGATTCAAGACACCCGTAATGGTCTTCATCCCATTCCTCGGGGCGGCGGTGTTCACAAAAAATTTCGGGGATCGGGACACGGAGGCGGCAGTCGGCTACGGAGGGCCGCTCCTCGGCACTGCAGCCACCCTGCTGGTCATGCTCGTGTGGATCTTCATGCCCAAGGGGACGCCTTGGTCGAGCATCGTCTTGGCGGCTGGCTTCCTCGGCTCCTACATCAACCTTTTCAATCTCGTTCCGGTGAGCCCGCTGGACGGGGGACGGATTACCCAAGCGGCTGGAACACAGGTGAAATATTTCGGCATCTCGCTCTTGGCCATTGCATCAGCCCTGATGCGCGAGCCTGCCATTCTCTACATCTGGATCATTGTTTTCTTCGAAATGACGATGTTTCCACCCCGTTTTCGGGCTGCAATCTGTGCGTCATGCTGGGTTGCCATGGCGGGATTGATGAGTTTAGGCTACGGCAGCCAGCCCATTTATGTGAACGCACTCGATTGCCTGTTCACGTCCCCCTTCGTCCTCATAGCCGTAGTCTCTGCCCGAAGGAAACAGGAATGGGTTGCACCCGATGACAGGCCGCAACTCCCTCCGTCGCAGCGATGGTCTTGGCTGGCGCGTTATCTGGCGCTCTCTGCAGTGCTTGGGGTATGTTTCTTCGTGCAAGTCCATTACATGCCGAAGCACCAGTTACCGCCCCCGCCACGCTCCGCTAGTTAATGGGTGACAGCAGGCACCAGAGTAATTGTAAACGGTTTGGAGGGCATCGTGGTCCGGCCCGTGGCCAATGCCAAGGGACGCCATGGCATCTTCGATCCCCGCCGTGAGGTGATGGTGAAGGTGGGAAACCGCACCAAGCCCTACCGGAAGGGCGACGTGGAACTGGGTAGCTAAGGATATGAGAAAGCTGTTCGAAGCCTCCACACCCGACCTGTCCGGTGCCGACACCGTTGAACTAGGGCCGTTTGGCCAATCCAAGGAGAAAAAGGGCCACGAGGGCGAGGATCTGGTGTCCGATGGCTATACGGACAATGAAAAGGGCCGTGGCATCGTCCCCGACAAGAAGGGCGGCAAGACGGCCCCGACCGCCGGGCGCAAATACTGGAAGGACGTGAAGTCGGGCACCAAGGTGGCGCGTGTCTCCTCCACCTACTACACCAAGGACGAGGACGGCTGGCACGAGGTGTATTGGAAGGACAACGAGGGCTCGGATGCGATCGAGCACTTGGCCAAGATTTCCAAGAAGAGCGGCCTGCCCGAGGCGAGGAAGGACAGCCTCACGCCTGGCTTTCCGAGAAAACTGTTCTGGGGCACCAAGAAGGGCAGCTTGGGCAAGTCCGTTTACAAGAGAAATCCGGACGCCACGAACGTCAAGCAATCCAAGTCCACCGAGAGTGGGCTGCCCGAGGCGTACAAGAGGCGCAGTTATGGCGCACCCGGCAAGAAAAAGCCCACGCAGCCCACGTTCGACAGGAAATTCTTCGGCAAGAAATACAAGCCCAACATGGCGGTGGTGGGTGAATCCCTGCCAGATCCACGGATTTATGAGGGTCCCAGCATGGGACGTGGAGGCTGGCCGATTGACTGGGCTTCAAAGGCCCACGGCACCACGGATGAGCCCGTGCAGAGATTCAGAAACCAGCTAGGCACCCTGTCCACGGAGCAATTGGAGAGCTATCTGGAGCAAAATGCCCACAAGTGGCCGTCCACCGACTGGCATGCCAAGATACTGCGAACATTCGCCCAGCACCACTCCATCCCGTGGCCCAAGCCGCTGGAACAGCGCGAGTCGTTCGTGAACATGTCCCAGCCTGCGAGCACGGATGAGGAGGGCGCTGATGTGGAATCAGCGAAAGGCGCGTCCACCGTGGATTCGGACGAGGGCGTGGAGGAGGCTTTCGCCCTTCTCCCAGACCCAGGCATTCGGGTGCGCTACGAGGACATCGAGAGCCTTGTCCCCGACATCGAGGAAAAGATGCACCGGCTGCAGAACGACACCAAGTGCACCCTTACGCCGCACCGCAAGAATCATCGCAGCGCTAGGAAGCCCATCTTCGGTCTGTGAGTGCCCGCAGCCGCATTGATCACCTATTCGAGGCTGGACGGCTGGTAGACACCATTAGACACGGCGACCGTGTAGAAATTCTCGTGCCTGCAGGCATGGGCAGGGAAGGACAGGAATGGAAGAAAGCAACAGGACGGGCCGTCATGCTGGGACCTGCAGGCTGGGTCTTGAACATGGGAGGCGCTCATGGCACCCCCGGCATAGCCACGGATGAAAACACGGTGAGTGTGAATGGACACAGGGGAACCCTGCGGTCCATGGATACGGTTAAGGGCAATTACCCTCTAAAGTAAGGGGCCGACACCCTGCGATGTCGGCCCCTCTGGGTCAGGTCATGGCACGCGTTACTTCGATGGTGGCGGTGCCGATACGGGGTTGGATTTAACAAGCGGTTCGCGCTGGGGCGGAGGTGCTCCCCATTTGCTTTCATTGCCCTTTCTGTAGAGCCATGCGAAGGCAAAACCCACAGCGACAGCTAGGATGGTGACTGAGGAGAAAAATAATCCGGTCGCCCTGTCCTTGAAAATCGTGCCGTCCTCCAAACTCAGAAAGAGCAGAAGGACAACCGTGAAAATGCAAGCCGACACAACCATGACTGTGGTGCTCTTGGAAGGCTTCATGGGTAACGAGCCCTTCTTAAGGGGTGGATTTCGTTTGTAAACAAAAAAGTGCACAATTGTGAGCACAGTTAGGATGTGGCCAATCCAGGAAACGACCTAGTTGATTATGTCGCCAAGCTTCACCAAGCAGGCGACCAACTGTCGCGCAATACCCGCAACACCCAGGACGCGAACAATGCCAATGCGGATTTCGTGCGCAGATTGATCATGTCTGGCGGTGTCATTGCCGCCATTAAGTTGTTGATAGGCCAGCATAAGGAACTGGCCCTCCTGTCCAACAAGGACAAGAACCCGTTCACCAATCTCCTGACGGCACGCACAGCGTCCGAAATCAAATCCCGCCTGCAGGAGGTGAAGGGCCACCTGGAGGAAGTTAACAGGGAGATTACCCGCCTGCAGACGAAAATCCGCCCAGGCATGCCCGAGGATATCCTGAAGAGAGTTACCGAGCAGATAACTGGAAAAAAGCGCCAAGCTGAGGGATATGAGGGGGAGATTGAGGGATTGGGTAAGGAACTGGCCCACACCAATCTGCACACAACCCTTGAGCAGCATTTGGGACTCGTTCAGAAAATAGGAGCCGCTCTTCTGGCCATAATTGGCGATCAAACCATAATCAGATGGTACAGGTTCAATGAGGCTGTCCGCGCCACCAATGTGGATCTCAATCAAAGGATTAAGCTCTACACACTGGCAAACAAGCAGGAAATTGAACTGGGTAGGAACCTGAATGACACGGCGGCGATTTACGAGGTGGCAAGAAGGAACGGGCTCATCTACGGCAGGACCATCACCCCCGAGTTCGAGAAGATGGTGCACCTGTCCCTGCAGGCCGAGGATGCGCTGGGGCTGCAGCCCAATGAGATAGACGAGATTTACGCTGCGTCGAAGCAGGTGGCAGAGCCTTTCCGAGATGCCTTGGACGCCATCGCCGACATGAACCAGCAATTGGGCCTGTCAGGTGAGGAGGCGGCCAAGCTCTATGAGCAGGTGGCCCAACTCTCCTTCGGGTTCGGATTGACCGGAGGTGCCGCCACGGGTGTCACGGAGGAGGTGGCCAAGCTGGGCCTCGTGCTCAAGCGCTATGGCATCACGGACACCCAGGCGGCCATGCGGCTCGTCAGCAGGATGGCTACACCCGGTACGTCAGAGTCCTACATGTTTGGCGGCGGCCCTGGTTTGCTCGCCGACAAGTCCGGAGCGGCTTTGGAAAAAACCATCCTGTCCTATGCCCAATTTTTGGGCAGATTCGCACCCTCACCGGCACTCGTTGCACGGGCTGAGGGTGGTGATCAGGCTGCCCAGCGGAACCTGAACATGATACTAGGCAATGTGCTGGGTCCGGTGGCGGAAACGCTCCATCTCAGTTTGGCTGATGCCCAGATGCTCCTCAAGACGGCCCAAGCCATCCAGTCAAGGACCATGCCGCAAATCACTGAAGGGACAAATATTGAATCGTTAGCTGATCAGCAACGGCAAAGGTCGGGGCAGATATGGACGCGCTTTTTTGAACAGCTACACGGAATTTTCGTGAGAGGCATGATGGGACTGGCCCCCACCGTGGATATGCTGTCTGGATGGATCACCAAAGCCCATACGTGGCTGGGTTCATTGTCTGACAGCACGAAGGAAGTCATTAAATATGGTGGCATGGCCGTGGTTACTCTTATCAGTGTGGCAGGGGCATTGGAACTCATCGCCACAACCGGTGCAATTTTCACCGCACTGAAGGGGGCCGGTGTCGGCAAGGGCATAGGCGGGTTTTTCGGTGCCACTGTTATTGGAAAACTCATCGGAGGTCTGTTTGGTGCAAACGGATTCAGTTGGGCAAGTTATGGAGGAAGCGCCCTATCTTCAATAGCTTCCACATTGCTGGAAATTATTTCCTCAGCTCTAATCTTGATAGGTCCCTTCCTCCTGCTGGCAATGCTGACGGCAATGAGAAAGCCCGAGGCATTGCTCAAGGACATGCTCCTCAATCTGGGTCCGAAGAAAACCATTGAACTCGTCAAGGATTTCATACGGGTGGAAAATGCCATTGGGAATTTGGGAACGCGCCTCAAGAATTTTGTAACCAACATAATAGACTGGGTCATAGATCACATACCTGGAGCACGTGCGGCGATAAACGCCCAAGAATTAAAAAATGCCGCCAATGCTCCCTGGACAGGCGGCGCTGGTCATTACAGCGAATGGACAGGCGGAGCGGGCGTGTATGGAACGCCTGCTTGGAATTCTGGCATCAACGCAGCCCAGGCAAAACATGATGACGAGGTTCAGATGCTGAATGACCAGTTTGATGCGCTTGTGGCCCAGCAGGGAGAAAAAGGCGTAGATCAGAACGAATTGAGGCGTCACATGATGCTCATCATAGAAAAACTGGACGCTCTGGGCGTCACGGCCAAGGATCACAAGGATGTCGTGGTAAAGGACATCAATGAATCCAAGCGCAATGCCGATTACAACAGGAACAAGAACCGGGAAATGCAGTTCCTGATGCGCAAGGATCTCTACGATGAGAGCGGCGAGGAGTCGGTGGGCTGGGGCATGGGTGCCCCCAGCGTGCTGCGCAATCCCTAAGGGCAGTTAAGCATGGACACCAGCCAGCCCTACGGCAGACAGAGCGGCATCTATGCCTCGCTTGCCACACTTATTGACCAAGCTCCAGGTATCGATGGTTCCACAGGCTACGGCACCGAGAATTCCGGCCAAATCGTCATCAATTTCCCCTGCATGCCCGAGAGCGTGGAACTCGCCCGACAGGCCACCTACAGTTCGGTGAGCGCCATGCCGATGCCCGATGGCTTCCACGTCTATCACCACACGGACCCGCTGCGCATCCCGCTCAAGTTCAGCCTGGCCGCCCGAGATGATGACTACTGCGGATCGGACGGCCCATACGCCCTCCTTGCCATTGCAGCACGCCTCCACGCCCTTGTGATGCCCGTGCCCAACGCCAGCACGGTCAACAACGCCAGCACCGCCAAGGCAGCCAAAGAAACCCAGAGTTCATCTGAGCCAGCGGTGGTCAATTTCTCACAGGGCGCAACCGATGTCGCCGGATCTGCCGTCACCGTCACCGCCGATAATCTCGCCAACGTCTTTTTCCCGCCCGCCTGCATCCTCGCCATCGTCATGGCGACGGGCCTCACCAATGGCAGGCCGGGAATGGGCATCAACTGCCGCGGGTTTGTGGAGCGGGTGAACGTGAATTTCAAGGGGCCGTGGCTGCAGGGCGCATTCGGCAACAAAAGCACGCTGCGGAACCTTCCCAGTTTCGCGGACTACGAATTCACCTTTGTCCACCAGCCGGGCTACACCAACAACATCATCGGCTTGCCTCCTGGATACGTCTACCCGACGACCAATGCCCTCGACATCTTCAACCGCTTCTACAAGGAGGGGGCTCTGACCAACGCAAACGTGACGTATGCGAACCTGAACGGACAGATCGTCACTGGAAATCCTCTTTTCTCATCTGGGCTCGGGTCTTCTACACCTGCAACTGCCAGTTCGTTTTTGTTGCCCAATGTGAACCTAGGGCCGAACCTGGATTTTAGCCCATAGTTAACAGGTGAACACTCGCCGCCGCATCGACCATCTCTTCGAACACCGCTGGGACAATTTTTTCGCAAGCGGTGGCCGTTCCTCCTTGTCGCGGGGCAAGCCGCGTGCACTGACAGTGGCGGAACTTGAAAAGATGACCGGCACAGAGCGCAAGGAAAAGGAAGTCCCACAGCGCTACCGTGCAAAGGATGGAAGGGATCTCAGGCCACGCGCCTACGAGGACCACTGGAAACGCTCCAACATCTCACAGGATGCGGCTCGTCACGCTCTTGACACCCGTGGCGATGAGACTCAGCCTGAGTTCGCCCGCGAGCACATGCTGAAGATTGCCCGTGACACTCTGAGAATGCCCGATGCAATGGCAGGCGTCATGGGCGGCATGTCCAAGGAAAGGGCTCGCGAGGTGCTCAGGAAATTCGGAAAGTTCGGCAGATTGGCAGGTCAAAAGGTTCATTCCACGGAATTCAGATAAAGAGAAATAGGTGTTAACCTCCAGAGGGTAAGCACGTTTACAAAACACCCTAATTTTTATCTTCACTTTCGTTACAACCTTTGTTCTATCCACCTCGTCTTCAAGAGTACATTCAATGCTGTATCAACCTACAATCTTATCGTCACCGTGGTGCGCGACGTTCGCCGTAATAGGCGATAGTCGTAATCAGGGGACGACCGCGTCCAAGGAGGGCCAACCTCTAAGCTAATCGACACATCCAGTCGAAAACACTTTGAGCCCGCCCTCCGAAAGAAGGCGGGTTTCGTTTTAGTTAGCGTGTTCTTTGTCCACCGATCAATTTCAAAGGGCTTCAAGCCCTCGGGTAAAAGGCACCCTGCGAAAGCGCAAAAGCTGTAAAATAGCCACCTCGACCTTAACCAACGAGTTTTGTGGGACCTCAAAACCGGTACACGGGTGTTAGTAACCTAGGCCGTGAGAGACGAAGAGAGGTGCACAACGAGCGCTGGGGTGACCCAGCGCGGCTCACCGTCAGAGCGATAACGACGGACTCATCCGGTTACCGGACCTGCGCCAGAGTATAATGGCGTGTTCGACCTGCCTGTGGATCTTCAAGATCCCTCCCAATCCCACCGCTACGCCGGTCTGCGGACCCGCTCTGCCGTGGGTGAGGGGAGTAAAAGCATGCTGGTATCTCGCCGGGTCGAGCGATGCTCCCCGGCGAACACTTTTGGCCGTGTCGAATATCAGCTAGTTCCTCACTCTTTCAAGGTGACGAAACGGGGGCAGCACCCGTCACGGCCTCCACTTTCCTCCCCACTTAGCTTTTTCTGAATTTACCAAAGGATCATCAGCCACAGCATCTCTTGACCGCAAAGACTCATCTTTGGGTTACACTCCTGAAAATGTCTGGTGGGTCCATAAAAACATAAATTTTATGAAGGGCACACTGCCACTCAATAAATTCATCAATTTTTGTACAGCAGTACGCGATCATAGTGTTCAACAGCAGCACGTAACATTGCCAATGTTATAGTTCGGATGCAACTTCCGATGGTCGCACCATTTCGACGGGTTAGCCAAGTAGCAAGGCCGGGGTCTGCAAAACCTCTATCACAGGTGCAATTCCTGTACTCGTCTCCATTTCGGGCTCGCATGTCCCTCAGAGGCGATGGACCTTTGCAAGGTCTATGTGGTGGGTGCAATCCCCATCGGGTCCACCATGGGGATGTAGCTCAGCCAGCAGAGCGCTTCGTTCGCAACGAAGAGGTCGAGGGTGCGAATCCCTTCTTCTCCACCAGTTTCCGTTAGCATAACGCGTTCGGGCTAATGCGCCTCAGGTCCAACTGGGGAGAAGTAGGAGTCAACAGGATGGACCCCCCTGTTGCCTGCACGGGAAGCCATTTCCAATGACCGAGCATAGAAGTAAACTCAGTTTACTGCCCTGCTGAACACTGCGGTTTCCGGAGGATTCTCTGGATGGAGTAAAACAACCGTGGCTAGTAGGGTGGGCTTATTTCATACCTGGACCCAGAAAAGTGTTGACGGCTGCGAATCCACACCATTCTAGGGATGCGGGCCGGTAAAGTGCCGGTCAGAAGTAGAAGTAGCAAAAGGATAACAGCCATGTCAGACACACCAGCCACTCCTGTGGCAACATCACTCCTTGCGGGTCTTGAGGACTCGGAGGCCGTCAGAAAACTCACGGAGGTGCAGAACCTCCTCGACAAGCACTTCCACCAAACCGGGGTGGAGCAGGCCACGGAACTTGCCCAGTTCATCGTGGAGTCAATCATCAGGATGGGCGGCACCACCAGCGGGCGCTTGGGCGCTCTCTCCTACGAGGACCTTGATCGGGTGTATGGTCACAGTTGCCGCCTCTTCAAGTTCAACAAGGAGGACACCGTGGTACCAGCTCCGGTCTTCCTCAACAAGGACATCGCCCGCATCTTCAGGGCCGGTGTCACCGCCGAGGGAGCCGCGACGGAGCCCATTGGCCGCAAGAAGGCAGCCGCCATGTCGGAGAAGGAACTGGTGGAGGCCTACAGCCCCCGCCTGACCAATCCGGTGAGCGACCGCCTGAAGGAACTCAGCAAGGGCAGGGCATTCATCATCCTCTCCGACACGGGCGACGTGCTTGTGGAACCCACTCTGGAACTCCTCAAGGAGCTGCAGAAGGGCCACGAGGCCCGAAAGGCTCTCCAGTACAAGGGTGTCGTGTATACGCCCCTCCTAGTGGGCCAGACGCCTCCAGAAATGGTGGATGAGAATCCGCTCTATCCCGACAACCCGCTCCGACCGGACGGCACCTGTGACCAGACAGGCCGCTCGTGGGCCAGTGTCCCCCTTGAAATACGGCAGTTCTGCCGCATCGCATGGGGCGGCAAGATCGCCAGCATCTCCGAGGCTCACACCGTCCTTGACAGGGTGATGTCAGCCCTAACCGCGCCTGAGGACAAGCGGCTGCAGTTCCTGTTCAATTACGCCCTCGCAGGAGGTGCGGAGTTCACGGATTGCAAGCGCATGGGCACCCTGCCCAAGCTGAAGCTGCCCCTCAAGCCAGCCAACGTCTCAGGTTTCACCATTCACGGAATACGCAAATAATCTTAACCCATGTCCAAGAAAATCATAGCCAAGAAGATTGCCAGCAAGACACACGGGGTGTTCATTCTGGACAAAAGCGGGTCGATGGCTGGCCTGCGCGAGCAGGTGGTCACGGCCTTCAACGAGCAGGTGCAGCAGCTTCGCATCCTTGCGAAGAGCCAGCCCGCATTCTGCTCCCTCATCACCTTCAACGGGGACGTTGAGGAGGTGAGATGGAAGGAGGACGCCAACACGTTCCCAGAGGCCACCATTGGCGACTATCTGCCAGCGGGAGCCACGGCCCTCTACGATGCCATGGGCTACACGCTCAGCAAGCTGCAGCGCGAGGATGACGGCGACACCAGCTATCTCGTCATTGTCCAGTCGGACGGAGAAACCAACAGCGATTGCAAATTCACGCCGTCTGCCGTCCAGGAACTCGTCAAGAGCTGCGAGAACAGCGAGCGATACACGATCGTCTACATCGGCTGCGATGAGGATGTCATCCGTGAGGTCGTGCGCAATCTCGGCATCCATGTCAGCAACACCGCCAAGATGGATACCAGCAGCTTCTATGGATACAACTCGTCCATGGGCACGCTCAACTACAACACGAGGAAATACGCCGCAGCCCGAGCATCAGGCCTGTGCAATTCGACGGCGAATTACTGCTCATCCAGTGTGGACAAGATAGCTGATCTTGCAGAGGGTGTCCCTGCCAGCCCTGACTTGGTGATAGGAGGGGGCAACACCCTCAACCTCGGCAGCACCAGCGGAAGCGGCCTCAACTCAGTCATCGTCAACATCGATGAGATGGCCCGCACCGTGTCGGGTTGCGTCAAGAAAAAGGACGGTAGCGATTACGTCCCGCCATCAATACCATAGCTTACGAAAGGGGCAGCCCCGCACGGGAGTCGTGCGGGGCTTCATTTTGGGCGCGTTACAGATTCTACCCTCATTGAGTCTTGTCGCCTGCAGCAGGGATCGACCTACTCCCTTCAAAAGGGGTCAAAACACAAACGCTAACGATAACATCGAGAGCGACTTTGCCATGGCTCCAAGCGTGGCTGATGCGGATGCCTTCCTGGCCCGCACCGGTTTCGCGGAGGTCGAGGCAGAGGTTCAGTTGGCCTAACCGACAGGAAACGGCCAGTTGAAGGTGGCCAGCATCTGCCATCATTCCAAAGATGCTGCAGCGCCCGTGCTCCCTTCGCGGCGCGGCTGAATGCGATGGGATAGGCTGCTGGGCAGGCCGTCACTGGCCGTCCCCGTGGATGAAAATCAAAGCGGTGAACAAGCTGTAGAGGACGACCGGATAGATTAGGGGACAGGGGTGCGAATCCCCTCGCGTCCACCAATTTTTGCAGGGCGCGGTAGGCTTAGAAGCAGCCATCCGTTAATGAGAGCTGGCCGGGTTCCCAGAGTCCTCTCAAGGCTAAGGGATGACGGCTGTGGGCGAAGCGGAGCGATTCCGAAAATAGTCTGGCCGTGATAGGCGCTGAACAGACATGCCCATGCGTTTCCAATCAGCGGGAACGAGGCGTTGGCGTAAAAGCACAACCCTGCAAATCTTTCGGGGAATTAGCTCATTCAGCAGAGCGCCGCAATGGCATTGCGGAGGTGGCGGGTGCAAAGCCCGCATTCTCCACCATTTGCCGCTACCGAAATGGACGGGTCATGGCATTAAGCCCAATACCCTTCTCACTGTAGGGCGCGGCCTCTTTGCGG
>Ga0187855_10002978_pt1 | contig 12612 bp, 11 predicted proteins | sample June2016WEW_8_10_2_FD_132969 | JGI IMG/M metagenome (GOLD analysis project Ga0187855, IMG submission 132969) | Peatland microbial communities from SPRUCE experiment site at the Marcell Experimental Forest, Minnesota, USA - June2016WEW_8_10 | ecosystem: Environmental > Terrestrial > Soil >...
GTACGTTTCGATGGACAGCAAGACAGGGTCATACAACCGTAGCTACATCGGCACGATGGGCTCACCTCCGTACACCACCACGTACTCGTGCGCAACCGCTCCCGGTGGCGATTGTCCAACTGGCGTTCCAAACGGCCCGTCTCTGATGTCTGGTTTCGGCAACGCCGGCGGAACGGGCAGGGTGAAATTGACCGCAGCGGAAACTAACGGCATCAACGTGTCGGGAGAGTACATCAATCTGAGCCCGTCGAATTACTTCTTCGCCAGCTCGACAGTTTTATATGTGGCGGACACCGGCACTCCGAAAAATACTTCGGCAGACAACGACTCGCCTTACAGCCTGTGCGGCGCTGGCGGGCTGCAGAAGTGGAGGAACGTAAGCGGAACCTGGACTTGGGAATACACCCTCTACCAGGGATTGAACCTGGTGAAAAATGCAAACTCAAAGTCAGGCGACACGACCTGCTCCACCAACACCGACGGCACGACTGGCTTATATGGTCTGACCGGCGTTGTGAATGGTGACGGCAGTGTCGACCTTTACGCGACCAATTTCACTATCGCCGATCTTGATCCGACTTTTCTTTATGGAATCACCGATTGCCTGGCTGCGACCACGGCAGGCGGAAGCTCTGGCTCATGCACGACGGGGCAAACAACTTTTACGCAGCTTACGGCAGCGCCGTCCGATTCCAACTTCAAGGGAGTATCGTTAGCGCCGACCATCCCGGCGGGAGACGTCGAAATTACTACTTCGCCTTCCGGCCTTACCGTTACCACCTCCGGCACGGGTTGCGCGTCTGGAACCTATGTAGCGCCAGTGACACTGAGCTGGACGCCGGGAAGTTCCTGCACTTTGAGCGTGGTCGGGACGCAAGTGGTGTCGGGCACGCAGTACGTCTTCACGCGATGGGCCGACGGAAACACCAACACCTCCGATACGGTTACGGCTCCGGCAACCACGGCCGTTTATACCGCCAACTTCAACACCACGGCTGGCGGATTGTATAGTCCGGCGCCGGGCTCGACATTGGCCAGCAGCAGCGCTACCTTCCAGTGGTTCGGTCCACCACAAACCACCGCGTTCTGGATCGACGTAGGAAGCACCGCGGGCGGCAACAACTACTATCAATCTGGGGCCCTTCCCACCACGACGCTCTCGGCTACGGTCAACGGTCTGCCGACGAATGGCAGCACGGTCTATGTGACCCTGTGGTGGCTTATCAATGGTTCCTGGGTCAGTAATCCGTATACCTTCACGGCGTTTAACACGAGCGGGACGCAAGGAGTGCTCACTACTCCGACTCCGGGGTCGACGTTGACCAGCAGCACGGTGACGTTCGACTGGACGGCGGGCGCGGGTGCGTCAGCCTACTGGCTGGATGTAGGGAGCACGGTTGGCGGCAATAATTACTACCAGTCGGGAAACCTCGGCAACGTGCTGACAACCACAGTCAACAATCTGCCGACGAATGGCAGCACAGTGTATGTGACGCTGTACTCGCTGGTGGGCGGACAATGGCTGAGCACCGGCTATACCTATACCGCGTTGAATGCAGGCAGCGCTCTGGCGCAGATGTCGTCGCCGGCTCCGGGATCGACCCTGCATGGCAACGTTCAGACATTTACGTGGATCGCAGGAAGTGGCGCGTCGGCGTACTGGCTGGACGTGGGGAGCACTCAAGGCGGGAACGACATCTATCAATCCGGCAATCTTGGTGGAGCGCTGACTACGACAGTGTACAGTTTGCCGGCCAACAACAGCCCAATCTACGTGACCCTGTGGTCCTACGTTGGAGGGCAGTGGTTCTACAACGAATACAATTACACTTCAGACCCATAAGGATCTGAAACTATCGACACCGTCTTCGAGCGGCTGGTGTAAAAGGGGCACGGATTTTCATCCGTGCCCTTTAGTTTTGCTAAGTCAATATCGAAGTGTTGATCCTTTCAAGTATTCTCTGTGCACGCCCTGTCGTGCGGTCCAATGCGCGTACAACTAACGTCGTAGAGCCAGATATTGTTCTTGACACGAAATCCGTCACAAAGTGATATTGCTATGTCGAATTTAGAGCTGGTCTTGCGCCCCTTGTCGGTTCTAAGTCTTCCAAAGGTCTTCTAAAGCCCGCGCATTTTTCTGGCCCAGCCTTTGTCTCCGTATCAGTAAGAACTACCGTCACAAAGAATAGAGGAATACTGATGACTACTGTCCGCCGCTCCCGCACAATTTTGTTTATCGCCATGTCTTCTCTGGCGTTTTTCTTATTTTCGCAGGCTTTGTTTGCCGCGACCATCAACACCAATGCGCACCCCGTACCCCGTATAACCAAACCGGTGAATGACGCCAAACGCGTCGTGCTGGGTGGCCACGTGCCGCGCGTCATAGCCAATGCATCGATTACCGGCAAGGCCATTGATATGGGCCCCATCGATCCCAGCACCCCCATGCAAGGCATGCGTCTGGTGTTGCGTTCCAGTCCCGACCAGTCGCGCGATCTACGGCGCGTCATCGACGAGCAGCAGGACAAACGGACTGGCAACTTTCATCAGTGGGTAACGCCCGAAGAGTTCGGCAGCGCCTTCGGCGTTCATGACGACGATATCCAGAAAATTTCCGATTGGCTTACCAAACAGGGCTTCACTATAGACAACGTGACCAAGGGCAAGCGGGTCATCCAGTTCAGCGGGACTTCTGGCCAAGTGGAACACGCCTTCCAGACCTCGATGCACACCTACCAGGTGAATGGCGAAACTCACGTCTCCGCCAGCACTGACATTTCTGTGCCCGAGGCTCTGGCGCCCGTGATCGCCGGCGTCAATGGCTTGCACAACTTCTTCCGCAAGAATCATATGGTTGATGTCCAGAAAGTAAGCGACCAGCGGTTAAGCGATCTCGGGAACTACCTCAAGCTGGGTCCAAGATATACCAGTAGCTCCAGCGTTCACTACGTCGGACCTGCTGATTTCGCCACCATCTACAACACCGCCCCTTTGCTCGCGGCGGGAATCAACGGCACCGGATCGACCATCGCGATCGTCGGACGTTCCGACATTCTGATGAGCGATGTGCAGACCTACCGCCAGTTGTTCAATCTTCCCGTGAACGATCCGACCTTCATTCACGCCGGTCAGGACAACGGAATTGAGCCCGGCGACGATGGCGAATCCGATCTCGACGTCGAGATCTCCGGCGGCGTTGCCCCGAACGCGACCATCAAGTTCGTGATTGGTACTCCTACGTTTAACGTTGATGGCATTACCAACTCGATTGAATACATCGTCGAGAACAATCTCGCCGATATCATGAGCATCAGCTACGGTTCTTGCGAATCCGTGGAAGGCGCTGGCGGAAACTTGTTCAACCTGCAGGCGTTCGAGCAGGCGGCTGCGCAGGGCATTAGCGTGTTTGTCGCTGCCGGCGACAATGGGCCTGCGCAATGCGACGATTCCAACGACTTATGGGAAAACTTAGGGTATGCGACGGGAGCGGAGGCGTCCACGCCGTATAGTGTGGCCGTTGGCGGAACCGAATTTTACCAGGACACGGGCGCAGGCTACGCCAACTATTGGACCGCGGGCAACAACGGCTTGTATCTGAATTCGGCCTTGAAGTACATTCCGGAATATCCTTGGAACGAAGCGAAGAGCGCAGACTTCACCTCGACCCCGGCGGCCGACCTTACCGGACTCTGGTCGGGCAGCGGTGGCATCAGCGCCTATTACACCGCGCCTTCCTGGCAAACAGGGCCGGGAGTGCCCCTGACCGATCCCACGTTGTTAGGTGGCAATTGGGTCACGGGCATCAACATCACTAACCCGGGCAGCGGTTATACGGCCGCGCCGACGCCGACCTTCACCGGCGGTGGATGCGTCAACGAGCCGCTAGCGACCTCTACCATCAGTGGCGGGCAGGTTACCGGCATCGTTTTCAACTACGGCACCCAGGGCGGGACCTTGAAAAATGGCCAGGGCTTCGGCTGCACTTCCGTTCCCACGGTCACATTCACGGCGGCACCAGCTGGGGGAACGACTGCTACCGCAACGGCAATTATCGGGCCGATGCAGAATATCGTGCCTCTCGTCTCGGGGGTAGCGCACCGCTACACTCCCGATCTTTCGTTGAACGCCGCAGCGGACCACGACGGAACGTTTTTCTGTAGCGAAGGCGTGTGCGAGATAAACAGTGCGGGGCAATTGGCCAACGCTGGAATCGTCGGTGGCACGTCGGTCGCCGCTCCCAGCATGGCGGGTATCCAGGCGCTGATCAATCAAGCCAACGGCGGGCGCCAAGGTATGCCGGGCTATATTTATTATGCACTGGCGGCGGCACAGAACACCGCTAATTGCAATTCGGCAAACAACCCGCTTCCCAGTGCAAATTGCGCCTTCCAGGACATCACAGTCGGTGACAACCTTATCTGCGCCACTTCAGCCTGCGCAACCGGGTCCAAAATTGGTTTCAGCGCTGGCGTGGGCTACGATCTGGCAACCGGCTTGGGCTCGCCCAACGCCGCGAACCTGGCTAGCCAGTGGAGCAGCGTGGTCTTCAACAGCTCCGGTACCACTCTGAACCTCTCACAGACCAGCTTCAATCACGGAACCGTAATCACCTTGAACGGCGCAGTGTCGAGCAACACCGGAACGCCGTCGGGTGACGTTGCCTTCATCGTCAGCCAGGGCGCGATCGGCTGGCCAGTCGATCCGGGAACCGGCGCCCCTGCCGGGAACGTCGCCTTTACCACGCTGAGCGGCGGATCGTATTCCACCACTCTGAACAATCTTCCGGGCGGCACCTACAACGTTAGCGCACGGTACGGTGGTGACAGCACTCACGCCTCCAGCATGTCCGCTCCGGTGCAAGTGACGGTGAACTCGGAAGGCAGCACGATCACCATCACACCGGAATCCATCACTCAAACCACAACCTGCCTGATCAGCCCGAGCACCTCGTTCACCTACGGGCAGTTGGTTTGGGTCGACATCCTGGTTACCGGCAGCAGCTCCGGATATGGAGTTGGCGTGCCCACCGGAACGTTGAACATCACCGTGGACGGAAATGCTTATTCATCCGTGCCACTGGATCCCAGCGGCAAGGGATATCTTGTGGCCGGAGCGATCCCGACCACTTCCTGCATCTATGACTACACTTTCGCTCAGGGTCCGACGCTGAGCGGCGGCACTCACTCGATCGGCGCATCCTACTCGGGTGACGCAACCTTCGGCGCAACCACGGCTACACCGGTTAACATCACGGTCGCGCCGTTGAGCGTGGTTCCGACTCTGGCGGCCGGTGGGACGCTGATAACTTCAGGCTTTGCGGACCAGCTTACGGCTACGCTATCTGCTTCCGCCCTCAGCGGCACGTCGAAGTTAAGCTCCGCACCGACTGGCACCGTCACGTTCTACGACAACACCACGTCGACCACCCTTGGGACGGTCTCCGTCGTTCCGAGCGTTACGTACGTTGCCCCCAGCTACACCTTTGCATCCACAGCAGTACTGAACACGACGGGCATCACCACAACCGGGGCGCATTCCCTAACCGCAATCTACTCGGGTGACACCAACTACGCGGGAGCAACCAGCACCGCCGTGGGCGTCACTGTCGGCAGTGGCACGGCCACCACAACCACGGTAACCTCGAACGGGAATCCGACAACCCTGAACGGCCGCCCAACCTTCACCGCAACCATCACTGGCGCGCCGACGGCGGGCACAGTTACGTTCTACGATTACGGCAACAGCTTATCCAACGCACCCACCACGCTGGGAACCGGCACCGTCGGCAGCGGCCACACCGCTACCTTCAGGCCAGCCTCCGGCGCCATCTTCTTCGGAGGTACGCACAATATCGTTGCCACCTTCGGCGGCAACGCCACATTTGAGGCCAGCACCTCGCCCGCGTTCGTCGAGACCGTGACCCAGGGAACGGTCACCATCGCGCTCAGCGGAAAGACTGTTGGCAATGCGGGCCAGAACTACACCTTTGCAGCGGTCCTGACGCCCAGCACAACCAGCGTGGCTTACGGTCCCAACCAGAGCAACGTCAACTTCTTTGACGGAGCAACCAACATCGGATCGGCCCAGGCCCAGACGGTCACTTCGGCCCAGGGTGGTTACGCACTCTGGACGGCGACCATTGCGGTCAACAATCTGACTGCGGGGACGCACACCATCACCGCCCAGTACCCCGGTGACGTTAACTACACCTCCGCGACCTCCAACGCCCAGACGGTGTACGCGGGCAATGGAAGTCCAACCCAATCGCAGGGCATCTACTTCCCGCTCAGCCCCTCCGTGCTGACTGGTACTTCGGTCACCTTCAAGTGGTTTCCGATGGCTGGCGCTAATTACTGGCTGGACGTCGGTTCGACGCAGGGCGGTAACAACTACTACCAATCGGGCAATATCGGCACGGTTCTGTCCCAGGCGGTCAATAACCTGCCCGAGAACGGCAGCCCGGTGTGGGTAACCTGGTGGTACGAGATAGGCGGCTCGTGGTCGTACCTCGAGTATCAATACACAGCGGAGGGCGGCGGCCCCGGCCAGATCACGTCCCCGGCGAACCTCTCGACTCTTACCGGCAGCAGCGAGCAATTCACCTGGACGGCGGGCGCGGGCACGCAGTTCTGGCTCACGGCCGGTAACGCTCCGGGCGGCAACAACTACTACAACTCGGGCAATTTGGGCAACGTGCTCACTATCAACGTCACCGGGCTACCCACCGATGGCAGCCAGGTCTACGTGACCCTCTTCAGCTTGGTGGAAGGTCAGTGGGTTTATACCCAGGACACCTACACGGCGTACAGTGGTGGCGGGTTGGCTACGATACTGACGCCCACCAATAACACGGAGGTCGACGGCACCTCGGTGACGTTTACCTGGACCAACCCAAGCAATAGCGACAACTACTGGCTGGACATCGGGAGTGTTGCCGGTGGCAACGACATATACCAGTCGGGCAACCTGGGTAACACCACCACCACGACGGTGACTGACATGCCGAACAACGGCTCGGAGGTCTTCGGGACGTTGTGGACGGAGATCGGCGGCCAGTGGTACTACAACAGCTATCATTGGCAGTCGGGGCCGGGCGGCTCCAAGAAGGCTGGTCACCCCGAACTTCAGAAGCAGCTCAGCAAGCGCTAACCGGCGCGAAGCGGCGATACGGGGCACGGACTTCGGTCCGTGCCCTTCGTAGTTTTAGCCTGGTCGCGCTGATCGTGGATTACAGCGGTCAAATCCCTGAGACAATTTATTGCGTCTCGCACAATAAAGTCACGAAAGTCCTTGAGTTGTGATCACCAGCGCCTTTTTTGGCGCGCACTGGGGTGGAGAAAGAGGGATTTGCTTTTCGGCAGTTGACGATAAAAGCAGATTCCTCTCGCCAAAATCGGCGCTCGTAATGGCGGCAATAATATCCTTGACAAACATGCATGTTTGTCAAGGATATTGGTGCCCCAACAAGTCTTTTGTTATGAGCAGGAGAATGGAGAAGTAGACAAACAGTGCGGCGGGGAAGGGCGACCAGATCAGGGCCGAGATGAAGCGGCACGAGGCGAGTATATTTTGCACGATTAAGCCGGACGCGGGCGATAAGGATAGCCCAAAAGTGGCGCAATGGAAGAGGTCATCAAGTGGACTGGACACTGCACTTCGTGGTCAATACGATCAGCCGACACAATGAAGGGCCGCAGATGGCCTCTAGTGACATTTGGCCAGAGGTTGCTAGGTCACTGTAAGTGTTTTGCCACGTCAAGAAAAAGAGGAGATTCTCAGATGACTAACATGTTGAAGAACCTGCACAAAGAAGAATCGGGCCAGGATCTGATCGAGTACGGGCTGATCGCGCTGATAGTTGCTCTCGGTGCCATCGCTGGTATGGGTATCTTGGCTTCCTCGATCAACCAGGTGTTCACGCAGGTCGCTGGTCAGCTGACTTAGCCACCACTTTGCCTGCGGTCGTGCTGGGGGAAGCGAAGTACATTAATGCTGGACTCTCCGGCGCGCTACGCGCTTTCGTGAAGCCCCGCAGAGTGGACAAACAGTGAGGGGCGACCGCTAGGACTTCTTGGGCCGCCTCTTACGTACCCGCGTTCGTTTCTCCCGCACCTCGCGCTTTAGCAATTCTTCCTTCGATACGCCGAGCACTTGCCCTCCGGCATTCGGCAAACCGATGTCCGTTACTGGGCTTTGACCTGCCCGCAGAAAACAGGCGCTCCTCCAAAGCAACTTTCAGGGGGCGCGCCATAGCGGGTTAGGCATCGGCAGCGCTACCACGTAGCAGCTTCGTTAGAATTCTGGCATTGGCAATCTTTGCCAATCATGCTATGATGGAGTCGAAATCGGTCCCTCGAGGGAGGGCCACTGTCATGCCTACGCGCAACGTCAATTTGACCAACGAGCTTGACCGCTTCGTCGCCAAAAAGGTTAAGAGCGGGCGTTACGAAAACGCCAGTGAGGTGGTGCGCGCCGGGCTGCGGACTCTGGAGCGTGAGGAGCAGCAGTACGAAGTGAAGCTTGCCGGGCTGCGGGCGGCCATTGACGAAGGCGATGCCAGCGGTATCGCCGAGGGCGACGTCTTCGCCCGTGTCCGTAAGGCCCTCAAGCTTCCGGTGTCGCGGTAACCGTGGCGGCGTTTCGATTTTCGCGCCGCGCTGAATCTGATTTGCTGAGCATCGGCGATTACACGCTTCGCACCTGGGGCAAAGCCCAAACTGCCCGCTACATTGAGGAGCTTGAGGCTTGCTGCCAGACACTTGCCGACAATCCGGCGCTGGGCCGACTTTGTGATGACGTTCGCCCAGCCTTGCGCCGCCAGGAGCATGGCAAGCACGTCGTGTTTTACCGCCAGGAGCGTGGCGGCATTCTCGTTTGTCGCATCCTGCATCAGCGCATGCTGCCCAAAAAGCACGCCATCGACGATCAAGACGAGTCGTAACGAGTACGGTGAATGCTATGGTGACAAGTGTCAGATCCATGACCTGAGCCGAAGCGGCGAGAAACCGGTCAGCCGGGTCGCGGTGCGGCAGTCGCAGTTGGCGACCTCTGGCCGAGAGTCACTTGAGGCCATAGGTCCACTTCGTCTGTCGTGCAGTCTACTGACTACGAATTTGTAGCTAACGAGTTAGGCATCAATGCTCACGCCGTACCCAGCATGCCGGCTGCGGACTGCCTCACTGTGGCTCGATCACCTTCAGCCCTCTTATTTGGGCAAAGTGGCGTTTGTTGAATGTGGCTACGTCGCGTTCTAAAGCCGTCGCTCCGAGGATGAGGTCGTAGAAGCCAATCATCTTGCCGGAAGACTCCAATGCAGCCCAAATGCGGGCATGTTCATACGTGGTCTGCTCGGTAGAGGCAATGATTGGCAACGCCGCCAAAACGGTGCGCAGATAATGCTCGCGCTTGGTCTTGTGCGATCCTGTAGCCCGTTTCACTCCATGCCAAAGTTTGCAACGGCGATGGCGGCGATTTCAAATTGATCGTTCGGGCGTGACGCCACCCAGTCCTTGAAGTCGAAGGTTCCTTTTTCGCCGCGAATGACAACGTCAGCGTCAAGAATTATCGCCATTTGTCACCCGGAGCTTTGAGGGTTTTGCGGGCGGCCCGCAAATCACGAATCCATGCCCTGGCTTCGTCCTCCGACAACTGGGTTTGGCCCAAAACCAGGGCCAAGTCCCGGCCGGAACAGATCTTTCCGTCATCCGGTACCAGTCGGGCAACGGGAGAGCCATTCCTGAGCGGCGCGTCGTTCATAACGGGGGTGCACTGAGGAGCTTGAGCGGAGGATTTGCGAATTGCTCGTAATCGCTCGTCGCTTGGTGATCGTAGCCTCGGCTGACGCCGATTGTCGCGGGTCGCATTTGCTGGTCGCAAGCACATGATAGGTTCCTGGCGTACTCGGCGCGATGTAAACCGCCCGCGATGATACGGTGCCGCCTTTGGCTTTGGCTCTGCGAGTCACAACGCGGCCGCCGGCGCTGCCTTCCTGCACCGTCCAAATCACTTGGGTATCGTCCGTGCCGCTGACGATAGCGGAGAAGTGGAATGTCTTTCCCGCAAGCATGTGGGCGCTCTCCGGAGAGATCGTTACAACCACCGACGAAGGCGTGGCTGCGGGCTTGCTGGGCAATGACGAACGCAGTATCCACACGGCAGTGCCAGCGCTCACCAGGAGTAGCACGATCACCAGGACCCCCAGCATTCGCAGGCGCGACCTCCGCCGAACCACGACGGTGGAGCGATTCATCTTTCTGGTAGGACCTGATGCGGTGGTCGTACTGGCAAGATTATTCTTGGTGTATCCCGGAAAGGACGTAGGCGCAATATTCGCAGCCTCGTCCAAGACTGGTGCTGGAGCATCCGGAGGGAGCTCCATTCCACACCAGTAGCAGGACAAGTCAATACTCATGTTTACCTTGCGACACTGTGGACAGCGGCGGATTTGCCGAACCTTCGGCCTGGTCTGCAGGTACGGTGGCACGGGCTTTTCCTGCGAGAGATCGGGTGAAGCATCCGAGCTTTCTGTGACGCCCAGCTCCTGCGTGGCATCCGGCGGTACGTCATGAACGTTGTGGCGACTAGGAAGACCGCAAGTCCTGCAGGTACGAAAGGCAGCAATTGGCTTGAACGAATGCGGATGGTCAGACCCACGCCGGGCCAGTTGCCTTCGTTCTGCCGTTGCCTCTATTTCGGTCATATTAGGCAAGACTAGCGTCAAAATGAGAGCCCCCGCAACTACCCAAAGGCCGGACTCACCGACGGACACCATGGTGGTGTTTCCATGCAGACCATCTTTCGCATGTTCGCCGTTGAGGATTGCATTCAAACCGAGCTGGCCGAGCAGGGTTTGTGCCCAGAAGAATTTCGGCGATCTTCAACGCCGTGGACTGGGCGCCGAAGTCCTCACGGCTAAATTCGAGCCTGTTGTTCGCGACCTCCCTTTGCGGTTCTTGAGGATTCCGTTCACTCAGTTCTTCAACGTTCGGATGGTCCCCAGACCCAGTAAGTTGTCGTCGCTGGTGACAAGTGTCAGATCCATGACCTGAGCCGAAGCGGCGAGAAACAGGTCAGCCGGGTCGGGGTGCGGCAGTGGCAGTTGCTGGGCGGCCAGCACGATCTCGTGGGTGAAAGGCGCCTCCCGCAGAGGTGCCGTGGCTTGCGCCAGCCACTCTGCCAGATTGATGGGGAGGCGAATCCTGCCCTGGCATTGAGCAGCGGCGCCTCCCAGAAACAGCGGCAGCTTGGTTAGCGATTGCCTAGCTCTGCTCGGATGCGAGGGTTGAGTCGAGACGGCGCTTGCAGGGCCCCAGGGCCACATAGACTGTCCCAGAGGCTGGGGCGGATTCATGATCGGTGATTCAGGCGTCGGACGCTTTGCAGGTGAAGTGGGCACAACTTGTGGAGCGCTACGATTTACCGGCAACGACTTACTGGCACAACGACTTACTGCCCTCTTGACAAGTGTTGTCAAATATAACAACATGACCGTATGAGGGGAATGAAGTAGTGAACGGCCCAGGCTGCGCGCCGAATGCTACGCGCACCACCCCGCCCCCCAAGCAATGAGACGTCGGCTTCCAATGCCGGGACCTACTCGCCACCCCGCTTCCCTTCACGGACACGCCTCTTGCGCGATTGTTCCGGCGCGGTGCAGCCTGACCTTCACCTCGACGCGAGAGCCGAGCCGATTGATGATCAACATGAGACGATCGACCGTGAACCTCCCCAGATCCGCATTGCGAATACGCGAGAAGTCGGCCGCTGCAATGCCCGTGCGGCAGTGCGCAGCACGCACAGTCAGGTGTTCCCGATCGAGCGCCTTGATGATTTCGGCAGCTAGGATGGCCTTGAATTGTTCGGCATCGGCGTTCTCATGCCCCGGATCGCGGAATACATTGCCGCTTCCCCGCACCACGTCCAGCTTTTCGCTTTTCATCGCAACATCTCCTTCAATCTCTTCAAACGGTCCTTTATCAGGTCGATGTCGCGGTGCGGCGTCTTGATGCCCTGCGTCGATTTCTTCTGGAACGCATGGACCACCCAGACTTCCTCGGCGAGCTGTACCGCGTAGACCACGCGGAACGCATCGCCCCGAAATGGCAGAGCAATCTCGAACACGCCCGAGCCCATACCGTGCACCGGCTTTGCAAAGGTCGGCCTTGCCGCCCTCTGAGGCAATCGTCAGGGCCGTAAGACAGATCGACCTGGATCAGGGCGGCACTGAAGGAATTCGAGACGTTCCCGGAAGGGGCCATTCAAGTCGCTGTATCCGAAGCGCCCGGCCAGGATCGTGCGACTGCCGACTGTTCCGCCGTGGGCGCTTCAGATACAGCACTAAGACATATCGGTACTAATCTCAATCAAACTGCGGGACCTTCAAGAAGCCGGTCAGATGGTTACTGTGCGATTCCGCTTCCGAACGATCCATAGATGAACTCAGGCTTTCCAGTGATTGCACGCGACGCCAGACGCCCTGAGATGACGGTCGCTTCGATACAGCCCACATTCAGATCGCTGAGTGTCCAGTCTCCCGCGAGATAAAGGTTGCAGAATCGGGAGTCACCCGGGGCGAGCCGATACTTTGTCGAGCCGGGCAGACACAAAACATAC
>Ga0187855_10002989_pt1 | contig 12575 bp, 11 predicted proteins | sample June2016WEW_8_10_2_FD_132969 | JGI IMG/M metagenome (GOLD analysis project Ga0187855, IMG submission 132969) | Peatland microbial communities from SPRUCE experiment site at the Marcell Experimental Forest, Minnesota, USA - June2016WEW_8_10 | ecosystem: Environmental > Terrestrial > Soil >...
AGCCCGATAAATCCGACCTTCATGATGTTTACTCCTACTGGTGGAGCATGATCTTTTCGGAAAACCGGATTCCACTTTTCCGGATCATGCTCTAGCTGAGTTGGCCGCGCACCCATTCGATCTCGCGGCAGATATAGTCGACGATGTCGCCGGTTTTGAGGTTTTCCGGCAGCATGTCCCAGGTATAGGTCTCGATTTCGAGCTGGCGCGACAACGGCTTTGCCTTGTGAAAGCGCAGCGCGTCCGCGATGGCGAAGCGCGTGGTGCGAAACGGCCCGAGATCGTCGAGAAAAACCGGGACGTGGATATGGACGCGCCATTCGCGCGGCCCCGGCGCCTTCTCGAAGGCGGCGATGGCATCGTCGAGATTGAGGAAGCGATTGACCCTGCCGTCGCGCCTTTCCATCGTCTGCGTGAGATAGATGGTCTTGGCGTAGCGCTTGAGCGTATCGACGGCCGCCTGCGTCACTTCCGGCACGTGGAGCGCCGCGGCTTCCTGCAGCTTGAAGATCGGGATGCAGGCGTCGACCAGCTTCTGCAGCGACGCTGCGATGTCCTCGTATTCCACCGCCTGATGGCAGATATCGAATACCACGCCGAGATGCCGGCGCAGCGCGCCATGCGCCTCCGCAATCGGCATGCGCGCGAGCCTGGCGAGTTTTTCCGCCGCGGCACCCGAATAAAGGTGACCCGTGAAATAATCGACCGTCTCGTCGGTGGTTTCGAGGAAGCAGAACGGCTCGGGTTCGAGCGCCAGCTGGACGGTGCGCCCGGTGCGCGCTTCGAGCGCGACGAGATGCGCCACGACGCGGAGCACGTGCTCGGTGTAGCTCGCCACCACGTCGTCGCCGGTCACCCGCGGCTTGAAGCCGAGCGGCGCGCTCTGGATCGACGGTGCGATGTCGGGCGTGCAGACGTCGGCCAGCACATCGGCGACGTTGATAGTGTAGCGGGTGCGCTCTTCCGAACGCCAGTCCGGCTCGTAGACCTGCTCCTTCACCAGCGCGCCCTTGAAGGCGCCGTAGGGGAACGCATTGACGGTGTAGAGATACATATTGCTGTCGCCGAGGAATCTTTTGAGTTTTTCCCGCTCGGCGGCGCTGCCGGCGAGCGTCCGCGCCGAATTCGCCGACAGCCTCAGCGACACGCCGAAGCGCCGGTTGCCGGCGATCCGCGCTTTGACTTTCGGCACGTAGGTGGTGAGACTTTGCCACATCTGCTCCCAGTCATCGCCGGGATGCACGAGCGTCGAATAGGTCAAATGGCCGAGACCATTGCCGAGATCCATGTGCGGTTTCCTGTCTTTTTGTTCTTTATTCTTTGGCGCTGCGTCAGTTGACGTACTCGACCCGACCCGAGGCGGCGGAGCGGATAATGGCCTCGGTAGCGGCGACGCCGTGGATCGCCTGGTCCAAGGAAACGGGATAAGGCGGTCCGCCGGACGCCGCCTTGGCGAAGGCTTCGAGCGCGGCGCGGGATATGTCCATCGCCACCGCCTGCCACACCTTGGCCTCGCCCTTCACCGGCTGGAGCTTGCAGGTGCCGAACAGCCGCGTGCGCCGCTCCTCCGACGAGGCGCCCGCGACATGGGTGAGGCCTTCAAGCCGCAGCCAGCCCTTGGAACCGAACACCTGGAAGCTGAAGCCGGGTCCGGTCGTCGTCATGGTGCCGAGATAGCCCGACATGCCGCCCTTCATGCGAACGAGGATCGAGGTGGTGTCGTCGGCATCGATCGGCGCGGCGCGCCGGAAGCTTTGCGCGAACACATGGTCGATCGGCCCGCACAGATCGATCATGGCGTCGACGGCATGCACACCCATCGGCATCAGGCCGCCCAACGGCGTCTCGGTTTTGTCGGCGCGCCAGTGGGCGGGATTGATCGACAGTGCATTCGGAAACGTCATCGTTGATTCGACATGCAGAATGGTGCCGAGCTCGCCTGAGCGGATCATGCCGCGCAGCCTAATCATTTCCGGATGGAAGCGGCGGTTGTAGCCGACTGCGAGCGTCACGCCGGCCTTGCGCACCGCCGCGACGGCGTCTTCGGCCTGGTGCTTGCTCAGCGTGAACGGCTTCTCGCAGTAGACATGCTTCCCGGCGGCCGCCGCGGCCATCACCTGCGTGGCATGCATGGAATGCGGCGTTGCCAGCACCACGGCATCGACGCCGGCATGATGGAGCATCCCGTCATACTCGGCCGCGAGATGCAGGCCCTTTTGCTTGGCGAACGCCTCGATTTCCGGCGTCACCGCGCGGGTGGTGCCGGACACGAAGCGGATGACGTCGCTGTGCTCGGCCGCCTCGACCAGCGTCTTGCCCCACCAACCGAGTCCGACGATGCCCGCCTTGATCACTGGCTGCTCCCGCGACCTTTTGCGCGCTCGAGTTTGCCCCGCGTTGTCAATTCGGCCAAGTCATTTGGGCCAAGTCATTTGGGCCACGTCAGCATGGCGAGCGCAACGCAGCACAACGCCCAGAACAGGCAGTACTCAAAACCGCCGATCACCCAAATCCACTTCCGGGTCACCTTGTAGGTCGCCGCGCCAGCAACGAAAAGATGGAGGGCGGCGACCGCGGCGACATACGGCGTGTAGATGGCGAAGACCAGGCCGATGGTCAGAAAAGTCTCGATGATGCCGGCAATGTACATCCAGGCCGCCGGCGGATGGAATTTGGCGGTTTTGAAGAAGTTCAGCGTCGCCGGCTCGGTGAACTTGCCGACGATGTGCGGGATGAAAAACAACCCGCAGATCAGACGCAGAACGACCACGCCGTTGGTGATATCGAACGTTTCCGCCAAGCCTGACATGGCGTTCCCCAAGTTTTTCCCGGACACGTCTGCCAATGACGCCCGCTACAGAACCTCGAACATCTGATAGATCGGTCCTTCCGGCAACCGATGGCCGACGCCGATGCTGATGATGTTATTGAGCCAGCCATACTTCTCCGAAGCGGTTTCGAACGAGGCGGCGATGCGCAGATAATAGTCCGTCGCCTTGACCACTTCGCCGCGGGCGATGCGATCGAGCACCTCCTTCGGACCGTGGCGGATGCCGGGATAGCTCATGGCGATAATCGCATCGTCGTCGGTCTTGAGCACCACCCGCACATTGAGCAGCCAGGCGCCGTCACCGGGCCGGATCGCCTGCCAGTCGCTGCCACCGGGGAGCAGCGTGCCGCGCAGCCGTTCGCCCTCGAAGCGGCCGCCGGTGATGACGCCGACGCGCCGATCGACGCCGGGGGTCTTGCCGACATTGATCGCCGGCTGCACGTCGAGCAGCAGGACGAACAGCTGCCGCACCCGCAGCTCAGTCATCTCTTTTGGCAGCATTTCGGACAGCGAACGTGCAGCGGCCACCGGCGACCTCCCCTTCTTTGCCACGCGCCGGGATTTAAGCCGGCACCGTGGCCAGACTAACGAACCTCGGCTATAGGGTCGAGCCAGACCGGCTTGCGCAGCCGCTCCGCTTCGCCGCGCAGCCCGGTCTTGGACTCGGTGAAACGGCTTGCGCATAATTGGCGCGACCGACCGGTCCCCGCGGAGACGACGGAGCGTAGAGTAATGAGCGGCAGCGCCAAGCTGCGGATCGGCATCGATACCGGCGGCACCTTTACCGACATCGTCTGTGTCGATGACGGTTCCGGCTCGATGCGCGTGACCAAGGTCGCGAGCACCCCGGCAAATCCCGCACTTGCGTTGGTTCGCGGCGTCCACGCCATTCTCGGCGAATCGGGTGCCGGCGTGGACGATCTGGCGGTGCTGGCGCACGGCACGACGGTGGCGACCAATGCGCTCCTTCAGGGCGAGATCGCCGGCCTTGGCCTGATCGTCACCGACGGTTTCCGCCATATCCTCGAGATTGCCCGGCAGGCGGTGCCCGAGGGCTACGGCAATTCCTATTTCTGGGTAAAGCCGGAGCGCATCGTGCCGCTGCGCTATGTGCGCGAGGTCGGCGGGCGGCTGAACTTCCTCGGCGAAGAACTGCGGCCGCTCGACGAAGAAAGCGTGCGCGCCGCCGCGCGCTTCTTTCGCGAGGCGGGCATCACCGCGATCGGCATCTGCCTCATTCATTCCTACGCCAATTCGGCGCAGGAACGCCGCGCCGCGGAAATCGTGCGCGAGGAATATCCGGACTGCACGCTGTCGCTGTCCTGCGACGTGCTGCCGGAATACCGCGAATACGAACGCGCCGTGACGACGCTGGTGGACGCGTTCATCAAGCCGCATATGAGTCGCTATCTCGACCGCATCCGCGACGAACTCGGTCCGGAGCTGAACCAGAAGCCATTCCTGGTGATGCAATCGAGCGGCGGTGTCGCCAGTCCCGATCAGGTGATGCGCAAGCCGATCACCACGGCGCTGTCGGGGCCGGCCGCCGGGGCGCTGGGCTCTGCGGTGATGGCCGAACTCGCCGGCTATCCCGATCTGGTGACACTCGACGCCGGCGGCACCTCGACCGATCTCTGCCTCATCGAAGGCGCCAAGCCGAAGATCACCAATGGCGGCCGCGTCGGCCGTTTCCCGGTGCGCATCCCGATGCTCGACATCAAGACCATCGGCACCGGCGGCGGTTCGATCGCCTGGCTCTCGCGCGAAGGCAAACTCAAGGTGGGACCGCGCAGCGCCGGCGCCGTGCCCGGCCCGATGTGCTATCCGAACGGCGGCGACGAGCCGACCATCACCGATGCCAATCTCGTCCTCGGCCGCATTCCGCCGGCGCTGATCGGCGGCGGCATTGCTCTCGATGTCTCTCGCGCGCGCCAAGGTCTGCAAAAACTGGCCGCGCGCCTGCCCGGCAATCTCAGCGTCGAGCAATTGGCCGAAGGCATCATCGAGATCGCCAACTGGGACCAGGCTAACGCCATCCGGCAAATGACCATCCAGCGCGGCATCGATCCGAGCGCGTTCGCGCTCTTGTCGTTCGGCGGCTCCGGGCCGGCACAATCGCCGGCGGTGATGGAATTGATGGGCATGAACACCTGCCTGGTGCCGCCGAACCCCGGCAATCTGTCGGCGTTCGGGCTATTGGCCGTCGACTGGCGCACCGACCACATCATCACCAAGGTGATGCACGAGGAAGCGATCGAGCTGCCGATCGTTGCCGCCCATTACGCTTCGCTGGAAAAGGATGCCGCCACGACGCTGGAGAAGGACGGCATCGCGCCGTCGCGGATCGCCCTCGTCCGCGAAGCCGACGTGCGCTACGCCGGGCAGTCCATGGAAGTGCGCGTGCCGGCGCCGTCCGGCAAGATCGACGCGGCGTTCATCGCCGCGCTGATCGATGCGTTCCATGCCGCGCATCTGAAAACCTTTGGCTACAACTATGCCGGCCAGCAGAAGGTGGAGATGGTGAATTTCTGCGTCTCCGCGTTCGGCATGATCGAGCGCCCAAGCATTCCCGAACTGAAAAAGTCCGGCGTACCGCCGAAGCCGGCAACCCGGCCGGTCTATTTCGACGGCGCGTATCGCGACACGCCGGTGTTTGCGCGGGCCTCGCTGGCCGCGGGATCGACGCTCGACGGGCCGGCCATCATCGAAGAGTTCGGCTCGACCACCGTGGTCTTTCCGGGGCAGCGCCTCACAGTCGATCCGCACGGAATTCTGATCATCCGCGCGGGCGGCCAGGGCGACGGGGCGCCGCGCTCGTGAACATGCGGGATTTTCAGGCCGGCGGACGATCGACCGTCCATGCGCTCAACGGTATGGCGGCGACGTCGCATCCGCTGGCCACGCTTGCCGCCATCGACATGCTGCGCGCGGGCGGTACCGCGGCCGATGCCGCCGTCACCGCGGCGGCACTGCTCGGCGTTGTCGAGCCGCAATCAACCGGCATCGGCGGCGATGCGTTCGCGCTCTATAGCGCGAGCGGCGGCGACAACATCCTCGCCTATAACGGCTCCGGCGCCGCGGCGCTCGAGGCCAGCGCCGAGTGGTATCTGGGGCGCGGCTTCCAGGCGATCCCGCTCACCGGGCCGCACGCGGTCACCGTTCCCGGCGCGGTCGACCTCTGGGCCACACTGTTGGAGCGGCACGGCCGCAAGGGGCTCGACGCGGCGCTGCAGCCCGCCATCCGCGCCGCCGAAGATGGGTTTGTGGTCAGTCCGCGCACCGCGTGGGACTGGGCGCGCAACCGCGAAAAGTTGCGCAACGGCATCAACGCCGCGCGTTATTTCCTTTTTGACGGCGAAGCCCCCGCGGTCGGTACGGTTATTCGGCAACCTGCGCTTACCAACGCCTTGCGCACCATCGCGGCCCGGGGACGCGACGGCTTCTACCTCGGGGAGATTGCCGAGGATATCGTCACGACCCTGCGCGAGGCCGGCGGCCTGCACAGCCCGGAAGATCTTGAGCGGCACAAAACGGAAATCGCCGCGCCCGTCAGCACGCAGTATCGAGGCCATCAGGTGTGGCAGTGCCCGCCGAACTCTGCCGGCGTCACCATGCTGATCATGCTCAATGTGCTCAGCGGCTTCGATCTGCCGCGGTACGCGCCTCTGAGCGTCGAGCGCTTGCATCTGCAGGCGGAAGCAGCACGGCACGCCTACCTTGCACGGGAGCGGCACGTCGCCGATCCGCGCTTTGCCGCCACCGACGTCGACATGCTGCTGTCGGCGCCATTTGCCGCCGCCATTCGCGAGAAGATCAAGCTCGACCGCGTCAGCGAGCTGCCGCCGGCGGACGCGCCGATGCATCCGTCCACCGTCTACCTTTGCGTGGTCGACCGCGACCGCAACGTTTGCTCGTTCGTCAATTCGCTGGCGCATGGATTTGGCTCCGCCGTGGTTGCCGCCAAATCCGGCGTCCTGTTGCAGAACAGAGGTGCCGGGTTCCGTATCGAGCCGGGCCATCCGAATTGCATCGCGCCGGGCAAGCGCCCGCTGCACACGCTGATCGCGGCGCTCGTCAGCAAAGGCGGCCGCGCCGTCATGCCGTTCGGCGTGATGGGCGGTCATTTCCAGCCCATCGGCCAGGTCCACGTGCTGACCAACATCCTTGATTACGGCATGGACGTTCAAAGCGCCTTCGATCTCCCGCGCGCCTTTCACTACGACGGCGTGTACCGCCTCGAATCCGGCGTCCCCGCGGCGACGGTGTCCGGGCTCGAACAGCTTGGCCACGTGGTCGTGCGATCTGACCAACCGTTGGGCGGCGGCCAAGCTATCCGGATCGATTGGGACCGCGGCGCGCTGGTCGGCGGCTCCGATCCGCGCAAGGACGGCTGTGCGTTGGGCTATTGATGGCCGCGCGCGGCTGAGACGGAACATAGCCAACGCGGCATGCGGCGGGTATAAGCCTTGACCTTTCCGTTGTCGTGAAGCCGCCGCGGAGCGCCGGACGATGATGAATGTGCATGCCGAGGCATGGCCGTGGCCGACCGCGCCGGACGTGCCCAAGCGCGAGGTCGACCCGATCGTCCTGCAGATCGTCGAAGGCACGCTCAATTCCATCGAGGCGGAAATCGAATACGCCATCGAGCGCACCGCGCGCTCACCGATGATCCGCGAAGCCCACGACTATCGCGTCGGCCTGTTCGACCGCTATTGCCGCAAACTCACCGGCCGCTCCTACTCGGCCATGCCCAACGCCGTGGTGCGCGATTTCCCGCCGCATACCATGCAGCCCGGCGACGTGTTCCTGATGAACGACACCTATCTCACCGAGGGCTCGATCGGGCATCTGCCCGACCTGTGCAGCACGGTGCCGGTGTTCCATCAGGGCGAGGTCGTCGCCTATATCCAGGCCTTCGGCCACCACGACGATATCGGCGGCCGCGTGCCCGGCTCGATGCCCGGCACGGCGACGACGGTGTTCGAGGAAGGCCTCGCCGTGCCGCCGATCAAGTTTTATAGCGCCGGCGTGCGCAACGACGCGGTCTTCACCATCATCAAGCGCAACACCCGCGTCCCGGAAACGCTCGCTGCCGATCTCGACAGCGAGGTGCAGGCCTGCGTGATGGGCGCTCGCCGCATGGCGGAGCTGTTCGAGCGCTTCGGCCGCGAGACGGTCGAGGCCTGTTTCCAAGCCATCCTCGACACCTGCCGGGATATTTTCCGCAATGAATTGCTGCCGAAGATCGCCGACGGCGAATATCGCTGGGAGGACTATGTCGAGCACGACGGAGTCACCGACCCGAAACTGCACAAGCTGGCGCTCACGCTGAAGAAGCACGGCGATCACATCACGCTCGATTTCACCGGCACCGACCCGCAATCGAGCGGCCCGATCAACTGGCCGGCGGATTATGCCGGCGGCGCCTTCTTGATCAAATGGATCGCGCCGATCCTGCGCAACCTCGCCGACACGCCCGAGCGCGCCGCGGAGATTCATGTCAACGAAGGCGTCTGCGAAGTTTTTGACGTGATCTTCCCGCCGAAAGGCACGCTGATCACGCCGGAATGGCCGGCCGCCACCAACGCGCGCTCGTTCGTGCTGCTGCGCTGCCTGGGGCTCCTTGCCGGCGTGGTGGCGCAAGCCGCGCAGGGGCGCATGCCGGCCGATCAGGAAACCATCCGCTACACCGGATTTTACGGCACCGATCGCAACGGCAAGCCGTTCCTCTCGCGCGAGGTTTTGGGCGGCGGCTCCGGTGGCCGCTATTACGCCGACGGCAACGACGCCATCCACATCGTGCCGGATTCGCGCAATCAGCCGGCCGAATTCACCGAGACGCGGTTTCCGCTGCTGGTGGAACAACTGGCGCTGCGGACCGACTCCGGCGGCGCCGGCAAGCGCCGCGGCGGATTGGGCTACGACAAGCATTACCGGGCGTTAGTCGATTGCCGCACCATTGTCACCGCCGACCGCGTCCGGCTCGGCTGCTACGGCCTCAATGGCGGCAAGGCGGGCAAGCCGTTTTGCGTGACCATCGCTATCGAAGGCACGCCGCGCGATCTCGGCGGCCTGGTCGACGGCGAGCCGGTGCGGGCCGGAGAGATCGTACGCGTCGTGACTACCGGCGGCGGCGGATGGGGCGATCCGCTGGAGCGCGAGCCCGAACTGGTGCAGCGCGACATGATCGAAGGCAAGGTTTCTCTCCGGGCGGCACGGGACGATTACGGCGTCGTACTCAAGCCGGACGGGGCAGACTCCTTCACCATCGACGCTCAGGAGACCTCCGCCTTGCGCGAGACGCGCAAGGCCACTCAGGTGCGCGCGGACTCCATGATCGACCGCGGCGCCGGCTTTGAGAAAATGCTCCGCGGCGAGGTCAAGCCGTGGACGCGGACCGCCTGACAAGAAACCCCACCAGCAAGGACCAAGCGTAATGGCCATTGAAGTCGCCAAAGTCGAATTGAAGAATGTGCAGGACGCTTCCGGCATGGAAGCCTTGATCGGCAGGGGCCAATTCAAGGCTGACGAAGTCATCGCCGTCATCGGCAAGACCGAAGGCAACGGCGGCGTGAACGATTTCACCCGCATTCTCGCCGATCAGGCGTTTCGCGCGGTGCTGCGCAAGCTCGGCACCCGCTCCGAGCAACAGATCGCAAAAATCCCGATGGTCTGGTCGGGCGGCTGCGACGGCGTCATCACCCCGCACGCGACCGTGTTCGCGCGCACTGCCAAGACCGGCTCGGCGTCCAAATCGCGGCTCACCATCGGCACGGCGATGAGCGTCGAAATCCTGCCCGAAGACATCGGCCGGCCGGCGATGGTCGAGAAAGTCGCCGACGCGGTCCGCGCCGCGATGCGCGACGCCGGCATCGACGATCCGAAAGACGTGCACTATGTGCAGACCAAGACGCCGCTGCTCACCGTCGACGCGGTGCACGACGCGCATGCGCGCGGGCGTGAGGTCGCCTGTGAGGTGCACGATTCCATGGGCGTCTCCAACGGCACGACCGGACTCGGCATTGCCGTGGGCTTACGCGAAATCAAAATGCCCAAGGCCGAGGAAATCTGCCGCAACCTCGACCTTTATTCCTCGGTCGCCTCCTGTTCGTCGGGCGTCGAGCTGACGCAGGCGCAGATCGTGCTCCTCGGCAACAAAAATGGCGCCGGCGGCCGCTATCGCATCGGCCACGCGGTGATGAAGGACGCTATCGACATCGACGGCATCTACGATTCCATTCGCAATGCCGGGCTCGACTTGCCGGAACGGCCCCGCGCCGAAGATCTAAAAGGGCGGCTGGTCAACTGCTTCATGAAATGCGAGGCCGACCGCACCGGCAAGCTGCGCGGCCGGCGCCAGATCATGCTCGACGATTCCGACGTGCCGTGGCATCGCCACGCCAAGGGCGCGGTGGGCGGCGTCGCCGCGGCGGCGATCGGCGATCCGGCGGTGTTCGTCTCGGTCGACGCCATGCATCAGGGGCCGCAGGGCGGCGGACCGTGCATCGCCATTGTCGACGCCGGAGAGTAACGCATGCGACCGGCGGCCACGCGCCACGAGCTGAAAGAACCGGCCGCGGCCGGCGCGGCGCTGGTGCGCAAATCGGCGCGTGAACTGGCGCGGCTGATTGCCGCGCGCGCGGTCAGCCCGGTCGAAGTGCTGGACGCGCATCTTGCGGTGATCGCAGCGCTCAATCCCAAGCTCAATGCCATTGTGACGCTCGCCGCCGACCAGGCGCGCGACGCCGCGAAGCGCGCCGAAAACGCCGTCATGAAGGGCGAGCCGCTCGGCCCGCTGCACGGCCTGCCGATCGGGGTCAAGGACGTGACGCCGACCGCCGGCATCCGCACCACCTTCGCGTCGCCGCTGTTCAAGGATTATATGCCGGCGGAGGACGCCGAAGCGGTGCGCCGCCTCAAGGCCGCCGGCGCCATCGTACTCGCCAAGACCAATACGCCGGAATTCGGTTGCGGCGCCAACACTACCAACGCGCTGTTCGGCCCGACCCGCAATCCGTGGAATCCGGCGTTGAGCCCGGCCGGCTCTTCCGGCGGCTCGGCGGTCGCCGTCGCCGCCGGCATGCTGCCGATCGCCCATGGCACCGACTTCGGCTGCTCCATCCGCATCCCAGCCGCGTTCTGCGGCATTGTCGGCATCCGGCCGACGCCGGGATTGACACCGAGCCGTCCGCTGCATCTGCCCTGGGATCCCGGGCAGGTCCACGGCCCGTTAGCGCGTGACGCGGAAGACGCCGCGCTTTTCCTTGACGCGATCGTCGGCTTCAGCCGCTTGTCGCCGATATCGGTGGCGCCGCCGTGGCAGAGTGCGCTCGCCGAGCTTGAGCGCCGCGACGACATCAAAGGGCTGCGCGTCGCCTACGTTTCCGACATCGCCGGCATCGGCGTCGAGGCGGAAATTGACTCGATCTGCCGTGACGCTGCTGCGACCTTGGCCGAGCGCGGCGCGCAGGTGGAGCAGATCGAATTCGATGCGAGCGACGGCCGCGCCGCGTATCAGACCTGGCGCGGGTTCTGGATGGTCGGCCAGCAATACGAGCGGCTCGCCCAGATAGATCAGTTCGGACCCAATCTCCGGGGCAATGTCGAAGCCGGGCTGAAGCTGACCTCGCTCGACTTTGCCGCCGCTGAGCTCAAGCGCGAGGAAATGTTCCAACGCTTCCGCAAGCTGTTTGAGCAGTACGATATCCTGCTGACGCCGGCGGCGCCGGTAAAACCGTATCCGATCGAGAAGAACTTCCCCGACCGCATCAACGGCCGTAGCTTCGAGAATTACATCGACTGGATCGCGCCGGCTTATCTGATCACGTTGATGAGCCTGCCTGCCGCCACCGCGCCCGCCGGCTTGTCGCAGGACGGACTACCCGTCGGCATGCAGATTGTAGCGCCGCGGTTCGAAGAGCCGCTAATCCTGCGCGTCGCGCGCCTCATCCATCAGGCAAGCGGCGTCGGCTGGCCGCCGATCGCCGAAATTTCAAAATGATGCGGAACGCCCGCGTCGCGCGTGGAATCAGGGATTCCGTTGCGCGGCGCAAAGCTGCCGGTGCTCATCGCCGCACTGCGTCCGGAACGTACTGGGCAATGCCATTGCCGAATGACCAGTTCTCCGGCTGCACCTCGACGAGGTTGATGAAGATGTCCTCCGGGCGCAGTCCGGGGCTATCGGTGAGCCGCTCGACGATGCGCCGGTATAGCGCCTGTTTCTGCGCGACGGTGCGCGTGTTGCTGACGGTCAGCTGAATGATGACGAGATCGTCGCTGCGCTCGATGCCGAGGTATTTGGCCCCGTAGCTGAACTCGTCCTCATCGTGCTGGGATATCGTCATGAAGCGATCGTGTTCCGGCACCTCAAAGGTCTCGCGCATAGCGTGGTAGAGGCCATCGAGAATGGCCTTGCGGTAGGCGGCGGTCTTGCCTCGCCGCAAGGAGACGCGCGTCAGCGGCATGTTCGGCTCCTTTCTCATTTATGGCAGGCGATGGCATCGAGCGACGGCGATATCCTTTCACTTGCGCCACTGCCCAACCAGCTTGTTCACGCCAGAAGGGTTTGCGGCTTCGTAAAATGCGTGCCCTCCGCCGCAAATAGCAGAGCATCGTCCAGGCGATCGTTGCCCCAGAACATCTCCGTTCCGACGAAGAAGGTGGGAGCGCCGAATATTCCCCTGACCCGCGCCTGTTCCGTTTGTTCGCGCAACAGGGTCTTCGTCGGCTCGGCCTGCGCCTGATC
>Ga0187855_10002992_pt1 | contig 12560 bp, 10 predicted proteins | sample June2016WEW_8_10_2_FD_132969 | JGI IMG/M metagenome (GOLD analysis project Ga0187855, IMG submission 132969) | Peatland microbial communities from SPRUCE experiment site at the Marcell Experimental Forest, Minnesota, USA - June2016WEW_8_10 | ecosystem: Environmental > Terrestrial > Soil >...
AGCCCGCACCGATCAACAGCACGAACGCAATCGCCAACTGCGATACCACCAGCACGCTACGCACCCTGCTGCTACCCGGCCCCGCGCTCGCACCGCGCCCGTTCTCGCGCTGTGCCTGGTTCGCATCCGAGCGCGAAACTTGCATCGCCGGCGCCACCCCGAAAAGCACGCCCGTCGCGACTGCAACGACGAACGTGAATCCCAGCACGCGGAAATCGATTGCGACCTCCGATGCCCGCGCCAGGCCTTGCGGCGCGATGGACAGCAACGCGCTGGTCGCCCAACGCGCGACCACCAGCCCTAGACCGCCGCCGATCATCGCCAGCATCAAGCTTTCGGTCAGCAATTGCCGGACCAGCGTCCCGCGGCTCGCTCCCAACGCCGCGCGGACGGTGAACTCCCGCTGTCGCACCGTGGCCCGCGCCAGCATCAGGCTGGCCACATTCGCGCACGCGATCAGCAACACGAAACCTACCGCGCCCAGCAGGATCATCAGCATCGGACGCATGTCCCCGGCAATCGCGTCCGACTCCGACACGATCGTCGCGCCCCGCGGACGATTTTCCGGATATTGCCGATTCAACTGTTCCTGAATTAACTGCACGTCCGCCTGGGCCCGCGGAATCTCGACGCCCGGCTTGAGGCGCGCGATGACCTCCAGATAAGCCACCCCTCGCTGTGCGGCCATCGCCGAATGGCCCGTCAGGTCATTGGCGATGGTCGTCCACAATTCCACGCGCTTCGCCCGCACCGGAAACTGGAACTGTGGCGGCATAACCCCCACGACGCTGAACTTCTCGCTGTCCAGAGTGAGGGCGCGGCCGAGCACGTTCGGATCGCCGCCGAAATGGCTCTGCCAAAATTCGTAGCTGAGCACCACAGGCAGTTGCTCGCCGCTCGGCTTGTCCTCCTCCTCAACAAATCCTCTGCCGATTGCTGGCGAAACGCCCAGCATGGAAAACAAATTAGCCGAGACCACTACGCCCGCGACGCTCTCCGGTTGATCCCCTCCGGTGTAGGTAAAGCTCGAGGGATTCCAGACCGACATCGCTTCGAACGACTGGCTTCGCGATCGCCAGTCGAGAAACGCGGGATAGGAAACCTCTCCGGTGCTGCTGGGGTGCCTGAGGTCCACCGAATTCACTGCCACCAGCCGGCCAGGATCGTGAAAGGGCAGCGGCCGCAGCAGCACCGCATCAATCACGCTGAACAGCGCCGTGTTCGCCCCAATCCCCAGTGCCAGCGTCAACACCGCCGCGGCAGTGAATCCCGGATTCTTGCGCAGCGTTCGCAACCCGTACCGAATATCCATGAGGAGGTTCTCGACATGCACCCATCGCCAAACCGTGCGCCCGTCCTCCTCCACCAAACCCACATTCCCGAACTCGCGCCGCGCTGCCGCCTCCGCTTCTCTCCTCGGCATGCCGGCAGCCACGAGTTCCTCGACCTTTTCGTCGAGGTGTTCCCGAATTTCTTGCGAAAGTTCGCCGTAGATCCGCCGCCGCGTAAACAGCCGACTCATCCAGCTCATGATTCACTCCGCACCCAAAACTCGAAACACCGATCCAGCGATAGCGGTAGGGGCACGGCACTGCCGTGCCCGGATCCGGCCATGCACCACCAACAAATTCCAAACGATCGCCGTCAGTCGTAGCGCAGCGCCACCATCGGATCGACCTTCGTTGCACGCCGCGCTGGCAGATAGCACGCCACCAGCGCCACCGCCGTCAGCACCACCCCCACGGCTCCAAACGTAAAGGGATCCAGCGGGCTAACGCCGAACAGCAAACCGCCCATCAACCGCGTCAATCCCAACGCCACGACCATTCCAATCACCACGCCCAGCAGCGCCATCTTCGCGCCCTGGCCCAAGAGCATGTGCAGCACGTCTCCGTCCTGCGCTCCAAGCGCCATGCGAATTCCGATTTCCCGTTTGCGCTGCGACACCGTGTACGAAATCACGCCGTAGATGCCGATCATCCCTAGCAACAGCGCCATCGCTCCCGCAATCCCCAGCATCACCAGCGTGAACGAAGTCCTCGCCAGCGATTTGTCGTACACCGTTTGCATCGTTCGCACGTTCGCCAGGGGCAGGTTCGAATTCACCGACCACACCGCCTGGCGCACCTCGTCGAGAAAGCCTTGCGTCCCCGCGCGTTCGCTGCGAATCACGAACGTCACCGTGCGTGTCGGCCCCACGACTCCGGGTCCAAACCGGTCGCTCGTCATCGTCGGCCAGTAGACGATCTCCGGTGCTATCGCCTGCACTCCGGTTTCGGGAACATCCTGGATCACGCCGATCACCTCATGCCACGGGCTTTTCGAAAACTCGCGCAACCTCTTCCCAATCGCGGCGGATGGCGAGCCCCATAGCTCCCGCGCCAGATTCTCGGAAATCATCACCACCGGCCTGATCCCGTAAACTTCTGTCCACGTCAGGTCGCGACCCGCGACGATTCGTGTACCGGCCGTCGCGCAGAAACCCGGCGAAATATATTTGTACAGGCGCAGAGGCGCGATTTCATTGTCGGAATAAACCTTGTCCTGCGCGAAGATTTCATCCCAGCCGGAGTCGAATCCTTCCATGGGCATTTCGCTGACGAAACCCGCCGACTGCACACCCGGAATCGCTTGCATTTTCTCCAGAATTTCGTTTTGCGCTCGCGTCACACGTTCGGCTTCGGCGACCAGCGAATCCGGAATGGAAATTCGCAGGGTCTGCAGGTGCCGCGCATCCGTAAATCCGGGATCGACGTTCCGCAATTCCTGGAACGTGCGAATCATCAACCCAGCGCTCACCAGCAGCACCAGCGCCATCGCCACTTGCCCGACCACCAGCACATTGCGGGCGTGAAACCGCTCCCGGCTCATACTCGTGGTGCGCCCCGCGCTGCGAACCGCCAATGCCGCTCGCGGTCCCGCGTATTTCAGAGCCGGAATCAATCCGAAAAATAGGCCCGACAGCAGCGAAAGCAGCAGCGTGAAGCCGATCGTCCGCGCGTCGAGAGAAATTTCGCTCAAACGAGGCAGATTCGCCGGACCTGCCGTAACGAGAAACCGCACCCCGGCATAAGCCAAGCCGACGCCGACGGCTCCGCCCAGCAGCCCCAGCATCACGCTTTCGACCAGCAGCCCCCGTACGATCCGCGTCCACCCCGCGCCCAGCGCCGCGCGAACCGCCAGTTCCTCCTGCCGGCCCTCCACTCGAACCAGCAACAGATTCGCCACGTTGGCGCACGCGATTAGCATGACCACGCCGATCGTCCCCATCACCACCCACAACAGTTCGCTCACGTTGCCGATGACTTCTTGTTTCAGCAACCGAACGGAGGGCGTTATACGCCACGTCTCATAAATGTGTGAATTGGTGCCGGGGCCGTTCGACCACGAGTCCATCCAGATCGGCAACATGCGCGTCATGTCGGCATTTGCTTCCGCGAGCGTGGCGTTCGGCTTGAGTCGCGCAATACCCTGAAATCCGAATCCCGCCAGAATCAGGTTGCCGCGCTCGAAAGCCAGCGGCACCATGACGTCGAAATCGGTATCGACAAACCGGAATCGCCGCGGCATCACGCCAACAATTTCGCGCGGCCGCGAATCCACCATCACGTTGCGGCCAATCACCGAGCGGTCGCCCCCAAAGCGCCGCTGCCAATACCCATAGCTGAGCATCACCCTTTCCGGACCGTGCGGCACTTGGTCCGCAGCCGTAAACCAGCGCCCCACGACGGGCGGCACGTCCAGCGCCTGCAGCACGCCGTCACTCACGTCCACAGTCCGCACTTGCTCCGGTTCGGCCAGCCCGGTGACACTTGCTGTCCCCGTGTCCCAAACGCCCGCAGATTGAAACGTCCGGTTTTGCTCGGAATACGTGGTGTACATCGACGGCGACAAGAGCAGCCCGTTTTCGAAATCCGCCAACCCCGCAGCCCCCGGAGCAGTCTGGTGCAGCGAAATCAATTCATCCGCCCGTGGATAATTCAGCGGCTTCAAGAGCACGCTATTCACAACGCTGAAGACCGCGGCATTGGCCCCAATCCCAATCGCCACCGTCAAAAGCGCCACGATCGTAAATCCCGGCGCCTTCCCCAGCATGCGCAACGCATAGCGAACGTCCCGCATGAAGTCTTCGACCGAAGGCCAGCGCCAAACCCCACGCCCGTCCTCTTCCGTCAGCGTCACATTCCCAAACTCTCGCCGAGCCGCTGCCTGCGCATCCTTCCGTGACATCCCGCCCGCCACCAACTCTTCGACCTTTTCTTCAAGGTGTCCACGAATCTCGTCGGAAAGATCGTCGTACACCCGCCGCCGCGAAAAAATCCGCCTGATCGAATTCATCGCTCACCCGCCATTCAAAATCCCTTCTTTTTATCGACTGTCAACTTCCCCTGTCACTCGTACCGCAGCGCTACTATGGGATCGACCCTGGCCGCACGCCACGCAGGCACGTACGAGGCCGCCACCGCTGCGATCAGCAACGTCAGCGCGACGCCCGCGAACACTCCAAGGTCAATTGCCGCCACTTCATAGAGCAGGTTCTTCAATACGCGCCCGACCAGGCACGCACCGATCAAGCCAAATCCCATTCCAAGCAGCGCCAACAGCGCTCCTTCCCTCAAAACCATCCGCATCACTTGGTTGCGGCCGGCCCCCAACGCTAAACGCAGCCCGATCTCATGCGTCCGCTGCGCCACTGCAAACGCCATAACTCCGTAAATCCCCACCGCAGCGAGCACCAGAGCTAGCCCAGCGAAGCCCCCGTTCAACACCGTGTAGAAGCGATCTCCAGCCAATCGATCATCCACGATTTGATCCATCGTCTTGACGTTCGCGAGCGGCAAGTCCGATTCCATCGAACTCACCACTTCTTGAATGCTTTTCGTCAACAACGCCGGATCGCCCGCAGCTCGCACCGCCATTTCTACTCCCGGCCACGGACTCTGCCAGAAAGGCACGTCCATCTCAGGCACCTTGTCGTCGCGCAGACCGTAGCTCCGCACGTTCCGGAAGACTCCGACGATCTGCCATTCCACGAGTGGCTGCTCCGCTTGCACGCCGGGCACTTCGTTCTCAGTAACGATTCGCTGCGTAAGTGGGTCAACATTCGGCAGATAACGCCGAACAAAATTCTCGTTCACTACCGCGACGCGAACGCCACCCGCTCGGTCCTCCTCGGTGAACGCGCGCCCTTTCACCGTCTCAATCCCGAAGGCCTCAAAGTAACCAGGCGTAACCGCCTGAAATCCCGCGTTGGGGCGCGCGTCGCGCTCCACATGAGGTGTCCCTGCAATCCAAAATTGTTTTCCGCGGTGCGGGCCTTCCACCGGCAAACCAGTGGCAACGTTCGCCGCCGCCACTCCAGGAAGTGCCCGCATCTTCGCGACCAGCTCTCGATAAAACGCGATCATCTGTTCCGGTTGCTTGAGGCGCTCTTCCGGGACCGGCAGGGTAAACGTGAGAATGTGATCCGTGCGCACGCCAAGATCCACGTGTGCGAGATTCCAGAAGCTCCGCAGCGCCATCCCAGCTCCGCATAACAACGTCAACGCTAGCCCAAACTCCATCACCACCAGCGCCTGCCGCAAACGCCGCCGCCCCCCTCCAGCCCGGTCTCCCTTCAACGCGCGGTTCGGATCGACACCCGAAGCTTGCCAAGCTGGCGCGCACCCGAACAACACGCCAGCCGCCACGCTAACCACTACCGTGAACAACAACACCGCCAAGCTGATCCTCACATTCGCTTCCGACGGCAAGGTGAACTCCGGCAGCAGCGCCACGACAACTTTCACCAACGCCCCGGCCAAGCCGACCCCCACTGCGCCCCCGGCAACGGCCAGCACAAGACTCTCGGTCAGGAACTGCGAAAAGATTCGCTGCCTGCTGGCTCCCAGGGAAACTCGCACGGCTACTTCCCTCTGTCGCACCGAACTCCGCGCCAGCAAAAGGTTCGCCACATTCACGCAAGCAATGCACAGTACAAATCCCACCGCGCCGAGCAACAGCCACAGCGAGACCTTCGTATCGGAGGGTAAGAAATCGTTTTGCAGTCGCTCGACGCTGACCTCCCAGTTCTTATTGGTGTCTGGATGATCCTGTGCGATGCGGCGGGCGACCACGCTCATCTCCGCCTGCGCTTCCGCGAGGGTGACGCCGGGCTTGAGCCGCCCCATCACAAACAGCCACCGATACGCATGATTGATCTGATCGGGCTTGAAGACCAAGGGCACGATCAAATCGAACTGAATGCGGTCCAGTGGACCCGGTGCCGTCACTCCGACGACGGTATAAAGTTCTCCGTTCATTCGCAGTTGCTGGCCGACGATGGCGCTGTTCGCGCCCAGCCGTTTCCACAACTTGTAGGTGAGAATAACGACGTGCTCTTTGCCGGCGGTCCCTTCTTCCGCTAGGAAATTGCGTCCCAGCAGAAACGGCACTCCCATCATTTGGTAGTGATCCGGCAACGCAACTTGCGCCCTCACGTGTTCAGGGTGTCCCGCGGTCGCCAGGTTGAAAGTCGCGCCCTGCGAAGGCGTCGCGTTCAGATCCTCAAATACGGTGCTCTGCCGCTTCCAGTCCAGAAAATCGCCCGCCGACGCTCCCCAAACACGGCGACCGTGGAATTGCGGCCACACCATGACCAGTTGATCTGGATGCGGATAAGGCAAAGGTGCCAGCAACGTCGCGTAGGTCACGCTATAGATCGCGGTCGTCGCCCCGATACCCAGCGCCAGCGTGAGAACAGCAATCGCCGTGAAAGCCGGATTCTTACGCAACCCGCGTAAGCCGTAACGAACATCGCTCAGGAAATCTTCGATCCATGACCACCGCCACACTGCGCGGCCATCCCGTTCTGTTAGCATCACATTCCCGAACTCGCGCCGCGCCGCCGCCTGCGCATCCCTCCTTGACATCCCGCCCGCCACCAATTCTTCGATTTTTTCATCCAAGTGCTGCCGGATTTCATCGGAGAGATCGCCGTAGATCTGCCCGCGCAGAAATATTTGTCTCAGCCATTTCATGATTCACCCGGCGCCAGCACTCGTGTAATTCCTTCTAGCATCCTTTCGAAACGCGATACTTCGTGTTCCAGGTGTTTCGTTCCCGCCGGCGTCAGCTTGTAAATCCGCACGCGGCGATTTGTCGCCGAGATGCCCCACTCCGCCTTCACCAACTCTTCTTTAAGAAGTCTCTGCAGTGCGGGATACAACGACCCTTCTTCAATCTGCAGCAAATCGTTCGAAGTCCGCTTAATGTGTTGCACCAGCGCGTAGCCATGGAGGGGCTGCCGCTTCAGCGTCCGTAAAATCATCATCTCCAGCGCCCCAGGAAATAGGTCCCGCTGTTCGTCTTTGCTCATAAGTTCGCTCGGTTCACTTTCCGCAATAGCATAGTTGGCGCTAGGCCTAGACCAAAATAGTCTCAGCATCCGCTTCCTGTCAACATTATTCTGGTGTACTTCCCAAGGCCCCTCCGAACGTCCAAACTCAAGCGGGTTTCACTGTCGAATAGCAGGATAAAAAACCAAGGTTGCACCAGGCTTTCAGCCTGTGCCCTTGTGCCGGGAACCTTTTCGAATGGCAGCGGGAAATATAGGAGAAGGTCGAGTGGGATTGCAGGCCAAACAAAACGTCGGACCAGGGGAGCTAGGGATTTTGGAAGAAACCAGGGACGACGTGCTCTTACGGCGTGCTGCCAAGGGGGACGAGGACGCTTTCACGGTTCTCTACCGGCGGCATCAGGCAGCCCTCTATCGTTTTGCGTTGCGCATGACCGGCAATGCCTGGGCGTCCGAGGAAATCGTGCAGGACGTCTTCATGACGCTGATGCGCGAGCCCAAGAAGTACGACGCGACGCGCGCGGCGCTGGCTGCATATCTTTACGGAATTGCGCGCAACCGTGTGATGAAACATCTGGAGCGTCTGCCGCGAGAGATTGCGCTGGACGAGCAGAATGAAAACGGTTCGCGTGGCGGCGCCGGCGTTATTAATGCGGTGACGCCGATGCATTGGGCCGTGCATCAGGAACGCACGGAGCAGGTTCGCGCAGCCGTCCTGGAACTTCCGGCCGAATTTCGCGAGGCTGTCGTGCTCTGCGAACTGGAAGAGCTTAGCTACGAGGAAGCGTCACAGCGGATCGGATGTCCCATAGGAACGATTCGCTCGCGATTGCATCGTGGCCGGGCGTTGTTGCTGGCAAAACTGGAAATGTTGCGCGACGTTCCGTTGCGCGAAGTTCCACGGCGGTTCAGCGCGGCCCGCTGAGATTGGGTCCATATAGTGGCCGGTCTTTAGACCGGCCCGCGGTGGGCGGCAAGATGTGGCGACGAAAGGGAAGTGTGCGATGAAGTGCGAAGAATTTGAAGCCATCGGACTGGGGTTGGATCGCGAAAACCCGGCACAGGGCCTCGATCCTATCGAATACGCCGAGGCCATCGAACATGCCGACAGCTGCGCGCGATGCGCGGCGCTGCAAGAGTCCTGGCAAGATGCGCAGCTTGAGTTGCAGTCGTTGCGCGAGGCGACGCGGAACGCCAGCGCGCCGGCGCGCGTGGAAATGAGATTGCGGCAAGAGCTTGGGGCCAAGCGTCGGGCGATGAAGGTGCGAACGTTCGCGCTCGCAAGTGCCTGGATGCTGGCATCCGCAACGCTGTTGATCGTGGGCATGAGCTGGTGGAACTGGCACATCGCGCAGGAGAACATTCCGCTGCAAAGCGCGAGTGCTCCTCTGAGTAGCCCCGCGAAGAATATTTCGACAGCGACTCCGAACACCATTGGCGTGGTTGACGCCGAAGCTGTAGAGAACGGCCAGAGCGATTCCACAAACGCCGCCACGCTGGTGGCCGCGAACGATGCGGAAGACTTCACCTTGTTGCCCGGCAGCCTGCCGCAGGAAACGGGCGACGCTGCTGTCGTACGCGTACGGTTGCAGCGCGGCGCGCTGGGCGCGCTGGGATTGCCCGTGAATGAAGAGCGCGCGGGCGAATGGATCCAGGTGGACTTGTTCGTCGGTCAGGACGGGCAGCCGCAAGCCGTCCGCCTGCCGCAGTGAAGGCCGTTCGCCTGCGGCAATTTGCAAGCCGCGGCAAATTTTTAGCGGTAACGGAATTAGCAGCGCTCGGGAGAGAAGAGGAGAAGAGACGATGAATTGGAAAAATTGGGCCTGTACTGTTTTGAGCGGGGCGGTGCTGTTGTGCGTGGGCACGACGCGCGCTCAGGAAGGACCCCCCCCGGCACCGGACGTGATGATGCGCGCCGGCGGGCCTGGTGGACCGGGAGGTCCCGGGCCGTTTGGAGATCGCATCGAACTGATGGGATTTGAAGGCCTGCACGGCAACAAAGTCGTGAAAGGCGCGCCGTTCTCGGCAACGGCCGCGACGGAAACGACGCAGACGCTCCAGGACGGCACCTCCATTCATCGGACGACGGCGAGCACGCTGTACCGCGATAGCCTAGGGCGTTCGCGCAGTGAAGTGACGCTCTCTGGGTTTGGCCCGCTACAGGCGTCGGGAACGCCGCGCACGATGATCACCATCGCCGATCCGGTCGCCGGCTCCCACTACGTCCTGGATGCGCAGAACAAAGTGGCGCACCAGATGAAGATGCATGGCACTCCGTCACCGGAGCAGGAGGCGGCCTTCCAGCAGAAAATGCAGGCGCGGCTGCAGAAGGAAGAAGCGTCCGGCGCGGTGAAAAAAGAATCGCTCGGCACGCAAACGATCAACGGCGTTAGCGCCGAGGGCACGCGCATCACGCGGACGATCGCGGCGGGACAAATCGGCAACGACAAGCCGCTGCAGATCGTGTTCGAGCGCTGGTATTCACCGGATCTGCAAGTGGTGGTGAAGAGCACGCGAACCGATCCGCGCTTCGGCACCACGACCTACACGCTGACGAACGTACAGCGGACCGAACCGGCGACTTCGTTGTTCACGGTGCCGTCCGACTACGCCGTGCAACAGGGCGGACCGAGGAACGGAGTGCGGGGCGCCATGCGCGGTGGTCCGGCGGGGGCTCCGTCGCCACAGTAAAACCAGTTTGTAGCACGCCGGTCTGCGAAGAACCGGTTTCTAACAACGATCTTCTCTCCTGAAGACGGCACGCCCTTTCCGCGACGTCCCCCAATGTCGCGGGAAGGGCGCAGTCGTTTTTAGAGGCAGGAAGTAATCCTTTGTTTTTGGATCTGCGGATTGTAAAGGAGTTACGAGCGTATTTTTCGGAAGTGCGGATTCTAAAGAGTTTGGCGGCCGGAACGCCCAGGGCGCCGAAGAAGTGAGGAGGTAGCGGGTGGCCTGGGAGGCGGGGATTTTGGACTTCACGGCCCATGATAACATAGTGGTTACTGCCTGTCAGGGAAATGTTTACTGGAAAGGTATTCGAATGTGTCAGCGGTGACACAGCCTGGTGTGGCGCCGGTATCGCGTCGGGGTGCGCCGGGCGAGTTCGAATTGCGTGTGCGCCCGCACGCTTAAACCGACGACGATGCGGCACGCGGGGAAACAGCCTGTAACAATTGTCTTTACATTATGTACCTCAATGACTAACATATTAAGCTAGTCAGATACGTTAGCCATTGGCTAGCTGCTCTCAAAGCCGCAATGGCGATCGAGGTGATTGTGTCTAAAGTCGCGGATGACGAGCTAGAGCTGGAAGGATTGCGCGAGCGCCTGAGCGAGATGGCGGATGGTGAATTGTTGAGATTTGGCTGGGTGACGAAAAACGCGTGTTCCGGCGGAGGGACGCCCGGCGAGCGGGAACGAGAATCGTGGGCGTTGCAACTGCGTGAAGCTCGGGAAGAATGGAATCGACGGAAAACGCGGTTGCCGTTGCGCGGATCGTTTTAGGCGTTGAAGACACGTCGGGGGTGGCGCGGGCTGGTAGCCGCTTTGTCCACCAGCCGCCAAAATGACACCCCAAGCGTCCTTCGGCCCTGCCGCGATGAATCGAAGCCGCATTGAGCCGATGTCGCGAAAAATGCGACCGAGAAATCGCGGTTCGGCGAGCCCGATTCTTTAGGGATTAGACGACCGGCCGCAGGCAGTAATCACCTGCGCAGAATCCCTACCTTGAAAAGGAATTGTGCAAAAGGGACCTGCATAGAATTGGCGAGCTTCACCAGCGTTTCGATGGTTGGCACGCTAAGGTTGGATTCGAGCCTGGAAAGAGTGGAGCGAGAGATTCCCGCGCGCCCGGATACGACACCTCGGCTTAGACCTCGTTGTTCCCGCAGAGTCAGTAGATCGATGCCACGAAACATTCGTGATTCTCCTTTCGGCGTTTTTAAGGCAGCCGCTGAGAGCGGCCCGACCGTTCACTGAAAGGTACAGTACCATAAGTACGCTGAGGTACAAACTAATTTAATCTTGACCTAATATAACGGATTATTAAAATACGGGCCTGAGCTCGCTTGGCAGAGTCTCCAATCTTCAAACACGAAAGGAGAAGGGAAATTGGCAGCCAGTACCGGTATATGCAGAAACTCAACGCAAAGAGCAACGATCGACGAATCAGAGCTAACAAGGTTGCGCCGGCGGCTTCGGAAGATGTCGGATCCCGAATTGTTGCGGTTCGGCGTGACCACGAAGTGCCTGTGCTCGTTGGAAGTGAGGCCAGATCAATCCCCGCCAGAAGGAGTGCTTGTACAGCTCGCGGAAGCTCGGGAAGAGTGGAAGAGACGAAACCCCAGCCTGCCGCTGAGCGCATCGTTTTAGTCCCGATGCAATAGCCGACATCAAAGCGGAGTTTTGACTCGCGATGAGCCGAGCCGAGGCCAGCGGAGCGGTGTGTCTGCGCCAGATTAGCGAGTAGCAGATTGGTGGCATGCGAGAAGGATGGCCGCACGCGGCGGGGGCAACGGAGTTAGCATCGCATCAACCTTCTCCCGAGGGGTGAATACTGATGCCAACAGAACGACGCCGCTCGCCGCGGTATCCATTTATCGCGAGGGCCGAGATTATCGACGAAAAAGAGAACGCTCGAACGTCGTCGCGGGTAAGCGATTTGAGCATGCACGGTTGCTACGTGGAAATGATGAACCCGTTTCCAGAAGGAACGACGGTGGTGATCGAAATTTATACGGAGACGGAGTCCGTGGAAGCGCACGGCACCGTTGCGCGGATTGAGCCGAAGCGGGGGATGGGACTGACCTTCAACGAAATGCCGCCGTATTTCGCGGGCGTCTTGAACAAGTGGGTGGAGCAGGCCAACGGGCGAAAGGCGAATTGATCGGCATTTGCCGCGGATGCGAGGCCTGGGAGTTGCGACGGGCGACCAGCAAAAACAATACCCGAAAAAAGGACCCCTCAGAAGAAACCGGCCCCAATGCCGGCTGGCCATCCCGTCTCGACAAACTGTAGATCTTATTCGGGGACATCGTTCAGGATTTCAACGAGAGGTTCCGAGAGGAAGCACCCACGCCCTAGTCGCGGAATCGGTAAACACCAGGCGACTACAAGCGACTATTCCATGCTGATGGGCATCGCCTAACTGAGCTATCATCCGCATCTGGAGGTGCGCGGATGGCAGGACAGCCTCGACGGTCCATTCCCATGTCTAGCTCGCGCA
>Ga0187855_10002994_pt1 | contig 12555 bp, 7 predicted proteins | sample June2016WEW_8_10_2_FD_132969 | JGI IMG/M metagenome (GOLD analysis project Ga0187855, IMG submission 132969) | Peatland microbial communities from SPRUCE experiment site at the Marcell Experimental Forest, Minnesota, USA - June2016WEW_8_10 | ecosystem: Environmental > Terrestrial > Soil >...
ATCCTGGAGATGGCCATCATCGGGTATCAAAGCGAACTGGGCAGGATTTCCGCGAAGATAGCCGATATCAAAGCGCAACTTGGGCAACGCGGTCCGGGCCGGCCAAAGGCCGTAGCCATGGCTGCGACCGCAACGGATCACGCGGCTCCACCGAAGCGCCGCACGATCAGTAAGGCGGGCCGCGCCAGGATCGCCGCCGCGCAGAGAGCCAGATGGGCGGCGCAGAAAAAGCAGCAGGCGCAACCCGTAAGATCGGCGAAGCCCAAGAAGCGGAAGATGTCGACGGCGGGGTTGAAGGCGATCAGGGAAGCCACAAAGAAGCGCTGGGAGGCTTACCGAAAGGCCAAACAGGCTGGGGCTTGAGTTGACACCCGGAGCCTCACGCCACCACCTCTTCATAGCGGTGTCGCCACGTGATTTCTCCGGCCGATTGAAACACATTCAGCGCTTGTTCATACAGGTCTCGGGGGATTTCAATACCTCCATCCCAACAGCCCAAGGCCTGATAGCTTCGGATGGCGAGCGTTACAACTTCAGGAGCGATGAGAGGAAAGAACGACGCTTCGGCGGCGGCGACTTCCTCGGCGGACGCTGTTCGGACCCACTCTTTGGCACGTTCGTACGCTTTGAGGAAGGCGCGGTAAGCCTCGGTCTTTTGGAATCCACGACCGCAGCAGAGGCTGCTGAACGCTACCGCCGGCATCGATGCTCCGACCGAGACTACCGTCTCGCCGCAAACAACCGGAGCTTGCAGGTGAACGTAATCCGCTGTGCCTGCGCCGAATGCTGCTTCCATCTTTTCGGGTGTCCCGGCGTCGATAACCTTGATCTTCTTCCAGTCGGCTCCGTTGTGCCGGGCCGCATACTTCAACATGACCAACGGCTGAAGCCCATGGTCCGCAAGTAGGGTTTTGCCCTCAAGCTTGTTCCAGTCGAATGCGGGTTCTGGTTGTCGGCCGAACAGGAAGAAACCATCACGCTGGTTGATCTGGGCGAAATGCACGGGGAGAGGTTCGACCCCGCGTTCCCTCGGTTTCCAATTGGATGACACAGCCGATTGCACAATATCGACTGCGCCGTCGCGGATCAGAGCGTAAGTACGCTGATCGGCTCCCAGCACGCTGTAGGTGACTTCGCGACCTTCGTCTCGGAGGAACCGAATGCAACAGAGAAGCGGGCTGTAGAATGCGGAGTGGCGCGAGGCCATGATGCGAATGGGCATGCCCTACTATACATATCGCAAAGGCTGCGTCTGGGTCCACTACCCGTTGCGGTTTGCAGCAATCAACCTAGTTCGATGGCGACCAATTCAAGACGGTTCGCCAGGACGCGCAGGAAACGTAAATCCGGGATAGAGTAGTGGGGTGACTCGATATGCGGCACTGCTCCTGCTGTCCGCCGCCGGTCTCGCCCAGACGGATTGGCCTTCCTATGGGAATGATCCGGGGGCGATGCGGTACTCCTCGTCGCGCCAGATCAATACGGGCAACGTGGAGCGGCTAAAGGCAGTGTGGACGTTCCGCATGGGAAAGCCGGGATCCGAGGCCGTGCCGATCGTGGTGGCCGGGGTGATGTATGTGACGGGTCCGGACGGCGTTTACGCGCTCGTGCCGGAGACGGGCCAGTTGCTTTGGAAATACGACGCGGCGCCTGTGGCTCTCCGCGGTCTGGCGTATTGGCCGGGAGCTGGCAGCTTGCATCCGCGCGTGTTCACCGGGAATGGCCTCTTCCTGCTCGCGCTGGACGTGACCACCGGAAAGTCAGCGCCCGGATTTGGCAATGAGGGCCGGGTAGACCTCAGGAAAGGTGTGCTGGGGGATCTAAAGGATGGGAGATACGCGCTGCAGTCGCCACCCGCGGTGTTCGGGGATATTGTGATTACGGGATGCAGTAATGGGGAGGGATCGCCCAGCGCCGGTGCGTACGGGGATATTCGGGGCTGGGACGCGAAAACCGGCAAGCTGCTATGGACGTTTCACACGGTGGCGCAGCCGGGGGAGCCTGGATCGGAAACGTGGCCTGCTGGTGGCTGGAAGAATCGATCGGGGACCAATGTGTGGGGGTTCTTTACAATCGATGTGAAGCGCGGAATGGTGTACGCGCCTCTGGGATCACCGACCTCCGACTTTTATGGCGCGGATCGAGTTGGAGACGGCCTGTACGGGAACTCGCTGGTGGCCCTGGATGCCCGGACGGGTGTCAGAAAGTGGCACCAGCAGTTGGTCCACCATGATCTTTGGGATTATGACTTGGCCGCTCCGCCGGCGTTGTTTGATATCCGCCGCGGCGGGCGAGTCATTCCGGCGGTCGCCGAGATCACTAAGATGGGTTTGCTGTTCGTGTTCGACCGCGTGACGGGGGAGCCGGTATACGGGATGGAAGAACGGTCGGTGCCCCAAACGGCGGTGCCGGGGGAAGTGACTTCGAAGACGCAGCCGTTTCCCGTGAAGCCCGCACCGCTGGCGAAGAACACGTTCCGCCTGGAGGACATGTACGACCGCTCTCCGGAACACGCCCAGTTTTGCCGGGAGCTGTTTGAATCGAATCGAATGAAAATCGGCGCGCCGTACACACCGCTGCCGGTCGAAGGCAACGCGTTGTTCTTTCCGAGTACGCTTGGCGGCGGGAATTGGGGTGGCGTGTCAGTTGATCCTTCGCTGGGATTGCTGTTTGTGAACGTGATGAACGTGGGACAGTGGGGGCACCTGGAGAAGCGGGGTTCAGATTACATGCGGACTTCGGCCTACGGGCCGTATGCGCGGTTCTGGGATCGAGAGACCCGCATACCGTGCCAGAATCCGCCGTTTGGAGAACTGGTCGCAGTCGATTTGGCTTCGGGCGACATAGCGTGGCGGTCGGTGTTGGGCAGGATCGAGGCGCTGGAAGCGATAGGGGTGCGAGATACAGGAACACTGAACCTGGGCGGTAGCATCGCGACAGCGGGCGGGCTCGTGTTTATCGGGGCCACCAACGATTCCCGCTTCCGGGCTTTTGATTCGCGGACCGGGAAGCTGGTTTGGGAAGCGAAGTTGGAGGCGAGTGGGCACACCAGCCCGATTACCTACATGGGGCGAGACGAGCGGCAGTACGTGGCACTGATGGCAGCGGGGGGCGGCGGGTTCCTCGGCGGCGGGGTCAGCAATAGTTTAGTTGCATTTGCGCTGCCCAACGTTGACCGAAAGCCGTTGCCGGTTTCGGTCACGAAAGCTGTGGCCGCTGGCGCTGCGGCGAGGCTCGGGTTGCCAAAAGTCGGTGGGTTCATGCCTGTGGCGCTACCAGCAGGCGGAGCTCAGGCATTGGTTGAGAAGACTTGCGGGGCAGGTTGTCATTCGATAGAAGTGGTGACCAGCCAGCGGATGAGCGGCACGGAATGGAATGCGGTGGTCGAAACCATGGTGGCTCGCGGAGCGCAGGCATCTGACGCCGAGGTGAAGCTGATCGTAGAGTATCTGGCGAAGACGCTGGGGCACGAAGAAGCACAGCAATGAACCTTTCGACACCAGTTCATATGAAATCTACGAACTTCTGCCTCCTGTTCGCGACTTTTCTCAGCCTCTCGTCTCTCGCTGCTCAACAGCCGGCACAAGATCCGCTGCTCCGGTGGATGGACCAGATCGCCCAGCGGCAACTGCAAAGGCGGGAAACCGCTATTGCCGGAATCCACAACGTCGCGGACGCGGAACGTAGAAAGCAATGGGTCCGCCAAACGCTGCTGTCCGTGATCGGTGGTTTGCCCGACTATAACGGCCCGCTGAACCCCAGAATTACTGGCCTTCTCCAACGTGAGAACTATGCGATCGAGAAAGTAATCTTCGAAAGCCTGCCGAGCTTTTATGTCACCGCCAATCTCTACCGACCCAGCCTAAGCGGTCGCTATCCTGGCGTTCTTTTGCAGGCCGGCCACACGCAAGAGGGCAAGCCGGAAGGGCAGCGACTCGCGGCCAATCTGGCTTTGAAAGGTTTCGTGGTACTGGCTTTTGATCCCGTGGGACAAGGCGAAAGAGAGCAGACCTACGACCGGCGACTGGACCGACCGTTGGCAGGATGGTCCGTCCCCGAGCACATCCAGGCTGGCGCGCAGAACATTCTCATTGGCGAGAGCGTGGCCCGCTACTTTATTTGGGATGCCAAACGGGCCCTCGACTATCTGGTCAGCCGGCCCGAAGTGGACCCCGACCGGCTGGGGGCTGTGGGGTGCTCGGGAGGCGGAGCGCTGACTACGTTTATTGGCGCTCTGGACCCGCGCGTGAAGGCAGTTGCGCCGGCCTGCTTTGTCAATTCGTATCGGCTTTTGTTTGCAGGCCCCAACCCCGATTCGGAAATGAGCCCTCCGCAGCTTCTTTCGAGCGGGCTGGATATGGCCGATTATATCGAGTTGTCTGCTCCGACTCCGTGGTTAATCCTGGCGACCGAAGGCGACTATTTCACGCCCGCCGGGGCCAAACTGGTCTACGAGGAAGCCCGCCGCTGGTTTGGCCTCTACGACGTTGCGGATAAGCTGCGCTTTTTTGTCGGACCGGGTCCGCATGGCACACCACTCGAAACTCGGGAAGCTATCTATGACTGGATGCTCCGCTGGCTGAAGGACGATCAGGGGGATTTTCATGAGCAGCCCGTGAAGCTCTATACCAATGCCGAACTCCTGGTGACGGCAAGCGGCCATGTTGACGACGAACCGGGCAGCCGGAAACTCTATCAGTTGATCTCGGATGAGTTTCACGCCAAGATGCGGCAAGGAACCATGCCTGAACTGCTAGCCGAACTGCGCAGGCTGAGAATTCCTTCGGAGGGCACACCGCCCGTGGTGAGGGTGGCGGATGAATCGAGCGGACCGGAGTGGCTGCGTCAGCACATTCGCTTCGAGAGCGAGCCAGGGGTTGAGATTGGCGGGAAGCTTTACATCCCTGATTCAAGTGGGCGAAGACCGGCTGTACTGCTGGTGGCGGATAAGACCAGCAGCTATTGGATTCCATCCACGGACTCGTTGGCGGAAACGATCGCCAAGACAGGGCGAGTTGTTCTCGAACTGGAACCGCGCGACTCTCCAGGCGAAGGGGAACGGCCATTTGTGGGGAATTGGCTAACCAACGCGCGGGCCGACCAAATAGGCCTCAATCTACCGGCCATGCGAGCGCACGACATTTTGCGTGGGATTGACCTTCTAGCTGCTCGCGATGACGTAGATCCGTCGTCGATCCGAGCGGTCGCCCGTGGCATCAAGGGAATCTGGCTCCTGCTAGCGGCGGCGGCCGATACCCGAATCGGCAAGGTCTGGCTCGATCGCACACCGTATAGTCTGCGGGCCGCCCTGGAAAACTCCATGAATACCGACCTGTTTGATGCCGTGATTCCGGGCTTTGCGCTTCATTGGGACTTGAACGATCTCATGAAGGCTATGGGAGATCGGCCGGCTCTCTGGACGGACCCGGCGAACTGGATGGGGCATCCTGTCTCTCTTGGTCCCCAATTTCGCTATCGGACGGTCATCGGCGATACGACGGATCTACACGACGAAGAGGACACCGCCTTCCTCAGGGATTTCATCCGGTAGGCGTACCTTGGAGGCCGCTTGAATCGACGAACCTGGCTGCGAAGGGGGCTTGCTGCTGGAGCCGGAACAGTGCTTGGGGCCTGGGGCTTCAATGAGGTCTCGCCAGCCTTGTTTCCGGAGCGGCCAGTATGGGACATCAATCGAAGTCTCTGGATGCGGTTTCAACCTCCGCACAATCCGCCTCTGACCACCGATCTTGAAGTGGACGTGGCGGTCATCGGAGCTGGTTATACGGGCCTCTCCGCGGCGTATCACATCCGGCAGGCGGCGCCCCGCAAGCGCGTGGCGGTTTTTGAGGCACGTGGCGTAGGGAACGGGGCATCCGGCCGGAATGGAGGAATGCTGCTGCCGAATGTGGCCAACGAGTATCTACATCTGGGCTCGCCTCCTGACGTACACAAACGGGTCTACGATCTAACGGTCGCGAGCATGAAGAGTCTGATAGCGCTTACGGCGGCATCCAGAATCGGGGGAGCAGTGGAAGCCGTAGGCGCATTGCAAACATTTGAAACCCAGGAAGAGGCTGAACACGGGCGAGCGTATACTGAGAGCGTTCGCGGGCTGGGAATACCCGTGAAGTACCTTGATCGTGGGCAAACAGCAAAGGTCATTGGCACGCGCGCATACACGGCATCTGTATATGAACCGAACGCCGGACACGTCCACCCGATCAAACTGGTGCATGTCCTAAAACTGGCGGCGGAGGCGACCGGCGTCATGATTTACGAAGACAGCCCGGTCCTTAAAGTGGAAGAGGGACCGATGCACCGACTCCACATGGCAGGAGGGCAAACCGTGAAGGCCAGATCGCTGGTGCTTGCGACAAACGCCTTCACTTCCAAACTGGGCTATTTTCGCAATGCGATCGCGCCGGTTTATAACTATGTCGCTGCCACACGCCCGCTGAGCGATGGAGAACTGGCTTCGATCGGGTGGCGAAGCAGGATGCCCTTCAATGACTCGCGAACGTTGGTCTATTATCTGGGGCTGACGCCGGATAATCGGATTCACATCGGAGGCGGATCAGCGGCGTATGCCTGGAATGACGGTGTTGCAGGGAGGCCGGATCCGAAGGCTGTTGACCTCTTGCGCAACGAACTGGCCAGGTTGTATCCAGCTTTGCGGGGCATCGAATTCGAGGCAGCGTGGAACGGAATGGTCGATATGACGCTGGATTGGGCGCCATTGGTCGGGGTCACCGGGAAACAGCAGAATGTTTACTATGGGTTGGGATATTGCGGTCACGGCGTGAACCTGACGTTTCTTTTTGGCAGAATTATCGCGGACCTGGAGACTGGCCGGCAACAGCCATGGCGCGAGTTTTCGTTCGTCAATCGGAAGCCGCCATATGTCCCGAACGAACCTTTCCGGTGGATTGGGATTCAGGCGGAGACTGCGTATGATGGCCTCATGGGCGAGTAGCTGGGGTTATCAGTCCCGAGCCGGCCAGCGGCATTGTGCGCAAGTCGCAGGCGGTGCATCTGGAGATCCTGGGAACGACGCCAGAACCGGTAGCCATGTACGCCGGGCTGGAGTGCGGTGTGATCGGCTCGAAGCATCCGGGCATGCAGATGATCGTTCGGGCCGCATATCGTGGAAGTGCATACCGGATCAACAAGTATCCTCGGGCGCTCCCGTAGTTCCTAAGATCCCAAAGCTATGCTGCATTTCCCGTCCCGCCCAGCTCCGGCCGCGGCGGGCTCTTCTGCTTCTGGACGTGGTCGTTTCGCGCGCTGCAGCTCGCGCCAGTCTACCAGGAAGCTAGCCGGATTGTCGCGCTCGTGCGATTCTTCGGCTTCCGCGTGGTGGCCCGCATGGTGTTCCAAGCGCAGTTGAATAAAGGCGAAAGCGTCGAGCGTTTCGGCAATGCGCGGATCGTCCTGCCCAAGTTGGGATCGATGGATCTCCAGCGATCTCCCGCAAACAGCCTCCGCCTTCAGCCCCAAACAGGCACGCCTGGTTGAGCAGGATCGCGACCCTCTCAAGCGGCGCCGGGTGTTGGTCGCAAGTGTCCGGTGGTAATTCATACACCTTGCGTCGCCAGCGTGTCGGAAAGCAAGTTGGCCCGATCCAGCGCGGACGGAAGACGACTCGGCCTCCGCATAACGTCCCTGGGACTAAATGGGCAGTTCCTCACGACCCTGCGCCATCCGGTTGGATGACCAGCCACGTCAGGCCGCGAGCCTGTACTTTCACCGGCACTTCGACGCGGTACGCGCGGTCCAGAACATAGCGCCGCGGTCTTCCATCCCGCTCGCGGATCGACGCCGCCTCCGTGAGGCCGGTGTAATACAACGGCAGCGTGATGCTCTTCCGCACCTCCCGGTCGAGTGGGTTGTAGACCACGGCGAATCCCTTCTCGGGCAATCGCGGATTGACGTGCAGCATCACGTCCAGGTCGCGTCCGTCCGGCCGGCGCACGTGAATGATATCGGAATCGAGAATACCGCGGTGGAGCTTATAGAAATCCACCCAGCGCTTGACCAGAGCCTTGGTCCGGTCGGAGTCGTAGAGGCGCGGCCCGCGGTAGCAGGCTTGCACGCCGGAAGCGAAGTTCTGCGCCAGGTGCGCGCAGTAAGCATCGAGATGTTCGCGCAAAGGCTCCAGCGTGGCGGCCTCGCCGCCGCCGTGATATTGTACTAGCGGCACAAACATCCATCCCATGCTGGGCGCCTTCTCCCACGTCCCGTCGAAAATGTTCTGGCGCCCCAGCAGAATCTGCCGCTCCCGGGGAAGCGACCAGTTCACTTCGCGATAGCCCATCCCTGTCTTGTTAGAGCCCTCCAGAAAATACCAGTCCGGCACGTTGAGGTATACACCGCGCGCGCGGCACCATCCGTACAGCTCCGTAATCTTTTTCCATTGCGCCCATTGAGAATCGTCCAGACCGCGATGTCCGGGGTGCGTGGTGGACGCGCACACATCTCCGGGATACGAGCCGTCATGCTCCAGCACCGAGATCCCGGTCTTCTCGATGAAAGACATTACCTTGCGGAAGTACTGATCGCCCCACCGGCTCCCAAGACACGGCGAATCGCCAAAGATCGCACCCCCCGGCTTGCCTGTCGCTGGGTTGATCGCGTCGTCCTCGGCGTCGATCTTGCGGCTTGCCAGCAGAGAGTACCCGCCCAGTTCCACGCCCTTGCTCTTGCCGTAGTCCACGAGTTCTCTGATCTGCGCGAGGTAAGCCGGGTCTTCCTTCTCGAGGCTGAAGCCGCTGCCAAAACTCATGATGACCATCTCGAATCCCACGGCGGCGCATTGGTCGATGGCCCCTCGCACGGATTCCGGATCGGCGCTGCGGACGTGCATCAGGATAGGGTTCTCGGTAATCCACGGCGCCAGCGCGCGATACATGCGCCGCACCGCCAGCCCGCGGCGCTCCCGCTCCGTGTTGTCGTGAATCAACTCGAAGATACGGAACGTTTCGAAGGCGCCGCCGGGCTGCACAACTTGCGCCGGTCCCAGCGCCGGCCTGGCCTCCAGCAGCACGCGCGCATCTAGACGGTAGTTCACCTGTGTCGTGTATTGCTTATCGGGAACCCAGTTGGCGACCTTGTTGTCCCCGCTTCCCGGATGGGTGGCGACGAAAGAGTAGTCGCTCTCGACCTGAATGTACGGGTTCTCCGCGGCGCCGGCCGCCTCCACCTGCGATTCGTATTCCACCGCGGCCAGAATCTCGCTCGTAAACGTGTTGACTGTGACGGGGCGTTCGCTGCCATTGCGAATCTCCAGCCACTTCGCCAGTAGCGGGATGCCGTCGTACATCTCGTAGTGCACCAGAACGGCGATGCCTTTGCGGTCCGCGTGTTCAAAACGGAGAACCAGCGAGATGCCGGGTGGGGGCCACGGAAGGTCATCGGAACGGCGCACCCGCTTCCATTCGAGCCTTGCCTTCGTTTTCCCGACCTCAAAGCTGGTGAAGCGGAAGGCCGCGGGATCGGCGGTCATCCCGTCGAGCCATTCGGAGCGAAGATAGGCGTAATCCGGCTGGCCCAGGAGACCGCCCACGTTGTACCGATGGCCGTCCAGCATGATGGCGGCTTCGGGCTTGACCCCGCGCAGAAGTGCCGCTCCGCTGTTCAGGTTGTCAAAGGCCACCGAGGCCGCGTCGGGCACCAGCCGCCACACTCGCCGGATCAGCCCGTTTGACATCTGGATTTCATTCGCATGCGCGCCACGGCAGAGGCTGGCCTGCGAAGCAATTCCGGATACCAGCCAGTCGGACTTGGGGCTTTTGGCATTCGCCGGGCAGACCGGAAGTTCGTCCGTCTTGGTGGCCGACAGCGGCACCGACAGGCACAGGATCCAAAGGTAGCGCTTCATCTTCTTCCGAACCCTTTGAAAATAGCATGCCCCAAAACACCGGTAAAATCGTGGGGCAGGCTGATGCGGCCACCGCGGCGCAAGCACCCAAACGCCGGCATCCGTAGGTGATCTGCACGAGGTCGGCCAGCGAACGGCCTACCGTTGCCGTATGCCCCCGTCATCTAAGCAGAGCCGTTATTACCATGAGGGGCACGGCTGGCGGTCCGGCACTGCCATCGCGGATCGCGAACCCTTGTGCAGCGCCCTCGCATCGTGTTCAACGTCCTGAACAGTGCTCAATCATTGGCCTCTTTTCAGGTGATCATCTATGGCCGGTTTTGGGTGCTCACCGAGGGAAAGCCGGAGTTGTGCTAGCTTCGTAGGTCGAGCATCTTCGCCAAACATGAGGAGGGCGCCCTCGATGTTTTCGAGACGGGACTTGGGAAGAATGGCTTTTTTGCCTGTGTCCACAATGCTGGCCAAAAAAATTGATTCCGCCTTCCACGGCGTGCAGTTTGGGCTCCAGAGTTACATATTCAGCGGCATCGGCTTGCCGCATGAGGGCATCCTCGACCTTGTGATCCAGTCCATGGTCGAATGCGGTCTGGGCGAATGCGACCTGTTCGCGCCGCTGGTCGAGCCTGCTCTCTTGTGGGAGCGCATACGGGCCGGCGCTCCTGCGCGACCCGGAGAGCAAGTTACGGCGCAAGCCGCCGCCGCGAGAGCCCAGGCGCGCGAAGAGCTCGCCAAATGGCGCATGACCGTGTCGCTCGACCATTTCCGAGCCATCCGAAACAAGTTCGACGCCGCCGGAATCGCCATCCACGGTCTTAGCGCATTCCCCGGCTCCACGGCAGAGGAACTTAACCGGACCTTCGATATCGCCGAAATTCTGGGCGCCCGCATCGTCACCCTCGGCGTCACATTTCCGGCGGCGAAACTGGTGGCGCCAGTGGCCGAAAAGCGGGACTTCATCGTTGGCATCCAGGGACAACCAGATCTGAGCATTACCGATCCGGATGTTATCTCCAAGCCGGGCCAGTATGACAATGCGCTGTCACTTTCCAGAAGTTATCGGATCAGCTTCGATATCGGCGACGCCACCGGTGGCGGCTATGACTCGCTCGCGTTCGTCAAGGATCGCCTTGATCGCATCGCCGTGATCTATCTCAAGGACCGGCGGAAAGACCGGGTGAGCGTCCCGTGGGGCGAAGGTGATACCCCCATCAAGGAAATTCTCCGGCTCGTTAGAGACAGCAAATACCCAATCCGCTGCTACATCGATTGCGATTACAAGACCACCGACCGGCCGACCGATGTGAAGCGGTCCTTCGGCTACGCAAAAGCAGCGCTGGCCTAGCACGATGCTGAAAAAGGCATAAACATCGCTCATTCGGCCACAGACTAAAGTCTGTGCTGCGGCAGTTGGTGGCACAGGCTTCAGCTTGTGAGAGCCTTTTCCGCATCCTGCTAGTCTAGTGGGCTTGGTGCGCTGACCCCTGTCGCCGGGCGGAATCGAAGACCGCCTGGAGAGCTTCGTCGATCTCGGCCGACGCGCGAGTCTGCATCTGGTTCACTTCGCCTTGCTCTTTATTGACCACCGATTGCCTCTGGTTCACCTTATCCTGTTCGGCGTTCACGACATGCTGCTTGCCATTGACATCCGACTGGAGCTGGTTCACGCGGGACTGTTCTTCGCCACCCTGGTTCACCAGATTCTGTTGCCGGTTAACTTCGGCCTGCGCGCGATTCACGTCCGCTTGGCGGCGGTTGACTCCATCCTGTAAGCGATTCACATCGGCCTGGTGACGATTCACCTCGGCTTGCCGGCTGTTGACCTCGCGCTGGGGGGCCATGGCGTCTTCGAATTGGGCCAGGATGCGGGCGTCGGTCACGATGTAGTCGCGGCCGTCCTGCCGGAACCAGGCGTAGTGGGAGCCGTATTTGGAGCGCCACTCTTGGAAACGCGGCTCGTCTCGGCTATCCCAGGAACCGCTCATGTCGTTCGCTGAAACGATCAGGTAGCGGGTGACGCGGGTGTTACCATGTGTGGACGCTGCCGGTGCTTGCGGCGCCAGCGGCCCGGCGGGGGACGTGGGTGCCATGGGAGCCTGAGCGGCTGCCACGACTATAACTGCCACTCCTAGCAGGAGAATGGCGGCGAAGCCGTTGCGCGTCAAGCCGCGCGTGGTGGCGGTTCCATCCGGAATCCGATGAACCTGGTCCGCTGCTTTTCCGTATCGAGCCATGGCTACTACCTCCCAAGTGCGCCTGCAAGAGGTTGGACGATTGGAAAACAGAGCGGTTAGCCTGCCGCCGCGCAAGTAGCGTGGCCATCTTCGGCTGGCCGACGCATGGTAAATCGCGTCTCCCTTGATGGCGGCTGCGCAGCTCGCGGACCGACCGGCGGTGGTACTCCGGAGTTACGGCGACACAGTTCAGCGGCCAGCACACCTCCTGGATGCACGCAGCATGGTCACGATGAGCCCCGCATGGCCGGAGAGAATCTGTTCAGGCCCGCCACAGCAGCGTCTTCGGCGGCGTAGTCAAACTTGTGCGGAATGAACTCTCCCGGCGGGTGCGCGCGCGCCCAATCAATGGTGCGGTGAATGGCTTCGTCGAGCGGTACTGGCTCTTTGTAACCGAGTTCCCGACGGATGCGGGTTGAAGCGGCTTCCCAATGCTGTGCGCTGTTG
>Ga0187855_10002996_pt1 | contig 12552 bp, 9 predicted proteins | sample June2016WEW_8_10_2_FD_132969 | JGI IMG/M metagenome (GOLD analysis project Ga0187855, IMG submission 132969) | Peatland microbial communities from SPRUCE experiment site at the Marcell Experimental Forest, Minnesota, USA - June2016WEW_8_10 | ecosystem: Environmental > Terrestrial > Soil >...
GAAGGGAGGGTCGCGATTGCCGATGAAGGCGACAGCAATCAGGCGAAAACCATCGCAAGCGCCGATGGCAGCATTCCACAGATAGCATTACAAGGCGCCGTGGAGAGACTGGGAGGTGTCGTGGATCTACTAAAGCTGGATTGCGAAGGAGCGGAATGGGATATGTTTCGGTCCGCCGTCCCGTGGCGGCACATTCGAAATGTTCGCATGGAGTACCACCTCTTCGATCAACACACCCTCCTGGATGTCGAACAGACCCTGAAGCAGTTGGGTTTCAAAATTACCCGTTTCGAACCATCCGCAGGATTCGGACTAATCTGGGCCGTCCCCTCCGGCGCGAATACCTGAGTTTGTACCCCGCTGCTAGAATCGCCTGAGACAGCCCATGCCCGTCAAAGCTCTCTATCCCGGCACCTTCGACCCGCCCACCAACGGCCACGTCGATCTGATCCAGCGTGGGGCGAAGATCTTCGATCATCTCACCGTCGCCATCCTCGTGAATCCGGTGAAGAACCCGCTGTTCACGGTCGAAGAACGTGCGGAGATGCTCAAGGAGATCGCCGCTGGGCTCGGCGATGTTTCCGTCGCCACCTTCGACGGGCTCATGGTGGAGTTCGCCCGCCGCCAGGGCGCGTCAGCGGTGTTGCGCGGCATTCGCGCCATCTCCGACTACGAGCACGAGTTCCAGATGGCACTGATGAACCGCCGTCTCGCCCCGGAGATCGAGACCGTGTTTTTGCAGCCGGCCGGCCGCTATTCCTTCGTCAGTTCCCGCATGGTCAAGGAAGTCTTCAGTTTCGGCGGCGACGTTAGCGGTCTTGTGCCACCCAATGTGCTCAAGCGGCTGCGGGCACGCATCAGCAAGAGCTGATCGGCGGGCATCCAATCAGGCCCCCTCCCGCCTTCGCTCAACTGTAAGCTTCCCTTAAGACGCCCATCTCCACGACATGGGACGCGCGCATGCAGCGCTTGCGCCGCTTGTTCTCATACATCGCGGCATCCGCGCGAGCCAGCAGTTCGTTAATTGGCTCGGGCGTTTCCGGATCGAAGGGGACCACCCCCACGCTCATGGAGAGATGATACTGACGCCCAGCCGTGGCGTTTTGAGCATCCAGCTGGCGCTGCAGCCGATGCACTAGGATCTCGGAATCCACCCCGGGAATCCCCATGGCCAAAATGGTGAATTCATCTCCACCCAGCCGCGCGATCGTATCCGAGTCGCGAAATGTCTTGCGCAGAACGTCGGCGACGTCCTGCAATGCCCTGTCGCCTTCGAGATGGCCGAGACGGTCGTTGATCTCCTTCAGTCCGTCCACATCGGCAAACATCAGCAGAAATGTCCCCTTGAGCCGCTGTGCGAACTTCAATTGTTGCTGCACCACCGCAAGAAATCCGCGGCGATTGAAGAGCCCCGTCAGATCATCGACAAGAGACAGGCTGCGCAACTCCTCTTCCAACCGGTAATGTTCGGTCAGGTCCGCGGCCACCAAACTGATGCCGGGCTGTCCATGGATGCGAATGGGGCTGAGCGCGAGATGCACCGGCGTCGACGCACCGCCGTGCCGGCACAGGCAGACTTCGGCCGTGCACGCTTCGGCCTGCCCCTTCTCAAGCAGCGAATCAAGATTGGCCCGGTCGGCCGGCGAAATGAAACAGGAAAAGGGCGTCCCGATCACCGACTCCAGCGGCGCATTCAACATGGCTGCGAGGCGGCTGTTGCAATAAAGCAGCACGCCCCGCTCCTTCAGGATGGCCGCGCCTTCGTTCATGGTCTCCACCAGGATGCGGTGGCCAGTCTCGACATGATCGAGCGTAAGCACCCGCTCACCGGACTGGTCCCTGACGAAGAACGCATCCACTTCCCCGTTGCGGATGGCGCGCAGAACCTCCTCGGCCTCCGCCAGCCTCGCTCTTAGCTCCTCGTTTTCCCTCCGAAGCTCCTGTTTCGTCTTGCGGCGCTCGTCGGCATTCATCGGTCGCGGCTCCTCGGGCAAGTCGTTAAGCGTGCGGAATCTAAGTCAGTTTTTGGTCCTCCCGGACCAGCAGATCCAACCCGATCAGCACACGCTCGGAGTTGGACAGATCGCCGACCAGTTTTCGCAGAGGCTCGGGAAGACGCCTCACCAGTGTGGGAACCGCGATGATCTGCTCGTCGATGGCAAGCGTCGGCCGCTGGCATATGTCAATCACCTCGAGCTTGAATTGTTCGCCGAGGTACTCTTCGCACAGCCTCCGCGCGTCCTCAATCGCGCGCATCGAACGCGGTGTCGTTCCGGCCACATACAGCCGGAGCATGAACCTCTTTCGCCGCGAGCTGGCGCGATGCAATAGTCGAGCGCTGTCGGCCAGGGCCCTCTTGACCTGAGGCATGGTCACACCTCCTTCCTTTTGCGCCCGCGATCGCGGTGGACGCCGTTGACCACGGGATCGGCCTGACGCGCCCGCGCCATCACTAACCGATCCTCAATCTCCGTCTCTTTCCTTGAATTCTCCCGGAGGGCGATCTTTCTGAGCTCTTCCTCCGCAGCTTCCAGGTCGAGGCGCAAGGTATTCATCTGCGCACGCAGTGCAATGCAGTCGCGATCCAGCTGCCGCTTGCGTGCGTGGAACTCCTCTTGGCGGGCAAGCGCTTCGGCGGCTTCCCGCGCATGCTGGGCAACCCGTGCCGTTCCAGTCAACACGCCCCCGGGGCCGACGTACACATCCATCAGGTCGATCCCGCGGTCAGTTAGCCGAAACTCGCGTACCTGGTTGGAGTGCGCCATGCCGCGCGACTTGAGCACAAACAGCACGCGATTCCGCTCGCCATTGCTTTCTATATCCCGCACCAGGAGCCAGGTATCCATCAGAGAGGAGATGCCGACGTCGGTGCTCTCCTGGTTCTGATCTCCGGTGGTCAGGCTGGTGAAAAACGTGGTGATCTGATTGGTCTTGAAAAAGTCGATCAGCCGCGTGAGCAAGGATTTCGCCTCGGTGATCGTCCCTCCCGACGAGAGGTTGGTTACCGGGTCCATCACGACCACGCTCGGCTTGAACTCCTCAGTCACCTTGTGCATCGTGACCAGGTGCGACTCCAGCCCGTAGAGCGTCGGCCGCGCGGCATGCAACTGCAGGAGGCCTTTCCTCATCCACGGCTCGAGGTCGATGCCAATCGAACGCATGTTGCGAAGGAGCTGGCTGGGAGATTCCTCAAAAAGAAAAATCAGGCAGCGCTCGCCCCTTCGGCAGGTTGCTTCCACCAGGTGCGCCGACAGGCTGGTCTTGCCGGTGCCGGCAGTACCGGAAACCAGAATGCTGCTGCCGCGATAGTAGCCTTTGCCCCCCAGCATCGCGTCCAGCCGCGGAACCCCGGTGCCGATGCGCTCGCTGGACGCGCCATGGGTGAGCCCCAGCGAGGTGATGGGCATGACGGAGATGCCACGCGCTCCGATCAGGAACGGGTACTCGTCCGTTCCGTGGCGGGAGCCCCGGTACTTGACCACGCGCACTCTGCGGGTCGCAAACTGGTTGCTGATTCGGTTATCCAGGAGGATCACGCAATCGGAGACGTACTCTTCCAACCCGTGGCGTGTCAGCGTGCCATCGCCACGCTCCGCCGTGACCACCGCCGTCACGCCCCGCTCCTTGAGCCAATGAAAGAGCCGGCTTAACTCCGCGCGCAGGATGGCCGTGTCGGTCAGGCCTACAAAGAGAGTTTCAAGCGAATCCAGCGCGACGCGCTTGGCGCCAATCGCGTCGATCGCGTAGCCAAGACGGACAAAGATCCCCTCCAGGTCGTAGTCGCCCATCTCCCTGATCTCGCCCTTTGCGATCTGCACATGGTCGATGATCACCTTCTTTTTGGCGATCAGGTCGTTCACTTCGAACCCAAGAGAGGCCACATTCTGAGCCAGCTCCTCTCCCGTCTCCTCAAAGGCCATGTAGACGCCGGGCTCCTCGTACTGCGTCGCCCCGCGGACCAGGAATTCGAGCGCAAACAATGTCTTCCCAGACCCCGCACATCCGCAGATTAGCGTCGGACGGCCTTGCGGCAATCCGCCCTCCGTGATCTGGTCGAGCCCCTGAATGCCGGTTGGCGCTTTGGGCAAGGCGCCCATTTGCACCGTGCCGCGATCTCTTCGTTCTTTCATCGCAATCGTCCCTTGCTGGCGGGCATCGCAACAGCTAAGACCAATTTCGAGCCTCCGTTCGAAGTTATTCAAGGCAAATCAGAGAAACTGAGCGCAACAGACGTGAACCTCCTGCCTGATTCGGAACCGGATTCAATGTGGGAACTGCGGCCCAATCGCTGAGGACTGCTCGCGCATCGAGAACGGCAGCTGGCTTACTGTTTCACGATCCACAACCTTGTGGGTGCCCCATCTTAAATCTCCGACGGCGCCGGAAATTTAGAGTGGGAGACGATGCCGCACTGCCAGGCGATCTTCGCAATCATTTTGTCCTTCGTACGAAATCTGGCAAGATGGAACTATCATGACTGTCACTGCTCCCGCAAAAATCTTTGCCGATCGCATTGGCCGTATTGAGGTCTCCGCGACCATGGCCGTGGCCGCCGAGGCTGCCAAGCTGCGCGCCCAGGGCGTCAACCTTGTGGATTTCGGCGCCGGGGAGCCGCATTTCCCCACCCCGCGACCCATCAAAGATGCGGCCATCTCGGCCATCGAGGCCAACTTCACGCGCTATACAGTTGTGCCCGGGATTCCCGAGCTACGCAAGGCCATCGTCGAGCGCCACGCCTGCGACTTTGGCTCCGACTATTCCGTCGACGAAGCCATCTTTACCAGCGGCGGCAAGCTGGCGCTGTTCAACGCCATCCAGGTCCTCGTCGATCACGGCGACGAGGTGATTCTGCCTGTTCCCTACTGGGTCAGCTTCAAAGACATCATTCAATACGCCGGCGGCAAGGTCGTCTACCTCGAAACCAGCGAGGCTGAAAGCTTTCGCATCACGGCCGCCGCCATTGAGCAGGCCATCACGCCGCGCACCAAGGCCATCATCCTCAATTCGCCGTCCAATCCGGCCGGCTCCGTGGTTTCGGCCCGCGATCTCGAGCGCATCGTCCATCTGGCTCACGACCGCGGCATTTTTCTGCTCTTGGACGAGTGCTACGTCTACCTCAACTATGCCGGCAAATGCGTCTCAGGCGGCTCGTTTACCTGGGCCAAGGAGCACATGGTGATCCTCGGCTCGCTCTCCAAGACCTACTCCATGACCGGATGGCGCGCCGGCTACGCGCTCGCGCCCAAGCCCGTGGTTGCCAACATGAGCAAGCTGCAGTCGCAGTCCACTTCGAATGCCACAAGTTTTGTGCAAAAAGCCGCCATCGCGGCGCTAACCGGTTCGCAGGAGTGCGTCTCGCAGTTTCGCGCTGAGTTCATCGACCTGCGCGATTACATGCTTTCCAGGGTCACGGCGATTCCCGGCATCACCTGCACCAAGCCCGAGGGGGCCTTCTACGTCTATCCCAACATCTCGGCCTACCTCGGCAAGGGCGGAATCCGCACCGCAACCGAGCTGGCGACGCGCCTGCTGCATGAGGCACATGTGGTCACCGTGCCTGGCGAGGCTTTCGGCACCAGCGAGCACATCCGGATCTCCTATCCGGTGACCAAGGAAAACATCGACGAGGGCACCCGCCGCATGGGCGAGTTCCTTGCCGGATTGGCATAGAAAGGCACAGGGGCGGGATAGCTCCCGGCCCATCCGGCTCGTGAGGTTTTGGCTATGACCCAACCGGCTGCTGATTGATCAGTGCTGCGCCATCGGGCACGGCCGCTCCCGGGTGCGGGCCGGTCGCTATCCAATCTCGCATTGGAGATGTTTTTTGGCAGTCAACGCACATGGTGATGTTGAATTGCGTGCTGCACCAGGGACAAACGGCGCCCGATTCAAACGTGTCAAATGGCTTCTGGCACTGGGCGCACCGCCAATGCGGCCCCATCGCCGGCTTCGACCCGCAGTTGGGGCACGCGAATCCTTCGCGCCGCGGCATTTTCTCTACGCGTATCATCACGCGCGCGATCTTCCACCCATTCCAGCAGTTCAGCAGCATGTAAGCTGCGATCGCCAGCAGCCAGGTCGAATGCCTCAAGATCGCAAAGCAAATGAAGACTGCGACGCCCATGAAGCCGATAAACGTTGAGACTTGCAGGCTGCGGCCTCGACCCAGGACAAACCAGAGCAAGGAACGGAGAATCTGGCCGCCGTCAAGCGGGTAGATGGGAAGGATATTGAAGATCAACAGCCCGATATCGATGGAAAGAACCGCGATCAGCCAGGTCGCGGCATCGGTTTGTGGGCGGGGCGCTCCCAGTATGTCTGCCAGGAGGTAGCGTCCTCCCAGCGCCCACAGCGGCACCAGAAGCGCCACGTTGACCAGTGGGCCGGCAGCCAGGCTCCACAGCGTAGCGCCCGGGCGCTGTGGCGGGTCGACATATGCGACCCCGCCAAGCGGCCAGAGCATGATTCGATTCGCCTTGCCGCCCACCTGCCGGCAAGCCAGGGCGTGCCCAAACTCGTGCAGCAGAACGATCCCGAACAGCGCCAGGTATTCGAGCACACACCAGACGAGCGAGGAGTACCGGCTCCTCAGATAGCCAACTTCAATCACCGCGATGATGAACCAGGACCAGTGCAGATAAACGTCGATACCCGCAATTTGAAACAGATGGATGGAACCCTGATGGCTGGGGGTCATGTGAGCCAGCTTACCATCGCGGAAAGCGATGGGGAGTGGCGGCAAAGCTACATGAATTCACTCAGGTAACGCCTGACTGCGGCCACACAAGCTGCCTGTCCCAGTTTCTGGCAGAATATCGCCAGCATCACTGGGCAAACGTTGTGTTTGTCGGGTAGGATGTTTCTTCAATGTTGAATGGCATAGATTTTCGTCCCGTCATCCTCGCCGGGGGCAGCGGCACCCGCTTCTGGCCTCGGTCTCGCCGAGCCAAAGCCAAGCAGGTTCTTGCCCTCGACGGAGAGCGTTCCATGATTCAGCAAACCGTGGAACGGCTCAAGCCTTTGGCTTCACTCGAAACCACCTGGGTCATTACCAATGAGTTTCTGGCCCATGAAATCGAGGACCAGTTGCCCGGCCTGCCCGCGGCGCAAATCGTGCAGGAGCCGGTTGCTCGCAATACCGCCCCCGCTTGCGGCCTTGCCGCCTTTCTCATCGAGCGCCAGAACCCCAATGCCGTCCTGGGTGTTTTTCCTTCCGACCACGTCATCGCCGACGAGCCACGATTTCTCAAAGCCCTGCAGAAAGGCATCGCCGTAGCCGCCGCCGGCGAGAATATCGTTGTTCTCGGCATTGAGCCTACCCGCGCTGAAACCGGCTACGGTTACATCGAAACGGGCGACCTGGCCAGGAATGACACCGCCCTGCACGTGCGCCGCTTCATCGAGAAACCCAATCAGAATCGAGCCGAGGAGTTCGTCGCCGCGGGCAATTACTACTGGAACTCGGGTATGTTCCTTTGGTCGGCGCGCACCCTGGCCAACGCCGTTCGCGAACATCTGCCCGAGACCGCTCCGCTGCTTGAAACCATTGCCGCCGCATATGGCACGCCGCAGTTCGACGAGGTCTTTCGCGCGGCTTATCCCAAGTGCGAAAACATCTCGGTCGATTACGCGGTGCTCGAACCGCGCTCGGCCAAGGGCGAGCACCTTTCCAATCTTTATTGCATTCCGGCCGAGTTCGCCTGGAACGATCTGGGGTCATGGTCATCGCTCTACGAGTATCAGGTGGAGACGCGGCTGCGCGGGGACGCCGAAGGCAACGTTGCCGATTCCGGCGGCCACATGGCAATCGAAGCCAACGACAACTACATCTTCAGTCCCAAGAAATTTGTCGCCCTGGTTGGGGTGGAGAATCTGGTTGTCATCGATACCGACGATGCGCTCCTCATCGCGCACCGCGACCATTCGCAGGATGTGGGCAAGATCGTAAAAGAGCTCAGCGTCACCGGGCGCGATGAGCTGATTTGACCGGCCCCGCGCCCTGCCTCCGCTGTACAATCCTTCCGTAACCCAGCTTACAGATTTGGCTGAGTGGAGCAGGTTATGCCCGAAACCATCAATTGGCCGGCGAACAGCAAGCCGCGCCGCCGGAATCTTGCCGTTTACCTTCTGCTCGCCATCATCGTCCTGATCTTCATCGGCAGCCGCACCGCGATCTCGTATTGGGTCGACCTGCTCTGGTTCCGCTCGCTCGGCTACGCCGGCGTGTTCTGGAAGTCGTTCGATCTCGAGTGGGGAACCTTTGCCGCCTTTGCCGCGCTCACATTTCTGATTCTCCTCGGCGTATTCTTCGCTCTGCGGCACGGGCACGCGGCCGATCTGCCCGACTCCTACACCATCTACTTCGCGGGCCGGCCGCTGGAAATACCCGTCGGAAAAGCCTTGCGGGCCGTCACCATCGTCGCGGCATTGATCGTTGCGGTCGTCACCGGATTTGCCATGCAGGCGCAATGGCCGACTCTGGCTCTCTATTGGTACGCGCCGCGGGTTGCCAACAGCATCGCCGACCCCATTTTCGGCCGCCCGCTCCACTTTTACCTGTTCACTTTGCCGGCCTGGCAGTTGATCTCCGGGTGGCTGCTCACGCTCGCAGTCATCGCCTGCATTCTTGCGGTGGTGTTTCTTATCGCGGCGGGCGGCGGCCGGGCCATCGAAGGACGCTTTACTGCCGCCGGCTCACTGCCCTGGCGCGGCGTCTGCGTCGCCGCCGGATTTCTTCTCGCCACTTTCGCCTTTCGCGAGTATATCGGGCGCTTCGAGCTGCTCTTTGAGCATCACACCATCTTCGACGGCGTCACCTACACCGATGCCCACGTCACGCTCATCGGCATGTTGTTCATCTCTGTGGCGCTCGCCGTTGGTGCGATCATCGCCGTCGGCGGCGGCGTCTTGCGCCCGCGCGGGGTCTGGCTTCTCGTGGCCGTCATTCCCGCAGCGGCTTGCTACGTCATCGCCGGAATCGCCGGATGGTATGTAACCACCTTTATCGTCAAGCCCAACCAGCTTGACCGCGAGCGGCCCTACATTGCCTACAACATCGCCATGACGCGCCAGGCATACGGGCTCGATCGTTTTGCGCAGCGTGAGTTCCCGGCCGAAACCACCGTTGCCGCCGCCGATCCTACCCACAATCAGGCCACGCTCGACAACATACGCTTATGGGATGTGGGCGCGCTGCAAGACACGCTCCGCCAGGTGCAGGAGATCCGCACCTACTACGATTTTCCCGGCATCGACATCGACCGTTACCAGATCAACGGCTCGCTCCGCCAGGTGATGCTGGCCGTGCGGGAGCTGAACGTGGACAAGCTGCCCGAGAGCAGCCGCAACTGGATCAACGACAAGCTCATCTACACCCACGGCTACGGCATCACCATGAATGCTGTGAATGGATTCACCACCGAGGGCTTGCCCACGCTCTTCCTCTCCAATATGCCGGTGCAGAGCACTGTGCCGGGCCTCAGCGTCACCCGCCCCGAAATCTACTTCGGCGAGATGACCAACACCGACGTCTACGTAAAGACGCACCAGCAGGAATTCAACTTTCCCGAAGGACAATCGAACAATCTCTCCACCTACGAGGGAAACGGCGGCATCGTGATGGGCGGATTCTTCCACCGCTTGCTGCTGGCCTTCGATCGCGGCGACGTGACCAAGGTTCCCTTCAGTGACGACATCACCGCGCAAAGCCGCCTGCTGATGCGGCGCAACCTGTTGGCTCGCGTTTCTGCTCTGGCGCCATTTCTCACCTTCGATCGCGATCCCTACATTATTGTCGGCGCCGACGGCCGGCTCTCCTGGATCATCGACGCGTACACCTCGTCCGACACCTATCCTTACTCCGCGCAGGCCACGCTTGAAGACCAGCCCATCAATTACATGCGCAACAGCGTGAAGGCCGTCGTCGACGCCTACGACGGATCGGTCACGTTCTATGTCTTTGACTCGGCCGATCCGATTCTTGCCGCGTGGCGCGGCATTTTCCCGAACCTCTTCAAAGACGCCTCCACCATGCCGGCCGCGCTGCGCGCCCACGTGCGTTATCCCGAATCGCTGCTCAGTCTCCAGGCTCAGGTCTATGGGCTCTACCACATGATGGATCCCGAGGTGTTCTACAACCGCGAGGATCAATGGACCGTCGCCACAGAAAACGGCTCCAGCCAGAGCGGCGACAGTGCCGCGCAAGTCATGGAGCCCAACTTCGTGCTCATGACGCTGCCCGGTGAATCCAGCGGCCTCGAGTTCGTCGAGATCCTGCCCTTCACGCCCCTGAACCGCAACAACCTGATCGGCTGGATCGCCGCACGCAGCGACGGCGTGAACTACGGCGACGCGATTGTCTACGACTTTCCGAAAACGCGCCTCGTCGATGGACCACAGCAGATTGAAGCACGCATCGACCAGAACGCGCAGCTCTCCGGCCAGCTCACGCTTTGGAATCAGCAGGGCTCGCACGTCATTCGCGGCAGCCTCCTTGTCATTCCCTGCGGGCAGGCGCTTTTGTACGCGGAGCCCATTTATCTGCAGGCACAGCGCAGTCCCATGCCCGAGCTGCGTCTTGTGGTGCTGGCGTTGCAGGATCGTCTGGCTTACGGCCCGAACTTCGATGCAGCACTGAGCTCGCTCTTCGGGTCTGAAACGCCCTCGCTTACCGCATCAACCACCGTAGCGGCGTCTGCAAATCCCAATCAGCTGGGTCAGAACAACAAAGCCCAGCCCGCGCAGGATCAGAACGCTCTTATCCAGCAGGCCGGCCGCGACTTTGCCGACTATCAACGCCTCACGTCAGAAGGCAAGCTCTCCGAGGCCGGCCAGAAGTTGGACGATCTGAAGCGCACCCTCGATCAGCTCGCCGCCCATGCGAAATAATGCAAATATCTAGGAACCCAAGCTGCAAAAAAGGCTTGGTCATCCTGAGCGGAGTTTGCCGCGCTTTTTGCGGCAAACGTAGTCGAAGGACCTGCGGTTGTTCTTCAATCAGATGCGGCCTGGAATATTCTTAGGACGCACCACTGCCCCACCCCTGGAGCCCCATGCCCCGCTTCGCCGCCAATCTGACCATGATGTACCAGGAGCACAGCTTTCTTGACCGCTTCGCCGCTGCGGCGCGCGATGGATTCAAATTTGTCGAGTATCTTTTTCCCTACGAATATCCGGCCGGCACTCTCGCGGCGAAGCTCAACGAAAACGGCCTGCGCCAGGTGCTCTTCAACTCCCCTCCCGGTGACTGGAAGGCCGGCGAGCGCGGCATTGCCGCGTTGCCCAGCCGCGAGCAGGAATTCCGCGACGGGTTTTTGCTGGCCTTGGAGTACGCTCACGCGCTGGAGTGCCCGCGCATCCACTCCATGGCCGGCCTCGCGCCGCCGGACGCGGACCGCGCGGAACTCCACGCAACGTATTCCGCCAATCTTGCCTGGGCCGCCGAAAAGGCGCGTGCCGCAGATGTCGACTTGCTCATCGAGCCCATCGCGCAGCGCAATATTCCGGGATTCTTCCTCAACCGCCAGGACGAAGCGCACGCCATGGTTGCCGAAGTCGGCGCGCCCAACCTCAAAATCCTCATGGATCTCTTCCATTGCCAGGTCGAGGAGGGCGACCTCACGTTCAAGATCCGCAAGTACATCGCCGATCCCAAGGCAACGCGCATCGGCCACTTCCAGGTCGCCGGCATCCCCGACCGCCACGAGCCCTCCACCGGTGAAGTGGATTTTTTCTATCTGTTCGACCTGATCGACCGGATGGGATACGAAGGCTTCGTCGGCTGCGAATACCTGCCCGCCGCAGGCACCTCAGACGGCCTGGCCTGGTTCGCGAAAGTGAAGGCCGCCGCAAACTGAGAAAGTCCGCGGCGGCCTCCACTTTTTTCACTTCTTAACTACACTAGTTCACTTCTTCCCTTCACTTCACCACACTGAACGCAAACGTCGTCGTCGAGTGCATGGTTTCGCCCGGCTTGAGCTCCGTGCTTGGGAAATTCTTGTGGTTCGGCGAATCAGGGAAGTGCTGCGTCTCAAGACAGAATCCCCAATTCTTCGCGTAGACAACCCCGTGCCGGCCCGTGATCGTCCCATCGAGGAAGTTCCCGGTATAAAACTGCACGCCCGGTTCCGTCGTCTCCACGGTCAGTTTTCGTCCGCTTATCGGATCGGTAACGATCGCGGCCAAGTGGAGCGTTCCCATCTTTCCGTTCAACACGAAGTTGTGGTCGTAGCCGCCAGCCAGTTTCAATGGCTCGTAGTCAGCGTTGATGCGCGCTCCGATCACCTCCGGCTTGCGGAAATCCACCGGCGTCCCGGCGACGGGCGCGAGCTCGCCGGTCGGAATCAGGCCCGCATCCGTTGGCGTGAACTTGTCGGCATTGATCTCGATTTTGTCGCCGAGAATATCGGCGGCATCGTCGCCGCGCAGGTTGAAATAGGCGTGATTAGTGATGTTGAGAACCGTCGCCTTGTCGGTGGTCGCCGAATAATCGATGCGCAGCGTGTCGCCGTGCAGCGTGTAGCGCACATGAGCGGTCAGCGTTCCGGGAAATCC
>Ga0187855_10003002_pt1 | contig 12541 bp, 12 predicted proteins | sample June2016WEW_8_10_2_FD_132969 | JGI IMG/M metagenome (GOLD analysis project Ga0187855, IMG submission 132969) | Peatland microbial communities from SPRUCE experiment site at the Marcell Experimental Forest, Minnesota, USA - June2016WEW_8_10 | ecosystem: Environmental > Terrestrial > Soil >...
CCATACGATGGCCGGACCCCAGGCCCGCACGGAGCGGATGAATCCCGTGTTGGTGTCGATCCAAGGCGAGCCGGAAGGAGCCGCTTTGGCTGCGCCATTATCGAGCACCTGGATGCCGGGCCACACGCCTTGATACGTGCCGACGATTGGGTCCGGGCCGCCCAATGGCATGCGCGCGCGGGAGGTGAGTTCGACGACGACGGCGTGCGCATCGGCCAGCATGTCGCGTACGCGCGCGGCGGTCCCGACGGGGAAATCGCCCTCCAGCACGATGCCCTGCAAGCCCGCGCGAATGGCTTGGCGCGCCGGGTCGGCGGGGTCTGCGCCGGGCTTGAGGACCGCCAGCGTGACGATGCCGCGGGCGGCCGCGCGGGTTACGAATTCGGGCGAGTACGAGTTCACCAGCAGGCAATTGATGGGCGTGCCCGAGAGCAGGTCGAGCGATTGGGGGCTGGTTCCGTTCCAGCGCGCGGGCACCCAGACGGACGGGGGCGCGACGGAGGCCAGCAACGGCATCGCATAGAGGAGCGCTACCCAGGGGGCCGTGCGCAGCATCATTCTTCTACTTTACCGCGGGGCGTGGGAGGACGGGCGGTAATGACTGCCTCGTTTAGGTCCCTTCGTCGAGCTCCCTGAGGACTCTGCCGTCCTCGGTTCTCCATTCAATTAGTCCATTCGCGCTGCCCCCTCAATCACCGCCGCTGCCGCGCTGGGGCTCGAAAACTCCACGTCTTTTGTAAACCGATAGAACCCGTCCTTCTGGACGAGGGTGCCATCGGCGATCAATTTCTCACGCAGAGCTATGACGTAGGGCCACTTGTTCGCGGACTGGCGCTCCTGCAACACAGCCATGGAACCCAAAAACACCGCGAAGCCATCGGGTGTGCGATGACCGCGAGCCTCAGCGCCCTTCATGCGACAAAAAAGACTGCCGCCAGATTGTTGCTTCGTTTCGGGTCTCACCGGCCGAATTGCCTTCCGGTACACCTTATTGTATGGTGAGTGTATGGCGCGGCTTATCTCAACCACGGTTCGGCTGGACGAAGAGGATGTGCGAGCATTGAAGCGCGCACGGGCGGCAGGACATTCCGCTTCCGAACTGATGCGAAAGGGTCTGCGCATCGCCGCCTCACGATACTATTCGCGCCGGCGCCCGCCCTCAACGCGCCTGTTCGAATCCACGGACACCAAGCTGGGAGACGAGTCCGAGCTGTTCCGGGATCTCGAGGAGTGACTCCCCCAATCGTAGCCGACACCGGTGGGTTGCTCCGAGCCCTCGCCCGCACGCCAGCCGGCGAGCCGAGCTTCCCCGAGTATGAAACGGTTTTGACCTCGGCAAGACTCGTCATCGTACCGGGGCTTGTCCTCGCGGAGGTCGACTACTTTCTTCGGGAGCACCGGGCCGCGATGCGCAAGTTGGTCGCCGGGATTTTCGACCCGGAGACGCGCTACGAATACGAGCCACCTGCCCCATCCGATATCGTCCGTGCCCTCGAACTCGATGCGAGATTCAAGGACCTTGGCTTGGGATTGGTCGATGGGATGGTAGCCTCGGTGGCGGAACGTCGCCAAGTCTATCGGATTCTGACCACCGATCGGCGCGACTTCAGCGTAATCCGGGTGGGGCCACGCCTCACCCGCGCACTTGAACTGGTCCCATAAACCGCCAGCGATGTCAGGCGGCCGATGCCGTCTTCGGTGAGTTCCGCGATAACCATACGCACGACTTCGTGGATATGCCTGAAAGCCTCCCGCTCCGTGTTGCCCCACGTGGAAGCGCCGTACCGTTCCAGCGCCGGACAGTGAGCGTGCCAGCGATCATCGTCCGGCTCCACCACCACTTTGAAACTGTAGGTCTTCATGTCGGGTCTAGCCTTCTTCTACTGTACTCTGGGGCGGCAGATCCAGCAAACGCCGCACCTGGTCGATATGGTTGACGTCGTGTGCGGCCATATGGCGAGCGAGATCTTCGACCGTGATGCGACCGCGCTCGGCGTGCATGCCATAGCGCTGCCACTCCTCAGGAGTAAGCCTGGCGAACATGCGCAGATTGGCCTCTCGCAGTAGGCGAAACATTTCGAGAGCTTCCCTGGGCGTCCAGGAATCATAATCGCCGAGCCTGGCCCATTCGTCCTGATCGAATCCCGGCAGCGTTGCGCCGCTGTGCTCGATCATCTGGCGGTAACGCCAACTGCTGACAAGTTCGTCCTCGGCCAGATGCGCAAGAATCGCGCGGACGGACCACTTGCCGGGAGCGGCCCGCCGACCCAGCATTTCGTCCGGCGCTCCCTCTATCAGGCTGGCCAGCGTGTGCGGCGCCTCGCGCTGCATGGCGATCGGATCCTTGCCACGGACATAGGAACCGAGCCGGGCATGATATTGGCCCGCGGTTTCGGCCGCTGGCGCATCTGAGGCACCTTGCATGACTTTGTTTCAGAAGGGTGCGATTTCCGGGCGCTCAGACACAGCGGACCGCAGCAGTCTGGCGTCAAATTGGAACGGCTGGGGATCGAGAAAGTGAATTCGCGAGAAGTCCGGGTGGTCTGGGTTCAGGACAAGATTGGTCTCAAACACAATCACCGACGGAACGCGAAGCACGGCGGAGTGTCTGCTTCGAGCCCATGCATCGCCAATGCGGCGGGTCAACGCATGTTCCTCATGAACCGAAGTTTCCCAGCTATCGCCGAGTCCAACGTCGGGAACGTCCATCGCGAGGTCGTCTGGAATCTCAGCGGACCCAATCACATACTTGTCCGGCAGGGTATGGGTGAGGTGGACCAGCACCTCAAGAACGGCGAGCGACCGATTCTCACTCATGTAAAGAACCTTCATGCCCCTGGAGTTCCATCGCCCTCCGAATAGGCGTGCGCCTTCGCCGTCGTAGGATGAATGGCTGGCGCGACAGACCCGAAAAGCCCACATCAGCCGAGCACGCCGTATTCTATTCGGCCGAGAATGTCCTCGACTTCCCGATAACCCGATTCCGTTCCGATAGCATCGAGTGGGGTCGCGCCGAAAAGCGCCGGGCTAGGCGTTTGTAGCCACTCCAAAGCCTTGTCGCGGTTGGCGAACACTTCACCAGCGCGCGCCGAGATTGATAAGAGACGCAGCCACATGTCCGGCAGCCCGGCTGGCACCGGTTGGGGCGGCTTCGGTACTGACTCCTCGATCATACGTGCCTGCTCCTAATCTACACCTTTGAGGGGATGGTCGCATAGCCGTGGTGCGCTACTCTTCCCGCAAAGCCGCCATCGGATCCAGCCGCGCCGCACGCCGCGCGGGCAGATACGCTGCCACAGCAGTTGCCGCCGCCAAGACCACCACCGCGCCGGCCAGTTGTACCGGATCACGCGGCTGCACCCCGAACAGCAGGCTCGCAACCAGCCGCCCGGCAGCCAGCGAGGCAGCCAGCCCCGCCGCCATTCCCAGCGCCAGCAGCACCACCACGTCGCGCAGCATCAGCCGCACCACGGACCCGCGCGCCGCGCCCAGGGCCATCCGGATGGCGATCTCGCCTTTGCGCCGCGTCACCGCATACGACGTAACCCCATACAGACCCACCATGGCCAGCAGCAGCGCGAGCGAACCGAAAACGGACGAGAGCAGCGCCACGATACGCGGTTGCAACAGCGATTCGTTCACCTGCGTTTCGAGGCTGCGGAATTGCAGCGAGATGCCGCGGTTCAAGCCCAGAATCGCGGCGCGCGCCGCGGGAACCAAGGTCTCCACCGGGATGTCCGACCGCAGCGTAAATTGAATCCTGGGCGGCGGCTCCATATCCTGCCCGGCAGCGAAATAGCCGATCCGCCGGTCCGGTTCGTCAATCCGATTGTACTTGGTGTCTTTCACCACCCCCACGATCTGGAAGACAGCATTATCGGGCGTGCGTGGGCCCAAGCCGATAGTTTTGCCGATGGGATTCGCCGCGCCGAAGAACTGACGGGCCGCCGACTCATTCACAATCATGACCCTCGGCGATTTCAGGGTGTCGCGATCGTCGAAGTCGCGACCCAATAACAGCGGCGTGCGTAGCGTCGCGAAATATCCGGGCGACACCCGGTTGAAAAACATCAACGTGTCTCCCGCCGATCCCGGCGCCATGCCCTCGGGGCTTACCGGCTGGGCCCAGCCTTCGGGATTGAGGGGCGTGAGCAGCGCGGTGGCCGCCGCGGTAACGCCAGGTAGCGCGCGCAGGCGGTCCAGGATTTCGCGATAGGTGTTGGCGCTCTGCCCAAGCGGGATAGCCGCCTGCTCCCCATCCGCCGCGATCACCAGGACGTTGTGCCGCGTGAATCCAGTGTCCACCGTCCATAGGTTGCGCAGCGTTCCCAGGAATAGTCCCGCGGCCACCAGCAGCACCAGCGAAAGCGCCACCTGCCCGGCAACCATAGCCTTGCCCAAATTGAAACGCCCCGCTGCGCGCGCAGCGGTAGCCGGATTCTCCTTCATCACCTGGTTCAGCTCGGCACCGGCCGCGCGAAATGCCGGCGCCAGGCCGAACAGAAGCGCCGTCAGGATCGCCGCGCCAATGGTGAACGCCAGCACGCGGGAATCCAGTGACAGGTCGATATCCAGCGGATTATGCGTAGTCGCAAGCAGGTGAATCAGCAGACGGCCGCCCCAGGAAGCCAGCAGCAGGCCGGCCGCCGAGCCGAACGCCGCCAGCAGCAGGCTCTCGGTCATCAACTGCCGGATGACGCGCGCGCGGCCCGCGCCGATCGCCAGGCGCACGGAGAACTCCCGTTGCCGCGCGGTCGCGCGCGCCAGCAGCAGATTGGCGATGTTGGCGCAGGCGATTAACAGCACCAGGCCCACGATGGCCATCATGGTATACAGCACGGTGCGATACTGCATCCCCATCTCGGAGAAGCCGGTACTTGCCGGTTTCAGGAAGAAAGAGTTCTGCAGGTATCCCTTTTGCGCTTCCGCGGGCAAGTCTTGCGGGATAGTAGCGCGAAAGACGTCCGGTGCAATGGCCTTCATGCGGTCGCGGGCCTGCTCGATGCTTTCTCCCGCCGGCAGGCGACCAAGGATGCGCAGCCACCATTGCGAACGCTCATCCAGAGCATTGCGCCCGGGATGGAAGATCGGGTCGCAGGCGATCGGGATCGCTACATCAAACCCCCAGTCGTTATCGAGGCCGCGAAACCAGGGCGGCGTTACGCCCACGATTTCGAAGGTATGCCGATCCAGGCGCACCGTCTTGCCGACGACGCCACTCTCGCCGCCGAAATTGCGCTTCCAGAAGCGGTAGCTGATCACCGCCAGAGGCGGTGTGCCGCGCCGGTCTTCGTCGCGAGTGAAAACGCGCCCCTGGATGGCCGGCACGCCGAGCACGCGGAAGAAATCTCCACTCACCCACAAGCCGTTCACGTAATGGCTGTCGCCGCCATCAGCCACATCGAAGGCCTTCGGCGAATAGGCCAGCGTGCCTGAGAACGCCTGCTGGCGGTCGCGCACTTGTTCCCAGATCGGATTCGTGAACACATCGTCGCCGTCCGGCCCGGGCCTGACCTGCACCAGCCGCTGCGGATCTTCCACCGGCAGCGACCGCAGCACCACCGCGTTCAGGATGCTGAAAATTGCCGTGTTCGCGCCGATGCCCAACGCCAGCGACAACACCGCCGTGGCGGTGAAGCCGGGATTCGCCGCCATGGTGCGCAGGCTGTAGCGGATGTCTTGCCGCGTCGAATCGAGCAGGGCCCAGCCCCACGCTTCGCGGCTCGACTCCTGAAGTTGCGCCGCATTGCCGAACTGCCGCCGCGCGGCCGCCCGCGCTGCATCGGGCGCCAGGCCGTCCGCCTGTTTGTCGGCAGCGCGCAGGTCCAGATGCAGACGCATCTCTTCCGCCAGGTCTTGGTCAAAGCGCGCGCCCGAGAGCCGGTAGCGCAGTTGCCGCCAGAATTCACGAATCCAGGTCATCGACCGTACCTCAGACTGTTTGCAGAATCTTGTGAATCGCCCCGTTCACTCGCTGGTATTGGTCCACTTCGGCCAGGAGCTGCCTGCGGCCCGGCGCCGTGAGCTGGTAATAGCGCGCCCGCCGGTTACCCGCCGTCACGCCCCATTCCGCCGTCACCCAGCCCTTCAGCAGCATGCGCTGCAGCGCCGGATACAGCGACCCTTCTTCGACTTGCAGCACATCGCCGGACACTTGCTGAATGGCATTGGCGATCTCGTACCCATGAAGCTGGCCGTGGCGGGCCAGCATCTTCAGGATCAGCATGTAAAGGGTGCCGGGGGGAATTTCGTCGCGTCTCGGGCTCTCTGCCATAGTTAGACTATGTCAGTGTCCCATGCGAGAGGCGGACGTGTCAAGTTTGGAGGGCGGGCATTTTGCCCGCAGCCGGCTTTTTAGCCGGCTAACGCGAGCTTCGCTCGCGAAGGCCGATTGACAATCGGCCTTGCAGGTTGGCAACCTGCTAGAATAGGCGGCCTGAGAGGCCGCCGCAGGCCGAGGGCCTGCCCCACATTCCGGCATGCGCAGACCAGGAGGCAGATGAGGTAGAGAGGCACACTGAGCGGGCTGAGGACGCGGCCCCAGCGCTACTCGTCGTCTTCCTCAACTGTTACGGGTTCGAGGTCTTCGGCTTCGAAGATCTGGCGGCAATCCAGACATTCCAGGTATTCCACGCCATCGCGCCTGGCGATGATCTCGGTACGGTTGTGCTCGCAAGGGTGCTGCTGCATAAAGCAAGACTTAGGATTTATTCTAATGAAGCGCAGGCCCTTGTCAAGGGTATTTGCGTTTATTTTTTCGAACCTTAACGCGGTTAGGGTGTCCGGAGGGCTTTTGGGGCGCCCTGAGCTACAATTTAGGGGATGCCGTTCCCCATACACCGCATGCGCCGGTTGCGCTCGAGCGAGCCGATCCGCAGCCTGGTCCGGGAGACCCGCCTGGATCCGGCCGAGTTCATCCTGCCGCTTTTTGCCTGCCCGGGCGAGGGCATCCGCCGCGAAATCGGGGCCATGCCCGGCAATTTCCAACTCTCCGTGGACGAAATCGTACGGGAGTGCGCCGAGGTGCGGGCGCTCGGCATCGGCGGCGTGATCCTGTTTGGCCTGCCGGAAAGCAAAGACGAAACGGCCTCCGGGGCTTACGCCGACGATGGCATCGTGCAGCGCGCCATCCGGGCCATCCGCAGCCAGGATCCCAGCCTGCTGATCGTTACCGACGTCTGCAATTGCGAATATACCAGCCACGGGCATTGCGGCAAGATCGTCGCGGGCGAAGTGGATAACGACCAGACGCTGGAATGGCTGGCCGCCTCGGCGGTTTCGCACGCGCGCGCCGGTGCCGATATGGTGGCCCCTTCGGACATGATGGATGGGCGCGTGGCCGCCATCCGCCGCGAGTTGGACTCGAGCGGCTTCTCCCGCATTCCGATCCTGTCCTACGCCGCCAAGTTCGCCTCGGTGTTCTACGGGCCGTTCCGCGAGGCTGCGGAATCCACGCCGCAGTTCGGGGACCGGCGCAGCTACCAGATGGACCCCGCCAACGGGCGCGAAGCCATGCGGGAAATTGAACTGGACCTGGGGGAGGGCGCCGATATGATCATGATCAAGCCCGCCATGCCCTACCTCGACCTGATCCACGAAGCCCGCCGGCGTTTCGACGTGCCCATCGCCGCCTACCAGGTGAGCGGGGAGTTTTCCATGATCGAAGCCGCCGCCCGCAACGGCTGGATCGACCATGACCGGGCCATGATCGAGAGCCTGACGTGCATCCGCCGCGCGGGAGCGCAGATCATCCTGACGTATTTCGCCAAGCCGGCCGCCAGATTGCTGGCATGACTTTCACCTAGACTACTTAGGTGGGGCAGACCATCGCCTGTTGTGGTCTGCCGCCTTCGGGAGCGCTGGCAGACGACAAAAACCGATCGTCTGCCCCACCGAAACACGGCGTTACAATTTCAGTGTAGGCCGGCCGCCAATCGCGAGTGTCTACAGACCGGCGCCGATACCCTGGCCAGAATGGCATCTCACGTGCTCCATTGGTCCAACTCCGGGTCCAAGGACACCCGTCCCGTTCCGGCGAGAGAAAGGTAATGGTAACGTTTGGCACAAAAGACCGGCGGTAGCCGGGCGAGCAGGGTTGTACGCTCTCCGCGTGCGCCCGACTCGCCTCGCCCAAAGCGACCAACCCCCCCGGCTAAGAAGACCTCCCCTGCGGCCGCCGACGAGCCGGCCGAAGCCGGGTCATTCCGCATTGTTGGTGTAGGAGCCTCCGCAGGCGGCCTGGAGGCCTTCACCGAGTTGCTCACGCATCTGCCGGACGATACCGGCATGGCGTTCGTGCTGATTCAGCATCTCGATCCGAGTCACGAGAGCCATCTCACGGAGTTGCTGTCCAAAGCGACCAAAATGTCTATTGCCGAGGTGAAAGGGGAGACTCGCACCGAGGCCAATCACGTTTACGTGATTCCGCCGCGCCGCAATTTGAGCATTTCCGGTGGAGTCCTGCACTCCCCGGACCGGCCGGTCAGCGGCCGCAACATGCCGATCGACGATTTCTTCCGCGCCCTGGCGGCGGACCGCGGCAGCCGGGCGCTCGGCGTGGTGATGTCGGGAACCGCATCGGATGGGACACTGGGTCTGCAGGCGATCAAAGCCGCGGGCGGCACGACCTTCGCCCAGGAAATGGGCTCTGCGAAGTTCGACAGCATGCCCCGCAGCGCCATCGCCGCCGGCGCAGTGGATTATGTCCTGCCGCCGGCCGGAATCGCGCGGCAACTGGTAGCCATCGCGCACCATTCGAATGTTCCGATCGACCCCCGGGAGGCGATTGGGCCGCCGGGAGATCCGAGACTGGCCAAGATCCTCCGGCTGGTACGGAGCGCCACCGGAGTGGACTTCACGCACTACAAGCCCAGCACCCTGGCGCGGCGCATCAAGCGGCGCATGACCCTCCGCGGATTCGAAAGCCTCGAAGACTACGGCCGGCATCTCGAGCAGAATCGCGAGGAAGCCACCGCATTGTGCGAGGACTGCCTGATCACCGTCACTGCATTCTTTCGGGAGCCAACGACCTTCGAGGAATTGAAGACGAGCGTATTCCCGGCTCTGGTCGAGAATAGGGCTGCCGGGGACCCCATCCGGATCTGGGTGCCCGGGTGCGCAACGGGTCAAGAGGCTTATTCGATCGCCATCTGCTTGATGGAATTCCTGGACGAGGCGGGAGAGAGCGTTCCGTTCGAGATTTTCGCCACCGATATCAGCGAAACGGCGGTCGCAAGAGCCCGCGCCGGCATATACAAGGACTCCGAAGTTGCGCACGTCTCGCCGCAGCGGTTGGCGCGGTTCTTCGCCCGTTCGGAACGCGGGTACCAGATTACAAAGAACATCCGGGACGTTTGCGTTTTTGCCCGGCACAATGTGGCCGAAGACCCGCCTTTCTCGAGGTTGGACCTGATCAGTTGTTGCAACGTACTGATTTACCTTGGCGCGGCGCTGCAGCGCAAGGTCTTGTCGATCCTGCATTACGCCCTCAAGCCGACGGGCTTCCTGGTAGTTGGTCCATCGGAGAGCATCGGCACGCTGTCCGATTCGTTTCATCAAATGGAGAAGACCCACAGAGTGTATTGCCTGCGGCCGTCCGCGAGCACCCCGGCGCCGCGCCAGAGCCAAGGCCGCAGCGCCGAAGGCCGGGGGGATTTACCGCAGAGAACTGCCGAGGCCCGAACCGGGCTGGACGTGCTGAGAGAGGCCGACCGGCTGGTGCTGGCCGAACATGGGCCTCCCGGCGCCGTCGTCGACGATGAAATGAACATCGTTCAGGTGCGGGGCCGTACCGCTCCATACCTGGAGCTTTCGCCGGGCGAGCCGAGCCATAACCTGCTAAAACTGGCGCGTGAAGGCTTAATCGCGGGCCTGGGCAAGGCGATCCGTACTGCCAAGGAAACCAACGCCGCAGCCAAAGAAGAAGGCTTCCGGATTGAAGACGGAGGCCAGATAACGGACGTCAACATCAAGGTCGTCCCGTTTACGGGATCGTCCTCGTCCGAAGAACGCTATTTCCTGGTCCTGTTCGAAGACGTTGAGCCGAAGCGTGGCCCCATCGCGGCGCACGAGCCCGCGGCCGAGGAGCGTCGGGGAAGCGCGCAGTTGCTGCGCGAGTTGGCCGCAACCAAAGAGTATCTGCAATCGATCGTGGAGGCTAATGCATCCACGATGGAAGAGCTGAGGGCGGCGAACGAAGAGGCGCAGGCGGGCAACGAGGAACTGGAAACCGCGCAGGAAGAGCTGGAATCGGCCAACGAAGAATTGAACACGCTGAACGAAGAGCTGAAGATCAGCAATATGGAATTCAGCAAAGTCAACCGGGACCTGAGCAATCTTCTGGAAAGCATCAGCATACCCTTGGTCATGGTTGGGCGGGATCTGCGCATTCGCCGCTTTACGCGCGCCATTGAACCGATGTTGAACCTGATCGCTTCCGACGTGGGGCGGTCGATAACCGATCTTCAGCCTCAAATGGAACTACCCGACCTGCGGCGGCTGCTATTGGGCGCCATGGAGGGCGGCGACCGGAAACCGCGCGACATCCGCGACGCACACGGCCGCTGGTATTCGCTGCGCATCCTCCCGTCGGTGGGAAGCAACGGCAAAATCGACGGAGCCGTGCTGATGCTCATCGATATCGATGCCGCCAAGCGCGGCGCCGACTTCGCCGAGGCAATTGTGGAAACGGTGCGCGAGCCTCTGGTGATCCTGAGCCAGAACCTGCAAGTCATCAAGGCCAACAAGACCTTTTACGAAACGTTCCATGCCGTGCCGGGGGAGACCGAGGGCCGCCTGATCTACGACCTCGGGACCGGACAATGGAATATCCCGAAACTGGCCGAATTGCTGGAGAACATCCTCCCCACGCACTCCACGTTCCGGGACTTTGAGGTGACCCACGACTTCGAACATGTGGGACGGAAAGTAATGCTGCTCAACGCCAGCGAAATCTTCAATCCGAATGCGCAAGCGCGGACCATCCTTCTGGCGATTGAAGATGTAACAGACCGCAGACAGGCTGAGGAGGCGCTCCGGACAACCAATGCCGAACTGGAACACTTCGCTTATGCGCTCACGCACGACCTGCAGGAGCCTCTGCGGATGGTGGTGAACTTCACCGAGCTGCTGGGCCGGGAGTATACAGGAAAGCTGGGCAACGAGGCGGACCAGTTCATCGCCTATTCGACCGAGGGCGCGCTGAGAATCGAGGCGCTGCTGAGAGCGCTGCTGTCCTACTGGGAAGTTGCCGGCCGGGACCACGGCACCTTCGGGCCAATCGATTGCGGCGCCGTTCTGGCCAAAGCGCTGCTGAACCTCCAGGCGGCCATCGCGGAGAGCGGCGCCATAGTGACTTCCGGTCCATTGCCAACCGTGGTGGCCGAGGAGGTTATGCTGACGCAGGTTTTCCAGAACCTCATTTCCAATTCGATCAAGTACAGAGGCGATGACACGCCCAAAATCCATGTCTCGGCGGAGAAAACCGCGGAGGGATGGCTGTTTACCGTGCGGGACAACGGAATCGGGATCGATCCGCAGGACATCGACCGCGTGTTCGGCATGTTCAAACGCTTGCATGGAAAAGAAATTCCCGGTACCGGCATCGGTCTGGCGCTTTGCAAGAAGATCGTCGAACGCAAGGGTGGGCGGATCTGGGCGGAATCCGAAACCGGGCAAGGCGCTACGTTCAAGTTCACAATTCCGGGCAACCATACGGAGTCCGCGCCCCCCGGCGCGCAAACTGAAAATGGCCGACTCTGACCAAAACCGCCCGGAAGAGGAAATCGCGCGCTTGCGCAAGGCGCTGGACGCGGAATCGCGCCGATCGATCGAGATCCAAAGGCAATTGGACCGGGCCAACGCCGACTTTGAAGAGTTCGTCTCGATGGCAGCGCACAACCTGCACGAGTCTCTCCGCGATGTAGGCTCCTACAGTCAACTGATGGCCGAGGCGGATGGCGGCGCATACCTCGATCGCATCCAGGAGGGGGTGGCCAGCGCGCAGTCGCTACTCGGCGAAATCGTCGAGTATTGGGGCACAGTTACGGGCGGCCGGCAGTTCTCCCGCACGGACATGGAAGCGGTCATTCGCCAGGCGCTCCTCTCGGCGGACAAGCTGATCGCAGAACGGAGCGCAGTCGTTACCCATGACCCTTTACCAGCCGTAATGGGAGACTTCGAAGCCCTGACCAAGGTCCTGCGGCACCTGATCGGAAATGCCATCGAATACTGCGACACGCCTTCTCCGCGCGTTCACATTTCATCCAAACAGGCGGACCACGAATGGGTGATTTCGGTCGCAGACAATGGTCCCGGTATAGACCCGGCATTCCAGGGCCGCCTATTCGGGGCGTTTAAGCGTCTGCACGGGAAAGAGTATCCAGGGAACGGACTGGGACTCGCATTCTGCAAGAAGGTCATCGAATTGCAGAGCGGGCGCATGTGGATGGAATCGACACCGGGGGCGGGGTCGACGTTTTATTTCACTCTGCCGCCGGGCGATTAAGACTGCCGGTACGATTCATCACAAGATCGACGATGA
>Ga0187855_10003005_pt1 | contig 12536 bp, 10 predicted proteins | sample June2016WEW_8_10_2_FD_132969 | JGI IMG/M metagenome (GOLD analysis project Ga0187855, IMG submission 132969) | Peatland microbial communities from SPRUCE experiment site at the Marcell Experimental Forest, Minnesota, USA - June2016WEW_8_10 | ecosystem: Environmental > Terrestrial > Soil >...
CAATCGGCCGCAGCTAACCAAGCTGCCCCACAATGGCACCTGCGCCTTGCGTACCACATACGCTCAGATTCCACCCGTGCTGTTGATGAATTGCGCCGGTCTCCACTTTCTTGTCGCGCACCCTGCTTCAGTTTTAACAGGCCGCAGTTAGGACTAAAATGCGAACATGGGCATTATCGCGAACGGAGAGTACAGGCCACGTGAAGATTTGTTGGCTAGGGTAGCAACTCTGGCAACCACCTTCTGGGCGATCCCAGTTCTTCTGGCGGTCGTGTGGGGCGCATTCGCTGTCTGCAATGCTGTCATGAATCCGAGGTCCTCAGCGATGGCTTACGGATTCAACGTGATTTTGACGTTTATTGCTATCTTAGTTTTTATCGGTCAATGCGCCTATGTATTAGTAACGGGCGTTCGTCGGTGCGACAACCTCGATACGGCAGGGATGAAGCCACTCAAGCTCGCTTTCCTCCTCTCGCTGACCCTTGCTCTCGGAGCGGGTGGATTGCCGCTGATAGCTATGCTTAGCCCACGTCTTGGAATCTTCGCCGGCCTCTTTTTCACAGCGGGCTTACTCCTGTCTTGCGGTTGGCTGGCGACGACCGCCATCTTCATCGGGCGATACCGAAAGCAAGGTCTGCGGCTATTCGTCGGATCGCCAGTAGCTCTCTTCTGGCCGCTATGGATCTTCATGGTGGCGTGGTCGTGCACAACAGGCCGGGGATGTCTTTAGCGCGGCAGCAAATTAACCTCCCAAGAGACCCGCTACGTTGAATGATCCGCGCAAGCCTTTGGCCGGGATTCGTTGTTCGGTGCCTGAATCATTGAGCCCACTTCGCTCAAGGGCGTGCTCCACTCAAATGAAATTGCCATCCACCTGAGCATCGCCCCCTAACGTCCAGCTTCGCTGCCGGAGCAGTCGCGCCGATACCGACGTTTCCCAGACCAGACTGGAACAGCGTCGAGTTCCCGAGAGTCGTGCGATTCTTCCGGTACCGGAAACGTTCGGCTCCGCATTGCAAGAGTAAATCCGAATCCCTCCGAACGCCACGGCGCCGAGATGAGGATTGATTCAGGCGGATGGATAATCAGAGAGTGAACCGGACAACAGCTTTGGCAGTTCTGCTTGCGACAGCAGCGTGTCAGTTGACCGCCGCCCAGACGAAGCGCGAGACGATGGACCGCAGGGTTAGCGCCGCCATTGCGGCGTTTCAGGGTACAGTCCGCCTGTATGCCAAAAACCTCGATACGGGCGAGACGTACGGCATCGGCGAAAACGAAAAGGTCCGCACCGCTAGCACCATCAAGCTGCCCATCATGGCGGCTGTCTTCCGCGCGGTCACCGCCGGCCGTGCGAGTTGGGAGGAGACAATCACGCTGCGCGAAGAGGATAAGGTTACCGGCTCGGGCGTGCTGCGGGAATTCTCCGACGGACTAAAGCTCCCCTTGCGCGATGTGGTCGACATGATGATTGTCGTCAGCGACAACACGGCGACAAACATGGTGATCGAACGGATCACAGCCGACGCTGTCAACGCGGAGATGGACCGTTACGGTCTTGCGGCCACGCGTTGCATGCGAAAGGTTCTGGGCGACGGCAAGGTATTGAAGGACCCCAGCGGCTTCAGCACCGCGGGTAGACTTCCGGAAAACAAGCGTTATGGGCTGGGCTCCACAACGCCGAAGGAGATGGTGATGCTGCTTGAGAAACTGGAGCGCGGCGAAGTGGTAAGTGCAGCGGCATCCAGGGAGATGATCGCGATTCTGAAGCGCCAGCAGTTCAAGGAGGGCATTGGCCGGCATCTGGAGGACGAGTGGGTGGCGAGCAAGTCCGGCGCCCTGGACGCATTGCGGAGCGACGTTGCCCTGGTATATGCGCCGAAGGGACGCGTGGCCATGGCCGTTACGGTCGACGACATGCCCCGCGTCGACTATTCCCCAGACAATGCGGGGAACATCCTCATCAGCAACCTGGCAAAGATGCTGCTGGAGGGTCTCGGCGCAATGGACTGAATCCGAGCGAATCGCGCACCGATGCCGGCGCTGGTTGTGGAGTACACTTGAAGGGACGCGAGTTCATCCCATATGGCAGAGAAACCCGAGAAGAAGGATAAGAAAGATAAGAAGGATAAAGCGACGGCCGCCAGCGAAGCACCGGTAGCCGCCGCGCCGGTCGAGAAGAAAAACACGCCGCCCAGACCGAAAACTCCCCAATTGGCGAAAAAGAATAAGTCCCGGCTGCCGCGGCGCCAGAAGAAGGCCCTTCAGAAGGCCGCTGACAAGTAAGAGCCGCACCGCCTAAACCTCGGCATGACTGAACTGGCACAGGAACCGTCCGTGACGGGTACCGGCGCTCGGGGATGAATTATCAACAACAGATGAATCATCAACGATTGCGAAGCATTGTCAAGCCAGCTACGATTCGTCGCATCGGCGCTCCGCGAGTTTAGTGCGCCGCACTGCGCAGGTTGCCTTTACCATCCGGGAAGTAAATGTAGGCGTGTCCGTGCGCTTTGACTTTCTGGTCTGTCGAGGCGTGGCCGAGCCGAGCAGTATGGATTCGCGGCTGGAAGTCTTCGGAGATGAAGCGCTGCACATGTGCCCGGTAGTCGCCGTTGGTGACATCGGCGGCAAGGGCGTGCCCCACCTGCCGCCGGGGCGGGCATCCCCCAACATCTCTGCGATCAGGGTAGTTGGCGTTCGCCTACATATTCGTTTGCGCGATCCACTCCGTGATGCGAACATTAGGCGATTGCGGCGGTGCGTGCTCTCGGCCTGTTAGCAAGCGCGGACCCGTCCTAAATTATCTGGATGTGCCTGGCCCAGACCACAGCTCATTTAGGGCTCAAAGAAAGTGAACCGGCCATTCGATCCGAGCGCGCTCGGCAAACCAGGCGGGAATCACATTGACTATCAGTCGCGCGGCTCGTAATAGCCGTGGCGCCACGAGACGTATACTCGGCCCGTCCCGGGCGGAGGGGATACCTTCAAATTGACCCGGTGATACTTGCCGGGTCTGGCGAGAGTGGAAGGCTGATAACTTAAAATGTATTGGCTTCGGATCTCCCGCGCCACTTGCTCGATCACGCCGGCAAGATTGGTGGACTGCTGGATCTGAACGGATTCGCCGCCTCCGGCCCAACAAATGCCTGCGAGCAGCAGCGGGCCGTCAGCCGTCCAAGTTGGCTGCGGAAAATCGTTCATGATGTTGACCGCATAAACCTCAACGCCGGCCTCCAATAGGTATCTCCGCACTTCGGCAACGCCGTGGCGGCTGTGGTTATCGCCCCCGTCGGAAATTACCACCAGGACCCTGCGCACGCTATGGGCATGGCGTGCTACCGAGCCACCCAATACGATGGCATCGAGCAGCGCTGTAGTTCCGTGCGGCTCCGTGTGACTCAGGTAATCGTGAACTTGGCTCAGATCGCCGGTCCAGTTTAGGGCCAGGGATGGACGATCGGAGAAGTCGACGAGCGCAAACTCATCCTCCGGGTTCCCGGCTTTCAAGAGAAGCGATACGGCTTCGCGGCTTCGGCCGAGCAGCCGTTTCATGCTGTTGCTGGTATCGAACACCAATACAATCGAGACTGGCACGTCTCCCTGGTTGAATGCGACAAGTTTCTGCTCCACTCCGTCTTCGAACAGGTGGAACTGGCCCGCCTCCAGACCTGCGAGTGGATGGCCCCGGCCATCCAGAACTCTGGCGTTAATCAAGACCAGGTCCGAGGACGTGCGAAAAGCGTTCTCTGGTTCGATCGGTTGATGGCGGGATTTCGCGAGGGCTGGCAGAATGATCACCGAAGTGGCAAGCAGCCCGCAGAATCGCCTAAGATACCTTCCTGGCATGAGACCAGTCCTCCTGCTCAGCTATACTTCAGCGGGGCAGGAGTTATTCCACGCACACGAATTTCCGAATGTAAATTATGGCTCGGAATAGCAGCCAGACCTGGAAAGGAACTATGAGAATGACGGGCGCGCGCGCGAGTTGGGAGTGGTGCGATGCCCGATAGGCCTTTTTTCTATGCCGGCCCTTTGTCGCGGGAGTGGCTAACCTCATCGGCGACAGGGGAGAATCCGTTGAGTTGGCTGGGGATCTCGGATGACACCCGACTGGTACTGGTGTATAACTGGGTATATAACAACGTTTCGCCAGGCTCAGCACACAGGGACCATGCCACAACCTATAGTGACGCCATCCGAAGACATAACGCAGCGAGAAGCGGCGGAACGGGCGCTGCGGGATGCCCAAGAGTTCCAGAGCCGCCTCATCGCCTGTAGCCAGGATTGCATCAAGATGCTTGACCTGGAGGGCCGCCTGCTGTGGATGAACGAAGGCGGCATGCAGGCGCTGGAGATCTGCGACTTGGGCCCGTTCGTGAACAGTTCCTGGCTTCAGTTTTGGGAAGGCGAGGACGCGAAAGCCGCGCGAGACGCCGTGGAGACGGCCAGGAAGGGCGGCACTGGACGCTTCACGGGGTATTTCGCCACGACGACTACCAAGCAGCCCAGGTGGTGGGACGTCGTGGTCAGCCCCATTCGCGACTCGGAAGGCAAGCCGGAACGCCTGCTGGCCGTTTCACGCAACGTCACGGAACATAAGCGAAACGAAAAAGCTCTGAGTGAGGCACATCTGCAGGTCGCGCGGAGCGAAGAGCGTTGGCGGTCCGTTTTTGAGAATTCCGCCATCGGTGTTGCGCTGACCGACCTCAACGGCCGTTTTCTGGCCACCAATCCGGTCTACCAGAAAATGGTGGGCTACACCGACGAGGAACTCCGGGCGCTTTCTTTTCTCGATATCAGCCATGCGGACTACCGCGAAGCCAACTGGGCGCTCGTCGCCGAGCTGCTGGAAGGAAAGCGGCAGCAGTTTCAAATCGAGAAGCAGTATCGACGCAAGAATGGCAGCCTGATCTGGGTGAGTAACAACGTTTCTCTGGTTCCGGGTACCGAGAGCATACCCCGATTTATCATGGCGCTCTCTGAAGACATCACGGAGCGAAAGAAGGCGGAAGAAGCGCTACGGAATAGCGAGGAGCGAGTCCGGCTCATACTTGATTCCGCCGCGGAGGGGATCTTTGGTTGCGATCCCGAAGGTACTTGCCTTTTCTGCAATCCGGCGGCGGTGCGCCTGCTCGGATACGATGGTCCGTCCGAATTGCTCGGGCAAAACATGCACGCGCTGGAACATCACACGCGGCCGGACGGCAGGCCCTATCCGATCGAGGAGTGCCCCATTTATATAGGTTTTCAAAGCGGCCAGGATGTTCATCGAGACGATGAGGTTTATTGGAGAAAGGACGGCACCTGCTTTCCGGTGGAGTTTTGGTCACATCCGGTATTTCGGGAGAGTAAAACCCTCGGCGCCGTCATCACCTTCGTGGATATCACGGAGCGGAAGCAGGCGGAAGACGCGTTGCGGAAGAGCGAACAGCGAAAACGGAGCCTTCTCGAGATTAACAACGCCATCGTCACGAATCTGACTAAAGATGCGCTGCACCACGCTATCTGGGTGGCCCTCCGAGGGTTCTTACCGGTTGACCGGGCTCTCCTCACCCTATATCAGCCGGACCGGGACACTTTGCGCATCGTCGCGCTGGAAACGGACTGGGGCTTGGACTACTTCGGATTGGGAACCGAGATGAACCGAAAGGACAGCCATCACGGCTGGGTGTTCGACCACCAGCGGCCTCTCCTGCGCCGCGATCTCGCCACTGAGTGGCAGTATCCCCCTGAGCGGCGACTCTTGGAGACAGGTCTCCGGTCTTATTGTCTCGCTCCTCTGATCCTGGAGGGAAAGAGCATCGGCACCCTCGGCGTAGGGAGCAATCAGGCGAACCAGTATTCCGAAGCGGATGCGGAGTTGTTGTGTGAAATGGCAGGCCAGGTGGCGCTGGCCGCCGCCAACATGAAATCCTATGAAGAAATCGCTACGCTGAACACCAAGGTGGCGCGCAGTGCCGACCGGCTTCGCGCCCTGCTGGAGATCAACAACGCCATCATTACAAACCTCACCCAGGAAGCGTTACTCCGATCCATTTCTGAAGCGGTACAGGCTTCCATCCCCTTCGATCGATGCGCCATTACACTCTACAAACCGGAGACGGACACCTTCCGCTTCCTGGCAGTAGAGGGAGCCTTGCGCTCTGACTACTTCCAGCCCGGCCTGGAGATCGACCGTACCGAAACCAGCGCAGGCTGGGTGTTCGACCATCAACAGCCTCTTCGCCGCAATCTCGAGGAAGAGCACCTGTTCAAGAACGAGGCCCGCCTTTACGCAGAAGGCCTTCGGTCACTCTGCGTGGTTCCTTTGATTTTGCGGGGAAAGAGCATCGGCACCCTCAGCGTGGTGAGCCGGAAAATGGATCAGTATTCCGAAGCGGAGGCGCAGTTTCTGCAGGAAGTAGCGATCCAGGTGGCGTTGGCGATCGAAAACATGAAATCCTACGAAGAAATCGCCACGCTGAAAGGGAGGCTGGAGAAGGAAAATATCTACCTCCGCGAGGAGATCCGCATCGAGCGCAACTTCGAGGAGATCGTGGGCAATAGTCCGGCCTTGCTTGCGGTACTCCGAGCCGTGGAGCAGGTTGCCCCCACGGACTCCACGGTACTGATATGCGGGGAAACCGGGACCGGGAAGGAACTCATCGCGCGCGCCATCCACAACCGTAGCCCACGCAAGGAGCGGGCGCTGGTAAGCGTGAACTGTAGCGCTATCTCGGCGGGTCTCGTGGAGAGCGAACTCTTCGGTCACCTGAAAGGGGCCTTCACGGGAGCGATTGAGCGGCGGGTTGGGCGGTTCGAGTTAGCAAACGGGGGCACCATCTTCCTCGACGAAATTGGAGAACTGCCATTGGAGACGCAGGCGAAGCTGCTGCGCGTTCTGCAGGAACAGGAGTTTGAGCCGGTGGGCAGCAGCCGTCCTCTGCGCGTGGATGTGCGCGTCATCGCCGCCACCAACCGGAACCTACGGGAGGAGGTCGCCGCCGGCCGCTTCCGCTCCGACCTGTTCTACCGCTTAAACGTTCTGCCGCTCCAATTGCCTCCCTTACGAGAACGGCGCTCCGACATTCCACAACTCGTGGCGCTCTGCGTGTCGCGATTTGCCAAACGGTTCGGGAAGAAGGTCGAAGGCGTTTCCCAGGAGACGATGGCCAGGCTGGTGGAATATCCATGGCCGGGGAACGTCCGTGAGCTGCAGAACGTGATAGAGCGGGCGGTTGTCTTGTCGGCGGGCCCAATTCTCCGGTTGGATAAGGATCTGGTGCCGCTGGCTGCCTCCCAAGACAGCCTGGAGACGGCAGAAATCCCGGCTAAGGAGGCTCAGTTGGCCGGCTCGTCGACTGCGAAATTGCGCACCTTGGAGGAAGTGGAGCGAAGCCATATCCTGGCCGCCCTTCAGCAGGCTGATGGAGTGGTGGATGGGCCGAAGGGCGCCGCGAAGATTCTGGATCTCCATCCCAACACCCTTCGCCACCGGATGAACAAGCTCGGCATTCAGCGCTCCTCCCACCGCCAGCCGTGATCCGTTCCACAACGGCTCGCCTGCGCCTACCAAATGTGGTGGGCGTAGTATCCTCTGGTGCCGATGGCCGATGGCATCGAACGTATTGGAAAGCAGCGCCAAGCCTCGCAACCTATTGACTGAGTTAGGCCAGTGCTTCGTCTGGAGTAGGCCTTTCCGAACGGTCTCCAATCCGCAGACCAGGTTTGTTCAGTGGAATGCCAACTGCAATGAGTCGTGGCATGCTGAGAATAACGGTGGTCGAGTCGTCGGGTGAGGCGGCAAGACTCAGGGTGGAAGGGCGGGTGACGGATGGCTGGGTCGAGGAACTCCGAAAAACCTGCGATCTGCAGGGTCTCGGAGACGGTATCCGGCTGACCCTCGACTTGGCGGACGTTGCATTCGTCGACGCCGCTGGAATTGAGCTGCTCAAGCAACTAAGGAGTCGCCGCGTTACCCTCCTCAACCCCTCGTCCTTGGTGGCTGAGCAGCTCAAAGATGCGGCGTGGGGTGATGGCGCCCGCAAGGATTACCCAAGCTCGGGAAACAGATCATGATACACCAGTTGCCATCCGCATCCAGCGAAGGGCCGTGCGAGCCTCTGGGATCCCGGGGTGGTATGGCGCTGTTCATAGCGCACCTGGATGCGGCATACAACCTCGCCCGCTGGCTGATGCACGACGAAACCGAGGCGGAGGACATGGTTCAGGAGGCATACGTGCGCGTAGCCAGTCACTTTGCAACTTTTCGTGGCGGCGACGGGCGCGCCTGGTTGCTGACGATCGTACGCAATAGCTGCTACGACCGCCTGAGGCAAAAGGGCGCGTCGGTTCGGAACACCGATTTCGACGAAGAAGTACACAGCGCCGGCCGGCAGACCCCCAACCCGGAGACCGCGTTGCTGCTGGCAGAGAGAAGAGAACTCGTGAAGAAGTCCCTGGCGGAATTGCCCGCGGAATACCGCGAGGTTCTGATACTCCGGGAGCTGGAACAACTTTCGTACCGGGAGATCGCAGACATTGCGGGAATCCCCTTGGGTACTGTCATGTCTCGCATCAGCCGGGCGCGCCAACAGCTTCAGCGGACCTTGTTCGACTTGCGGAATGAAGGTGCGGTGGACATGGTAATCGGCGCGCACATGGGTTTCGGGCGTGTAGCGTCGGACGTGACGGCGCCATGAGTTCCGGCGACAGAAAATAGCCATTGCCGAATAGCAGAACATGAGGACACGCAATATGCTGGAAGGATCGGCACAACAGAGCACCACAAAAATGTTCGATGCGTATCCGATGCGGACGAGCTTCAATGCGGACCGCGCGCCTGGAACGAATTCCATCCCTTCGCGCCCGGAGAACTGGCGGGAGCGCTTTTCTATCATGGGTCGGCTTTCTACTGCGATCGTTCATGACCTCCGGAATCCCCTGGGGACGGTCTTCGCGGGGGCTGAGATGTTAATGGAACTCGATCCCGCGTCACCTAACTTCAAGCGCCTGGCGGCCAATATCTACCGTGCAGCCGGCCGCATGCGCGAACTATTGGCCGACCTTGCCGATGCAAGCGATGGAGGCAAACGACCCTCTGAGCTTTGCAAAATCCGCGATGTCGTCACTTCGGCATTGGAGGCCGCATTGCCTGCAGCGGAAAAGCAGAATGTTCAGATCCTGAACGATATGCCCGGTGGTATAGAGATACCTCTGGAGCGCTCTCGTATGGAGCGCGTATTCCTTAACTTGATTGCCAACGCTGTCGAAGCGATGCCGCACGGTGGGCAAGTCCGCATTAGCGGGAGAAAAGCGGACAATTGCATGCTGATCGCGGTAGAAGACACAGGGCCCGGAATTCCGGTAGGGATTCGCGACCGGTTGTTCGAGCCCTTCGTCACCGCAGGCAAAAGCCAGGGCCTGGGGCTGGGGCTCGCGCTCTCTCGCGAGACTGTACGCGACCACGGTGGCGACATGTGGACTCAACCCGCGGCAGGCGCACGTTTTGTTGTCCGGCTTCCCCTATCCGCAAAAGCGGGAATAAAGTGTTCGGTGAAATCGGCAGCGGTGAAGAGGCGCAATTCCGCGACTCCATCCAGGAATCGCCGCCACCCGGGTTGAACACTCATGCTCAACACTACCGCAAGCCTTTGGCTAGGGGTCGCGTTCGTTCTGATCGGCGCGGTCAATGTATGGCTGATTCTACAGGCGTCCGCCCGGGTAAGAGACACGCAGGCCAGCACGCGGTTAATTGCCGCCCATCGGATTGGCGGCTATATCTTCGTCGCCCTGTTTTGCGCGATGGGATATTTCATGCTTGCCAGGTTGGGCGAAGCCGGCGGAAGCGCTCCGCCCGCCACGATGCTCCACATGACGCTGGCGATGGTACTAAGCCCACTTCTCTTTGTAAAGGTTCTGGTCGCTCGCTATTACAAAAGCTACCATTCCTTTCTGACGCCCATCGGACTCACTATATTCGTGCTGTCGTTTGTTCTTATTGGCATTACGGCGGGCCCCTCTCTCTCCCACCATGTCAAGATGCAAACGGTTTCACTCGCGGCTATCGACCTGCCGGCCGCCGATATCGACATCAATCTGGCGGCCTCTACGATGGAGAACCGCTGCTCCAAGTGTCACAATCTGGACCGCATCGTCGGGGCTCACAAGGACGCGCCGGGCTGGCTGGCGACTGTGAACCGTATGAAAGCTCTGCCTGACTCAGGCATATCGGAAGAAGACGCCCGGATCATCGTTTCATACCTGGCTTCTCAGATGGGCCAGAAAGGATCATTGGCCGCGGCGAGTCTGGAGGTTGCCAGAGCCGTTGTGGACCAGCGCTGCGGACGCTGCCATAGCCTGGATCGCGTCTATAAGACCGCCGAAACGCCAGAGGAGTGGAGAGCCACCGTCTATCGAATGGTCGCGTTTGCCGAGGGCAGCGGTAACGCATTTCAGCCCGGCGAAGACGAACAGATCATCGGTTACTTGTCTGCCACACAAACGCCCGATGCCGTCAACCGGCGCAAGACTCATGTGGCGGCGGCTTCATCCGCCGGCCGGAGCTTGGTAACGCCAATAACCGCTGCGGCTTCCGATCGGCCTGTGCCGCCCAGGCGGTATGACGTCCGGACTATCGGCTTTATTGCGTTCGTGTTTTTGAGCATGCTGACCCTTGTCGTGCGGCGGCCTTTACGAGACCCTCTCGCCGGCGCCGGATCGAATACACCTGCGGCAACCGTTAAAGCACCCGCGCGAGCGGTCTCCGCAACATCATCGTCAAGCGGTCCGCTGGTTCTGAGGTTGGCGAGCATCACACAGCAGGCGTCGGATGCAAAGACCCTGCGCTTTACTGTTCCCGATGGCAGCAAGCTAAACGCTCGACCCGGCCAGTTCCTTACGTTCTCTTTTCTCTTCGATGGAAAGAAAATCGTTCGGTCGTACTCGATTTGTTCCTCGCCGGCGAGATCGGGTTACGTCGAGATCACGCCGAAGCGGGTAAACCAGGGATGCGTGTCTGTATTCCTGAACGATCGTGCATCTGTTGGCATGACAGTCGAAGCCAATGGTCCTTTTGGGCAGTTCTGCTTGGACGAATCCAAGCACCATAACGTCGTTCTGATTGCGGCTGGAAGTGGGATCACACCCATGATGGCGGTGCTCCGATATATCGACGACCTTTGCCTGGAAACAACTGCAACACTGCTGTACTGCGTTCGCACCAGCAGTGACATCATATTCGAGAGCGAGCTGGAACAGTTACGATCGAGGATAAAGAACTTCCGGTACCATGTTCTGTTATCGCAACCTCACCCCGAGTGGTCTGGTCCACGCGGGCATGTCAGCCGTGAATTCATCGAAAACACCGTCAGAAACATCGAATTACAGCACTTCTTTCTTTGCGGCCCGCCTCCGTTCATGGACGCCAGCCGCGCGATCCTCATCGGCCTGAGAGTGAAGCCAGAACGCATTATGCAGGAGAGTTTCGGCAGCTCCATTCCGCGTGGCGCGCAACCGGTTTCGGCGGCTGCAGAAACGGGTGTGTCGATAGAGTTCGTTCGATCAGGGCAGACATACTCCGTCCGCAACGGCCAGACCTTATTGGAGGCGGCCGAGGAGCGTGGAGTTGGCATACCTTCATCCTGCCGGCAGGGACAGTGTGGGACCTGCAAGACGAAGCTGCTGGCAGGAAATGTGCAAATGGACGCCGAAGAGGGACTGGATGCCGAAGCGAGAGCGCAAGGCTTTGTGCTGACCTGTGTGGGGCACGCGGACGGCGATGTGAAGCTTGATGCCTGAAGATGACAACTTATCGGAAGATGAGCGGACCCTGGCTCGTTCGGCTCTTGACGTTCCATGCGGCTGGGTCTCTCAACCGCGGGCCGCTTTCGAATAGCAGCGGTGGTCTGCTCCGGGGACTCTGGGCTTGGCGAAGGCCGTGGGGCGGCCCTGGAGTTTCTGGCTGGGATTGAATTGCCGGCCGTCGCCGAGCTGACAAATAAGTAGAACTCAGCGCCGTGGTGGACAGTCTAAGGTCAAACTATTTGGTTTCCCATGCCTGCACGAGCAGTTACTCACCCGCCCAGATGGAACCGCTATTTGGGTCTCAGTATAGAACACACGGTTGTAACTTGTAGCATAATGTCGAGTTGCAGTCGTGCCCACCAAGCGCCGGCATCAGTACCGGCGCGGCGGCTGGGGCCGGGCAGGGATCGCGCTTTTTACAATCTGTTTACTTCGCCTTCACCTCACGCTGCATGACCCCCTGATAGGCTTCAATCATGCGAATCAAGAAGAGTATTCTAACTGTTAACCTGTTCCTGGCGGGAATGGCCACGGCATATCTGCCGGCCTGCGCCGCTGGGCAATCTATTTTTCACGTGGTCCCAACTCCCAATCTCCCTAGTGGCGGCGTCGGAGGCCAAAACAACGACCTATTCGCCGTCTCCGCGTCTTCACCGAGCGACGTCTGGGCCGTGGGCCAGACGGTCATCCATTTCGACGGCGCCACGTGGACTGAATTTTCGGCGCCCCACATGAACGGGGGATTTGCCAAC
>Ga0187855_10003010_pt1 | contig 12528 bp, 8 predicted proteins | sample June2016WEW_8_10_2_FD_132969 | JGI IMG/M metagenome (GOLD analysis project Ga0187855, IMG submission 132969) | Peatland microbial communities from SPRUCE experiment site at the Marcell Experimental Forest, Minnesota, USA - June2016WEW_8_10 | ecosystem: Environmental > Terrestrial > Soil >...
CTCCCCAGCGCCGCCGTAGCGGAGCGAAGCCCTGCACAGCGCAGCGGAGCGGAGGCGGCGCCCGTCACAGCCGTGACCCTCTGAAGCGGGGCGCTTTTTCATAATGCATTGACAGATTGAATCTGCAGTCGCCGTGACTTCGCCCACTTCACCAGCAAATTCTCAGGCGGCGCAACACCCGATTTCACCAACTATCTCCATCCAGCCGTTTGTAAAACCAGCGTGGTCCAGGGCGGATTACCACCGGTTAATGGTTTCCACTAATCGACGTGTTCCCCTTCTTCAATAAAGCCGAGCTCGGGTGGCGGTAACTTGTCGCCTGGCCGCGCCCAGAAGACATACAAGGCGGGCCACAACACCACACTGATAAACAGCTCCACGATGAGTCCACCAACAATCACGATGGCAAACGGGCGTTGCGAGTCCGATCCGATGTCGTGCGACATGGCTGCCGGCAGAAGCCCGAGTGTGGCCACCAGCATGGTCATCATGATAGGCCGCAGACGGAGGGATGCGCCTTCCTTGGCGGCTTCGCGCGGGCTCATCCCGCGTGTACGAAGTTGATTGATGTACTCCACCATAATCACGCCGATCTCGACCGACACACCGATCAGTGCCAGAAACCCCAAGCCCGAAGAGACCGAGAAGTGCGTGTGCGTCAGCAACAGGCTGAACAAGCCGCCCAGCGGGGAGAGGGCCACGACCACCAGAATGAGTCCGACCCACTTCCATGAATCAAAAGCCGAGTACAGAATGAAAGACATCAGCAGGATCGTGAGGGGAACGATGATCGCCAGCCGACGATTGGCGCGCTGCTGGCTTTCGTATTCTCCGGTCCAATCCAGGTGATAGCCTTCAGGGAAGGACACCTTCTGGTGGACTTCTTCGATCGCCTGGCGCACCGTGCTGCCCAGATCGCGCCCGCGCACGCTGTACTTGATGGCAATATAGCGGGAATTTCCTTCCCGGTAGATGGTGGAGGCTCCATCTTCCAGCTTCACATCGCAGAGTTGTCCAAGGGACACCCGCTCGCCCGAAGGGGCGAGAATGCGGATGTTCTCAATATCTTCGACCGTCCCGCGGAATTGCGGTTGATAGCGGACGGTAAGGTCATAGCGCTGCTCGCGGATGAGAACCTGGCTGACCGCCTTGCCGCCGACTGCAGTTTCTACCGCGTCCTGGACATCACTGACATTGATTCCGAAACGATCGGCGGTGGCCCGATTCACCACCAGGTTAACATTAGGCTGACCGCGTACCTGAAACGTTCCCAAGTCTGCGACCCCGGGAATCTTGCTCATGACATCCTGCATCTCGATGGCTTTTTGTTCCAGCACCTTCAAATCGGTGCCAAAAAGCTTGACTGCCAGCTCGCCCTTTACACCACTGACTGCTTCTTCCACATTGTCCGAAATCGGCTGAGAAAAATTCCAGTCCACACCGGGGAACTTGCTCAGTTCCTTGTCCATCTCGGCAATCAACTCTTCTTTAGTTCTGAATTGAGAACGCCATTCGGAACGTGGTAGCAGATCGACAAAAAATTCGGTGTTGTAGAAGCCGCTGGCATCGCTGCCATCGTCGGGACGGCCAACCTGACTCACTACTTGTGTGACTTCCGAAAAGTTGGCCAGCACCAGCCGAACCTGTTTAGCCAGAGCTATGCTCACTGACGGGCCGGTGCTAGGAGCCAGCGTGCCGCGGACCCAAACGGCGCCTTCATCCAGGTGGGGCAGAAATTCAGAACCAACTGCCCCGCTGAAAAACAGGAACAGCATCAGCACTCCACTCGCCGCGCCAAGACCCAGCGTGAATTTCAGATGATCGAAGCACCAGTCGAGAGTGCGGGCGTAACGTTCCTGAACAAAGAGTAGGACCGGATTGCGCCATTCCCGGATGTCGTCTTTAAACAAGAATGTGCATAGCACCGGCGCGACGAGCAGCGCAAATAGCAGAGCTCCCAGTAACGCGAAGGCCACCGTCCAAGCCATAGGCCGGAACAGGCGGCCTTCCACGCGCTGCAAGGTGAAGATAGGGAGATAGGAGACGATGATGATGATGCGTGCGAAGAAGACCGGCCTTTGCACCTCGTGCGCGGCCGTCCCAATCATTTCCAAAAATGTTTTCTTCCCACGGCCGAGCTCGCTATGGCGCAGAATGTTTTCGACCATGACGACCGAGCCGTCTACCACCATGCCAAAGTCGAGGGCGCCGAGCGATAGCAGATTCGCAGGGATGCGGCTGAGATCCAGGAGAATAGCGGCAAACAGCAAAGAGAAGGGGATGGTGATGGCAACGATGAGCGCGCTGCGGACGTTGCCCAGGAAAAGAAACAGAATGAGGCTGACCAGCAGCACGCCGTCGGTCAAGTTGCGCAGCACGGTTCTGGTGGTGTGGTGCACCAATATGCTGCGGTCGAGATGGGGAACGACCTTCACGCCTTTAGGCAGCAGGCCATTGTTCAATTCGTCGATCTTTCTGTGCAGCGCCTCCAGCGTCGAATCCGCTTCCGCTCCTTTGCGCAGAAGCACGATGCCTTCCACCACGTCGTCATCGTTAAGGACAGTTCCGTCCTCATGGCGGATGGTTTTGCCGAGTTGTCCCAGCCTGACCTTGGGAGCTTGGACGACCACACCCAGATCACGCACTCGAACCGGCGTGCCATTCACGGCTTTGACCACGGTGGCGCCAACATCGTCCGTGTTGGCCATCAGTCCGACGGCCCGTACGTTGAGTGCTTGCTCTCCCCGCTCGATGAAACCCCCGCCTGCATTGAGATTGTTGTTGGTCAGCGCCTGCTCGACCTGACCTATGGAAAGACCGTAGGAAACCAGTTTGCCGGGATCGAGCTGGACCTGGTATTCCCGCGTGGGCCCACCGAAAATGTTGACCTCGACAATGTTGGGCACCGATTTCAACTGGTTCAGCACATACCAGTCCTGCAGCGTCTTGAGCTCCATCACGTCATACTTCGGATTGGTGCTCTTGAGCGTGTAAAACATGATTTGGCCGGTGGGGCTGTAATCGGAACCCAATCCTGGATTTACCCCGGCGGGCATCGTCGCCTGCGCCAGGCGATCAAGTACTTCCTGGCGCGCGGTAAACGTGGTGATCTCATCGTCGTAAATGATGGTGATCACCGACAACCCCGCCAAGGACACCGACCGCAGATGCGTCATGTGCGGCACGCCATTCAACTGCACTTCGAGAGGCACCGTAATTTGCTGCTCCACTTCTTCGGCGGCATGCCCCGGCCATTGGCTGATGATCTGCGTGTAGGTGTCAGCGACATCGGGATAGGCTTCGATCGGGAGGTTATGAAAAGAGATGATGCCCCAGATGAACAAAACCAGCGCCACGCTCAGCACCAGGATGCGCTCACGAAGCGCAAAATCGATGAGGCCGCGAATCATTCTTTGGTCTCCGCCATGGCGGTAGAAAACTCGAGCGCATTGGCTACGATTTCGTCTCCTGTCTTTACCGCGCCATCCTGCAACTCCTGCAATCCATCCGAGGTTGCGCCGGAACTGAGGACCTCGATTTTGCGGAACTGATTCGGACTCTCTTTACGAAAAACCCAGTCTTTGTCCTGCAAGCGCATTACGGCGGTGGCGGGCACCACCAGCCGCGGGCGCAGTTGGCTGGAACGGAAAGTTGCCACCGCGTACATATTCGGCCGCAGGGTCCCATTCGGGTTGGGCAGCACGATTCGGACCTTGGCCGAGCGAAGATTGGGGTCGAGCACGCGTGAAATATCCGCCACTTTGCCGTGGTACACCTCGCCAGGATATGCGGCCAGACGGACCTCCGCGGAATCGCCCAGGCGCACTTCGTTCAGATCATTCTCATAGACATCGCATACCACCCAGACTTGAGACAGATCGGCGATGGTGAACAGGTTGGGACTGTTGTCCAGACTCTTGATGCCCTCGAATCCCGAGACGTTTTGCTCCACGATCGTCCCCGACACAGGAGCGCGCAGTTCGATCACGGAGCTGGACTGTGCCGGATCGCCGCCGAGCAAGCGGACATGCTGTTGTGTGTTCTGCACGTCCACCTTGGCTTTGTCCTCGGTATCTTGAGCGACTTCCAGATCTTTCTGAGCCAGCGCACCATGGGAATAGAGCAGTTGCGCGCGCTCCAGAGCCTTCTTGGACAGACGCTCGTCGGCTTGGGCTTTCTGATAGTCGGAAAATGCTCCGGTAAGATCGGCGCTATAGATCGTGAGTAGCACTTGGCCCTTCTCGACGGAATCCCCCAGCTTCACCCGCAGATCCACCACCCGTCCCGAGCCCTGGGAGGTGACGTGTATGTTTCGGTTCACATCGGGAGTCACGGCTCCGTTCGCGTTCAGCAGAGTGGGAAGATTCTGAGTTCCGACCTTCGCCAGCTTGAATAGTTCGGGATGATCGACGTGATAGAGGTTCGGGTCGATGGTGACTTCCGATTTGGTAGCCGCGGCCTTCCTGCCACCCGAACAGGCAACCGTGAGGGCCAAAAGAAGCAACCCAGCCATCAGCGCCACATGTCGACGGAGATTATCTGTCATGGGATTACCTCCCGGCCCACGGCAAAGTTCAGTTGACTGGCAGCGGTCAGGTAAGAACCGATCAGGTTCACGTAGCTGATCTGAACCGCGCGGTACTTGCTCTCGGCGTCGAGAAAGTCGAGCAGCGACGCGCAGCCATTCTGACAGGAAAAACCGATGCTGTCGCGAACTTGGACCGCTTGTGGCAAATACTTTGTCTTGTGAGGTTGCCGCAGGATCAGATTGCTGCTCAAAGTTTCGTAGGTGGAGTCGACGTCGCTGAACACCTGGGCCTGAGTGGCATAGAGCAGCCGCTGATTGCGGTCGATGTCCCGCTGGGTGCGCAATTTCTTTCCCTGGTTCTTGTCGAAGGTACGCAGGGGAATGTTCACACTGACGCGGGAATAGGCATCGAGGGGAGGGTTTTCCTCCGCGCTCTTCCGCAAGTTGCGCGAATGGGACCGTCAGAAATCGCATCATGTGGGTCAAGGACAGGTCGTGGACATACCGAAACAAAAGGGTGACCCCTTTGCGGCGTTTTGCAATTGGTGCGGTGGGATGCACTTTCACTCGAAGAATCTGCTACCATGACCGTTCGATGAGGTTGTCATGCCCCAATACGTGATCGAGCGCGAGATCCCCGGCGCAGGTAATTTAACCGATGCGGAGCTGCAGGCAGTCGCCAGAAAGTCGGTCGGCGTGTTGAAAGAATTGGGACCGGACATCAAGTGGCTCCACTCCTACGTCACCGGCGATAAAGTCTATTGTGTGTACCTGGCGCCAGACGAGGAAACGGTTCGCGAACATGCACGCCGCGGCGGTTTCCCGGCGAATCGCATCTCGGCAGTGCGGCGCCTGATCGATCCCAGCACCGCAAATTGACTTAAACAGAGTTTCAATTCCGAAGATCTGATTCCGCGTCGCAGTTAAGCGCCTCATGGATAGCTTGCTCTACCGGCATCGCCCAGCCTTCCAGCCACGCCGTCACACCTGCGGCATTGCCGAGCGTTCGGCGCGCAAATTCCAGGGCCCTTTCCAGCCTGGGTTGCTCGGTGGGCGTGAGCGGAACACCCAACCTTTGGCGCAGCGCCGCTGCGGCTCCTGCCAGGTGCAGCGATTGCTCGGCGTTCGATTGCGCTGCGGCACTTACGGCCAAACATTCGAGCGCCCTCGCGACACCGCGTTTGTGACCCAATTCTTGGAACACCTTGATGCTTTCGCCGTACAAACGGCGCGCCTCGGCGTTGTTCCCCTGATCGCAGCTTAAGCTCGCCAGATCGGCGAGGGTGCTCGCAATTCCCCAGCTATCACGGAGTTGGCGAAACTCCAACAGGCTCTGTTCACAATAGGAACACGCCGCCACCAAGTCCGCTTTCTCCCGGGCGACGTCGCCCAGATAGTTCAACGTCCAGGCGACACCGGCGCCATCTCCGATCTGACGGAACATCGTCAGACACTCATCGTAAAGGGAAGAAGCGCGCTCACAGTCGCCCTGCAACTTCATCACGCTGGCGAGATTGCTCAGCGCTCGGGCCACGTTTGCGGGATCGCCGAGGTCCTTCCATATTTCGACACATTGCTCAAAGAGTAAGGATGCGGCGGCGAATTCGCCACGATCGCGAGCGTTTACGGCCAACGCGTTCAGTGCGACGGCAACGCCGCGGTTATCGTTTAGCTTGACACAGGTCTCGAGGCTTTCCTCGTTCAGTGGCCGCGCAGAGCTGTAATCGCCCTGCGCCGCCGCCAGGACTGCGCCGGCAAACAGGAGGCGCGCGCGAAGCTTCGGACGCGACGCGGCCCCTCCCAACGCCAGGAGCCTGGCGATGGAGTTCCGGCCCTCCGTAAGATGCTCCCGTGTTTCCCAGAAGCGGAACAGGGCGGCGCCCATGCGAAAGCCCCATTCGGCATCCCTAGTTTTGACCAGATAATCAATCGCTAATCGGAAGTTCTCGTGCTCGAACTCAAAGCGGTCGAGCCATTCGGGTTGAGCGGCTATGTCCTCGGCACCTTCTTCGGCAAGCACGAGGTAATAAGCGGCATGGGCCCGGCGCGTCGCGGATTCATCGTTGCTCTCAGCGAGGCGTTCGAGAGCGTATTCCCGGATAGTGGAGAGCATAATAAAGCGCGTTTCTTTATCGACCTGCTCCACCTGCTGGGCCAAGCTCTTGTCCACCAGCGATGCCATGCCCTCGAGCACGTCCAGACCCAGATCGCCTTTGGTGTCGCACACGGCTTCCACGGCCTCCAGGGTGCAGCCGCCGCTGAAGACGGAAAGTCGGCGAAAGAGAGTTTGTTCCGCGCCATTGAGGAGGCCGTAACTCCAGTCCACGGTGTTACGCAGGGTTTGCTGCCGAGATGGCAAATCGCGTGCGCCGCCGGTCAACAGGTTCAAACGGCTTTCGAGGCGTGCCAGCATGGCGGACGGCGAGATCAGCTTGATGCGCGCCGCAGCCAGTTCGATCGCAAGAGGCAGGCCGTCGAGGCGAGCGCAGATGGCCGCTACCGCGGGTGCATTTTCCTTCGTTAGCGCGAATTGGTTCTTTACCGCCTGCGCGCGCTCCACAAAAAGCGCGATCGCTGGAAGACGCGAAAGCACTTCGATAGACGGGATGGAGTTAGGGTCGGGCAGGGCGAGCGGTGGCACGGGAAATTCGTGTTCGCCGTAGATATGAAGCGGCGCCTGGCTCGTGACCACCACCTTGAGTTGGGGGCTGGCAGTAAGCACTTGCGCTACGACCGGCGCGGCAGCCAAGAGATGCTCGAAGTTGTCGAGCAGGAGGAGCATCGGCTGGCTCAGGCCGGCAACGTACTCGATCAAGCTTTCCTGTGGCGACGTATTTCCCCTCTCGCGCACGCCCACTGCCTGGGCGATCGCGGAAGCGATCAAGCCACGTTCGCCGATCGCTGACAGACCCACAAAGCAAACACCGCCTGGAAACTGGTTGGCCATTTCGCCCGCCACCTGCAAGGCGAGCCGCGTCTTCCCGATTCCGCCCGGACCGGTGACGGTCACGAGGTGTACGTCAGCGCGGCCCAAGAGCTGGCGGAGACCAGTCGCTTCGCGTTCCCGTCCAATGAATGCGGTGCGCTGCGCCGGCAGACTATTGGGGCGAGGTTCGGATTCCCGGGCAGGCGTATCGGCGAGACGGTCGCGCACCGCGGCGAGGTCGCGAGCCAAATCCCGGGTCGAGGCATAACGCTGCTTCGAGTCCTTGGCGAGGCAGCGCTCCACGATCCAAATGAAAGGAGCGGGCGCCTGCAGCATTTTGTGGCCGAGCCGCTCGGGGTCATCGCGAAGGATTGCGGCCGTCGTTTCCGCATGCGTCTTCTTTTTGAACGCGGGAGATCCAGTGGCCATTTCGTAGAGCACAGACCCGAAGGAAAACTGGTCAGAACGAAAATCTAATTCCTCGCCGGTCGCTTGCTCCGGGGACATGTAGCCGACGGTGCCCATTATCGTCCCGTGCTCGGTGATGGTGGTACTCACATCCGAACTGCTCGTCTGGTCGAGCTTAAGAAGTTTCGCCAGACCGAAATCCAGCACCTTGGCCGTCCCGTCGCGAGAAACCATAAGGTTCTCGGGCTTCAGATCGCGATGAATGAGCCCAATCTCGTGCGCTTTGGCCAGACCGTCGGCAATCTGCGCTGCGATTGCCACCGACTTGCGAAATGGAATCGGGCCTGAGGCGAGCAGCCCGCGCAGCGTATCTCCTTCTACGAGTTCCATCGCGATATAGTGCGTGCCGTTCTCGTGCCCGAGTTCATAAATCGTGACGATGTTCGGGTGATTCAGCGCGCTCGCAGAACGGGCCTCCTGCTCGAAACGCGATAAGGCTTCCGGGTGAGAACAGCGTTCCAATGAAAGGGTCTTGATGGCGACCTCACGATCGAGGCGGGTGTCCTTGGCGCGATAGACCTCCCCCATGCCGCCAGCGCCCAGCCGCTGAAGAATCTCGTAACTGCCAAAGCGCTCACCCGGCGACAGGGTGGATGACAGCGAACCTGACATGGGTGGTGGGTTCATGGACCTTGCTGGCGCAGCTCTCGTCATGCCAAAGCGGACTGCTTGCCGCTGCGCCATTACAGTTGAATTTTAAGTCGCTGCCACGATAGACCCCAAGGCAGCACCCCTGGATGCGGTTATAATATCCCAGATTTCGGAGGGGGTTCATGGATATTCGATCGTTGCAGCGGCCACTCGGTTCGGCTGCGGTGAGCGATTGACGAAAACATTTTGGGTACTCCGTGACGCAATGCCGGGGCAATCCAACCTATCTATATTGCGTATTTGTGCATTCTTGAGCCTCTCCTCGCCCCCGAAACAGCTGCAGTCCGGGCCGTCCCACGACCACTCGGCAAGTAAGGTAAAGGCAGTCCGTGCAATTACGGCAACTTCAACGTGGTACGACCACCCTACCAATCCTATGAATACCCCCGCCGTTAATCTTAAGGGGGTAATCAATGGCAAACCTGAACAATGCGCTTCAGCAGCTTCGCGGAACATCGTAGGGCGCAATTAGAGGTAGAGAGATTAGGGCAAGCGATTTCAGCAATCGAGTCGTTACACGTTTCGGGAGCATCCCGAAAAGGAAACCAACCGAGGCGAATCATCTCGGCAGCTTCGCGTCGAAAAATGGCGCTGGCACAAAAAGCGCGATGGGCAAAGATTCGCAAGGGACCGAAGCCAATAGCAGCAGCGGCGAAACCCAGTGCCTCGGCACCTGTGAAGCGCACCATGTCGGCATCAGCCCGCAGGAAGATTGCGGCGGCGCAGAGGAAAAGGTGGGCGAAGATTAGGGCGAAGCAGAAGAATGCGGCTTAAGAGTAAGCGGAGAAATCACTCGCATCGTACTGTATAGCTGCTCTTCAGAAGATCATCGGCAACTTTGTTGCCTTTCATCGATGCAGCGTGTAGAAGCATATGTGCCTGTTCACAATTCTGGGGGACGGCTTCTCCCTCCAAGTAAAGGTTAGCTAGTGCGACTTCCGCGCTTACGCTTCCTCGCTTGACCGCCTTCCACAACTCGACAGGATCAGCTTGTTTCGCTGCGTTGGTTGTCTGGGCGGTTCCCAGCTTTGCCGTAACGAGGTGCTGAACTCCTCTGACTGGATTGTGTACGACTTGTCGTTCAGCAGCGCTTTCTAGCTTGATCTGCTCTGATGCGGCGGTAAGTGTGGTTCCCAGCTTTCCTGCGACCACCTGCTGAACTCCTCCGACTGGATTGTGGACGATAGGTCGTCCACCAGTGTTTTCTAGCTTGATCTGCTTTGATGTGGCGGTAGGTTCGGTGGCTGCGCCGGATTCCTTAGCCAGTTGGTCTTTGCGGCTCCTGTAAAAAAACGATGTAACCGCCATCAGGGCTATCAAGACAACGACCACGGGGATCAATCTCCTGAGCCCCGGTCCGAGAGTTCCCTGTTCACCATCGGAACTCGACGGTCGGACTTCGTGACGGGCTGGGCTGAATTCGTTGAGAACAGCCAAAAGCGGCTGGAGGGGTTCAGTCCCGCACATCGGGCAAATTCTTTCACTCGGGGGATAGCGATATCCACACGAAGCGCAAGTGATGGGTTCGTCGCTTGCGGTCTTGGACACGGTCATCCTCCTCGGGCAGGAGTTTTGTCGTCGTGGCAGTTAGGTCATATCTCGACGTGTGAAAGAGTACCGAATCACGGAAGTAATGTCCACTGAACCGCATCGCGGGTAGCCGCATAAACGGCTTTTGAGGGATGCACGAGCACGGCAGCATGCGAAAATTATGCCCACGCAACCGGAGAGCCTATGGCGGATGAACATTCTGGGAGTCCTGCATTCCTCGGGAACCGATGGCTGACGGCGGTCGCCTCGTTGGCAGTAGGTACGGCGTTCTTGGCTTTGTGGTTCTGGCTGCTGCCGCGATGGCTCGGTTTCAACGTGGAATTGGCTGGCGCGGCACGTTGGCGATGGCTGGCAGCAGTTCCGTCAGCGCTGGGATTCGCCGTTGCTGTGCGCTGCGTTTGGGACTTTGGGTGGACAGGACACGGCACGCCTGCCCCGGTCGCTCCGCCACAGCGATTAGTAGGGGTGGGTTTCTACCGCTACGTGCGGAACCCCATGTACGTGGGCTTTGCAGCGGGCTGGATCGGGCTGTTTGTGATTTTCGGACACGCCGACCCGGTATTGATCGCTGCCGTCGCAGCGGTCGCCCTCGGCGTGCATCTGTTCGTGGTCTTTTATGAAGAGCCAACTCTGCGCAAGAAATTCGGGACAGACTACGAAGAATATTGCCGGAACGTTCGTCGCTGGTGGCCACGTGTGCGAGGGTGGGACAAGCCGCAAAATGACCCGCACGCATCCGGCACGTAGTTCGCTGTGAGAACCTTCACCCAAAATGAGCCGTCGACCGACGCCGAGCTTGACCGCCTCGGGGTTCTTCAAAAGCTGCGAGGACGGCAGAGCGATGAACGTCGAGGCGCGACTGGTTCTTCGCCGTGCCATCGCGGGACGGTGTCCTAACACTGCGTTGAAAACTTGGTGGAGTCCAAAGGCTCTTGCCCGAGTGCTAGTGCAACACTATGCTTCCACCGTCCCGGTGTCCCTTGGTGCAACTTGATTTGGTCCCGATTTTCTCTTGGGGGAGAGGTTCGGGACCTTTTCATTTTTCAACGCACTATTAGGACACTACCAGTTGTTTACCGTTTCTTGATGCAGTCGGTGTGCCGCGAGTGTGTGGTCTTGAGGCTTGTTCAGTTGCCCGATGTCCACGATCAAGGTCGACTGACTACGACTCACTCGAAAATCGCGCTTTTATTGGGTTTTTCAGGCGGTCGATGTGCCAGATGTGTGCAAAACTCCGTACTTTCGGCCGGACGCCGGGACGGTGCAGGAAACGTCTCTTCACGCGTGGCGGTATCGCGACAGCGTCAAGGAAGGGGCGCCATTGCGCCCATGCCTCTACCGCGCGGCTTTGAACGTCTGACTCGAAAGTATGTCTGTGGTGTGGTTCCCAGCATCGTCCGGAACATTTCAATGAAGGCACTTACACTGTCGTAACCGACTGCGATCGCGACCTCCGTGACAGATTTCCTTCGTGCCAGCATCTCAAGGGCAGCAAACAACCGGGCCTGCTGTCGCCAACGGCCAAATGACATGCCTGCCTGAGCCGAAAACGCACGCATGAAAGCACGGCGGGACATTCCGGCAACATGCGCCCAAGCGTTTAGCGTGCGGTCATCCCCAACATCATGCAGCAGAGCATCTGCAACTCTGGCGAGTCTTTCCTCTCTTGGTATGGTCAAACGCAAGGGCTGATGTTCAGGCTGTCGAATCTCATCACGAAGCGTTGTTATTAAGTGCTTCTGCGCCGTGTTGAGCGGTTGGCGGAGGTCCCAGCCGACCATGCGATGAACTATGGCGAACAATAGCTCCGATGAGTTGAAGATACAAGGCGTCTTGGGGAGTCCGCGGCACAGCTCCGGAGACAGGTCAACCATCGAGCCGGCAGCGCCTCCGACAGAACGCGCCGCGTGCTTACAATTTGGTGGAGTCCATGCGCAACGCTGGGAGGGAAACATCCATCGTTCGTTTCCTGTTTCCATCATGAGCAACCCCTGGGTCAGTGCGACCAGTTGCCCGCGGTGGTGACTGTGCTCTGGCGTCCAGCCCTCGACCGACCGCCTCTTGAAGGTGTATGCCAGTACCGGCGTATCGCTGTCGTAGAGAAGGCGCAGTTCTTCCATATTCGGGGCTGAAAACATGGATTTACGAGGTTGACCCTTTTCCGACATATGTCGCCACTTTCCCGTTAGCGGAACAGCCGAAACCTAGCTAGAGTACCCGGCAGAACAACGAAAGACAACACGGAGAAGTTAGGACAATCCATGAGAAAGCTGATCTACACAATCAACATCACCATCGACGGCTGCTGCGATCACACGAAAATGGTCCCCGATGAAGAACTATTCGACTACTCCATTCAGCTCATCCGAGATGTTGACCTATTCGTTTATGGCCGTAAAACCTA
>Ga0187855_10003011_pt1 | contig 12527 bp, 9 predicted proteins | sample June2016WEW_8_10_2_FD_132969 | JGI IMG/M metagenome (GOLD analysis project Ga0187855, IMG submission 132969) | Peatland microbial communities from SPRUCE experiment site at the Marcell Experimental Forest, Minnesota, USA - June2016WEW_8_10 | ecosystem: Environmental > Terrestrial > Soil >...
AAGAACCGCTACGCGCTCATCCTGCTCGACCTCCAAATGCCCGGCATGGACGGATTCCAGGTGATGGAAGGCCTGCAGGAAATCGAAAAGGACGCCTATCTTCCGGTCCTGGTGATCACCGCGCAGCCGGGTCACAAGCTGCGCGCGCTCGAAGCCGGCGCTAAGGATTTCGTCGGCAAACCGTTCGATATGGCGGAGCTGCGCGCGCGCGTACGCAACATTTTGGAAGTCCGCCTCTTGCACCTGGAAACGCGCAAGTACAGCAAAGCGCTGGAGGAAACGGTCCGGGAACTCGAGCGAAGCCGCGAACTGCTTCGCCTCAAAACCCTGGCGGAGCAAGAGATGCGCGAGCGGGAATTAGCCTTGGCCCAGGAAACTCAGGAAAGCCTGTTGCCGCGTTTCCTGCCCCAGTTTGAGAATTTTCGCATCCATGCATATAACAGTCCCACGCGCTATGTGGGAGGGGATTTCTACGATTTCCTGCAACTGAGTTCGGGGGAATGGATGGGGGTTCTGGCGGATGTCTCCGGCAAGGGGATATCCGCGGCCCTGCTCAGTTCGATGGTGCTGGGCGCGCTCAGAATGGAGTTTCGCTCCGGGACTCAACCGCACGAGGTCTTGAGCCGGATTAACCAGCTACTTTGCGAAAGATCCCTTCCCTCTCAGTTCGTGACGCTGTTCCTCTTTCTCCTGAGCTCCTGCGGTACCGGGCAATTCATCAGCGCGGGGCACAATCCAGCCTATTTGTTCCGCCGCGCTACCGGAAAAATCGAAAGGCTTTTCTCCGAGGCTCATTTCCTGGGAATGTTCGATTCCGCTTCTTATCCATCCCGCGCATTCCATCTTGCAAAGGGAGACATTCTGGTGGTGTATTCCGACGGCCTTACGGACGCTCAGAACCCGCAGGAACAACTGTTCGGCGAGGAGAGACTGTTAAACATGATCCGGCAAGAAGCGCCCGCCGGAGGACCCGCGATCCAGCGGAGGTTTTTGAAAGCCATTGAGGAATTCACTCAGGGCACGCCGCAAACGGACGACATCACCTTCCTGGTGGTTGAAAAATATCAGTGAGATGTGGCGCACGCACTCGTGCGTGCCGTGTCGAGACTCCTCTCGACACATCCTGGCAAGCCTCACCTTAAGTGCTGGTCGCGGTTCCAAACAACGCTCCGACGCCTGCGGTCAGCCCCATGGCCAGCGCGCCCCAAAACGTGACTCGGATCGCCCCCAGCATCACGCCTGCGCCCCCGGCGCGAGCCGCCAACCCTCCCAGAACCGCCAGGAACAACAGTGAGCTTCCAGAGACAATGGGAATCAGCACCGCCGCCGGAGCAAGAGCAGCGACCGCGAGAGGCATGACCCCACCGGCGACGAAGCTGGCGGCCGATGCTAGTGCGGCCTGAATCGGGCGCGCGGTGAGGGTCGTGGAGATGCCTAGCTCGTCGCGGGCATGCGCGCCTAAGGCGTCGTGCGCCATCAGTTGGCCGGCAACCTGTTTGGCGAGCGCGGGATCGAGCCCGCGGGCGACGTAGATGGCCATGAGTTCCTTGTGCTCGCCCGCGTCGTCGGTCTTCAATTCCGCGCGTTCCAGCTTCAGGTCGGCCTGTTCGGTGTCCGCCTGCGAGTGCACGGACACGTATTCACCCGCGGCCATCGACATCGCGCCGGCGACCAGGCCGGCACCACCCGCCACCATTACGTTGCCGTGAGTCGCATGCGCGGCTGCCACTCCAAGCACCAGACTCGCCGTGGAGAGAATCCCGTCGTTCGCGCCCAATACCGCTGCGCGCAGCCAGCCGACGCGTCCGGTGCGGTGCCGTTCCCTTGCGGTTGCAGGCAATGCTTTGTGACCGCCGTTCGTCAGCTACAGCGAAACGGTGATCGCCAGTCTGATGCCCGGATACGTGCGGTTGCAAAGGTAGTACCCGTCGTCATAATCGATGTAAACGTCATCGTCGGCGTACCAGTTTTCCGCCCAGGTTCCCGGCCAGGGATCCACCAGCATGAACCAAAAGCCGCCGTACGAAAAGCGCGGATACCCCATGTACATCGAGGGGAGGCCGCCCATCCGGAACCAGTGTTGACTACCGAAACTGAGATTGTAAGTGTTCTGCGGAATGAAGTAACCGCCATAGCCTCCACGCTGCGCCCAGGTGCGATGATCGCTATTCCAATTGCGATCGCCACTCTGCGCCCAGGTGCTGTGTCCCTGCCATCCGCCGCCCTGTTTTAGCCATCCCTTTTGCTGTTGCCAGGCGACTGCCTGCGGCCGCGTAGGGTGCCCTTGCTGTGGTTGCTCGTTCTGCCGGGCCGCCTGCTGCTGTTTGGCCTGTTCTGGCTTAGTCTGTTGGGCGCGCTCCTGCTTCGGTTGTTGCGGCTTAGTCTGTTGGGCGCGCTCCTGCTTCGGTTGCTGCGGCTTAGCCTGTTGGGCGCGCTCCTGCTTCGGTTGCTGCGGCTTAACCTGTTGGGCGCGCTCCTGCTTCGGTTGCTGCGGCTTAGCCTGTTGCGCGCGCTCTTGTTTCGGTTGCTGCGGCTTAGCCTCTTGTTTCGGTTGCTGCGGCTTAGCCTGTTGCGCGCTCTCTTGTTTCGGTTGCTGCGGCTTAGCCTGTTGGGCGCGTTCCTGCTTCGGCTGGGCAGGCTGCTTCTGCTGTTGTTGTACGTGTTGTGCCGGCTGCTGGTGCGGCTGTGCCTGCGGGCGCTGCTGCGGCGCGGATGGCCGCGGAGCTTGCGCTGGCTTGCTCTGCTGCTTTTCAGGCTGCTGTTTTTCCTGCTCGCGCTGCGCGTACGCGGGGAACATTGCCGCGCTAAGCAGAACCAGGGCTGCGGTACTTGTTGCTCGAAGGAATTGCATAGTGATCATTCTCCATTAAGTCGCTCTGGAACATGCACGCAGGCGACCAGTCCGCCTAGGGCTTTCTATTTCTTAATTTCGTGAACAACGTATTCTGGCGCCTGTGGGCCAGGCGTTTCCTCACGAACCGCGACTACCGCGACAGGCCTCTCCGTCGGCTTGTCAGTCGTCCCATAGTCGGCGGCAGCTTCGGAAGCGGAGGAAATGTCCCGTGCGCCGGTGTCCTTCAAGGTTTTCTTGGCCTTCTCACACCACTCCGGACTGTCACAGTGAACAGATAGGAGAATGCCGCCGCGCCTCATTCTGCCCGCGTACCTTTTGGCGACGTAGTCGTTCAGGCCCAGGCCCGTCAGCAATCCCGCAATCCAACCCAGAGCGCCACCGGCGCCGGCTCCAGCAAATGAGGCCAGCCACGGTCCAGCCGCGACCAGCGGCCCTAAGCCCGCGATGCTCACCACCTGATTGGAATCGAGCCAGGCCAATACGGCGCCCACCACGGCGCCTACCGCCGCTCCCGCACCCGCTCCCGCCGGCGCCTTACTGTGCTTCTCGTGCGCGAAATCCTTGGATCCCAGGTTGTCGGACGTCAGGACGGAAATGTCCGCTGCCCGGTACCCCGCTCTGTGCAGGACGTCCATGGCATCCGCGATCGTCGTGCGATCCTCATAGATGCCGATTACCGACGTATTCTTACCCATTTGGTGTTCCTCCTTTTTGGAACTATCTCGATTCTGCGTGCACGAAGCGGGCCAAGCGCCGCCGAGCGCCGCACTGTGGGAATACGCGCAAAGACGGCGGCTGCGAAAAGTGCAGGATTTGCGTTTGCGAATGCACTTTTAGTTGAGCGCAGGCAGTCCCGCGGCACTAATACCAACGATCTCAATCGGCGGCAAACGTGCCACACCTCAGTTACGCGCAGGACCGGGATCGGTAGGAGGAAAACATGAATTGGGACGAATTTGAAGGCAAGCGGAAGCGATCTACCGGCTCAGTCCGTGAACGCCGGGGAAAACTCACCAATAATAACTGGGAAACCGTCGCCGGAAAAAAGGATCGGTCGGCAGGACGAATTCAGGAAGGGTATGGAGGGGTGGGAACGGCCGCCCAAAAGCAGGCGGACGACCGGGCGCTCGCGCAGAGGGGATCCGGCCGCGAGAGTGACGCCGCCACCCGCCTTTAGAAGTGGGTAACATGGCCGGTCGATTGCCTGGGATCCCTCTGTATGACAGATAAGATGCTTCTCTCGCTATCCATTTTCCTGACCGGGATCGGAGCCGGTGTTGCTTTGGCATCCTTGGTTGTTCCTCGCTCCCGCAAGTCCGGAAAAGGCTCGCTGCAGGCTAAGGCGCGGGTATCGGCGCATTAATGACAGGGACGTTTCCAACTAAGGAGTGCGGATAGATGAAGGCGACTCAAGCGCGAATCGCGGACCTTTGGTGCAGCCTGATGCATGGGGAGCCTATGTGGCCTGCGCACGGCCAGTACGAGTGCCGGACATGCGGACGGCGGTATCCAGTGTGCTGGCAGGAACAGTCACCCGCCGCGTCGCTCGCCCGTCATCCGTCTTTAAACGCTAATCCAGGGTATCTGGCACTCGCCGGATCCGCCATAAACAGTGGCCATCCCGTTGCTGAGCATCTAATCGAATTGGCGTAAGATCCTTTCAAACCTGCCCTCTGCTGTAACCGACAGGCGGAAAAAGAATGGGCTGTGGCGATAACTTGCTTGCGGAGCTGGTTTTCAGTTGTCCGCCGCCGCTCACTTGGCTTTCACTTGTCTGTTACTGCAGAGGGTGTTTTTTGTGGGATGTTTCATATTCCCGCTACTGGACTCCCGCTATTTGCCCGCAATTCCTGCATTCCCGCAAGGCAATAAGTGCATGCGCCGGCAGCTCGGCGTCAAGCCTGCATTTAGGGTTCGCGCCTTTGGCGCTGTGCTTTGTGCTTTTCAACGTGTGGCAAGCACGCCGTGAAACAAGATGACAGGCGCGCCTTCGCGCCGTAATGTGCCGATGGACCTCGGAGTGCTTCTCATACACCGTGCGATCAGCCCGCCGAAGTCTGGAGTTAACTGCCCGACAGAGTGAACAGCCGGTCGCATCAGACTTAGCACATAAGGAGCAACAACAGATGAGTGTCTCGAAAACAGTAACAACAAGCGTGTTTTGCCTGGCGCTGCTGGGAGTGGTATTCTCACCAGTCGCAAAGGCGGACGATTGGAACCAGAAAACCACGATGACCTTCAGCGGGCCTGTGGAGATTCCGGGAGTCCACCTCAAGGGCTGGGGAGTGCTGCCGGCCGGCACCTATGTATTCAAACTGCTGGACTCGCAGAGCGACCGTCACATCGTCCAGATCTTCAATAAAGACGAAACGCAGGTCATTGCCACAATTCTCGCTATTCCAAACTATCGCCTCAGGGCGACTGGCAAGACTGTGGTTACTTTCCGGGAGCGGCCGGCAGGTGAGCCGGAGGCCCTTCGGGCATGGTTCTTTCCAGGCGAAAACTACGGCCAGGAATTCGTTTATCCAAAGGCCAGAGCTGTAGAACTAGCCAAGGAGGTCAACACCCCCGTTCTCTTCACCGCGGCCGAGATCCCGTTGGAAGTCGCGGAGCCGATCAAGACCGCGGACGAGCCTGTGGTCGTGCAACTGAAGCAAGCGCCCGTCTTGGCAATTCAACCCACGGGAGAAGAGGTGGAACTCGCACAGGTGGTCGCCGCACCGCCAGCGGATGAGCCGCTAGCGCAGGCAACCCTCCCAGCTACTTCGAGCACGATGCCTTTGATCGCGCTACTCGGATTGCTGGCTTTGGGTGGAGCCTTCGCCCTGCGGTTTGCGCAAAAACGCCTGCAGTAAATAGCGCACGCTCTTAACGTGCCGTGTCCGCAGTCGCGCGGACACGTTCGCGGTCGAGTGCTGGATGCCAGAAGGAGAGCAGCTATGCGGATGAGGCTGTCGCGGACGGGAGAGCGTGGCGTGGCGAACGCGATCGCTCTCCCGGCCCTTTTCCTGATTTTCCTGGCAGGCCCCGAGAGTCCCCAGACGGGATCGGCGGGACAAAGTCCCGACCCGGGATCTTTCCGGATCTCCGTGGACGTTGCCCTGGTGGTGTTACCCGCTACGGTGACCGACCGGCAAGGCGGCTTTGTCTCGAATCTGGCCGAGCGGGATTTCCAGGTTTTCGAGAACGGTGTACCGCAACACATCCAGCTCTTTAGAAACGAAGATGTTCCGGTCACCGTGGGACTGGTCGTGGACCAGAGCACCAGCATGGTGCGGAAACTTGCGGACGTGTCCGCCGCAGCCCGGAGCTTCGTACTTTCCAGCAATCCGGACGACGAAATGTTCATCGTCAATTTCAACGAGAAGGTATCGCTGGGCTTGCCTGATGCGACCCGATTTACCAACGACACCGTCTTACTCGCGAACGCCATCACGACCAGCCGTGCCGGCGGACAGACCGCGCTTTACGACGCGATTTCCAAAGGGTTGGAAGAATTGCAGGCCGGCAGCCGGGATAAGAAAGTGCTGATCGTTGTCAGCGACGGCGGCGACAACGCCAGCACGCACAGCTTGGCCCAAGTCATGAAACTGGCGGCACTATCCAGCGCCACCATCTATACCATTGGTGTATTCGACGAAGACGATCCGGACCGCAACCCGGGGGTGCTCAAACGACTGGCGCAGGCCACCGGCGGCGAAGCCTTTCTTCCCAACCAGCTCAGCGAAGTGGCGCCCATCTGCGAGCGCATTGCGCAGGACATTCGCCATCAATACACCATCGGATATGTTCCAACCAACGCGGCCCGTAACGGTGCATATCGCGCCATTCGGGTGGTTGCCAGGGTGAAGGGGCGCGCGCTGTCCGTGCGTACCCGAACTGGCTACATTGCCGGCGGCGAACCAAAACCTGACGAGAAAGCCGCCAAATGAGGCTTGTGCTTCAGAAGAAATCGCTCAGGCGGATTCTGAAATGGACGCAGCGTGCGCTCTTCGGCTGTGGTATCTTGCTGCTGGCCTACTGCGGATTCGCTCTGGTAGACGCCTGGGTTTTTCAGCGGCGCGCGAGCCAGGATCTCGACCGCCAGCTTCGCGCACGACGTACGGCGGCCCAGAACCGGCCTCCATCGCGGCCCTACATTTCTCCGAAGGCCGGGTCCGGCGCCGCACCCAAGGCGGACGGCCTGGTCGGCCGGATCAAGATCCCGCGACTGCTGCTCTCCGTAGTGGTCGTCGAAGGGGTAACCAAAACCGCGCTGCGGCGCGCAGTCGGACATATCCCAGGCACGGCTTTGCCGGGCGAGGCCGGGAACGTGGGCGTGGCCGGACACCGGGATACGTTCTTTCGCCTGCTGAAGGATTTGAGGCTCAAGGACGAGATTCAGTTCTCTACGCTGAAGGGCGATTTCAAATACGAAGTCGAGTCGCTCAAAGTGGTAGAGCCGAACGATGTAAAGGTACTCGCTCCGTCAGGCGAAAACGTTCTGACCATGGTAACCTGTTACCCTTTCTACTTCGTCGGACCGGCGCCCCAGCGTTGGATCGTCAGGGCCAGACAGGTGCCGCCGCAAGTGGCGCCGCCGACGAGTATGGAATGATGAAGGCTGAGGGGGAAGCTTGAAGAACGCTTCTGCAATTCGCGCTGCCCGCATCCTGGTCATTGAGGACAACGGCTCGGACGTCTACCTTCTCGACCGGGCGCTGAAGAAACAAGATCTTCAATTTGAACTGGTGCACCTGCTGAATGGAGGCGAAGCCCTGGCTTTCATCCGCAGGCAGGGGGCCTATGCGGATGCAGCCATTCCAGACCTGATCCTGGTGGATCTGAACCTGTCCAAGTATACCGGCGAAGACATCATGCGCGAGATCCGCAGCGCCGGACATCTGGCAGGCATTCCTGTGTGCGTGTGGAGTTCTTCCCGGTCCCGGCGGGACGAGGCACTGCTCAAGGACTTGGGAGTCGCCCAGTTCATCACCAAGCCCTCCGGGCTCGATCAGTTCATGGAGATCGGCAAGATCGTCACGGATCTGCTCGCGCGCGCCGGAACGGCAACCAGGCAAGGCTAGCCCGTCCCCATTTCCGCTTTATCTTCCGCCTGGTGATCACATAATTACGCTGATTCTAAACGATAAATTGGCTTCGTTCGGTCGAAATTTGCGCCACGCCCGCAATGCACAATGGTGCATAATCCTGCACAATCCCCAGCGAGCGCGGCGCGCCCCCCCGACATCCACATGGCGCTACAATTTGAGTCGGTCGGCAAGCGGCGAACCGTCCGGATTATCGCGGCGTAAATGAGCGAGAGTGGCCCTCCGCGTGCTTTGTTGGCCGCGGATCGGTTCGGATGATGGCGCCAGTTGGTTCCGGCGAGAAAGGCAGTGGTTGGGTTTGGCAAAACGAAGCGGCAGTGGTCGGGCGGCGGTAACGCGCGTTTCCGCGTCGGCCATCACGCGGCCAACCGCTGAGCACGTTGACGGCAGTCCCGCCGGCATTGTTGGCGTAGGTGCCTCCGCGGGCGGCCTGGAGGCGTTCACGGAGTTGCTCAGCGAACTGCCGGATAATACGGGCTTAGCATTCGTCCTGATTCAGCACCTAGATCCGAGTCACGAGAGCCATCTGACAGAGCTGCTTTCCAAAGCCAGCAAAATGCCCGTTTCTGAAGTGAAAGGCGCGACGCGCGTCGAGGCCAATCGTGTTTACGTGATTCCGCCGCGCTGCAATTTGAGCATTTCCGATGGAGTCCTGCAGACGCCGCCCCGGCCAACCGGTGGCCGCAACATGCCGATCGACGCTTTTCTCCGCGCCCTGGCGGCGGACCGTGGCAGTAGAGCGCTCGGTGTGGTTCTGTCGGGAACCGCATCCGATGGGACGCTGGGCCTTCAGGCGATCAAGGCCGCGGGCGGCGTCACCTTCGCCCAGGAAGTGGGGACCGCGAAGTTCGACAGCATGCCGCGCAGCGCCATCGCCGCCGGCGCGGTGGATTTTGTCCTTCCGCCAGCCGCGATCGCGCGGGAACTGACAGCCATCGCGCGCAATTCCAGTTCGCCGATTGAGCCGCTGGGAGCGATTGGACCGCCGGGAGATCCGGCACTGGACAAGATCCTCCGGCTGGTGCGGAACGCCAGCGGTGTGGACTTCACGCACTACAAGCCCAGCACCCTGGCGCGGCGCATCAAGCGCCGCATGGCCCTCGGCGGATTCAACAGCCTCGAAGACTATAGCCGGCATCTGGAGCAGAATCGCGAGGAAGCCAACGCATTGTGCGAGGACTGCCTGATTACCGTCACTGCGTTCTTTCGGGAACCCGCGCTGTTCGAGGAGCTGAAAACGACCGTGTTCCCCGCGTTGGTTCAGAATCGGGACCCTGGCGACCCCATCCGCGTCTGGGTGCCTGGATGCGCCACGGGAGAGGAGGCTTATTCCATCGCCATCAGCTTGATGGAATTCCTGGACGAGACTGGGGACAGCCTCAAGTTCGAGATTTTCGCCACCGATATCAGCGAAACGGCGGTCGCCAAGGCCCGCGCCGGCGTATACAAGGACTCCGACGTCGCGCATGTCTCGCCGCAGCGATTGGCGCGCTTCTTCGCCAGGACGGAACGCGGGTACCAGATTACGAAGAGCATCCGCGATGTATGCGTTTTTGCCCGGCACAACGTGGCCGAGGACCCGCCTTTCTCCAAGCTGGACTTCATCAGTTGCTGTAACGTACTGATCTACCTGGGAGCCGTGTTGCAGCGCAAGGTCCTGTCGATCCTGCACTACGCCCTCAAGCCGGCGGGTTTCCTGGCAGTCGGTCCGTCGGAAAGCATCGGCACGCTGTCCGAGTCGTTTCATCAAGTGGAGAAGACCCACAAAATCTACTGCTTGCGGGCACTTGCGAAGACGCCGGCGCCAACCCTGAGCCATGGGCGGCGCGGCGAAGGCCGGGTGGATCCTACCGAGCGAACTGGCGAGGGCCGGGCCGGGCTGGACGTGCTCAAGGAAGCGGACCGGCTGGTACTGGCCGCACATGGCCCTCCCGGCGCGGTCGTCGACGATGCCATGAACATCGTTCAAATCCGTGGCCGCACTGCTCCGTATCTCGAGCTTTCGCCCGGCGAGCCGAGCCATAACCTGCTGAAACTGGCGCGCGAAGGCATGTTGGCAGGCCTCGGCAAAGCGTTCCAAACCGCCAGAGAAACCGATGCGGCAGCCCAGGAAGACGGCTTCCGGATCGAAGAGGAGGGCCAGTTAACCGACGTCGCCATCGAGGTAATGCCGTTTACGAGCGGGTCTTCTTCCGAGGAACGCTACTTCCTGGTCCTGTTCAAGGACGTTGCGCCGAAGCGTGGCCCGAGTGTGGCGCACGCCCCTGCGACGGAGGCGCACGGGGGCAGCGACAAGCTGCGGCACGAGCTTAAAGCCACCAAAGAGTATCTGCAATCGATCGTCGAGGGTAATGCCTCCACCTTGGAAGAGCTCAGGGCCGCGAACGAAGAGGCGCAGGCGGGCAACGAGGAGCTGGAAACCGCGCAGGAAGAGCTGGAATCGGCCAACGAAGAATTAAACACACTGAACGAAGAGCTGAAGGTCAGCAACTTGGAATTCAGCAAAGTCAACCGGGATCTGACCAATCTGCTGGAAAGCATCAGCATCCCACTCGTCATGGTGGGGCGTGATCTGCGCATTCGCCGCTTCACACGGGCCATCGAACCCAGGTTGAATCTGATCGCCTCCGATGTCGGCCGGTCGATCACCGATCTTCAGCCTCAAATGGAACTACCCGACCTGCGGCGGCTGCTTTTGGATGCGATGGAAGGCGGCAATCGGAAACCGCGCGATGTCCGCGACGCGCACGGGCGATGGTATTCGCTGCGCGTCCTGCCTTCGGTGGGTACAGACCGCAAAATCGACGGCGCCGTGCTGATGTTGATCGATATCGATGCCGCCAAGCGCGGCGCCGAATTCGCCGAAGCTATCGTAGAGACGGTGCGGGAGCCTCTGGTGATCCTGAACCAGAGCCTCGAAGTCATGAAAGCGAATAAGACGTTCTACGAAACGTTCCAGGCCGCACGCGAGGAGACGGAGGGACGCCTGATCTACGACCTCGGAAACGGACAATGGGATATCCCGAAACTGCGCGAATTGCTGGAGAACATCCTCCCCGCGCGCTCCACGTTCCGGGATTTTGAGGTAACCCACGACTTTGAACATGTCGGACGGAAAGTGATGCTGCTCAACGCCAGCGAGATCTTCAATCCGAATGCGCAAGCGCGGACCATTCTTCTGGCGATTGAGGACGTAACAGACCACAAGCGCGCCGAGGAAGCGCTTCGGACAACCAATGCCGAACTGCAGCATTTCGCTTACGCGCTCACCCACGACCTGCAGGAACCTCTACGCATGGTCGTGAACTTTACCGAGCTTCTGGGGCGCGAGTATGCAGGAAAGCTGGGCGAAGGAGCGGACCGATTCATCTCCTATTCCGTGGAGGGGGCCCTGAGAATAGAAGCCCTGCTGAAAGACCTGCTCGCCTATTGGGAAGTTACCGAGAGGGAACAGAACAGTTTCGCCCCGGTCGATAGCGGCGCGGTGCTCGCTAAAGCGTTGGCCAATCTCCAGGCGGCCATCGCGGATAGTGGGGCCATCGTAACGTCGGATCCAATGCCAACGGTGACAGCGGAAGAGATCGTGCTGTTGCAGGTTTTCCAGAACCTCATTTCCAATTCGATCAAGTACAGAAGCAAGGAAATTCCGAGAATCCACGTCTCTGCGGCGAGAGACGCGGAAGGGTGGCTATTTGCGGTGCGGGATAACGGAATCGGTATCGATCCGCAAGACGCCGGCCGGGTGTTCGGCATGTTTAAGCGCTTGCATGGAAGGGAAATTCCCGGCACTGGCATCGGTCTCGCGATTTGCAAGAAAGTCGTCGAGCGCCAGGGTGGGTGCATCTGGGTGGAATCGAAAGCCGGGCAGGGCGCCACCTTCAAGTTCACAATTCCCAACAGCCGTATGGATTCCGCCCCCCCCGGCGCGCAAACTGAAAATGGGCCCCGCTGACCAAAACCGCACGGAAGACGAAATCGAACGCTTGCGCAAGGCGCTCGACGCGGCTAACGCCGACTTTGAAGAATTCATCTCGGTGGCGGCTCACAACCTGCGCGAGTCGCTGCGGGATATCGCTTCATACAGTCAACTGATGGCCGAGACTTCGGATGGCGCCGCCGGCGCATACCTCGCACGCATCCAGGAAGGGGCGGCCAGAGCGCAGTCGCTGCTCGGCGACGTGGTGGACTATTGGGCCAACGGTACTGGCGAGCGGCTGTCCTCCCGGACCGACATGGAAGCGGTCCTTCAGCAGGCGCTCCTTTCGACGGACAAGCTCATCGTAGAACGGAGTGCAATCGTTACCCATGACCCTTTGCCGGTGGTGATTGGAGATTTCGAAATCCTGACCAAGGTTTCCCACCATCTGATTAGAAACGCCATCGAATACTGCGCCGTGCCGTCTCCGCGCGTTCACATTTCATCCGCGCTAGCGGATCGCGCATGCGTATTTTCGGTCGCAGACAACGGCCCCGGCATAGACCCCGCTTTCCAGGGCCGCCTGTTCGGCGCGTTTAAGCGCCTGCATGGGAACGAATACCCCGGCCACGGACTGGGACTCGCATTCTGCAAGAAGGCCATCGAA
>Ga0187855_10003016_pt1 | contig 12519 bp, 11 predicted proteins | sample June2016WEW_8_10_2_FD_132969 | JGI IMG/M metagenome (GOLD analysis project Ga0187855, IMG submission 132969) | Peatland microbial communities from SPRUCE experiment site at the Marcell Experimental Forest, Minnesota, USA - June2016WEW_8_10 | ecosystem: Environmental > Terrestrial > Soil >...
CGGCGCGGGCTGAGGCGGTGAATCAGGCGGGCCACGAGTTCCTTGCCGGTACCGCTCTCGGCCTCGATCAGAACATCGGCATGGCTGGCTGCCGCCTGCCGGGCGCGGTCGAGCGCCCGCAGCCACGCCGGAGCGTGTCCACCCAATTCTTTGGTGGCCTCAGCCTGGGTCCGGGCCTGGGCCAGGATTCGCTCCGCCGCCTGTTCCAGCTGCTCGAAGGAGACCGGCTTGACCAGGTAATCGCAGGCGCCGTTCTTCATCGCGGCCACGGCGTCGGGGACGCTGGCGAACGCGGTTAACAGAATGACTGCCGTGTACGGAGCCAGCGCGCGCGCCGCCCGCATGACATACAAGCCGTCTTCTTCTTGATCTGGTTGTGTCTGGCCGGAAGTGCCGCCGCGAGTGCGGCCGGGCATGCGAATGTCGGTCACGATCAGGGGATGCAAGCCGCGGCGAAACCGCTCCAGTGCTTCTGCAGCGTTGGCCGCAGTCTCGACCTGCCATCCCCGGCGCAGAAAACGGGCTTCGAGCGCGGTTCGCATGCCGCTGTCATCATCGACCACGAGAACTCGGTTCATTCGGTCACTTCTCCTTCGGTCAGTCCTCTTTCAGTCAGTCCTGCTTCGGTCCATCCTGCTTCGGTGCATGCCGCTTCTGGCCGGTGGCTGAGGTTGAGGGGAAAGATCACGGTAAACCTCGCGCCGCATCCCGGACGGGTTCCCGCCGAGATGCTTCCGCCGTGCTGCTCGACGATCCTTCGGCAGACCGCGAGTCCGAGTCCCGGACTGCCGGACCGGGTGCTGAAGCCGGGCTCGAAGATCGAGGGCAGATGCTCCGGCGAAATTCCCGGCCCGGTATCGGAAACGGTCAGCGCGACCGCCCTTCCGTTCGGAAGTGGCCGGCCCGCAAGTTCGATCCAGCCGCCTCCGGGCATGGCGCGGATGGAGTTGAGCACCAGGTTCAGCAGCACTTGCTCGAGGCCATGTCGATCGGCGGAAAAGAAGACGCCGGACACGCGGTTTTGCAGGCTCAAAGCCACGCGCGACTGCCGCGCCAGCGGCAAGAAGAAATCGCGCGCCCACCAGAGCAACTGGCCGAGATCGACGGGCGCGCGTGCCGGTTCGGGCAGGCTGTGGAACTGCAGGACATTATTCACGGTGGCGGCCAGCGTTCGCAGCCCAGCCTGGACGTGCTCCACCCAGTTGTGGCAGTCCGGGTTGAGGTCGGATTCGGCGAGCAATCCGGCAAAAAGTTCCAGGCTGCCGAGCGGGTTGCGAATCTCGTGGGCCAGCACGGAGGAAATTTCGGCGAGCGCCTGTTCACGGCGAAGTTTTGACTGCGTCTCTTCGAGTTCGAGGCGCAGCCGTTCAACCTCGGACCGCAACTTCGCGTAGGACTGCTCGAGCGAGCCGGCAGCCTCGGAAAATGAACGGAAGGCACGCAGCAGAAACTGCTCATCCTCCAGGGTGGGATTGCCGATGTCAGGTGTGGACGCCGATGCGGGGGCAATCGGTACCCACTCGGGCCAGCCCGTCGACATAGGCAAAGTAGTCATGTACGCAGGCAAGATTTGCACGGTGCATGCCAATGGACCTGCGCTTAAGAAAGATTTCTCTCAGGATAGCGGCGTCCGGTCGCGATCCGGATGGTCGCGATCCAGTTTCTCGCGATCCAGTTTCTCGCGATCCAAGGGGTGAGGATAAGAAAAATACAGATGGTCGGCGGTGATCGTGTCGCCATCCTCGATCAGAATCGAAGCTCGCTCCATCACGTGCTGCAGTTCGCGCACGTTGCCTCGCCAGGCGTGGGACTCAAGCATCCGGACGGCCTCGTCACTCAAGCGCGGACAGGGCAGGGCCATGGCCGCCGACATGCACGCCAGAAAATGTTCGGCGAGGGGCACAATGTCGGCGCGGCGCTCGGCCAGCGTGGGCAGCTCGATGGGAAAAGCGGAGAGCCGGTAGAAAAGATCGAGACGAAAATCTCCGCGCGCGGCCCGGGCAGCCAGGTCCGAGTTGCTCGCGGCCAGAACCCGCACATCAACCCGCGTCGCTTCCGCAGCGCCCAGGCGCTGAATTTCTTTCTGCTCCAGAAAGCGCAGCAGCTTGGCTTGCATCCCCAGCGGAAGTTCGCTGATCTCGTCGAGAAACAGCGTGCCCCCATGGGCCGCCGCGATTCTCCCCAGTTGCGACTGGACCGCGCCGGTGAAGGCGCCGCGGGTGTAGCCGAACAGTTCGGACTCGAGCAAGGCCTCGGGAATGGCTGCGCAATTGACCACAACCAACGGCTTGGCCGAACGCGGACTGAGCGCATGCAGCGCCCGGGCTACGAGTTCTTTCCCGGTTCCGGTGGGGCCGGCGATCAGCACGGTGGTCGAGCGCGCCGCCACCAGGCGCACCATGCGGTAGACGCGCTGCATGGCGTCGCTCGACCCGATCATCTCGGGAAGAGGCTTCACCGCTGCGGTTTCACGAGGCTCCGGGCGAAGACAAAGCCGTGCACCGGATTCATACTCACTGGCCGCGCTGCAGGCTTCTTCGCTGGTGTGCAGGGCGTCGGGGTTATCTTGCTGGGTGGCGTCTTGCTGGGTGCCGTCTTGCTGGGTGCAGTTCCCGTCGAGGCCACGCGCAGCCTCGGAATCGAGCATCACCACCTGAGTGCCAGGGAAACGCCGCTGGATGATGGCGTTGAGTTCCTCGGCGTCGAGATCGGGGAGACGACGGTCGAGAAACAGGACCTGCCAGTCTCCGATCTCGAGCTTGGCCAGAGCGTCGGCGCCGCCCAGAGCCTGCTGCACAGGACGGCAACGGCCGTTCAGCCGGTGCAGGACCTGCTGGCGCAGCGCACTGTCCGGGCTCGCGATCAAGGCACCGCCAGAATGAGTGAAGAAGGGCAGGGTGGGCATGGCGCTCATTTTCAAGTCTCCAAATCTGTATCGGTACGGGTTTACAGCGCGGCAGCCGGGGCGGGAGCCAGGGGCAATCGAACCGTGCAAGCCTCGGCTGTTTTGTCGGCGGGCCCCTCGGCTCTACCCGCTGGAGCCCCTGTCCGGGTGTGGATCCACTCCGCGCCGGCGCGCTCCCACCCGGCGCGGGCGAGCAGCAGGCCCACTTCTGGCCGCGAAAAGGGCGAATACTCCGGTGGCGGGCCCGGGTTCCACGACACCACGAGAGTAGCCTCGTTCCGGTCAGGCGCGGCCACGATCTGCAGATCGCTGCCCTCCCGAGCCAGACTCAAGACCGAGTCCAGAAACCGAAATAACAGCGTGTTCAGAGAGCGGCGATCGGCTCGCACCGCGAGTGCAGACTGGTTCACCAGCGTTAGGCGCACGTTCTTGGCCTGGGCTACCGGAAGCAGATCAGTAACTGTAGTGCGCAACAATTCGTCGAGCCGAAGCAGATCAACTTCTTCCCGGTCCGGGGGCTGGGTGTCGGCGACCTCGCGGATGGCCTCCACCAGAATCCGCATACGCCCGGTGAGTTCCAGTCCCTCGCGTAGCGTGCGGATGTAAAGTTCATTGGGCCGGGGGCCGGCCACGGCCAGCTCGAGCGAACACTGCAGCCCGGTCAGAGGCTGGTTCAGAGCATGCAGCAGATGCGAGAGCAGACTGCGGCCATTCGACGTTTCCTCACGGGCAGATTGAGGCGCGGCCTGAGCACGAGCGCTGCTCATATTGCGACCTCAACCGCGGGCGCTTCCGAGGGAGCGGATGGACCGCTCAGTTCATAGCCCACGCCCCGCACGGTGTGAATCAATTTTGTCGAGTGGCCATCGTCGATTTTGCGGCGCAGGTAATTGATGTAGACGTCAACCACGTTGGTGGTGGTGTCGAAGGTGAGGTTCCAGACGCGCTCAATGATCATGGAGCGCGTGACCCGGCGTCCGAGATTGAGCATCAGGTATTCCAGCAGGGAGAACTCTTTGGCCGTGAGCTCGATCCTGCGCCCGGCGCGCTCGACCAGCCGCTGCACCCGGTCGAGCTTGAGGTCGGCGGCCAGCAGCACCGACTCCGACGGCAGGTGGCTGCGCCGCACCAGCGCCCGAATGCGGGCGGAAAGTTCGCTGAATGAAAAAGGCTTGGCCAGGTAGTCGTCGGCACCGGTGTCGAGACACTGCACTCGGTCCTCGACCCGGGTACGCTGGGTCAGCACCAGCACCGGCACGCTGGGTTTTTTGGCGCGCAAATGACGCAGCACGCTCACGCCGTCGAGCTTGGGCAGATTCAGGTCGAGGATCACGACGTCGTACTCGGACTCGGTTGCCGCAGTCCGGGCCTGTTCGCCATCCGGGAAAACATCCACAGAGTAATGTTCGCCTTCGAGACCCTGGCGAACGAATTTGGCCAGGGCTTCATCATCTTCTGCGATAAGAATTCGCATAATCTGAACCGTCCTTAATCGAATAGCCCCAGTCTAGTTAGAAACCGCTCAAGTGCAGCCAAAACTACGCTCATACAAAGGTCTGTAGGTGCAGAAATGGCGCCCGGTTTCAATTCGGGAGATTCGCAGCCAGTGCTCCCTGCTGCGAACCTCCGCGGCTAATTCCGTCGTGGTGGCGGAACCAGCGATAATCCGAACGGAGTTCTTCCGAATTGGAGTCACGCGCCTTGCAGGTGTGGAGCAAAACGACACTGAAGTCTCTACTGCTGCCAGGCGGAGTTCTGCTATCGGGTGTCGCGGTGCTCGTCTATTCCGGATGGCTGACGCTGGCTCTGCCCGCCCTCAGCTTCCTCGGCTATTGCGCCTTGATCGGCGGCATGTTGCTGGCTTGGAGATTTCATTCCAGCCGCATCTTCTTCGCCTTAGTGGTACTGTTTCTAGCCCAGGAAGCGATTGCCCTGTTCGGAGGCGGGCGTATCGCACCCGGAACGACTGGTTGGACGGCCGTGCAGACCGCCGCGGTGCTGGTGCCGCTGGACTTCGTCCTGATTGCGCTGATGCACGAGCGCGGATTTACCGTCGCAGCCACCGCGCCGGTCGGGTTGTTCCTGTTCGCGCAATCGGTAATCGTGGCCGTGCTCTGTCGCGCGGCCGAGGGATTGCCCTCGCCGCCGGTTCGCGCGCATCACCTGGCGACTTCGGTTTCAGCGCCGGTTTCCATGCCAGGCTATGCCCTGCTCATATTCTCGGGCGCTGGCCTGTTGCTGCTGGCGCGGTTTCTGGTCATCCGCAAGCCCGTAGACAGCGCGTTATTGTGGTCGCTCTCGGCCTTTTTCCTGGCCCTGCGCTTTTCCGGGAGCGCGCGCGTTACGACCATGTATTCGACCACCGCGGCATGCATTCTGGCGGCTTCGATCATTGAGAGCTCTTACCTTCTGGCCTACCACGATGAACTGACGGCCCTGCCCTCGCGGCGTGCCTACAACGATGCGCTTCTGCGGCTGCAGCATCCTTATTCGATTGCGGTGGTCGATATCGATCACTTCAAGCGCTTCAACGATACCCACGGACACGACACCGGCGACCAAGTCTTGCAACTGGTCGCAGCCAACCTGTCGCGCGTAACCGGCGGAGGACAGGCCTTTCGCTGCGGCGGCGAGGAATTCAATATTTTGTTTCCGGGAAAATCCACTTCTGAAGTTGTGGATCATCTGGAGCGGCTGCGGGCGGCCATCGAGTCCTCCACGTTCCGCGTGCGAGGCAACGACCGGCGCGAAGTCCCCCGGGGACCCGACCGCCGGAACGAGCGGACGCGCGGCCGAGCGCGAAAGGGAGACTCCATTCGGAAACTCGCCCAGGAAAAATCTCCCGCACCGCTCTCGGTGACGGTAAGCATCGGGGTGGCGACATCGTCGAAGGAAAAGTTGCACCCCGAAGAAGTGTTGCAAGCGGCCGATAAGGCGCTCTACCGTGCCAAGGCCAACGGACGGAATCGGGTGGAGACGACAAGTTCGAGCCGGCGGAAAGCCCGTGCCCAAGCCGGAATCGCCTGAACGTTTTCCAAACACAAGCCCGCCAGGCGCAAGCTCGTCGAATCAACCGAGTCATGGGGAGGGCTTTCAGAAGGCGTGCGGCCCGGGCCGTCAACCGTAGGACGGGAAGTATGACGGCCCGGTTCCGAACGTTTCGCAAGCACCGCAGGCCGTGCGGTCAGCCAGCGGTCGTCGGTGGGATCGGGTGTTTCCGGCCGGTGCCCCGGCAGGCGGGACATTCTAAACGGATAAATGCGACGCCGTCGGACTTACCGTTCAAGTCCACCGGCTTCGCAACATATCCAGTACCGCCGCAAGTCGGGCAGTCGTCTGGCGCCACTCCTCTCCCCCCTCAGTGTTAAAGGCATTGTCGACGACGGGAGCGCGAAATTCTCCACAGATCGTTTTGCGTTACGAATCACGAACAAGAATTTGACGGGGTTCGAATTCCCGATCGACTGAAGCGAGAAGCCGTCCTCCAGCTCACGACTCCCCGGACCGGGCGAGAAATAAATGAAACGTCCCAACGCCTTGGGATATCCAACTTTTCAACGTTTGTGGTCGGGCTGAGCGAAACGTCCAACTCTGAATCGTTTCGAAAGTTTCGTTCGGAGAGGAGCGCACCATGATTCTGGGCATGACGACATCGACGTTCACGCTAATCCACGTATTGCTGAGCCTGGCGGGGATTGGTACAGGGTTCATCGTGGTCTACGGACTGCTCACCGGGAAACGGCTTGACGGCTGGACTGCTATTTTTCTCGCGACCACGGTCTTAACCAGCCTCACCGGATTTTTGTTTCCGGAGGAACACATTCTGCCCTCCCACATCGTGGGAATCATCTCGCTGGTGGTGCTGGCGGTAGCGATCGTGGCGCGCTATGCGCTTCACCTGTCGAACGCCTGGCGATGGATCTACGTAGTCTGCGCCGTGCTGGCCCTATATTTGAACTCCTTCGTCGCGGTCGTGCAATCGTTTCTGAAGGTGCCGGCTTTAAAGGCGCTGGCGCCGACGCAGAAAGAGCCGCCATTTCTGGTCGCTCAACTCGCGGTGATGGCGGTTTTCATCGTGCTAGGTATTTTGTCGGTGAAGAGATTCCACGTGGAGCGGGTTACCGCTTGATCGGCAGACTCACTGGTTATAACGTATCGACCGATGACAAATGATGTGGGATGCGGCTTCGCTACGGCTCATCGAGTAGATCGGTGCAAACGATCCCACTGTTGACCTTGGAAAAGTAGGATTTCGCCGCCCGGACGATCCTAGCCTGAAAGATGCCAGTTCTTGAAGCCCGCCGAATTCCGGTTTCGGTTGGAGGGACGGCCCTGTTTCGGGAACGGACCTTCCATTTGTGAGTGAACAGTCTTCCCAGCGGCAGCGCGGAGGCGATAATGGTATGTCTGCGCGAATTCCCGCTGCAGCCCGACAAACCAAAGTTGACCGAACCGCTGGGGACGCTGCACGAGAATCGCGAGGTCCGGTACGCGAACATGTTTACGCGAACATGTTTACGCCAACATGGATGTCTTTGCATTTCCTTCGCGAACTGATACTTACGGAAATGTCGTGCTCGAGGCGTTGGCTTCGGGGGTGCCGGCGGTAGTGACGAATGAAGGCGCCCCTCGGTTCATCGTCCGCTCGGGCGAAACTGGATTTGTGGCCAACAGCCTGCAGGAATTCTGCGGAAGCATCTTCCAACTCGCGATGCGGCCTGAGCTACGTCAGAACATGGGTGCGGCGGCCAGAGCTCATGCCTGACCGCGTCGTGGGACAAGGTCTTCGAGTCTGTCTTTGGCGGATATGAGCGTATCCTCAGGGAAAGCGTTCCTACTGGGAAGAAGGTAACGGTTGCGGCCTAACACCGGAGTAACTGCGCCGTACCTTGGGTAACCACCATCCTGGGGCTAAAGCGAGGTAAAAGAGGGAATATGCAAAGTGTCCAAGTGCGTCGTGCTGCGAAGGCTGCCCTCTTCTTGCCGCTGTATAGTTTTCTTCTGCTCCACGCCCCGGCGCAAGCGCAGCAGGCGGACGAGGCCGCAGCCTCGGTCAAGATCTCGCCCTTGCCGGTGGAAGATGTTGTGAGAAATCTCCAGCAGAAAAATGCGGAGCGAGCCGCTGCTCTCGAAGAGTTTGCCGGAACGCGCGTCTACCGCCTGCAGTATCGTGGCATCCCCAGCGATCACGACGCCGAGATGGTGGTCAGCATGACTTTCCACGCGCCGGCTGCGAAGCAGTTCAGCGTGCTTTCGCAGACGGGGTCGAAGTTCATCGTCGAGCACGTTTTCATGAAACTGCTGGAAGGCGAGCAGGAGGCAGCCAGCGACGAAAACCGGCGCCGCACTGCCTTGAGCACCGATAACTACGACTTCGCGCTGGCTGGTTACGAGAGCGATGCCGACGGTGGACGATATATCCTCGATCTGTTGCCGAAAACCAAGAACAAGTTTCTTTATCGCGGAAAGATCTGGGTCGACGACAAGGACTTCGCGGTAGTGCGGATCGAAGGCGAGCCGGGGAAGAATCCATCCTTCTGGATTAAGAAAACTGAAATTGCACACCGGTATGTGAAAGTGAACGACTTCTGGCTTCCGGCCGAAAACCATACGGAGAGCGTCACCCGGCTCGGAGGACGCGCCATCCTCTCCATTGAGTACAGGGATTACAAGATCACAAGAGCGAATGCTCTGCCGGTTGAGAACGCGCGCGAGGACCAGAGATCGTCCCAAGCCATTGGGATGCGCTGAGGCCGACGGTCGATTGAAAGTCTAGGACGAAGGCCTCGAACATTGTCCACCGAGTGGTGTTGGTCACTTCCTCTGCGATATGCTTCTTTTTCGTTGAGGGGGTAACTCATGCGCCATCCAGTATTCGTTTTCATCATTCTGCTTGTTGTTTCGATTACTGCCAGCACTCAAAGCACGCGGCATCCGTTCAACGTCGACGATGCTGCAACGCTGCGGAGTGCGGCGGCCGTCGCGGTTTCGCCCGATGGCAAAAGCGTTCTCTATCGCGTGCGTTTCGGCGGCGCCAAGGGACCGGACAACACGGAGTGGCAGTTGATCGGGACTACTGGCGGCGAGTCGCGTCACTTGACTGTTCCAGAGAAATTCCGGCCCGCCGGATTTACTCGCGACGGCGCTGCGCTCTACGGCGTGTACGAAGTCAACAAGATGGGGCAGCTCGCCACGCTGGCGCTCGCGCCGCCCAACACCGCCGCTGCCGCCGCGGCCACGCCCGTGCCGCTGACCTCGTTGCCGCGAGGTGTTCATTCGGCGATGATTTCTCCCGACGGCGCGCATTATGCCATTCTGGCCGATCAGCGGCTGCCCGATGCGCTGGCGGATGTACATACCGTCATCGAAGCCGAATCGATCAGTCTTTACGTTGTCGGCACCGATGGTTCAGGCGGTGCGTGGTGGTGTCCAACATTGAAAGACGTGGCCGAGGTCGCATGGTCGCACGACGGCACTTCGCTAGCAGTTTTGTCGCAGACACCGAAAATCGGTTTTCATTATGTCCGCTCGTTTATCGACGTTTGCAGCGCCACGGGCGCGCGGCACGTCGCCACCATTGATGAAGCCACGAGTGGGATCGGCTGGATCAATGGCGACAAGGACCTTGCTTTCTTGAGTACCACCACAGACGTTCTGACGCCGGACCACGTCTGGACCGTCGCCGGCAGCGGTGGAACTCCGGTCGATCGCACGCCGAAGCTCGAAGGCAGCGCGGAGCAGTTGTCAGTCGATGCGAGCGGGAACGCGTGGGTGATGGTGGCGCACGGCGTCCGGTCAGAGGTCGACGCATTTCAAAATAACGCGCTCGTCCCCGCCTACCAGTGGCCCGGCGGGACCGTCGCCAACTGGGTCGCACCGCAGATCGCTTCCTCTCCCCAGGTTCAGGCCTTCACTGTTGCCGATCCACAACACACCTCCAACGTTGCCATCGCTCACGACAAAGCTCTGCAAAAGATCACCCACGAAGGCGACGAGCAATTGGCGAAAGTTGCATTGGGCGACGTGCGGGCTGTGCACTGGACCAGTAAGGAAGGGATTGCACTTGAAGGCATTGTGACATTTCCTTCCGATTACCAGGCGGGGAAGACGTATCCGTTTCTCGTGCTGCCCCACGGCGGGCCGGAAGCGAACGACACGCTTCGGCTCGACACGTTTTCGCGAATCATTGCCGGCATGGGCTACGTGGTGCTGCAGCCGGAATATCGGGGCTCAACTGGATATGGCACGGATTTCCTGAACGCCATCTACCAGCACTTCGGGGATCGCGCGTACCGCGATGTCGATAGCGCGACCGACTATGCCATCTCGCAGGGCTGGGCTGATCCGAACCGGCTGGCCATGTTCGGCTGGAGCGCCGGCGGCTTCATGACTTCCTGGACCGTGACGCAGACGCATCGCTACAAAGCTGCCATTGAGGGCGCCGGTATCACCGACTGGCTTACTTTCATGTGGACCAGCGACGTGCAGCAGATCGACTACGATGCCCGCTGGACCGATAAAGATCCCGGAGCGTTCTTTGCATTTTCCGCCGTCATGCATGCGGAGAACGTGACCACGCCGTTGCTCGTGTTGCATGGCGCGGCCGACGAGCGCGTTCCAACTTATCAAGGCCGCGAATATTTTGAGATGCTGGCCGCTCGCGGCAAGACCACGCGCATGGTTACGTATCCTGGTTCGCCACACTTTCCCACGGTGTGGGAGCAGCGTCAGGATGTGTTTCGTGAAATTGCCGCGTGGCTGGCGCGCTATAACCCGTGAAATTGTTTAGAGCCTGAAGCGTCTGCGCTCGTGAGTCCAAATCGCCAGACGTGCATCTAGGGAGGCATGGAAAGCGTGAAGAAGTTCAGCCTGGCCGAGGTCCGCGCAGTTCTCTCTCACACCCCCGCAACCCTGAACGCGCTGCTGCGCGGGTTGCCCGACACCTGGGTGATGAGCAACGAAGGACGCAGCAAAGACGGAAAAGATACCTGGAGCGCGTTCGACATCGTGGGCCACCTGAATTCTGGAGAGCGCACCGACTGGATGCCGCGGGCGCGGATCATCCTGGAAAGCGGTGAGGCGCGGGCATTCGACCCCTTTGACCGCTTTGCGCAATCGAGGGAGAGTCAAGGCAAGTCGCTGGAGCAACTGTTGGACGAGTTCGCGCGCCTGCGTAGCGAGAATCTAGCCGCCTTGCGAGCTCTGAATTTACAGCCAGAAGATCTTGCCCGGCGAGGAAGGCATCCTGCGCTGGGCGTGGTGACGTTATCAGAACTTCTGGCGACCTGGGCGGTGCACGACCTCACGCATCTGCATCAACTCTCGCGCGTGATGGCTCATCAGTACCGTGACGCAGTTGGTCCGTGGAGTGCGTATTTGGGCGTGCTGCATTGCGCCGGACATGGTGCATAGATCGGGCGCGTAGGCTGATCTTTGCGCCGCAATTTGTCGGCAGCGCCACGGAACGATTATCTTGGTAGGTCCCGGCTGGTACGTCCCGGTCCGTCAGAAAGTCTCGCCATGAATGTTCTGGTTGTGAACTCCGGAAGCTCCAGCTTGAAGTTCCAGGTGATTTCGACCGATCTGGAGCGGATCAAGCAGTTCAAGGACGATCGCCTCTGCCAGGGGGAAGTGGAAGGAATCGGCGGCGAAGCCATCATTACCTTTCACAACAAGAATGGACAGAGCCAAAAATTCACAGCTGCGCTGCGTGATATTTCTGCGGCGGTGGATTACGTGGTGCGGTTCATCGCGTCTGAAAAATCAGGCGTACCTGAGGTCAAGAGTACGGCCGATGTGAATGCCGTTGGACACCGCGTGGTGCACGGCGGTGAGTTGTTCTCGGCATCGGCGTTGATCGACGACAAAGTGTTAAAGGGGATCGAAGACTGCATCGATCTGGCGCCGTTGCACAATCCGAATAACATCAAAGGCATTCTGGCCGCACGCGAACTGTTCGGCAATTCCATTCCGCAGGTGGCAGTCTTCGACACCTCGTTTCATCATTCGATTCCCGAACGGGCTTCGCTGTATGCCATTCCGTATCACCTTTATCGGCGTCATCGCATCCGCCGTTATGGATTCCATGGAACCTCGCACCGTTATGTGGCATTTCGTTACCGAGCGTTGCGTGGACTCACGCGCGAGCAGACCAACATCATCACACTGCACCTGGGAAACGGATGTTCCGCCGCCGCGATCCGCGCGGGCGCTTCTGTCGACACTTCCATGGGAATGACGCCGCTGGAAGGTCTGGTGATGGGGACGCGCTCGGGCGACCTCGATCCCGCGATCGTCAACGTCATTGCGCGGAAAGAAGGAATGTCCCCTTCGGAAGTGGACATGCTGCTCAACACGCAGTCCGGCCTGCTCGGCATTTCGGGGCTGACCAACGACATGCGCGAGTTGCAGGCGGAATTGAAAGAACACGATGACCGCCGCGTGCGGTTAGCCATCGAGATTTTCTGCTACCGTGCCCGCAAATATATCGGCGCATACCTGGCATCGATGGGTGGAGCTGACGCGGTCGTTTTTACCGGCGGCATTGGAGAAAACTCGCCGGAGATTCGCGCGCAGATTTGCGAAGGCATGGAGTGGGCCGGCCTCAAGCTGGA
>Ga0187855_10003020_pt1 | contig 12514 bp, 12 predicted proteins | sample June2016WEW_8_10_2_FD_132969 | JGI IMG/M metagenome (GOLD analysis project Ga0187855, IMG submission 132969) | Peatland microbial communities from SPRUCE experiment site at the Marcell Experimental Forest, Minnesota, USA - June2016WEW_8_10 | ecosystem: Environmental > Terrestrial > Soil >...
AATTGGTTTCGGGCGCGAAAACGACGTTGGGGATTTTGCCGGCGGGTTCCATGGCCCAGCGGCGAGGGTCGCCGGTGGCTGCGATGGAGCCGGCGGTCGATCCGTGATAGGAGCGGTAGCGCGAGATGATTTTGTTCTTTCCGGTATACATGCGGGCGATCTTGAAGGCTGCTTCGTTGGCCTCGGTCCCGCTAGTAGTGAAGAAGAATTTGACGATGCCTTCGGGGAGGACCTCGTGGAGCTTGGCGCTGAGACGTGCGCGCGAGGTGGTGGCGTAGCCGGGCGCGGCATAGCAAAGCTCTCGGGCCTGCTCGGCGATGGCTTCGACGACGCGCGGGTTCTTGTGGCCGAGATTGACGCACATGAGTTGCGAGCTGAAGTCGAGATAGCGCTTGCCCGAGCCATCGGTGAACCAGCAGCCTTCGGCATCGGCGATGTGGAGCGGCTTCCAGGTTTTTTGAAAACGCCAGGTGCCGTAATTTGTGTGGCGCGTGATGTCGGAGACCTGCTGGGAGCTGAGCGAGGGCGATGCCGTGGTTTCAATCATGTGCGAAATCCCTCCGATGGGGATGGAGAAATCGTAACAAAGGCAGGGCGCGGCGTGTCCCGCCGTCGCAAAGCCTCAAGTCCATTCGCGATTTGCCGATAAGCCCTGCAGGGACCGAGCAGCGCAATGGAGATTGCACCCATCCCGGGAATCAGAGCTTTAGGGCCGGTGAGGGTTCGGCCCGCGGCATCGCAGGCTCCGGCGATCTTTGACATCGATCGCTCGGAGAAACCGGGGGATCAGATCGTTCAGCGGAGCGGCAGGAAAGGCGCAGGTGCGGAAGAAGACGCCGAGGACGAAATAGCAGGCGAAATCGAGGCCGGCGAAGAGGAAACGCCCAAAAGCGTGAGTTACTTCGCGTGAAGGATGCAGGAAACTTGGGCACTGGGCAGGTTTGGACCCTACCAGTCCCGAAACTTGAAGGGCCTTCCCATCGGGAAGGCCCTTCGTTTTATGCGGAGTCCTGCTGGGTCTACTTTTAGTTTTATGCAGTAACCGATTCGCGCAGAGTCTGCTCGGCGTAAACCGTCTCAGGCTCGGCGAGGCGGATGAGGCGATGGAGGTAAGCGCGGGAGATGTGCAGGCTGCGGGCCGCCAGCGTCTTGTTGCCGTTATTCTCGCGGACGGCCGCGACGGCGAGCTTGATTTTGTAATCGCGAAGCTGGCGCTCGAATGAGCCCGCCGGCAGGTAGTCGCCGATGTCGACGATGTCGTCGAGCCCGCTATCCTCGTCGCGCTCGGGCGATTTGAGGTTCAGGTCCTGGGCGCGCACGAAGTTGCCGGGGGCCAGGATAATCGCTCGCTGGATGACGTTTTCGAGCTCACGGACGTTGCCCGGCCAGGAATAACTCTGCAGCATCTCCAATGCCTCGGGCTCGATGCGCTCCATGGGCTTCTGGAATACAGCGGCGTAGTGGCGCAGGAAATGGTGCGCGATCAGAGGAATGTCTTCTGCCCGCCCCTGGAGCGGAGGCGCCTCAATGCGCATCACGTTGATGCGATAAAAGAGGTCCTGGCGGAACTTGCCTTCGGCCACCAACTTAGACAGGTCCTGATGGGTTGCGAAGATGAGGCGCGCACGGAGGGGGATCAGCTTGTTCGATCCCAGGCGGCTGAACTCCATCTGTTGCAGCACGCGGAGCAGCTTGACCTGGGTAAAGAGACTGAGGTCGCCGATTTCATCGAGGAAGAGGGTACCGCCGCCAGCCTGTTCGAAGTAGCCCTCGCGTGCGCCGACGGTGCCGGTGAAAGCGCCTTTTTCGTGTCCGAAGAGTTCGGCTTCGATGAGGGTTTCGGGGATGGCGCCGCACGAGACGGCAACGAAAGGCTTGTTGGCGTGACTGCCGAGATTGTGGATGGCGCGAGCGATAAGTTCTTTACCGGTACCGCTTTGCCCGGTGACCAGGACCGCGGCGTTCAGATTGGTTACGCTGCGCACCAGCTGGTAAACATTCAGCATGCCGGGACTCGAACCGATGATGCGGTCACATCTGCCAGGCTCGTCTACGGGATGTTGAACGCTGTAAAGCTGCTGCTTGAGCGACGAGGTCTCGACCGCGCGGCTGAGCATGGTCTTCAGATCGCGAATCGAGGGCGGGCGTCGGCAGTAGCCAAAGGCCCCGTTGCGCACCAGCTCGAAAGCTGTCGAGCGCAAACTGTCGTCGGCCATCAGAATGGCAGGAACGTCAGCCGCGATCAGCCGCCGGGCAGAGTCAACTCTGGTTTGCACGGTGTTCTCGTTTGAATGCAGGTCGAGGATCATCACGTCGCAGCCATCCGCGGCCACCAAGGCATCCATCTCATCCGCGTCCGGCTCAAGGTAAACCTCGAAGTTTTTACCAAGGGCAGAAGAAAGAAGAGAATGTAAGGTGCGGTCTTCAGAGTACAAGCCAATTTTCGTCATGCGTGTCTTGTCTTCCATCCCGTTGATTTCACGGCATCGTACTGAGACAGGCGAAGGTAACATCATGATCTTCGACAGTAACCATCGCGGCCATCCCATTTTGGTGCTAGGGTTGAATACCTAAGTAATGGCAGAGTTTGAAAAACTGAACATTCTGAGAATGTTACCTCCAAACGAGTGCCTCAGCCTGAACCCTCGCAGTATGTATATCGTCCAGGGCGGAGAGGGAAACAAGCCGCATCCGATCTTGACCCAAAGTGGGGAACCAAGCGGCCCGGCTGCCGCACTTTATTGAGGCTCAAAGGCCCTAAGGTGAGAACTCTGTCCGCAAACAGGCAATAACCGCCAGTTTCCTGAGGGGATCGATGTTGTTGTGAGCTCCTATTGGTCAAAAGCAGCTCAAGACCAAGAAAGGAAAGGAGTATTCATTCAATATGTATCCTCAGGGTTGCAAATCGCAGAGCATCTGTCAATCGAATTATGGTCACTCGAAAAAGCCTTTAGTCCCTCGAGTGGCAGATTACCTTCGTCCTGCCAAAAGGGTACAAGTGGTTCATTTCAGGGCAGCGGGAGCACCCCATTCGAGCAATGGACACGAATTGCAGGAAAGGCGATGATGTCCGCGGCTGGAACATTGGTTGCAAAGAGCCGCCAAACGGGCCGACAGAGTGAGAAGCATGCATTGGGCTCGTGGCCAGGTAGCGGCGATTCTCTGATTCAGCAGGATTTAGTAAATCTCCGTGCTGCCGGCGAGAGAGTGTATACAGATTGTTCCTATGTGCAGTTTGGAGTAAACGATTGTGGACACCTCGGGGGTCGGTGGGCAAGTATCCTTGTGAATTCAATTAGTTTCGGTTTGGTTGAGGAATTGCTCTACTGAGCGTGGTTCGAGGAAAAAAGAGAGGGTTTGGGGCCAAAGCAAATGCAGGGCTTCGTTTATTGGCCGATTGTCGCGGTTCTGGTTGTTGCGACATTTACAGATGTGCGCAGCCGACGCATTCCCAACTGGCTGGTTGCGCCTTTTCTGATTTTGGGGATCGCCGTTTCGGGCTGGCTGCACGGTTGGCGCGGAGTGGGCTCGGGCTTTGCCGGAGCCGCGATGGGGCTACTCCTATTCGGAATCCTTTATTGGATGGGCGGGATGGGCGCGGGAGATGTAAAGCTCTGCGCGGCGATCGGAGCGTGGCTCGGTCCCGGCCAATTGCTGATTTCGCTGGTTTTCACCGGCCTGGCAGGGGGAGCGATGGCGCTCGGCTGGGCCCTCTGGGGTGGGTTCCTCAAAGATCTCTTTCTTCACACCGGCGACTTGGTTTTTCGATCGAAAGAGCGCGGAGCGGTGGTTCTGAGTAATCCGCTGCGGCGCAAAATGCCGTACGCTCCAGCGATCGCAGTGGGGACGCTGATTTCGTTTATTGCAAAGTAAGAGCAAGACAATGTTCGGCAAGAAGCAACGTGGTTCTGGACTTTCGGCGGGCCGGAAAGGCGCGCCGAAACCGCAAGAAGCGAGGAGTCATCAAACCGTGGCTACAGATCCTTCCCCCTTTTCAGCCAGCCAGTTTCCCGACTCGATCGGCGCCGAGGCGTTGTCGATCGCACTTGTCGGCCCGGATGACCATCGACGCTCGTCGGCGTTGTCGGCGTTAATATCGTGCGGCGGCGCCGACGTGCGCGAGTTCTCAGCCTATCCGCAGGGCGGCGACGGCGTAGCGCAAATGCTCGACCGGAGCTTTGACGCGGTTCTCGTGGATCTGGACAGCGACCCTGAGATGGCGTTGGAGTTGGTGGAAAATATTTGCTCGCTGGGAATGCCGACTGTCATGGTATTTTCCGAGACCGCCGATCCGGAGCTGCTGGTGCGCTGCATGCGCGCCGGTGCGCGAGAGTTTCTCGCATTTCCGCTGGCGCCCGAGGTGATGGATGAGGCGCTGGTGCGGGCATCCGCGCGGCGGCCGCAAGTTCGCGAGGAGAAGAAGGCAACCGGCAAGCTACTGACCTTCATGGGCGCCAAAGGCGGGGCCGGCGCGACGATGGTGGCCTCCAACTTTGCGGTCGGGCTGGCCAAGGCATCGGGCCAGAAGACCCTGCTGATCGATCTGGATCTGCCGCTGGGCGACGCGGCCCTCAACATGGGGATCACGGCGGAATACTCGACGATCGACGCATTGAATTCCGTGGAAAGGCTGGATGCGCGGTTTCTCGACCAGCTTCTGGTGAAGCACAGCTCGGGGGTCTGGGTTCTGGCCGCGCCGGGAAGATTTCTTCAGTACCAGGCCAGCACGGACGCCATCGACTGGCTGCTGCACGTGGCCCGGCAGGAGTTTGAGAATGTCGTCGTCGACCTGGGGTCGAAGCTGGACCTTATGGGCACGGATGCGTATAAGGAAGCTAATGTCTTCTATCTGGTGACCCAGTCGAGCATTCCCGAACTGCGCAACTCGAACCGGCTGGTCCAGCAGTTTTTCGCGGGCACGGTACCCAAGCTGGAGATTGTCATCAACCGCTACGAATCCCGGACGCTGGGCGTATCGGAAGAACACATCACGAAGGCATTGACCAGGCCGGCGCAGTGGAAGATTCCCAACGACTATGCGACGGTGCGCAAGATGCAGATTCACGCCACGCCGCTGGTGCTGGCCGATTCGGCGATTACGCGTCAGATCCAGCTCATGGTGAAATCGGTAGCAGGGGCAGAAGCGTCCGCCCCGGCAGAAAAGAAAAAGGGTTTCAAACTTTTCGGGTGAAGGCCGCACCCAAGCACTCCCCCGGCATGGATGGCAGGTAAAACGTGGAAACACTGAATTTAGAAACATACAAAGCGGAAATTCACAGGACTCTGATCTCCAAGTTGGACCTGGAAAAGCTGTCGCGTGTCAACAACGCACAGGCGCGGCAGGCCGTGTCGGGCATCGTCAAGGAGATCATGGCGGACCAGAGGGTGCCGTTGAACTTCGACGAGCAGGAGAAGATCCACGCGGACCTGCTGGACGAGGTCTTCGGGTTAGGGCCCCTGGAACCGCTGCTTCGCGATCCCAAGATCTCCGACATCCTGGTCAACGACAAGGACCATGTATTCGTGGAAAAGGGCGGCCTGCTGCAGAAGGTGAATACGACCTTCCGCGACGACCGACACCTGCTGCAGATCATCGACCGGATTGTCTCGCGAGTGGGCCGCAGAGTGGATGAGTCGTCGCCGATGGTGGACGCACGTTTGCCCGACGGGTCGCGCGTCAATGCCATCATTCCGCCGCTGGCGCTGGACGGGCCCTCGGTTTCCATCCGCCGCTTCGGCACCGGCCCGCTGGCCGCCAATCAGCTGGTGCAACTGAAGAGTATTTCGCCGGAGATGATGGAAGTGCTGTCGTCGGCGGTGCGGGCGCGCATCAGTGTGCTGGTTTCGGGCGGCACGGGCGCCGGCAAGACGACGTTCATGAACATCCTGTCGCAGTACATTCCCAACAACGAACGGCTGGTGACGATCGAGGACGCGGCTGAACTGCGGCTGGCGCAGGAGAACATCGTGCGGCTGGAAACGCGGCCGCCGAACATCGAAGGCCAGGGAGCGATCCGCCAGCGGCAGCTGCTGATCAACGCTCTCCGTATGCGTCCCGATCGCATCATCATCGGTGAGGTGCGCGGCGAGGAAGCCTTTGATATGCTCCAGGCCATGAATACGGGCCACGAGGGCTCGATGACCACCATTCACGCCAACACGCCGCGCGACGCGCTGTCGAGGTTGGAGTCGATGGTGGCTATGACGAACATGAATCTTCCCGAAAAGTCGGTGCGCCAGCAGATCGCCTCGGCGATCACGATTGTCGTGCAGGCCAGCCGCATGAGCGATGGGTCGCGCAAGATCACGAGCCTGGCCGAGATCACCGGCATGGAAGAGAATGTGATCAGTATGCAGGAGATATTTACGTTCCAGAAGAAGGGCATCGGGCAAGACGGGCGGGTCATTGGAGCGTTCGTTCCCACGCGCATTCGCCCGAGGTTCCTGGAGCGTCTGCGCGTGTCGGGTATTATTCTGCCGCCCAGCCTGTTCGAACGGGAAACGCTGGTCGGCTGACGGGAGAAGGGGGACAGGGACGATGTTGGTTGTCGCACTAGTATTTGTCGGCGTGTTCACGCTGGTTGCGCTGCCGCTGCTGGGCAGCGGTCTGGTCCCCTCGCGCACCACGCAACAGGCGCTGGCCACTCTCGATTCGGCGCTCAAGACCGAGAGCCAGGAGAAGCGCCAGCTGGCAATGAACGTCAAGAAGAACGAAAATCTCAGCAGCATTCCCTGGCTGAACCAGAAGCTGAAGAAGCTCGAGATTACGCCGTACCTGCGCAAGACGCTGAATCAGGCGGCGCTGCCGTGGAGCGCGGGACGCCTGCTGACTATGAGCCTGGCCCTGTTTATCATTCCGGCGTATGCGGTTCTCCAATACGTGGATTCGATTCCGGTTGCCTTGGGAGCCGGAGTCCTGCTGGGGTTTGCTCCGTTTGGCTGGGTGCTGTTCAAGCGCAGCCGGCGATTTAACGCGTTCGAGAAGGGATTGCCGGAAGCGCTGGACCTGATGGTGAGCGGCCTGCGCGCCGGGCACAGCCTGCTTGCGGCCATGGCGCTGGTGGCGCGCGAATGCGAAGATCCGATCGGGCCGGAGTTCAAGCTCTGCTTCGAGGAACAGAATTACGGCCTGGAGATGAAGGCGGCGCTGGAAAACCTGCTGGTGCGGGTTCCGCTGCAGGACATGAAGATCGTCTCGACGGCCATCATGATCCAGAAGGAAAGCGGCGGCAACCTGGCGGAGGTGCTCGACAAGGCCTCGAACATCATCCGCGAGCGATTCCGGCTGAAGCGGCAGATCATGGTGCACACCGCACAGGGACGGTTGACGGGATTGATCCTAGCCTTGTTGCCGGTGGTGCTGGGTGTGGGAATTTACTTTGTCGACCCGGGGATGATCAGCGTCCTCTGGCACCGCGACATCGGCATCAAGCTGCTGTGGGCCGCGGTGGGCATGACTTTGCTGGGCGGCTTTGTGATTTGGAAAATCGTAGACATTGACGTGTAAAGGGGAGCGATGACTTTCGCGGTTCTCACATTTTTGGCGGTATTCGTGCTGATCGGGAGCGGCGGTGCTTTGCTGTTCTATCGCGAGGTGATGCTCAAGCGCATCAGTGAGGCGATCTCGCCGCGCCGTAAGCAGGAGCAGAAGAACCTCTCCACGGCGATCAAGCAGACGGGAGTATCGGTAGGGCAGATCGTGGAGCGCTTCGAGCGCATGCTGCCCAAGAGCGATAAGGAAGTTTCGGTGGTGTTGCAGCGGCTGACGCGGGCGGGTTATCGCAACGAGCACGCGGTAAAGATTTTTTACGGCGCCAAGGTGCTCTGCCCGCTTCTGCTGTGCGCCGTGGCGGCGGTAACCGGAATCGCCAGCCTGGGCCCGTTTTTTGTGTATTTGATTTCTCTGGGCGGCGGCTTTCTCGCGCCCGATTTCTGGCTGGGAAAGAAAATCGATGCACGACAGAAGAAGATCACGCGGGGTTTGCCGGATGTGCTCGATCTGCTGGTGATTTGCATGGAGGCGGGCTTGAGCCTGGACCAGGCGACGGCGCGCAGCGCACAAGAGCTGGAGAACTCGCAGCCTGAACTGTGCGACGAACTGGGAGTGGTAGTGCTGGAGCAGCGCGCCGGGCGCGCCCGCTCCGAAGCATGGAAGCGAATGGCCGATCGTACCGGCGTTGATAGCCTGAGGAACCTGGTTTCGATGTTAGTACAGACAGAGCAATTTGGGACGAGCGTCGCCAAGATGCTTCGCGTTCATTCCGACACCATGCGTACGCAGCGGGTTCAAATGATCGAGGAGTTGGCGGCCAAGACATCGGTGAAGCTGGTCTTCCCCCTTGTCCTGTTCATCTTCCCAGCGCTATTTCTGGTTACACTGGGACCAGCCGCGATCGTGATGATGGATTCGTTCAGCACGCTAAACGGCGGCAAATAAACAGGGATAGGAAAGGGAGAAGATCATGGACAATACCACGATTATCAGAATAATTGCCGGGGTGCTGGCAGTCATTATTCTGGTGATTTTGGTTCAGCGCCGCCGCACGCGGGTGAAGTAGGCGGCAGCGCAGAACCATGCTGGGGGCCGCGGGAAACCGGCGGCCACGGCGAATCACGATTCGTTGTCTGGGGCGGCATTTGCGGCGCATCGCCAAATGCCGCAGGGATGAGCCCGGGCGACGGAGCAGGAGAGCTATTCTCTTTCGCGCGCCGACAGCGCGGAAGAAAGGGTCCATTTTCTATGGCATTGATAGAAGAGTCTTCAAGAATGGTCAGAGAACCGAGCCATGGGGCTCCCGCGGCGCAGGCGGCTGAGGGGAAGGGAGACATGGAATCGCGGGCACATTGCGCCTACAACCAGACACGGGAGTGCTTTCTCGGGCTGGAGGTGAGAGCCGCCGACCTGCCGTCGGCAGGGATCGGGGAACTGATGTCGGCGCGTCCGCTGAAGTCGGGCGAGGGAGTTTGGCTGACGCCGTTCCGTGGAATCCCGGCAGCTTCGGTGCCTGCGCCTCTGGACTTGATTTACCTTGACGACGATTGCCGTGTGATCGAGACAGTAGAGTCGTTTCCCACGTTTCAGGTGAGCTCGTCGAGCCCCAGGCCGAAGAGTGTGCTGGCGCTGCCTGCGCATTCGATTTATTCGTCGCAAACTCAGGCCGGCGATCAGCTAGTGCTCTGCGTGGCCGAAGAGATGGAAAGGCGACTGGAGAAACTGGAGAACCCGCGTAACGAACAGACGCCGGCCGCGGTGATTGCGGGTGCGGCCCTGCTGCGCGAGCAGCCGTTGTGGAGCGGCGGCCCGGGCGTGCTTGAAGTGGACAACCGGAAAGAGCCGGGAGCCGCGGCGGAGACCCACCTGATGGATCTGGCGCCACCGACCAAGAGATCGGGCAAGCAGCCGCGGAACTGGTTTGAGCGCTGGTGGTCGCCCGATCCGCGACGGGCGCCGCGCATGCCGGGCAACGGGCTGGCGGCATATTACTGGAATGGGGACGCGCCAACGGCGCACGGGATTCGCGACATCAGCTCGACGGGACTCTATATCGTGACCGAGGAGCGCTGGTATCCGGGAACCCTGGTCCTGATGACCCTGCAAAGGACCGATTGCGGAGAGGAACTTGCCGAGCGCGCGATCGCAGTCAACTCGCGGGCGGTCCGCTGGGGGCCCGATGGGGTGGGGCTGCAATTTGTTCTGTCTGACGAGAGAATTGGGCGAGATGGCAAGCTCCCTCTGCTCGATGCGGTAGGCAGGAAGGAACTCGAACGTTTCCTGGATTGTTTGAAGAAGGAAAAGTGACGGCGCAGGAGTTGCGCTGCGATTGATGTCTGGAAGTAAGGCGGGCCGAATCGGGAATGGCCACGCCGGGAGGAAGAGCGATGAGTCTGGGTCTCGGTCTGCGAAAGCAAGCTGCCCGTTGTTCTCGCGCCGTGAGGCGGATGCTGAGGCTGCGCTCTGAGGAAGGCAGTTCGCTGGTTGAGTTTGCCGTCACGCTTCCGCTGCTGATGACGGTGCTGACCGGGACGGCATCGTTCGCGCTGGCGTTTTACTTCTTTCAGCAACTGGGGAACGCGACCGGGAATGCCGTGCAGTATGTGGCTTCCGACGTAACGCTCATCACCGATCCGTGCGCCACAGCCGAGAGTAAGATCACGGGCGCTTTGCCCACCTGGACGGTGTCGAAGTTTACCTTCACCATGGTGATCACCGATAACACAGGCACAACCCACACCTACGGGCCGACGGCGGGGAGCTCGTTCTCGTGCACTGCGGGCGCCACGTACGAAACTCAAAACGAGCCGATTACGCTGACGGCGCAATATACCTACTCCTGGATGCCGATTTTGAAATTCAGCCCAAGCAGCCCTTTGACATCGACACAAGGAGCCGTCGCAGGTGATTAGGCCGGTCGGAGAAGTGAGGAAGACGGGGAAACGGGCCGCGGAGATGATTTTCGATTGGGCGCGGCAGCGAAAAGGCGGCGATTGCCGGCCGTCTCAGGAGGTGCAGAGATGAAGAATCGTTGGGATCTGCGAAAACAGGCAGCCTCGGCCGCCCGCGGCACGAAAGGCATATGGGGAGTGCGAAGCGAAGAAGGAGGGGCGCTGCTTGAATTCGCAATTGCTCTGCCCCTGCTGATGACGGTTCTGACCGGTGCGGCCTCCTTCACGCTGGCGTTTTACAGCTTGCAAGAGGTTGAAAACGCGACGTCGGGGGCAACCGCGGCTGTCGCCGCCGAGCAGGGAACGGTGGCAGACCCTTGCGCAGCCGCCCAGACACTCGTGCAGGCAGCGCTTCCTGGGTGGACCACATCGAAAATCAGCTATTCATTGACGATCACCGACTCGAGCGGGACCGCGCACTCCTATCCCGCATCGGGGATGACGTCGGGCTCCAGCACGTTCACTTGCACGGCAGGCAGCCCGGAGCTGGCTGCGGCCGAGCCGGTTACGTTAAAGGTCCAGTACAGCTATAGCTGGTTGCCGATCGTGGCATTTAGTCCCTCGAGTGCGCTCGCGGCCGCGTCAACGTCGATGGCAGACTAGGGCCTGTTAGCAGGCCCTAAAAACACCGGGAAATCAATCTCCCCATCCGACGCGCGAGCTCATCGCGCAGAAGTCGCCAAAGGCGCGGGCGCTCGGGCCCGCGTCTTGTCATTACCGCAAGAGCGTAACACTTCAGTAACCGTCAGGGATTCCGTTTTTTGGCACCAAAGATAGCCTTCCGATCGGTCGGCGATTTGGTACCATGAGACGTCTCTCTCCCCCTCGGATGTCAAAGCGAAATCTTGCCTAGGTTGGGAGTAGTCGTCCTGGAACTCGCGCAGACGATGAGTAACCTCACGGTGGCTGCGGGCGGCGGCAGCGGAGACGGGCAACAGCTTCGTACGGAACCAGGGAATCCGATACCTGCGGCGGATTCTGAAAGGGAGACCGGCCAGCCGCGGTTGGGTGGGCCGATTGGGAGGTGCGCAGCATGAAAGTGAATTCGAACTTTTTGAAGCGGGCCCTCGCCGGAGCGGCGAAGCGTCTTGGCAGTTTGCGCGGCGAAGAGGGCACGGAGCTGGTGGAGTTCGCGTTCATCGCGCCGTGGTTCATGGCGCTGCTCATGGGGACGGTGTCGTTCGGAATGGCGTTTTACAGTATGCAACAGTTGTCGAACGCAACCGCGTTGGCTGTGCAGGCGGCGACCTATGCCGAATCGGGGAAATGCACCGCAACCGGCCCAGGCTGTTCAGCGTCGGAGGTGAGTGGAGGAGATCTTGTCGATCTGTGCGCGGCCGCCCAGGCGACGGTTCAATCGAAGCTGGCGAACTGGAACGCAGGGAATTTCAAGTACTCGATGACGATCACCAATCCTGTGAGCGGGACGAGCAACACCTACAGCGATGGTTACGGGGGTACGTTCAGCTGCAACACGGGCTCAAGTAGCACCACGGATGCCCAGGACGTTTCAGGGCAGGTCGAAGCCGTGCAGCTTACAGTCACTTACAAATATCAGTGGGTGCCGATGCTCTTGATCAGCCCGTCGACCCCGCTTTCGGCGACTCAGTCTGCAATCGCTGAATGACGAGCCCGGCGAAGGGGATGGGAGGCGCGGAGATGAAGGTCGATTCTGGTAAGTGGAGGCGGACCAGCCTGTATATTGCCGCAGCCAAGCGCCTTTCTCACCTGCAGGGCGAAGAGGGCGCGTCGCTGGTTGAGTTCGCTGTGGTGGTGCCGGTGCTGATGTTCCTTCTGCTGGGTGCGGCAACTTTCTCGCTGGGGTTTTATAACCTGCAGATGCTGCAGAGCGCCACAGAGACGGCTGTGCAGGCGGTCGCTGCAACGGCAGGGTCGGTCCCCGATCCGTGCAACATGGCAATGAATACGATTCAGTCTGCGCTCCCCGGCTGGACGACAGCGAACCTCAGCTACAGTATCAGCATCACCGACAGCGCCAACGCGGCGACGATTTACACGGGAACCGGCAACACCTTCACCTGCACGGCCGCCGGTTCAAGTGGCGGAAGCA
>Ga0187855_10003021_pt1 | contig 12508 bp, 11 predicted proteins | sample June2016WEW_8_10_2_FD_132969 | JGI IMG/M metagenome (GOLD analysis project Ga0187855, IMG submission 132969) | Peatland microbial communities from SPRUCE experiment site at the Marcell Experimental Forest, Minnesota, USA - June2016WEW_8_10 | ecosystem: Environmental > Terrestrial > Soil >...
AGGGCTCAGGGCACAGCGATCTGGAGAGAGCGAGGGGAATCCTGGAACTCGCGGGTTGTTTGGCTCGCGGGTTCTTGCTACGGATAGACAACGGGGGTGCGTGCAATGTTCCCCTGCGGGACCAGGGATAAGAAATTAGGGATTAGGAAACGCCAGGGTAGGATTTCGGCATGACCGAGATGAGTGCTGCGCAGTTGAAGGAGTTGCTGGGGCTGGAGCCGCATCCGCGAGAGGGTGGGTGGTTTCGCCAGACGTGGAAGGCGGAGGAGACGATACCGCAGGAGGCGCTGCCGGGGTCGAGATACAGCGGGGCGCGGTCGGCGGGGACGGCGATCTACTATTTGCTCGAGCCGAATAATTTTTCTGAGATGCACAAGCTCGCGTCGGACGAGGTGTTTCATTTTTACCTCGGCGATGCGGTGGAGATGCTGCAGCTTTGGCCGGATGGGTCGGGGAAGCGCGTGGTGCTGGGGCGGGATATTGCCAGCGGAGAGCTGCTGCAGACGGTGGTTCCGCAGGGCGTGTGGCAGGGGACGCGGCTGATTCCGGGCGGCAAGGTCGCGTTGCTGGGGTGCACGGTGAGCCCGGGATTTGATTATGCGGATTACGCGTCGGGGAAGCGCGAGGAGTTGACGCGGGGCTGGCCGGAATGGGGGGAGATGGTGGAGTCTTTAACCAGGGGTTAGGTGCCTTCACCGGTGAGCGGAGCAGAAGTGAGTGAACTTTATAAGGCAAGATTTCCGAGAGGATCGGCGGTTCGCATCATTCAAAAAGACGCGCTGGAGGCGTTTGCTCGGGCTTGGAGATATCATCACAAACTTCAGGCTGAACAGATGGAATATGCGGGCGTGACGACCATGGTGAAGGACGTCAGCTTCTATCACGGAGGCGACCAGTTATACGTGCTTGAGAACGTTCCAGGCATCTGGAATGAGCCCTGTTTGGAGGCCGTGCCCTGACGCGGAGAACCCCGGTCGCGCTTCGCGCGATTCCCACATCTGCCAAAACCGGGCAGATATGGGGCACCCGGATTTTCTATGTCGACGGAGCCCACGCATCCACGATGTTCTTTGCCAGTTTGGCGATGAGGAGCTCGGCTTCGTTGTCGGCGGTCCAGCTGGTGTCGGCGTTGTCGTGGGTGAAGGCGGAGATGAGGATGGTGCCGTGCTTGGTGTAGACGGCGCCGACGTCGACGCGGGCGTGGTCGATGGCGCCGGTTTTGTTGGCGATGGCGGAGTCGCCTTCGGTGGTGTCGAGTTTCTCCAGGTATCGCGGGATCATGTCGCGGTCGGACTGGACTTTGAGCATGTGCATGGCGGCTGCGCAGAGGTCCTTGTCTGCGGGGATAGGAGTTGAGGCGGCGGACGCGGTTGCAAAAGAGGCCGGAGCGGGGCCGAGGTTGCAGGTGACGAAGCGCTCCATGATGGAAGCCATCTCGCCGGCGGTGGTTTTGCCGAGGCCGAACTGGGGCTGGTCGGCGGGGACGGGACCCTGCGCGGGGCGGTAGACCTTCTTATAAAGCCAGGTGTTTTTGAGGCCGAGTCCGCGAGGCGGCGGGCTGGCGAGCTGGCTGTCAATGGTGTCGAGGCCGAGGTCATCGATGACCAGGTTGGTGGCGGTGTTGTCGCTGACGGCGATCATCAGGGTGAGCGCGTCTTTAAGGGTGAGGGTGTGGGGCGTGTCGAGGAAGAGGAGGACGCCGGAGCCGGGGACCTGGTCTTCATGGTGGAGCGTGAGGCGGTCGTCGAAGTGGGCGCGGCCGGCCCGGATCTGCTGGAGAGCGGTGTAAAGGATGCCGAGTTTAATGACGGAAGCGGTGGGAACGGGCTGGTCGGCATCGATCGCCACGGTTTGGCCGGTGGCGAGGTCGTGCGCGTAGAGGGAGACTTTGCCGTGGAAGCCGGCGATCTGAGACTGGAGGGTCGCGGTGAGGGCAGAGTCGGATTGCGCGAGCGCGGCGGGAAGAATCAGGAAGGGTAGGAGCGCGAGGGCGAGGCGCGGGTTCATGGGGGGAATTTAACAGGGTGCGGGGTTTCTATTCGAGCTTATGTCCTGATGCGGAGAAAGAAAACGCGAGGTCCTTCGCTTTGCTCAGGATGACATTTGCCCCTTGCTAGCGCGGGTTAGGGAGGGCGTTGAACCAGCGCTCCAGTTGATTGTGGACCTGGCCGGGGTTCCTGCCGGGGATTTCGAGACGCCAGCGGCGGCGGCCACCGGTCTCGACGATGACGTCGCCGTTGATGCCGCTGATCTGGTCGCGGGTGAGCGAGAAGGAGTGCACGTTGGAGGTGAAGTTCAGGGTTTCCGGGGTGAACTGGAGGGTGCCCTCGCAGAATCCGCCAAAGAGATGGAGATGATGCGCGGTGAGGCTGGGCGCGGCAACGTAGGCTCTGCGGAACGGGATGGGGGGCGGAACGTGGCCGGGGGCCGCGCCAGGCGCGTCATTCGCAGGCCCGGCGGAGACCCCTGCATCGGCTTCAAAAGACGAAGTAGAGGGAGCGGGCTGCGCCGAGGGCGCAGGAGGCGGGGCGTTGGCTGTCGATTTGGTTGTCGCTGTAGTCTGCGGGGCGCCGGCTCCTGCTTTGGGCGTCGCCGCAGACGGTTTGGGGGTGCTGGCAGTGGGTTGGGGCGCGGGTTTGGAGACGGGAACCGGCGTTGCTGAGGACGGATTGGCCGTGGCCGTATTTGTCGCAGGGGTTGTTACGGATGGATGGGCGGCGGCGACATTTGTAACAGCGGCTGATCTCTTTTTGCCGAAATACTGGATTCCGGCGATGGCGGAGGCGGTGACGACCAGGGCCACGAGGCCGCCGATGAACAGAGCGGGACGGAAGAGCGGGCCGCGGGGTCGAGCGGGCACCAGGTGCAGCGGCGGCGCCGGGACCGGAGTGGGCCAGGCGCTGGCGGCGGGTTCGGCCGAGGCGCCGACGCGAATCATTCCCGGGTAAGAAGCGGTGGTGGGGAGATGCGCACCGGTGGCGTGGATGCCGGAGGAGCTGCGCTGCAGACGCCGGAGATCGGCGCGGAGATCGGAGGCCGACTGGTAGCGGAGATCGCGATCCTTCTCCAGGGATTTGTTGAGGATGTTCTCGAACTCGGGCGGGAGATCGCGATTGAGCGAGAGGGCCGAGGGAGGATGGTAGTTGAGGAGCTTGTCGAAGACCACGGCGCTGGTGGTTCCGCTGAAGGGGTGGTTGGCGGTGGCCATTTCGTAGAGCACAACGCCGAGAGAGAAGAGGTCGCTGCGGGCGTCGAGGGATTCGCCGCGGGCCTGCTCGGGGGACATGTAGGCGACGGTGCCGAGGGTGGCGCCGGAGCGGGTGAGCTTGTCGCGCTCGGAGATGCCGGACCCAGTTGAGTCGCCGACGGCGAGAGAATCGATGCGGGCGAGGCCGAAGTCGAGAATTTTGGCCTGGCCGGAGCCGGTGATGAAAATGTTGGCGGGCTTGATGTCGCGGTGCAGGATGCCCTTGCGGTGCGCGGCGTCGAGCGCGTCGGCGAGCTGGACGCCGATTTCGGTGAGGCGCGGCAGCGGAACCGCGTGGCCGCCATAGAGTCGGTCGAGGCTCTGGCCGTCGAGCAGCTCCATGATGAGGAAGGGCTGGCCGTCGGCTTCGTCGATCTCGTGGATGGTGCAGATGCCGGGATGATTGAGGGAGGAAGCGATGCGGGCTTCGCGGTGGAAGCGCTCGAGAGCGGAGGGATCGGGAGCGGAGTTGCCGGCGATGAGCTTGAGGGCGACGTGGCGACCGAGGCGAAGGTCCTCGGCCTCGTAGACGACACCCATCCCGCCCGCGCCGATGCGGCGCAGGATTTTGTAATGCCCGACCGTCGAACCGGGCTGGAGATCCACGCAAACACTATGCAGCTAAGAACCGGCAATAGGCAACAGAGAATAGAGAATAGAGAATAGCGAGTTAGCGAGTCAGCAAGTTAGCGAGTCTGCGAGCGCCGGCAGCCCAGAAGTGGCCGGCAGGAGAGCGGCCAGGGATTGCCCGTTTTGCATCCGATGATCCGTATACTTCGATCTGCTTTGGGGAGGCGGAATGGGGCTACGGAAGAGAGTGCGGTTGTGTGTCAAAGCGCTGGGCGTTGGACTGTGGGCTGGATCGATGGGGCTGGGGTTGGCGGCGCGGGCCGGGGCGCAGCAGATTGCGATCACCTTTGACGATCTGCCGGCGCATGGGCCGCTGCCGGTGGGCGAGACGCGCATGGATGTGGCGAACAAGGTAATCAGGGCGCTCGAGCGGGCGCACGTTCCGCCGACGTACGGGTTCGTGAACGGGGTGCGGGTCGAGAAGGAGCCGGACTCGGCGGGTGTGCTGGGGGCGTGGCGGGCGGCGGGCGATCCGCTGGGCAATCACACGTGGTCGCACATGAATCTGAACCAGCATTCGCTGCGGGAATTTGAGCAGGACACGGAGAAGAATGAGGGCCTGCTCGACTCGCAGATGAGGGGTGCGGACTGGCACTGGTTCCGGTTTCCGTATCTTGCGGAGGGGGACAACATGGAGAAGCAGATGGGGGTGCGGGTGTTCTTTGCCGAGCACGGGTACCGGATTGCGGCGGTGACGATGAGCTTCGCCGACTACGAGTGGAACGAGCCGTATGCGCGCTGCGAGGCGAAGCACGACCAGAAGGCGATTGCGGGTCTGGAGCGCAGCTATTTGCTGGCGGCGGATGAAGATATCGGGTATCGGCGGGAGATGTCGCAGAAGCTGTATGGGCGGGATATTCCTTACGTGCTGCTGATGCACATTGGGGCGTTTGACGCGCGGATGCTGCCGCGTTTGTTGCGGCTGTACCAGTCGCGGGGTTTCACGTTTGTGACGCTGGAGGCGGCAGAGAAGGATTCGTTCTACAAATACGATGTGGATCCAAAGCTGCTGTCGGGTCCGGACACCCTGGAGGGCGCGATGGCGGAGAAGCAGCTGGCGCTGCCGGGGAAGAAGGATTATTCGGCGGAGCTGGAGGCTGTCTGCAAGTGAGGGGCTCGGCGGTTTTATGGGGAGAATTCGGCGCTGATGAGGGATGACCTGAAGCCTGGCTGAGTCCGGAGTCCAGGGCGAAGGACCTCGGACGCGCTTCGCGCGTTTCCCATGTCCCCAACTGCAGGGACATGGGGCACCCGCCTCTTGTGCGCGGTACAATGACGGAAGCGCAGTGGCCGAGACGATGCTTGCGAGGGAAGGCCGGAAAACGGCGTTCTCCTGACGGATCGGGGCGGCGCGCAGAGACGTTGATCCCTATGATGCTTCGAGTTCCGCTGTTCCCTGCCATGCTGGCCGCCAGCGTGGCGTTGTCCGTTGCTCCCGCCGTCTCGGTCGCGCAGGGTCGCGGCGCCGCCGATGTCACAGCGCAGCGCACTTCCCAGTCGCCCTATCAGGGGACGGTGGTGGAAGACATCGTGGCGATGGTGAACGACCAGGTGATCAGCAAGTCGGACTACGACCGCGCCGAGCAGGAGATGGAAGGGGAGGCGCGGCAGCAGGGGTGGACGCAGGCTCAGCTGATGGCGCAGCGGCGGGATCTGCTGCGGTCGCTGATCGACAACCAGCTGTTGCTGTCGAAGGGCAAGGACCTGGGGATCACGGGCGAGACCGACGTGGTGAAGCGGCTGGACGAGATGCGCAAGCAGTACCACATGGACTCCATGGAGGATCTGCAGAAGGCGGCGGAAGCGCAGGGGGTTTCCTTCGAGGATTTGAAGGAACAGATCCGGGAGAACGTGATCCGGTCGGCGGTGATCGGCCAGGAGGTTGGGCACCGCATCGATATCGCGCCCTCGGAGATACAGGCGTATTACAACGCGCACCTGCAGGAATTTCAGAGGCCGGAGCAGGTGAAGCTGAACGAAATTTTGGTCGCAACGCCGAACCCCGAAGATGCGGCGCAGGTGGCGGACGCGCAGAAGAAAGCCGATGACGTGGAAGCGCGGCTGAAAACGGGCGCGGATTTCGCGACGGTAGCGAAGGCGGACTCCAGCGGGCCGACAGCGCAGGAGGGCGGGCGCCTGGGCGACTACAAGCGCGGAGACCTGCCGAAGGTGATGGAGGACGCGACGTTCAACCTGCAGGCGGGGCAGTTTTCGGCGCCGATCCGCACCAAGCAGGGCTGGCTGATCCTGGAAGTGGCGGAGCACAACAAGGGCGGGCAGACGCCGCTCGCCGAGGTGCAGAACCAGATTCAGGAACAGATCGGGATGACGAAGATGGAGCCGGCGATGCGCGATTACCTGGCGAAGCTGCGCGACGAGGCGGCCATCCAGGTGAAAGCCCCGTATTCGGATTCCGGGGCGACCCCCAACGAGATCAAATTCATCCAGGGCGCGTACACTCCGCCGCAGCCGAAGAAGAAGAAGCATGTGGAGCGGACGCGGTTCCGGCAGAAACCGGTGCGGAAGGAAAAGCAGTCGGCTACGAACGCAGCGCCGCCGGCAGGCGTGCCGACGCTGGACCAGGTGAACACGCAGAAGAGCGCGCCGGTGCAGGTGGCGAGCGTGAGCCCGGGTCCGAGCCCGGGCACGCAGAAGCCGGGGAAGAAGGAGAAGATCCGGTTCGGCCAGGCGCCTCGGGAGACGCTGCCGGCGGGGAATACGAAAGAGGTGGATGCGGGAGCGACCGCGGCGGCCGAGCCCCAGCAAGTAGCCTCCAATGACACCGGCAAAGAAGTGGCGCTTACCAATGCCGAGGGCAATGTGATCGACAGCGGCGCCAGCACCGACAAAAAGACGAAGACGCGGCTTTCGGACAAGATGAAGGAACCGAAGCCGAAACAGGCGCAGGAAAAGGCGTCGAAGAAGAAGCAGAAGTTTGTGCCGCCGACGGAGACGCCGGAGCAGCTGGCGCAGGATAAGCAGGATCAGGCAGCGCTGGGGCTGAACGGCGACACGACGAGGAAGAAGAAGGTAAATCCGGCGAAGGGCGGCCCGAAGCGGCGGCTGGGCGACGAGGACAAGAGCACGCCGCCCGCGCAGGACGGAGCTGCTGGCTCGTCGACGCCGAGCGGGACAGCGCCTGCGCCTTCCACGCCACAGAATCCGCCGTCGGCGCAAACCGCGCCTCCGGCGCAGGGGACGACGCCGACTCAGCCTCAGCTTTAATTCATCAAGATGAAAGAACTTTTGGTTGCCGATCTGGCCAGCCGGGAGAACCGGGAGATTACCGGGTTTTTCGTGGCGGGATGGAAACAGGTGCGCACCGGCCGCGACGGCGGGCGCTACTTTGCGCTGACGCTGCAGGACCACACCGGTCAGATTGAAGCGCGGATGTGGGAGATCGACGAAGCCGGCGAGTTCGAGGCCGGCGACGTGGTCAAGGTGCTCGGCGAGGTCAACCGCTTCAACGAGAAGCTGCAGATCAAGGTCAAGAAGATTCGACGGGCCGCGCCGGGCGAGTACGACCTGGGCGATTTTGTTCCGCGCTCGGAGCGGGACGTCGCGGAGATGTGGACGGAGTTGGAGGGATGGGCCGCGAGCTTGCGCGATCCCGACCTGAAGGCGCTCGTAGAGGCATTCCTGAACGATGCGGAGATCGCCGTAGCGCTCAAACAGGCTCCGGCGGCGAAGAGCATGCATCACGCGTGGATGGGCGGGCTGCTGGAGCACGTCCTGTCGCTGATGGGAGTATGCGAGCTGGCAGCGCAGCATTATCCGAATATCGACCGTGATCTGCTGCTGACGGGTGTGGTGCTGCACGATATCGGGAAGCTGCGCGAGCTGAGCTGGGGGACGAGCTTCGATTACACGCTGGAAGGGCAGCTGCTGGGGCACATCACCATCGGGATTGGCATGATCGAGCAGAAGATCGCGGGGATCCCGGATTTTCCGGCGTCGAAACGGTTGCTGGTGGAGCATCTGGTGCTGAGCCACCACGGAGAATACGAATTCGGGTCGCCGAAGCTGCCCATGACGCCGGAAGCGATCCTGCTGCATTACCTCGACAACCTCGATGCGAAGATGCAGACGGTGCGCAGCGAGCTGGCGAAGGCCGAGGCGAGCGGGCGTTCCGCAGCGGAGATGACGGAGTGGGTGCGCCCGCTGGAGCGGCAGCTGCTGAACACGCAGGCGTATCTCCGGAGCGAGGGATTGCACGGGGTCGAGGAAAAAGCGCAGAAGCCGGCGGTGAAGGAGCAGGCCGGGTCCGGGTCGGAGAACGGGAATCGCCAGGAACGCGAGGAGGAAAGAAACCATGCCCTACCTTTTGAAGACTGAGCCGGGAACGTATTCGGTGGACGATCTGGCGCGCGAGGGTGAGACCGTATGGGACGGCGTGTCGAATCCGGTGGCGGTGAGGAATCTGGCGGGGATGCAGCGCGGCGAGATGCTGGTCATCTACCACACCGGCGACGAGAAGCGCACAGTGGGGCTGGCGAAGGTGGTGTCGGTCGACGCGAGCGACGCGAAGAATCCGACGGTGCACATCAAGTTTGCAAAGAAGACGAAGACCCCGAGGACGCTGGCCGAGATCAAGGCGCAGAGGATCTTTGCGGACTCGCCGCTGGTGCGGCAGGGGCGGCTGTCGGTGGTTCCGCTCACTGAGGCGCAGTACGCCTGGCTGGCGGAGTAGCGGCGGGCGGCGACCGGATTCACGGTCGATTCATCTACAATCGAAGCGGGTTTGCTGACCAATGCTGCGTTTTTCCACTGCCGGCGAGTCGCATGGGGAGAGCCTTGTGGCGCTGCTCTCGGGCATGCCCGCGGGCGTGCCGATTGACGAGGCGCGGGTGAATCGCGAGCTATGGCGGCGCCAGCAGGGCTACGGGCGCGGCGGGCGGATGCGGATCGAAACCGACACCGCACATTTCCTCAGCGGCGTGCGGCACGGGAAGACGATCGGATCGCCGATTGCCATTGCGATCGAAAATCGTGACTGGAAGAACTGGACGGAGGCTCTGCCGGTGGGGGCGGGTGATCCGGCAAAACATAAAGCTGTTGTCTCGCCGCGGCCAGGACATGCTGACCTGGCGGGCGCGCTGAAGTTCGATTTTCCCGATGCGCGGTATGTGCTGGAACGGGCGTCGGCGCGCGAATCGACGCCACGCGTGGCCGCGGGGGCTGTGGCGAAACAGCTGCTGCTGGAGCTGGGCATCGACGTGGCGAGTCATGTGATTCGCGTGGGCGGCGCGGAGCTGGAGCGCGACGCGACCTGGGAGGAGATTGCCGCGCTGCGGGGTAAGGATGAGGTCCTGCTGAACAGCGTGGATGCGGAGGCCGAGGCGCGGATGAAGGCTGAGGTGGACGCGGTGCTGCGGACCGGCGATACGGTGGGCGGCGTATTTGAGATTGTCGTGCACGGGGCGCCGCCGGGGCTGGGCACGTGCGCGAACTGGGATGAGCGGCTGGATGGCGTGCTGGCGCAGGCGGTGATGTCTCTGCAGGCGGTGAAGGCGGTGGAGATTGGGCGCGGAGTGACGGCGGCCGAGTCGCTGGGCTCCGAGGTGCACGACGCGATTGGGTATTCAGCGACGGCGGCGAATGGGCGGCATACGCGGTTCACCCGCGAGCACAACAACGCGGGCGGCGTGGAGGGCGGCATCTCCAACGGCGAAGATATTGTGGTGCGCGGCTATCTGAAGCCCATTTCGACGCTGCGGCGCCCGCTGCAGTCGGTGCGGTTCGACACGCGCGAGGAGACGAAGGCGGCGTATGAGCGCAGCGATGTGTGCGTGGTTCCGGCGGCCGGCGTGGCGGCGGAAGCGATGGTGGCGCTGGCGGTGGCGAAGCTGGCGCTCGAAAAGTTTGGCGGCGATTCGCTGCGGGAGCTGAAGCGGAATTATGAGGGGTATTTGGAGCAGGTGGCCAGGTACTAGCTGGTAGCGGGTAGCGTGTGGCGAGCGAAAGGCGAGCGAAAGGCGAGCGGACGACGAGCGAAAGACGAGCGAGAAGCTGTTAGCAAGAGACTTTTAGCGAGAAGCAAAAACTCCAGGGGATGCAGCACGCACAAATGATCAGGGAAATAGTCACATATCCGGACCCGATCCTGCAGAGGCCGACCGAAAAGGTGACGGAGTTCAATGAGGAACTGCGCACGCTGGCCGCGGATATGTTCGAGTCCATGTACAAGGCGATCGGGATCGGCCTGGCGGCGCCGCAGATCGGCGTGTCGAAACGCATCACGGTGATCGATCTGAGCAACCAGAAGAATGCGGACGAGAAGATCGTGCTGGTGAATCCGGAAATCATTCACAAAGAGGGCAAGCAGGTTGCGGATGAGGGCTGCCTGAGCCTGCCGGATATTCGCGACAAGGTGTCGCGGGCGGCGAAAGTAAAGGTTCGCGCACAGGATATTGAGGGAAAAACGATCGAGCTGGAGGGGACGGAGCTGCTGGCGCGGGCGTTTCAGCACGAGATCGATCATCTGGACGGGATTCTGTTTCCCTGGCGGCTGAGCGCGCTCAAACGGGATCTGATTTTGCGGAAGATTCGCAAACTGCAGAAGTCCGGCGAGTGGAAATGAGGCTGGTGTTCTGCGGGACCCCGGCGTTTGCGGTTCCTACGCTCAAGCTGGCGCTGCGGGCGGGGTACGATGTGCCGCTGGTGGTCACGCAACCGGATCGGCCTGTGGGGCGGGGCCAGCACGTGACCGCGCCTCCGGTGAAGACCGCGGCGATCGAGGCCGGGATTCGCGTCACGCAGCCGGAGAGAATCAAAAGCAATGCAGAACTGAAGGCGGAGCTCGAGGCGATTCAGCCGGACGCGATCCTGGTGGTCGCGTATGGGCGCATCATTCCGCCGTGGATGCTCGCGCTGCCACGGCTGGGGAATCTGAACCTGCACGCCTCACTGCTGCCGAAGTATCGTGGGGCTGCGCCGGTGCAGTGGGCGATCGCGAATGGCGAGGGCGCGACCGGCGCGACCACCATGCGCCTCGATGAAGGACTGGATACCGGCGACATTCTGCTGCAGCGGGAGATGGCGATTGCGCCAAGCATGACCGCGACGGATGTGTTTCCGCTGCTCGCGGAGATGGGCGCGGACCTGATGATGGAGACGCTGCGTGAGCTGGATGCGGGCATGATCACACCGCGGAAACAGGATCAGGCGAAGGCGACGCTGGCGCCGATCCTGACCCGCGAAAACGGGCGCATGGATTTTGCGCGGCCAGCGATGACGCTCTACAACCGCTGGCGGGGATTCCAGCCGTGGCCGGGGGCGTGGACGATGCTGGGGGGCAAGAAGCTGGCAGTGCATCGCATGCTGCCGACTGAGGTGCGAGGCGCGCGCGCGCGGCAGCCGGGCGAGGTGCTGGCAGAGCAGGGAACGCTGTTCGCGGCGTGCGGCGATGGCACGTGGCTGGAGCTGGTCGAGGTGCAGCCGGAAGGGAAACGGCGCATGACGGCGGGGGAGTTTTTGCGGGGAAACGCGGTGGAGAGCGGGACGCGGCTGGGGGACTAGCTGTGGGCTTTCCAAAAGCAAACACAAGGTCCTTCGCTCGCTGGCGCGGACTCAGGATGACAGACTTTGCATATGATTGCTCCGGCGCGGCGGGTTTCGTATCGGATTCTGTTACAAATCGCTTCTTCGGACGCGCACAGCGATGAACTGCTGCGCTCGGCCGAGGTCGATCGGCTGTCGGCTCAGGACCGGAACCTGACGACCACGCTGGTGCTCGGGACGCTGCGTTGGCAGTTGGCGCTCGATGCACGGATCCGCGCGCTGCTGGCGCGCCCGGGCGCGAAGCTGAGCGCGGAAGCGGCGACGGCGCTGCGTATGGGTGCGTATCAGCTGCTCCATTTGGATCGGGTGCCCGCGCATGCGGTGATCCACGACAGCGTGGAGCTGGTGAAGTACGGCGATGAGCGCGGCGCAGCGGGGATGGTGAACGCGGTGCTGCGGAAGATACAGGGCGCAGGGTACAGGGTACAGGGTACAGAAAAGCAAGAGCGTTCGGTTCCAGAAGTGGCAGCGGAGTGGGCGCATCCTGCGTGGATGGTGGAGCGGTGGGTACGGCGGTATGGGCTGGCCGCAGCGGAGGCGATGTGCCGGTGGGATCAGGAGCCGGCTGGGGCGACGATTCGCGTGACAGAGCCCGCTGCGGACCTGGACGGGATCGAGACAGAGCCGGGATATTTCCTGACTTGCGCGCGGCGCGTGGTGCGCGGCGATGTGGGGCGGAGCGAGGCATTTTGTGGCGGCGGGATTCGGATTCAGGATGAGGCGTCGCAATTAGTCGCCGAGATTGCTGCGGCGGCTGCGTTGGGAGCGCATCGGGTGATGGATACCTGCGCGGCTCCGGGAGGGAAGACGGCGGTTCTCGCCGAGCGCTTGCCGGAGGCGGAGATCACGGCCGTGGATGCGAGCCGCAAGCGTCTGGATGCCATGCGGGAACGGATGCCGGGGGCGGGCGCTGAGCGTTTGGCGTGGGAAGTCGCCGATGCGGCGACGCTCGAACTCAAGCCGGAGTGGGATCTGATCCTGTGCGATGTGCCGTGCAGCGGGACGGGGACGATGGCGCGGAACCCTGAGATACGGGTGCGCGTGAGCGAGGCTGATCTGGCGCGGCAGAGC
>Ga0187855_10003023_pt1 | contig 12505 bp, 7 predicted proteins | sample June2016WEW_8_10_2_FD_132969 | JGI IMG/M metagenome (GOLD analysis project Ga0187855, IMG submission 132969) | Peatland microbial communities from SPRUCE experiment site at the Marcell Experimental Forest, Minnesota, USA - June2016WEW_8_10 | ecosystem: Environmental > Terrestrial > Soil >...
GAGCACCACGGTCACGCGTTCGCGCGCCAGCCGAGCCACGTAATATAGCGAGACGCTCGAGGGCCATACGACCGGCTCGTCTTCGTGCCAGATCAGCCGCGGCAAGCTCGAGAAAAATTCTTTGCGGCTCATGCGAACCTCGTGGTGATCCGATCCAATGTGCTTGGCCACCTGCCGGGCGTAGGGGAGTTCGCTGAACTCCTCTTCACCTTCGCCATATCCGACGGCAAAGGTTTGAATCTGATCGCCGCGAATTTTCGTGGTCAGAGCCGCGACCGCACTCGAATCCAGGCCTCCACTCAGAAATACGCCCAACGGCACATCGCTCATCAAATGCGACTCGACCGCACTTTCGAGCAATTCCCGGTAAGTCTTCACGTAATACTCGTGCGATTGCGGCTCGTGATCCACTTCGGCGGTGAAATCCCAATAACGCTCGATCCTGGGCTCACCGTGCTCAGAAAGTTCCAGAGTGTGTCCTGGCATCAGCTTGCGAATTCCGGTGAACATGGTCTCCGGCCCCGTGATGTAACCAAACGTCAGATATTCCGCGAGCGTGCCGCGGTTGAATTCCGCAGCCACGCCGGGATAGGCCAGAATCGTTTTGATCTCTGAACCAAAGAGAAACGACTTGCCGTCAAAGCGGTAGTAAAAAGGCTTGATCCCGAGCCGGTCGCGTGCCGCAAACAAGACGCGCTTGCGGCGATCCCAGATCACAAAGGCGAACATGCCGCGCAGATGCTTCACGCAATCGCGGCCGTATTCTTCATACAGATGGACGATGGTTTCGGTGTCGCTGCGAGTGCGATAGCGATGCCCTTTCGCCTCCAGCATGACCCGCAGTTCCGCATGATTGTAAATTTCGCCGTTGAAGACGATCCACACATCGTGATTTTCGTTGGCCAGCGGCTGGTGTCCGGTCTCAACGTCGATAATACTCAGTCGGCGCATGGCCAGGCCGACATTTTCTTCAATGAAGAAGCCCTCGTCGTCAGGCCCGCGATGCATGATCCGACGGTTCATGCCCGCCAGCACGTCGCCCTTGACGTGCCAGTCGCGATCGGAAAAGAAGATTCCACAAATTCCGCACATAGATCAGCTTTCAGCTTTTTTCTTCCGCGGTAAACTTGCCCGCAGGTTGCAGAATACTTCTCTCCAGCAACATTCTCCAGCCTTCCCGGTCGACCGCGACTGACTCCGGATCGGAGGATATTACTCCGAATTGTTTCTCACTTCCGATGATCTCGCAGCGTAGGACGGTCCGCCTGGCCGTCACAACCGGCCGCTCGGACCATTGCACATAAGTCGCATTACAACAAACGAGCGTCTGCGCCGGCGAGTCGCCAATTTGCCCCCAATAAAGAAACTCGGCGTCACTGCTCCAGTGATCAAGCTTCCAGGGCTTGCCCCCACCGAAGATAATGTGGTGCTCGTCGCGGTTCGTCTTGTAGGAGTATCCAACCGCGGAAACGGAGGAGGGCGCAACAATCCGAGCGAGTCTGTGCTCCGATCGCGAGACATCGTGCGATACCCCGGAAGCCGGGACCATCAACGTTACAAATTCGGCGGGAAGTTGCGCGCTCGTTGTGAAGTGCACGACGCAGTGATTTTCCTTTTTCCCGTACGCCGGCGAGTGCGGCTGATCTTCAACACTCTCCGTCCAGCCGTTGCCATCGACAGCCACGAACCGCAGGCCATGGCCGTTACCGAGAAACATGTGCCCTTGCCCGCTCGCCGGTTTCAACCCCGGCCCCAGATGCCAGTAGAGGTCCAGCGGATACTCGCCGAATCCAAGCGCCTGGTCCCGCACCAGCCAGAAACCGGACTTGAGCGCAAACACGAAACGCCGGTGGACGACGGCATTCGGCAAGCGCGAGTAGCCATCGTGACTGCCCGCGAAAAGATCGAAAGTTTGTCCTACGATCCAGCCTTCGGCTTCGACCTTGGGCAGCCTGCCCCAACTGAACGGGCCTTTTGGCTCGGCCTGATCCTGGCCGGCTACCGATAGCGTGTTGTGAGCGCGAGTGCCGCGGAAGCGATCGCGCTGATCGTCGGCTCCAACGTATTCGAACGTTCCGGAATCGATGAGCAGATCGACGCCGCCACTGCTGGCCGTCAGGCTAAGGGCATCGGCATGGCCGTGGCCCGCGGTGTGTGCGCCCTGCGGGCCCGCGTCGATCACCAACTGCCGGCCCGAATCGCCGCTCATCATATACAGCCCGCTGGCCTGGAACGCGATTGAGTTGCGCTTAGGGGCGACTGCCGGAAGCCGGTTGAATTCTTCGAGGCCGGCCTCGCCCAGCAACCAGAGCGTCTCTTCGCGCGGGCCTCCGGCAATGCTCTTGAAGTCTCCACGCCCGAACAGTACGGCCCCGGTCGCCAGCGGGTCGAGCAGACTCTGCTTGCGATTTCGCGAAGCATCAAGCAAGCGCCCACCATCGTCGTCGCCCAACTGCGGCACACTTCCATCCCGAGCCAGGACCGCCAGCGCCTGCAGCATGCGTTCCAGCGTCCGGTCATATTGAACGGGAGTTGGAATCTGGTTCACGGACGCGAGCACGGCGGAATGCAAGAAAAAATCCAGGGCGTAGACGTGGTAATAGAGGGACTGCTCGAAATGCAGGCCGTCGGATTGCACCTGCCGCTCCGCCTCCTGTTGCACAATCTGCCAGCCGCGCTGCTGCCAGCGCCGCGCCGCCGGAATCTCCGGACACAGCGTTCCGATGAAAAACAGCGCCACCGCCTCTCCCAGCAAATGGGTGTTGGGCGAGAAATAAGTAGATAGATAGCAATCAATGTGGCGTCCGGCAACTGCCAGGCTACGCAGCCAGGCGGCACGAAACCCGGCCGGCATTCCGGGCGAATCTGCCAAAAGGAAATAGACCCAGAGCCACGAAAGGCTGCGAAAGGCAACTTCCAGGCTGCTGGCCCAGTTGATGCCCATGGGATACGGATTTTCCGCATGCCAGTGCTCCCACTGGCGGAACAGTTCCGCGGAGAATTTCTGGTTGCCGCTCAACCGGAACGCTTTCGCCAGCGTGACCAAGTGCTGGTGCCGGTTCAGTTCCCACGTAACTTTGCTGTCACCCACCTCGGCAAAGTCGAGATACTTCATGCGGAACCGCGGTTTTCTCGGCGCACGTTTTCCGTGGACGCGATCGCAATGCCAGTCGATCTCCGCTCCATAGTCGACGGCGTCGTAACCCAGCAGGTCGAAGCGATGCCCGCAGATGCACTCGGCACGCTCGACGATCTGCTCGGCTTGTTCGGGAAAAAGCTGGCGCAGTCTTGTGCACAGCCCCGGAACCTGCTCCGGCGAGAAGAAGAATCGCGGCCGCGCCCCGGACGCAATGGACTGCATCTGCGGCGCGAAGTCGGCACCCGCCTTGTAGCGCAGCCAGTCGAGGCGGGCGGTTGCTTGCTGGCGAATGCGGTCGGCAATTTCCGCGCGGTCCATGGCCAGCACGCGCCGGTAAATTCGCATCCAACCCGCCGGCGTGGGACTCATTCCACACCCCGCGAGCGCAGCAGTTCAGTATAGAGCTGGTCAGTATTTGCAATCATCCGCTGAACACTGAACTCCGAGGCCACGTACTCGCGCCCACTCTTTCCCATGCGTGCGGCAAATTCCGGATCGCGCAACAGACGAAGGAGCGCCTCGGCCAGAGCGGCCGAATCCTCCGGCGGCACCAGCAACCCGGTCTTACCCTCTTGAAGGATTTCGGCGTTGCCTCCCACTCGGCTCGCGACAGTGGGCAAGCCCGCCGCCAGGTATTCCAAAACCGCATTGGGCAGACCCTCGGCCCGGGACGGCAGAACGCCGATATCGCAACAGGCGAGAATGCGAGGAACGTCGTCGCGGCGCCCGAGGAACAGAAAGTGCTGATCCAGGCCCAGTTCCGCAACCTGCCGCTCGAAATCCTGTCGCTTTTCTCCGTCCCCCACGAGCAGGAACCGGGTTTCTGGAAACTCGCGCGTGATCGCCGGCGCGGCCGCGATCAGCCAGGGATGCCCCTTTACATCGGTGAGCATGTTTCCGACCAGCACGATCCACTTGGCGTTTTCGTGTTGCCCACCGGGAGTGAGCCAGTCTCGATCGCGCGAGCCGCGATTGAATTTCTCCAGGTCAACGCCGTTGTAAATGATGCGAACTTTTTGTGGTGCAAAATGGTTCTCCGCCAGCACCGCGTCCCGCACCGCACCTGCATTGGTCAGAACGGCGGTAGAGAGATTCTGCAGACGGCGAAGCCATACCCGGCGCCTGGTCTTGTACAAATCGAGATGAGCCAAATCGCGTTGGCTCGAAATGATCACGGGAACCCGCGCCAGCACGGCAGCCGGAACACCCAGCAGGTTGGCATAAAGGTCGTGCGCATGAAAAATCTTGAAACCGCCCCGGCGTAGAAAAATTGCCAGGCGCAACATCTGATAAATCCCCTGGATCGAATCCATCCCACCTTTGGGATAGAACTCGCGCACCGAGACCGCCGTGCCCGCCAGTTTCTCGAGCAGCGGGCCGCGCGCGCGCAGGCAACCGAGGGTCACATCGTAGCGCTCGGCGTCGAGCCGGGTGGCGAGTTCCACGGCTTGCGTCTCGGTGCCACCAACATTCAAGGAATCCAGCAGGAAAAAAACTTTTCGCCGCGCCGCGACCGGGCCTCTCTCAGAGAGGTTGCCCCGGGCCGCCGGAGCCGGGTTCTCCACGGTAAGCGACTCCGAGCAGGGCTGGTTCGACGAATCCATGCTCCTTCATACTAGCGACAATTCTGCCTACTGCACAGGCACGAGAGTCGGTTTTGTCAGCCCTCGGTTCAGGCCGGTCGCAGACGTCATTCATGACCGCCAGACAATCAACTAAGCTATTAATAGTAAATAGCTTATAGAAATATCTCGACCCGCGACAACCACGTTCGTTCGCCCCGGTTTGCCGCACCCGGCGCAGTCGGCTATCTTTAGGTGGGCGCTCCTACGAGGGCTTGTGCTGGTAGGCCGCTGAACTGCGGCGCTGAACTGGCTCTTGAACAATGAACATACTCTGGGTCAAGGCAGGAAAATTGTTGCCGGTCGATACCGGGGGCAAGATCCGTTCGTTCAACATCCTGCGACACCTGGCCGGGGAACATGAGGTCACGCTGCTGTCTTACTATGGCGGGCGTCGTGATCCGGAGTATGAAGCTGCCATCGCGCAGCGATTGCCTGGAGCCCAAACCATCTACACCGCTGCGCCCGAGGGAACCCTGGCCCAGTCACTGGACTATATTCTCCGGCTGCCTTCGGCTGCTCCGTATGCAGTAAAGAAGTTCGCACATCCGCGGGTTCGTCGGGAGGTTGCGCGGCGTCTTGGCGATCGCGGCCTCGACGTGGCAGTCTGCGACTTTCTCTCGGCGTCGCTGAATTTTCCCGACAGTCCGCCGGCGCCGGTTGTCCTGTTTCAACATAATGTCGAGACTATGCTGTGGCAGCGAATGGCGGAGACGGAAAAGTCCGCCGTGCGCAAATTCGCCTACGGCATCGAAGCTCGCAAGATGTCGGCCTACGAATCCCGCGCGTTGCGAAGATTTCAGCACGTGATCGCGGTTTCGGCGCATGACCGTGACGCCATGCTGACGTTGTCATCATCCTCATCCGACTGTCCCATCACCGTGGTCCCGACCGGCGTGGACACGGAGCAATATCAAGCCACGCCATCGGTTTCCGGAAATCCACCGCTGATCGTCTTTACCGGCTCCATGGACTGGGAACCCAACATCGACGCCATGGAATATTTCTGCCATGAAATCTGGCCGCTCGTTCTAGCAGAGTATCCAGACGCGCGTTTTCAGATTGTGGGCCGCACTCCGCACCCGCGCGTGCAGCGCCTGGCCTCGGCTACGGTCGAAGTCACCGGAACTGTGCCTTCCGTCACCAACTACTTACGGGCGGCCACGGTGGTGATCGTGCCTCTGCGCATTGGAGGTGGAACGCGGCTCAAGATCTTCGAAGCCATGGCCATGGCCAAGGCGATGGTTTCCACTTCCATTGGCGCCGAAGGTCTGGACGTAACTCATGGCCGTGACGTGGTGATAGCCGACGACGCCCAATCGTTTGCTGTCGGCATTCTGCAGTTTCTGCGCGACCCAGCGCTGCGCCGCAGCTGCGAACAAAATGCCGCCGCGTTGGCTGCGCGCTATGACTGGTCGCAGATCGCCCGGCGCTTTGCCGACGTGCTTCGCGATGCCGCGGACAGCTTTCGCGCGAGCCAAGGCGCAGCGCCCGCAGCAGTGCTGCCGGTGCAGCCGTGAGAATTCTGGTGCTCGATGGCAATCAGAATCAGGCCGTGGCCAGCATGCGCTCGCTGGCGAAAGCAGGGCATCAGGTTCTTGCTGGAGCATCCAGTTCGTGGTCGAAGGCCGGCTGGTCGCGCTCCTGTCGTGGCACGTTCCAATATCCCGACCCGCATCAGAACGTCTCCGGCTTCGTCGCTCGCATTGCGGAAGTGGCCGCTCGGCAATCCGGCACGCTGGTGCTTCCCATGACGGAAGCGACGACGCTTCCATTATCGGCACACCGCGAAGTGCTGCAGACGGCGGGCGCAAGGATCGTACTGCCTTCCCACGACCAGATTCTGCGTGCGTTCAACAAAGAAGAAACGGTTCGCCTGGCAGCCTCGCTCGGAATCGCCGTTCCCAAGACGACCATTATCTGCAACGCAGACGAAGCCCGAGCGGCGAGTCAGACGACGAAGTTTCCCGTCGTTCTTAAACCACGCAGTTCGGTCGAGACGCAATCCGACGGCGCTCTGCGGATCACGGGACGACCGCGCTATGCCCGAAATGCGGAAGAACTACAAACCGTTTATCGAGAGATGAGTCGCACTTGCTCCCGAGTCCTGGTACAGGAGTTCGTCGATGGCGAAGGCACGGGCTATTTTGCTTTGATGCACCACGGTGAGTTGCGCGCGGAATTTGCGCACCGCCGCATTCGCGACGTTCATCCCACGGGATCAGGCAGCGCCGTCCGCGTCAGCGTCGAACCCGATCCACAGGTGCGCGCTGCATCGCTCGCGATTCTGCAGGCGCTGCGTTGGCACGGCGTCGCCATGGTCGAGTTCCGGCAGGTTCCAGGCAGGGCTCCGGTTTTTATGGAGGTCAACGGACGCTTCTGGAATTCCCTGCCCCTGGCCTGCTACGCGGGAGCCGACTTCCCCGCGCTGTTAGCGCGGATGGCCGAGACCGGCGAAGCGCAACATCTGAATTTGGAAAAACAAAGTTCGTATCGTATTGGCGTTCGCTGCCGTTGGCTGCTGGGAGATTTTCGTCATCTCGTCGAAGTGTGGCGCGGCGCGCCCGCGGGTTATCCCAGGCCTTTTCCGGGACGATGGCGCACTTTGCTGGAAGTGCTGACGCCGGTGCCTGGTACCTTCCACGACAACTTTCAGTGGGCCGATCCGCTGCCAGAATTAGGAGACTGGCTGGACTTTCTGGAACGCGCGTTTCAGAAGGCAAGATCGTAGGTCAAATTAAAAGGTCAGTTCGACGCGGAATATCCTCGATGCCAAAGCCCGGCACAGTTTTTCTGATGTATCACGAACTGGCGCTGCCCAACCGGGCTACGTGCCACCGCGAGCCGGGATACACGCGCTACGTAGTTTCCGCTTCCAATTTTTGCGGCCACATGGATCGCCTCAAGCGCGACGGCTGGCACGGCAAGAATGTGAGTCAGGCTATTCAGTCCTTTGACGGCAAAAGCGCGTGCGTGACTTTCGATGACGGTTGTGAAACCGATTTGCTCTCGGCCGCGCCATTCCTCAAAGAACTCGGTTTTGGCGCAACCTCTTACATCACGGTCGGATTCCTTGGTCAACCGGGATATCTCTCCGCAGCGCAAGTGCGCAGCCTGAGCGCTCTCGGAGTCGAGATCGGATGCCACTCTCAGACTCATCCTTATCTCCCCGACGTGGACGACGCTCGCCTGCATGACGAGACTGCCGGGGCCAAGGACCGGCTGGAACAAATCGCCGGCGTTCCGGTCGAACATTTTTCATGCCCCGGCGGACGATGGGATCGCCGAGTCGTGGCCGCCGTAAAGGCCGCAAACTTTCGCAGCATGGCCACCAGTCGTACAGGAATGAACTTCGCCCGCACGGATCCGTTTGAGCTTGCCCGCGTGGTCGTGTTGCAAAATGCCAGTGAAGAATCTGTCGTGCAAGCCTGCAGCGGCCGCGGACTCCTCGGAACACAACTCAGGGAAAAAGCCAGGGAGTCGGTGCAGCGCGTACTCGGCAACTCAGCCTATGACTCCCTACGCGCCTTGCTCCTTGGTCGAGAAGAAGACGCCAGCTCAAATCAACATTGATTCGCCCGGATTGTTCCGACTCAGACAACCTGACTCAGACAACCCGGTTCAGACGACTTGTTTTTTTCGCATCTCACCCCTGTCCCGCTGGCGCATTACTGCGTGTACTTTCGTGCGCCAAATGGACAGTGCCCTCTGTTATCTATTCCGGTCGAGCCTCCCTCTCTAGATTGGAGCAAGTGAATCGCAATCAGGATTCCCTTGTGACTCCAATTTGAGAGGCCCAAATGTTCTTGGAATCGTCCCCCGATTACGAGCGCGCCACGGCGTCCTTTAATCTTCCGAAGCAGTTTGGATTCATTCTTCTTCTTTCAGCTCTGGCCTACTTTTCAACGGGCTGTGCGGGGATTTCAAACTCGGCGCCCGCGCAAACCTCACCCGCTTCGAATAAGATCAGCCTCTCGCCGGCCACATTGACGCTTGCCTCCGGCGCCCAGCAGCAATTCACCGCGACTTCGACGGGAAATACGTCTTTCGTCTGGACTGCGAGTGCCGGGACCATCTCGAATACCGGCCTGTTCGCCGCCCCTGTAGTCACGACCTCGACGAAGGTAAAAGTCACCGCCACGACCGCGGGAGATCCGGCCACGGTTGCGATTTCTGCAATCACGATCGTCCCGCCGAATAAAATCACGATTAACGTTGCGCCGCTGACGGCAACCATCTCTTCCGGCGGAAAACAACAATTCTCCGCGACCTTGACTTCCACCAGCAACACCGCGGTCACCTGGCAAGCCAGCAAGGGAACGATCTCAAGCAGCGGCCTTTTCGTTGCGCCTGCGGTGACTTCTTCGACAATCGTCACCGTGACCGCAGCCAGCGCGGCTGACAAGAATGCTCTCGCCACTTCCCAAGTCACCGTAGTGCCCCTGACCAAACTCTCGTTTACCGGCCAGGCGCTGCCCGTTGGAACGGCGGGCACCGCCTACAGCGCGACCCTGACTGCTACGGGAGGCACCGCGCCCTACGCGTGGAAAATTGTGGGCGGATCTTTGCCCCAGGGCCTGTCGCTTGACAAGAGCAACGGAGTCATCTCCGGCACGACCGCACTGGCTGGAACATTCAGCTTCACGGCCTCGGTGACCGATGCAAGTTCCACGGCCGCCAGCGCCGCGCTCAGCATCGCGATGAACTCCCAGGCGACGGCGTCAAATTATGACGGCCCAGCGGAACTCCCGCGAGTCTACGTGCAGAGCGACTTGACCGACACACCGGCCCCGGGCAGCGTAATCTCCATCGTCAAAGGCGGCGACTTCCAAGGGGCCCTGAACCGCGCCGAGTGCGGAGACACCATAGAACTCCAGGCCGGTGCAGTTTTTACCGGAAGCTTCACGATACCGGCTCAGAATTGCGACGACGCTCATTGGATCATTGTCAGAACCAGCGCACCTGACAGCAGCCTGCCCGCGGAGGGCACGCGCCTCACTCCGTGTTACGCCGGGGTTTCGTCTCTTCCTGGACGTCCTGCGCTCAACTGCACCTCGACCGCCAACGTGCTTGCGAAGCTTCAGTTCCAGGGAGTGGGCGGCGGGCCTATTACTCTGGCCAATGGAGCGAACCACTACCGGTTCATCGGACTGGAGATCACTCGCACTCCCAATACCGGCGTGGTCTACAACCTCGCATGGACACAAAGCGGCGGGTCCTCCAATCACATCATTTTCGATCGAAGCTGGCTTCATGGCACCGCACAGGATGAAACCACGCGCGGCATCATGCTGACTGGCAGCCAGTATGTTGCGGTCCTGGACTCCTACTTCAGTGATTTTCATTGTGTGTCGATCACCGGGTCGTGCGGAGACTCGCAGGCCATAGCAGGCGGCCTGGGCGACATTCCCATGGGGCCTTTCAAGATTGTCGATAACTTCCTCGAAGCCGCGGCTCAATCCATGCTGCTGGGGGGCGGCGCGGCTACTATCACTCCCGCGGACTTTGAAATCCGCCGCAACCATATGTTCAAACCCATGACCTGGCTCAAAGGCCAGCCGGGATACGTAGGCGGCAAAGATGGCAACCCCTTTATCGTTAAGAACCTGTTTGAACTGAAGAACGCGCAACGTGTGCTGTTCGACGGAAACGTGCTGGAGGGCGCATGGGGCGGGTTCACCCAGGCCGGCTTCGCCATTGTCCTGACCCCCAAAAATCAGTCTGCCGGCACGGGGAACGTGTGTCCGATCTGCCAGGTCACAGATATAACCATTCGCTACTCCACCATCAGCCACGTAGGCGGGGGCATGGTGATCGCCAACGGCCTGTCGGACAATGGAGGAGCCGCCCTGGCCGGCGAACGCTATAGCATTCACGACATTACGATCGACGACATCAACCCGACGAAATTCAACGGATATGGAGACTTTGCCCAAGTCTCCATGGGCAAGGGCGCGCCGGTTCTGCAGAGCGTCACCATCAACCACGTCACCGCCTTCCAACCCGACGTCATGCTCAACCTGGGCGATGATACTTCCGTAAACCGCGCCATGATCAATTTCGTGTTCACCAACAATATCGTCAACGCTGGATCCTCCCCCACACAAACCACCGGAGGCGGCGCGACCAACTGCGCCTTTTACCCCGCGCCATTGACCTCGCTGGGAGCGTGTTTCCAGCCTTACACGTTCTCGCACAACGCCATCATCGCCAGTCCATCCAACTTCCCTCCGAGCAAATATCCCTCCGGAAACCACTTTCCGGCGGCCCCTTCCGCAGTCAATTTTGTGAACTACAAAAACGGTAACGGCGGCGACTACCATCTTCAGAGCTCCAGTCCCTTCAAGAACGCCGGAACAGACGGCAAGGACTTGGGCGCCGACATGGACGCACTCGAAGCAGAGATTGCCGGAGTCGAATAAGGAACGCGGATCCTCTGTTAACCTATACCAAGCTCCGGCGCCTACGGCCGGAGCTTTCGCACTACGACTTCCAGGTTAAGAGCTGGCATGGTGCCCAACACGCCATCCGCCAATCGAAAAAAAGCGGCGATGAACTTCTTAAGCAGGTAAAGGCGCTGAGGATTCGTACAAGAGAGCCAGAAGTCTGCGCGATCCCGTAAGCCATTCTGTCGAGGTTGCAGAACTTCGGCCTTGGAGACTTCTCCACTCGCCAGGTTCTGGACGATCTCCTTTTCAGTGCCACCGCGAAGGCCGCCTCGAAGATGAACGTTCCAGTCCGCAGACCGGTTGATCTGCAGATTCCGTTTGGCGAAGTGGCGGACGGTCCAGTGCGCCATGCCATCGGGCATATAGTTCACCAGCCACAATCCAGTGCTGTGAGCCTCGTACGGCGAATACCGGTAGGGCGTCTGGTTGACGAAAATAACGCCACCGGTTTTCATCGCCGACCACAGCAGCGGCATGACCGTTTTTCGCTCCACGGGTAGCAGGTGTTCGTAGACTGCGCTCAGCATGACGAAGTCAAACTCGCCGATGCCGGGTGGCAACTTATCGCCTGACGGAGAAACACGAAACTCCATATTCTGTAAACCAAGGTAGGACCGGACGTGATTCGCAATCTCGATCCGATCGGCGGCCAGTTCGACGCCCATCACTTCCGTTTCCGGCAGCATTCGGGCAAGCGCAAAGGTCGAAGCACCGGACCCGCACCCGAAGTCGAGGAGCCGCTTCCCCACAAAATCTTCGGGGGCGAAATACGCGAACAAATGCTGTTTCAGTGCCCTGGGAATGGTTTCTTCATGACGGCCAATCACCTCGCAAAAGGAAGCAAAGCTGACGCGATCCAGCCAGTATTGGATCAACTCCAGAGGAAACCTCGTCTGGCAACTTCTCCTGGGCACGTACAAGTCGGAGCGGTGGGGCGTCAGGGTGATCTCGAAACCCTCCGCCCCCTGCCGGGGCTTGATTTCGACGATGCCTTCGTCTTTGGCGATCTGAATGGCGTCTGAACTCATAGCGGCTCTGTCGCGATGCACGATCGACAATTCGTCTCGAAACCCTCGTCTCGCTCCGCGGCAGTATTCTTGCCTGCACTCGCGGCGTGGATGATTATAAACTGAGCAAATTTCTGGTCGCGCACCAAGTGTCGCGCGGCAGGCCGCTGATATACTCATACGCAAGAATGTTCCGTTTGAAGCCAGATTCGCACGCGACCTTCTTCGGAACTCCCGCCTCGTCACAGAAGCAGCCCCGGGGACTCCACAATGCGGCTTAAGATAAGC
>Ga0187855_10003027_pt1 | contig 12497 bp, 12 predicted proteins | sample June2016WEW_8_10_2_FD_132969 | JGI IMG/M metagenome (GOLD analysis project Ga0187855, IMG submission 132969) | Peatland microbial communities from SPRUCE experiment site at the Marcell Experimental Forest, Minnesota, USA - June2016WEW_8_10 | ecosystem: Environmental > Terrestrial > Soil >...
AACAGGCGCCTGACCGCGCATTTGATTACGCCCGGGAGAGCGCGAGACTTAGCATTGAGAAGGAGCGCATCGCCAGACGGACTGCCGGCTTAATCGAAGATGGCCAGACGGTTATCCTCGACGGAGGCTCGACGGTCGCCGCGGTGGCCCGCGAGCTTGGCTCCAAATCTCTCCACATTGTTACCAATTCGCTGCCTATCGCCGAGAGCCTTGAGTCTTTGCGCAACATCGAGCTCACGCTGACTGGTGGCTACTTCGATCCGCGCCTGCGCGTGATGATCGGGCCGTTTTGCGAGCAGATGCTGGGAGGGATCCGTGCCGACACGCTCATTATGGGTGCCGGCAGCATCAGCGAGGCGGGATTCAGCAACAACAACACGCTCGTTGTCGGCTCAGAACAGAAGATGATCGAGGTGGCTGCGAAGGTGATCATCGTGGCCGACCACACCAAGTTCGGCCGCGGCGGCATGATTCCCGTGGCTCCGCTGACCGCTGCGCATCTCGTCGTCTCCGATTCAGGTCTGGCGCCTGAGTACGTTGCGCTGCTGCGCGACAACCGAGTGGAAGTGCTTCTGGCATAATCGAGGTGCCTGGCGCAGGCGGCCCAGAGCGAGCCCACATGCAGATCGACTCCCATGACGTTCTGATTGTCGTCGACGTGCAGAACGATTTCTGCCCCGGTGGCGCTCTGGCTGTGCCGCGCGGCGACGAAGTCATCGCGCCGATTCATCACATCGCGCCACATTTCGAGCACATCGTTCTCACGCAGGACTGGCATCCGCCGCATCATGCGTCGTTCGCATCGTCGCACAAGGGCAAGGGGCCATTCGAATCGACGGAGCTCGCTTACGGAACGCAGACTCTGTGGCCCGATCATTGCGTGCAGGGAACGCGCGGCGCGGAGTTTCACCCGAAACTGCAACTCACGCGGGCGGAGCTGATTTTGCGCAAAGGATTTCGGCCGCAAATCGACTCGTATTCGGCGTTTTTCGAGAACGATCGTACGACGCCGACGGGTTTGGCGGGGTATCTGCGCGAGCGCGACCTGACGCGCGTCTTCCTCGCCGGGCTCGCGTACGATTATTGCGTCGGCTTCTCAGCTCTCGACGCGCGGAGGCTCGGATTGCCGGCGTTTGTGGTCCGGGACGCGTGCCGCGCCATCGATCTGAACGGCTCAGTCGCCGCAATCGAGGCCGAATTTGCGAAAGCCGGCGTCGCTGTCATTGATTCGTCCCAGCTTCCCGGCTGAATTGGCGCGCCTTAGAATCAAGGGAGCCGCGAGCTGAACGCTAATCGACCCGCATGTCACGAAACTTCTACATTCTCGCTGCGACGCTGTCACTCTTCGCAATCGTCTCTGGCGCCATGTCGCTGCTGCCATCGACGCTTCAGCCCGGCCTGCCCGCCAACGGCACTCTGTGGCGCACTCTGGCGCTGATTCTGCTTCTCGCAGGGCTCGCATCGGCCCTTATCGGCGTGATGAGCAACCTTTTTGAGCAGGTGGACCGGCATAGCGAAGAGGCACGCCGCTTGGCGCGGCAAAAGCGGCGCGGCAACCGGAGTTTGTAGAGCCAGACTCGCTAAAATGGAAGAGCGCACCTTCACCGCGCAGGATCGAGCCAAGGCGAATGTATGAAGTCACCGTGGAGGCGGATTTTTCCTCCGGCCACTATCTCCGCAATTACAAAGGCAAGTGCGAGAACCCGCACGGCCACAACTACAAGGTTCGCGTGACGCTGGCCGGCGCCGCACTCGACGAGGCCGGCCTGCTGCTCGATTTCAAGCTGTTGAAGCAGGTTCTCCGCCCGGTTATTGACCGCATCGATCACCAGATGCTCAACGACCTGGAGCCATTCACCACGCTGAATCCATCGGCCGAAAACATCGCCAAGTATTTTTATGACGAGACCAACCGGCGTCTCGCTGACATGACTTCGGGCCACGTGCGCGTGAAGGACTGCACGATCTGGGAGACCGACACCACGACCGCGACCTACTACGAGTAGCGGTTCTTACGCAGGCTTTCGCGCGATCAGAATCCGCAGCGGTGGAAACGTGCCCGTCCAGTCAAGAGGACACATTTCCACGGTCAAGCCGCAAGCGACAAAGGCCGCAGCATACTCTCGCACGTGCCTGTAGTCGGAGATCACGGCGATGCCGCCGCGTTTAAGAACGCGGGCAATCTCCCGGCATGCCTGAGAGCGTCCCTCCTGCTGGTAGATGTTGTGCAGGCACAGATTCGAAAGCACAACGTCAAAGCTTCCGTCGGGAAAGCTCATCTTGCGCGCGTCCTCACTCTTCACCGTCGTTTTTTCCTCAACGCCCTCGAGCGCGATGTTACTGAGCAGGGCTTCGGGGCCGTTCCCCGACAGATCTTCGGCGTTCCAAATGTCGATGCCTGTGGCGTGACCGGCGGTGAGCCGCTTTGCCGCACCAATCAGCAGCAGCCCACGCCCTGCGCCCACGTCGAGCACCGTCTCAGTTCCCGCCCACATAACCTTGGCGAGCATGCGGTCCCGGTGGCGGAATTTGCCAGCCTTGGCGTACATGAGCATCAGGATGGCGGGCACGGCGAAGCATACCGCCGAATACACCAGCCCGGGATAAAACTCGAGCCGGATGTGTGCGATGGTTACGCTGCCGACGGCAAGCGCCAGCAGGGCGCAGACGACGCCCGCGATGAGCAAGTTGCGAATGACATGGGGCGCGTCAATTCCGTAATCGGGCTTTTCCGCCATGGAGCGCCCTCCCGCTCAAGCGTCGCATATTGGGACTTACGGAACGCGCCATCCGAGGCGTCGAACGCGGCGAAGCCAGTCTGCTCTTCGACGCCGCCCCGGCCACCGGCTACAAATCGCTGCCGGGGTTACTCAGGCCGGGAAGGCCGGCAGGGTCGCGCAGGTGCTTCTTGGCAATCTCCTCGATCTCCGGCTCCGTCAGCGCCGATAGATCCGCACTTTCAGTGGCGATGACCCGCGCAAACATCTCGGGATCATGCGACTTCAGGTACTCGCTCAGGAAGTCGACGGCGCTGCTTTTTCCCGTCGCATGGCCGATGAGGATGATCGCCTCGGCGTGAACAAGGTCCTTCGCAATCTCCTCGTAGAATGAGGTTTCCTCAGGCACGCGCTCGCCTTTGTAATGGGCTTCCTTACGGTGGATCAAGTGATGGTGGAATCCAAAAGGATCGTAGGGCTTGACAGAGACTTCGTCTTCAGGGACGCTGGCGCCCCGGTCGTGATAGATGTGCGCGGCGCGATGGTCAATGACCACGACCATGCGTCCGTGTTGGTATGGAAGGGCTGGTTTGCCCTGGATGACAGCTTCTTTCAGAAACCTGCGCAGCCGCGAAATCTCTTCGACACCGAGATTGAGGTCGCGGTGCCCTTTGAAGAGAGCCTTTTGTGAACCGACTACAAAGGCAAACTCTTCGTTTCCGCGTGGCTCCACTTTGCCGATTTGCGCGATCAAGTCAACCACCGAGCTCCAACTCAGATCGCGGGGCAGCTTGCCACTGAGAAGCTTTTCGAGCAACTCCTCGTGGTCGTGACGGAGGTGTGCATTCATCCATTCAGTATCGCATCGGCCAGTGGCGCGACGCCGATTCGGTTTCCGGACGGATCTCCGAGGCCAGGCAGGAAGCGGGAAAAATACGCAGGCGTCGAATTCGCTCTTCAGTTCATCTGCGCCGATTTCGACTGCAGGTACTTGGTGAAGGGAATTTCGAAGTAGAAAAGCTCTTTTCCGTCGGCGTTGCGAATGGTGCGCACATAGAGCTTGGCGCCGTCCAGGGGATGGTTCAACCCTTCGACAATATAGAAGAGGAAGCCCGCGCGCGTAGTGTGTGGTTCGACGGCGAGAGCCGAGTATTCGAACGTGTCGAAATCCTGCTCGATCGCGCTGTTGCTGCCTTTGGGCTTGGTGTGAATGGGTGGAAGCGGGCCGGGCATAGGAATCTTGGTTCCCATCCGGTCTTTCTTCGTCATCAGCCGTTCCACATCCTCCGGCTCGGCCGCCTGGATGCGATCGCCCGTCGCCGTCTCGAAGAGAATCCGCGCATCGCGCAGTGAAATCGGCCGGTCGCCCATGTTGGTCACGATGAGCCGCACCGGCATCACCCCGTGCTCGGCATAGTCGACGCGGAAGATCGACTCTCGCTCTTTCGTCTCGTAGGGCTCAACTGCGATGGCCAGGTGTTCGTCGGCGTGCACTTCCACTGCGGCGAAAGAGGTTGCCGGCTGCACCGGAGGCGGCGCGTGGTCAGCGGCCATCGCCGGCGGCATCAGCCCCAACAATACCCAGCGAATCGAATGCAATGCCTTCATCGCGTTCGACTGTATCATTCCTATGGTTAGACTTACCGGAAAAGAAATCAGTTACTCGTGATCATATTTTTCTATAATCTGGCCCTCCTCGTGGCGATCATCGTCGGCGCACCCTGGTGGCTTTGGCGGTTAGCCACGACGCAAAAGCACCGCGAGGGACTGAGAGAGCGGCTCGGAAAGGTCCCGAAGAACCTCATATCAACTTCAGGAGGGAGCGCCGGTCGGCCGACTCTCTGGATTCATGCCGTCTCTGTTGGAGAAGTGCTGGCGATCACGCAACTCATCAAGACGCTCGACGTGGCTTTGCCGGGTCACGAGATCATGATTTCCACGACAACGCGTACCGGCCAGGCCTTGGCTCGCGAACGCTTCGGCTCGAACCGGGTTTTCTATTGTCCGCTCGACCTTCCCTGGGCCGTCCGCGCGTATCTGAATGCGCTGAAGCCGCGCATGCTTGTGCTGGCCGAAACGGAGTTCTGGCCGAACCTGCTGAGCGGCTGCTTCCGGCGCCGGATACCGGTCGTCGTCATCAACGCGCGCATCTCCGACCGCTCCTGGCCGCGTTATCGCCGCCTGCGGTCCCTATGGCGGCCAATTCTCAGCAAACTGAGCCGCGTGCTGGCGCAGAGCCAGACGGATGCGGAGCGGTTGCGGGCCATCGGCTGTGAACCGCAGCGCGTGTCGGTCGCGGGAAATTTGAAGTTCGATGTACGGGCGGCGACCGACAGTGACGCAACGCAGATTTTGCGGGCCAAAGGCGACGGGCTGAAATTCGTCGTGGCCGGCAGCACGCTGGAGGGCGAAGAAGCGGCTCTTCTCGAGGCCTGGCCGGAGTTGCTTTTCTTCGAGCCGCAACTCGCCATGGTTCTCGCCCCACGCCATCCCGAGCGGTTTGCCGCGGTCGCCTCGCTGCTCGAGAGATCTGGGAATGCATGGGTCCGGCGTTCGGAGTGGACTGCGAATCCGCCCAAATCCATCCGGCCCGGCACCGTGGTTCTGCTCGATACCATCGGCGAGTTGGCCTCGGTCTACTCGCTTGCCAGTGTTGCGTTTGTCGGCGGCAGCCTGGTTCCGGCTGGAGGCCATAACCCGCTTGAGCCGGCACAGTTTGGCGTACCCATCGTGATGGGTCCGCACTATGCCAACTTTGCCGCCATTACCGATGTCTTGCGCGAGGACCACGCGGTGCGTATTGCCGGCCAGGAGGATCTTGCCGCCGCACTGGTGGACCTGCTGAGCCATCGCGCCGCAGCCGAAGCCATGGGCGCACGGGCGAGGGAAGTTTTCGCGCGCGAGGCTGGCGCGACGGAACGCTGCACCGCCGCGATTCGCGAGGTGCTCCTGGAGGGCGAAGGCGCGGGGACAAAGCCATGAGGCGCTCGCACACCGCCCGTCCTTTGCTCTGGCCGCTCGTTCCGGTCTACCGGCTCGGTCTTGCCGTACGCGAACGCAGATTTCGCCCTGGCAGCCCAGCGATGCGCCGGCTGCATTGGCCCGTGGTTGGCGTCGGCAATCTGTCAACCGGCGGCTCGGGCAAGACGCCGCTGACCATCGCTCTGGCGAAGGCACTTCGAGCGCGCGGCCTTCATGTCGATGTTCTTTCGCGCGGGTATGGCCGGCGCTCCGCGCTTCCACTCTTGGTTGACCCCGGCGGGACAGCAGAAGAATTCGGCGACGAGCCGCTCGAGATTGCACGCGCGGCCCATGTTCCTGTGTACGTGGCGGCCGAGCGGTACGAAGCGGGGTTGCTGGCGGAGCGTGATGCTGGCGGGCAGTCAGGCGTTCATCTGCTCGACGATGGTTTTCAACACCGCCAACTCTACCGCGACTTCGACATTCTTCTTCTCAACCGTGCTGACCTTGCCGACCATCTCCTCCCGGCCGGGGGCCTCCGTGAACCGTTGCGTGCCGCACGTCGCGCTCATGTCATCGCAATTCCTGGGGATGAACCAGAACTTGAAGCAGTGATCAGATCGCGCGGCTGGGGCGCTGAGATCTGGCGCCTGCGCCGGCACATGGAAGTCCCGGCCATCAATGGCTCTGCCGCGGCCTTTTGTGGCATTGCGCGCCCGGAACAGTTCTTCACGGGGCTCGAACGCGCGGGCGTGCAGCTCGCGGCGCGATTCAGCTTTCGCGATCATCACGCCTACACCAAAGCCGATCTCGACCGCATCGAAACGCGGGTGCGAAAGGTGGGCGCGAAAACACTGCTAACGACGGCGAAGGATCGCGTACGGCTCGGCTCGTCGACGACGAATCTGCCGATCGAAACCGTGCCGTTGCGCGTCGAGATCGAAGACGAGAAAGCGGCGATCGATTGGCTGATGGGCAGGCTGAAAGATCGCGGTTGAAACCGGCCTCGCCCGGGGCGACTACCAGACAATCTTGTAGAGATTCCCGTGATTGTCCGCGCCGACGGCGACATAGCTGTCGAGCGATTGAACCTGGAGGATGGTTCCCTTATCTCCCGTAAAGGTTCCCTGCAGGATTTTGTTGCCCGCGACGTGAGCGGCGTAGTATCCGTGCCCGTAGATCAGGTCCCACACGACGGCGGGGTTCGGCTGGCTGCTGTCACCGGTGCTGGATGGACTCGCATCGGCTGCAGGTGCGGTCACCCAATCGGATTTTCCCTTCAGCATCTCGCCGTCGGCGTAACTGAACGAACCCACCCGCCCGAAATCGGACTTGATTGAATATGAATATGTGCCATGGCCCTTCGAGCCTTCGTAAAACGGCCCGGGCGCCTGCAGCGACATTGGCCCTTTGACGGGATCCATCTGCTGGGCGTGGGCGGGTCTGAGGGCGAATGCCGAGGCGCCGATGGCGAGAGCCAGTTTCAAAGAGCGAATTTTCATTGGGGCGGACCTCCCGGAGTTGGATGCAGAGACAGTCTCGCACCTCTTCCGCAAAGATGGCGTAAAGGTGGGCGGCGGGGAAAATCTGGGGATTGTCTTGCAGGGGCTAAAGCCCCGGATCTCATTTGCCGCTCGTGCGGCCCGGCTAAAGCCGTGCCCTTACTACAAGGCTTTGGGTTCGTCCTTTCCCGCATCTCAAAATCGAGATGTGGGGCACCCAGTGGAAGCCGGGTTCGTTGAAGAACAACTGCAGGTCCTTCGACTCCGTTTGCCGCGAGATGCGCGGCAAACTCCGCTCAGGATGACAAATCAATGCTGATGCGAACTCTTGCCTTCTCATCAGACGCTCATCCGCCGGGATCCGCGGTGAAGGGTTACCGAGCTCATCCACCGGAGTCCACGGTGAAGGCTTACGGACGATCTTCCACGGGAATCCACGGTGCGGGATAAGTCGGCCCAATGTAGTCGGCGCGCGGGCGGATCAAGCGGTTGTCGTCGAGCTGTTCGATGACGTGCGCAGCCCAGCCGGCAATGCGGCTTACCGCAAAAATGGGAGTGTAGAGATCGATATCGATGCCCAGAGTTGCATAGGTCGAAGCTGAATAAAAATCCACGTTCGCATTTAGCTTCTTTTCCTTGTTGATATAAAGCTCGATGGCGCGCGACATCTCGTACCACTTGGGCAGGCCCGCATCCTTGCCCAATTGCTCGCTCATTTTGCGCAGGTGAGTGGCGCGCGGATCTTCGGTCTTGTACACGCGATGGCCGAAGCCGGAGATCTTTTGCCGCGCCGCCAGCATACCCTTCACGTACTCCACGGGGTCGGCGCCTTCCTTGTCGATGATCAGCAACAGGCGCATCACGCCTTCGTTGGCTCCGCCATGCAGCGGGCCTTTCAGCGCGCCGATGGCGCCGGTGATGGCCGAGTGGATGTCGGAGAGGGTGGCGGCGATGACGCGGGCGGCGAAGGTTGAGGCGTTGAGTTCGTGGTCAGCGTGCAGGATGAGGGCAATGTCCAAAGTTCGTGTAGCCGTTTCGGAGGGCTTTTCGCCGTTCAGCATCCACAGAAAGTTGCCGGCGTGGGAGAGCGAGCGGTCAGGCGGCACAATCTCTTTGCCCTTGCGAAGCCGGTCGTAGATGGCCACGATCATGGCGATCTGGGCTGTCAGATTGTAGGCTTTCCGCACGTTGGCATCGTGTGAATTGTCTTTCTCGTCGGCATCGTAAAAGCTCAAAGCCGACACCGTGGTGCGCAGCACCTCCATCGGTGTCGCCGACTTCGGAAACGACTCCAGCAGATCGATCAAGCCCTGGTCGAGCGCGCGCGCCAGGGCCAGCTGAGCGGAAAACTCGCGCAGCGCGAGCGCGTTGGGCAGCATCCCGTTCCAAAGCAGGTAGGTTGTCTCCTCGAAGGTCGAGTGCTCGGCCAGTTCATGGATGTCGATGCCGCGGTAAGACAGGATGCCGGCATCACCGTCGATCCAGCAGATGCCGGAGTTCGCGGCCACAATTCCTTCCAGACCCTTTCCTGCGACAGCAGTCGACATTGACCTGGCTTCTCCCTCTTTTCGGCGGCGAACTGACGGTTTAGGCGGAGCTTGGATCGCTCCCACGCGCCTCGCGCCGAAAATAGCGGTAAAGATGTTTATAACGTAGACCTTTGCCGCTTGTCACGGAACGTGGGACGCGGGTAGTGTCCTAACCCAAATTGGGGCACTGTCGGGCCGGGGCAGGCCGGAACGGGTGTTGCCGGACGATGACCAAAGGATGGAGAAAGAGTGCACAAAGCCAATTCTCCGATATATTCTGTAAATTCGTCGGGGCGCGGAACCGATTTTCGGCTTCCGGCCGCGGCCGGCTCCCCGTGATCTCAAAGGGAAAGGGGCGGAGGCCGCGCAGCCGATGATTCGGCAACCCAAACTGGGTTAAGCGTCTAATCACTGGGAGTTTCTCATCGAATTCGGTGGGTCTTCCCCGAATAAGCCCACCATCACACGAAAGGCAAAGCATGAGCGAAATTGAAGAAGCACCTCGAACTTATTCCGGAGCGTTCCTGGCGGTTATCGCCATCGCATTGCTGGCCGCTGTGGGCGGCCTGATATGGTGTTTCACGCTTGGCAGCCGTCTCAACACACAGGCCGCCGATCTGGCAGAAGCCAAGCAGCAGAATCGTGAACTCGCGGCCGAACTACGCGAAACCGATGCCCGTCTGAAAGTAACCACCGACGAACTAGCGAAGTCCCTCGGCCTCACTCAGAAAGAACTCGACCAGCGTGCCCAGGCGATCGTCGCGCGCGAAGAGGCGGACACGGCGCGCCTGCAAAGCGCGCAGCAGCAGACGGCCCAGCAGGTAACGGCGGTTTCCAGCGATGTTTCGAGTGTGAAGAGTGACGTGGGCGGCGTGAAGACCGACCTAGGCAAGACGCAGAGCGATCTGGCGACCACGATTGGCCAGCTTCAGCAGGTCCGCGGCGACCTGAGCAATACCAACAGCGTCATTGCGCGCAATCACGACGAGCTGGTCACGCTGGAACACAGGGGCGACCGGAACTACTACGAATTCACCTTGAACCGGGGCGAGAAGAAGCCGGTGGGCACGGTAAGCCTGCAGCTGAAAAAGACCGACGCCAAGCGCAGCCGCTTTACGATCGATATCTTTGCCGACGACAAGATGTATGAGAAAAAGGACCGGAATGTCAACGAGCCCTTGCAGTTTTATGCCGGCAAGGATCCAGCGCTCTATGAAATCGTGGTGAACAGCATCAGTTCCGGTAACCAGATTTCGGGCTATCTCTCGACGCCTAAGAATGCGCCGGCCCCGGTGCAGCCAAGCGGCGAATAGGGGCATTCTACTGGTCAATTACGGGCAACTGGGGCGCCACAACCAGATTCGGCTGGTAGCGGAATGAGAAGGTATAGTCGAGCTTCTTGCGCGCATCCCACTGTTCCTTCGTGATCCTGAAAGCGCAAACAATCTCACCCTCCACGGTCTGGCCGGGGTCGATCTCAGTGTTCAGCGGCGAGATGCCGGGTCCGTGCGGCACCTGTATATCGGGGTAAGCGATAAAGAGACGGTCGTAATCGCTCTGGTTGGCTGCATAACTGGAGTGGATGCCGTCTGCCAGCGTTACGTTCGTGGTCACGTTGTTCAGAAAGATCGGGTGTTCACTCTGGTTCTTGAGGCTCACCTTGGTGAAGACGAAGACCTGGTCGACGGTTTCTTGCGCCATGGGCGCGCCGCTGGCGTCGAATCCCGAGGTGATGGTGTGCTGCGGATGATCCCAGACGGCGAGGATCGTACCCCTGGCGATAGGCGGCTTTTCCCCGGCGATCACGTAGATCGCGATGGCGATGCTCACCACAACGGTAGCTGCTACGGCGGCCCAAATTACGTGGCTGCTGCCCCTGGTTAGTGCTTCACCTTTCGCCGCGTCGTCCAGTTGATTGGAATCCTGCTGCAATAAACTCATGGGGGCCTCACGCTGATCGTACCGATGCGCCCTTATCTTAGCGCTAATAGCACAGGTCAAGCCACGAAGAACTGGCCCGAATGGTTACCAGGAGCGAGGCGCCGAATCCCGCCGGCCCCATTTCACGGCCGTCTGCGCAGGCCGGCCAGAAATCCCTCCGCATCGCGCGTGTTCAGTACATCGGCGGCAGTGAGCCAGGCCCGGCGCAGTTGTTTTGCTCCATAATCCAACTTGCCCAGGTTTCGGCTGTCATGCGAGTCCGACGACATCACAATTTTGCAGCCCACTTCTCTGGCCAGCCGGAGGTCGCGGTCGTTCAGGTCCAGGCGCGCCGGGTCGGCATTATGCTCCATGGCAACGCCAAGCTCAGCGGCACGCCGCAACACCACTTCCATGTCCATCGCAAACGGTTCCCGGCGCAGCAGGAGCCGCCCAGTGGGATGGCCCAGAATCCGCATATACGGATTCTCCATCGCACGCATCACGCGCGCCGTCATTTCGTCGCGGCTCTGCTCAAAGCGCGAATGCACGCTGGCAATCACTACGTCCAGCTGCGCGAGCACCTCGTTGTCGAGCGCGAGAACGCCGTCGGCCAGGATGTCGACCTCGATGCCGGTGAAGACTCGAATGCGGCCTTCCATCGCTTTGTCGACTTCACGGACCAGTTTGATTTGCTCCAAAGCCCTCTGCTCATCGAGGCCATTGGTGACGCCGAGAAACTTCGAGTGGTCGGTGATGGCGATGTACGCGTATCCGCAGGCCACCGCCGCTTCGGCCATTTCGCGAATCGAATCGCGGCCGTCGCTATCGACGGTGTGCACGTGCACGTCGCCGCGAATGGTCTCGGGCCCTATAAGTTTTGGAAGAGATTTGTGGGAGGCCAAGTCAATTTCGCCAAGGTTCTCGCGCATCTCGGGTGGTATCCACTCCATGCCCAGCGCCGAATAGATTTCTTCCTCCGTTGCCGCGGCCACGGCCGCGCCGCCATCGAGACGGGCGAGCGCCCATTCGCTCAACGTAAAGCCCATCTTCAGCGCCCGCTGCCGAAGGCTGACGTTGTGGCCCTTGGAGCCGGTGAAATACTGCAATGCAGCTCCATAGCTGGCCGAGGGAAGCAGCCGTACGTCGACCTGCAGTCCCTGCTCGAGATGGAAACTGACTTTGTTTTCGCCCTTGACGATCACGTCGTGGATGCCGGGATACGCGGCGACGTAATCCACAGCGGCGCCGGTCTGCCCAGGTTCGCACGCTGGACCCGTAGCCAGGAGATCCAGGTCGCCGACGGTCTCGCGTCCGCGGCGCAATGAACCCGCCGGCGTGACCTTCTCGATCCCTTTACATTTCAGCAAATAGGCCGCAATACGCTGCGCCTCCTCATTCGCCACGTCGATGCGGAAACGGCCCGCGGAACGGCGGTAATCCTGAATCCCTTTGCGCAGCTTTTCGATTTGCTTCGCGCCCATGCGGGGCAAGCCAGCCAGCCGTCCCGCCTCGATTGCTTCGGAAAGCTGCCCGATGCTATCTGTGTTGGCGCTGCTGATCACCGCCGCATCCCAAAACAACGTCACCGTTTTGGGGCCCATGCCGGGCAGTTTCAGAAGCTCGAGGATGCCTGCGCCATATTTGGCAAGCAGCTCATCATGCTGCGGCAGGGTGCCTGTGGAGGCCATGGCCTGGATGCGCGCCGCCATGCTTTTGCCGATGCCGTCGATGGCGAGCAATTGTGCCGTATCGGGAGCGGCAGCCACGAGGTCGACCGTAGTTTGCTCGGCGGCTTCGGACGCTCGGCGATAGCTGCGGACGCGGAAGCTGTCTGCGCCGTCGATTTCCATCAGGTCGGCGGTCTC
>Ga0187855_10003029_pt1 | contig 12491 bp, 8 predicted proteins | sample June2016WEW_8_10_2_FD_132969 | JGI IMG/M metagenome (GOLD analysis project Ga0187855, IMG submission 132969) | Peatland microbial communities from SPRUCE experiment site at the Marcell Experimental Forest, Minnesota, USA - June2016WEW_8_10 | ecosystem: Environmental > Terrestrial > Soil >...
AACGGGCGAGCCGGTCGGCGTCGCGGGCCATATCCGCAGGCAGAACCTTGAGGGCTACGTCGCGCCCAAGCTTGGTGTCGGTGGCACGGTAGACCTCTCCCATTCCACCCGCACCGATTGAGCTGTTGATCCGGTAGTGGGAAAGTGTGGTACCGACCAGGCTGGACTTTCCGGAGGCGTCCACGAGCGTTTTGTCCTAATTGACCGTACTGAGCCGGGGTGGGTCGATTCTACATCACGCACGCGATCCCGCCCTAAACGCTTAACCACGATACGGGCGAGGCTTCACCTCACCCCAGCGAGCAAACACCGCTCGCCGGGACCCCGATATCCATGAGGCCCAGGCGGCGCGTTCAGGATGGGGCGACCCAGCAGCGAAGTTCAGGAAGGGCTCCCGGATGCTGCAAAGTCGCGCTCCGTGCGCGCGAAGTAGGTCGCGTTGTCGGATGCGTGCAGATCCACCCATTCCTCGTCGGTCATCTGCTTTCGCCATTCGAGCAATGGAATGGCATCGGGGCCGACCGGGTGGCGCAGTTGCCAGGTTCCGCTTGTGGCAATTTCGAGAATCTTGTCCGCGACGAGCGATGCTGGTCTGGGGCTGCTCAATGCGTTCGTGAACAGATCGGAAAACCGGCTTCGCTGACAATAGGCAGAGGTCTCGCCGGGTCCGGCCATTCGCTCTGCCATGGACGTATCGATGATCCCCGGCTCCACGACCGCCACTCGCACATTGAAGGTCTTCATCTCGCCCGCCAGACCTTCGCTCAACGCTTCGAGCGCCCATTTCGACGCGTTATAAGGGGTGAGAGGCGGACTGGAAAGCCGGCCGCCAACCGAGGTTACGTTGATAATGCACCCACTGCGTCGCACCCGCATCCCGGCAATCACTGCCTGAATGCAGCGAATGGCTCCGAAGTAATTGGTCTCCATTACCGCACGGAACTCAGCCAGCGGCATCTCCTCCACCGATCCCGCTCGCTCAACGCCGGCGTTGTTCACCAGCACATCCACAGGTCCATGATCGCGTTCGATTGCCGCAATGGCATTCTTCACCGATTCGTCCGAGTCGACGTCCATGGCCGAAACAATGATCGGAAGCTTTTCGCGCGCAGCCATTGTGGCCAGCTCGGGCGAACCGCCCGGGTTGCGCATCGTGGCGTGCACTTTGTACCCCGCCCGGCCGAATGCCAGCGCGGTTTCAAAGCCGATTCCTTTGCTCGTTCCTGTAATCAACACTGACGGCATCGTTGCCTCCTTTCGCAGCTCAACGGGTTGGTGGCAGGGAGAACGAGACCGCCGCATGGGTGGTCTGCTCAGATTTTGGGGAAGATTGGGGAGCCTGCCGGTGTGCGTTCGTGGGCGTCCTGCCAGAAGGCGCCCACGCAGCACTTATTTGTAGACGCCGTCGCTCTTGTCGATCTCGTCACGATGAGCGGTATAGTCTGTCGCGGCACCAAAAGCCTCGATGCCGAGTGGGTGGCCTTTGACAGTGTCTCTGATGGCAGCATCCACTGTATCGATGCCTTCCGGGGTGGGAGTGACGTAAACAATGTTGAACGAGCCAGGAGCCGAGGTGTGAACTGCCTGAACGTCGATCTCGTACTCAAGAATGGTTCCATCGGCAAGCAGTTTCTCAAGCAACGGAGCTACCAAATGCCCGCTCAGGTCTTTCAGAGCATCGTCGGGCGCGTCGGCTTTGAGCTTGTAACTCGAAACGGAAGTGTATGCGCCTTTGTAGGGGCCGGATTTCCAATTGTAGTAGTGGCTGACATAGACGTTGTCCCAGTGCTTGGCGCTGTTGAAGGCTACGGAGTGCGGATCGGTAGCGGCGCGGGCCTTTTCCAGGGCCTTGATCAGGCCGGCCATGGACATCGACGACCACCAGCTGTCGTGCGTACCGCCGTCAATTGTGTGGATCAGGTTGGTATCGCTGCCGTAGCCGATAAGGGTTCCATCGTCCAGGGCCTTTTGCAGGGCAGCGGCCGCGGGCGAGGTCGAGTTCTCAATGTCGGGCCAGTGTTCGCGTGGCACCTGCCAGTTGGCGACGTAGGTATACATCGGCGGTTTCTCTTTGACTTCCGGCATCTGCGCACTTGCGGGAATTGCGCAAAGGGTGAGCGCCGCGAGCCCGAACAGCCCCGCGCAGGTAGACCACAATTTCTTGCTCATTTCGATCTCCAGTGGTTGATTTGGCCAGTGATGCTCTGGGGATGTCTGGCAGAGCGCAGTATACATGGCGGAGGTTGCGGAGTTAGCGGGGCCGGCGAAGTGAGAGGAGTTGGACGTTGCGAGACGAATCAGCGAAGGCGCCGGTTGGCTTACGCGGGTGCGGGCTGCCGCGCAGCGAGATTCGCTGACGGCCCGATGGCTTCGGAGCGGAGGAAGGTGACACGGACGACAGTGATATCGTCGTCCTGGCCGTAGGCCAGCACTTCGCTGACAACGTCGGCTGGAGGTTTCTGACTGAGGACACGCGCCTGATCGAAGCCGAGGAGCTCGCCGCGCTTGTTCTTGGCTTCGATTACGCCGTCGGTAATGAAGGTGAGGATGTCGCCCTGGCGAAGCTGGAACTGCGTTTTGGTGGGGTTGCACTGGCCGGCTATCCCGAGGGGCATTGAGCCTTCAATGTCGAGTTCGCATCCGTTGAGATAAGGCGGGATGTGGCCGGCATTGGCCAGGCGCAGCACGCCGTTGGGGAACAGATGGGCGGCGAGGCAGGTGGCGAAGTGACCGCCGGAGCGGCCGCCGAGACGGTCGTCAAGAGTCTTCAGCATGGTGATGGGATCGAAGTCCTGCGCGGCTCGGGTGCGTGCAGCGCCGACGAGAACAGCAACCAGCATGGCAGCGCTGATGCCTTTGCCGCTGACGTCGCCGATGACCACGCAGAGGCTGCCGTCGCGGCCGATGATGTTGACGAAAAAATCGCCGCCGACGATTTGCGCAGGCCGGTACTCGGCTTCGACCGCAAAGTGCGGTGAGTGAAGATCCTCGGGTACGAGGACGCGCTGCTGAAGCTCACGTGCTTGCTCCAGTTCGGAGCGGAGAGACTGGCGGGAGAGCTCGTCGTGAACGCGGTCGCGTAGGAAGCGGCGCAGGAAAAGCGCGCCAAGGACGAGCGCAAGAAGGATGGAAGCAATGCTGGAGTCGTCGATCGCTAGCCCAAAGAAATGAAGCGCGGGGAAGGGAAGGCCGAACATCGGAGTGAAGTAGCTGAAGAGTGCGGCCAGCTCGAGAAGACCGATGGGGACGGCGGCCAGGAGTGCTTCTGTGGGGTCGCGGCGATATCCCTCAATCAGAACGACGAGAAGCAGGATGCATGCGATAACCACGATCAGGAGCGAAGCATGGATATAACTTGCCCGGGTCATCGAAGGAAGAGAAGCCGGAAGGCGCGCTGCAAGGAATGCATCGTAGTCGGCAAAAGCGGTGAGGGGGGCGGTGAGCCAGGCGGCAATAGGAATCCAGCGCCGATTGCGAAGGGCGAACCATGACCACCAGACCATGATCCATGTCGGAAGCCATATGGGGCCCAGAACGACGAGCAGCCAGAACATGGTTTCGTTTCTGGTTAGCAGGAGGGTGGCGCCGGAGATGAAGTCCAGGTAGTTGTAGAGGACGGTGGAGACCAAGCTGATAAAGAGCCACAGAAATGTGAGCTGGCGGCGATTCTCGAACCATGCCCATAAAACTCCAGGCGCCATGAGAAGGAACAGGAGCATGGTCAGCAATCTGCCGAATCGGCCAAATGCGAAGCTGACCTCCTGGGAAGACTGAATGAGGCCGGCAGTAAGCGGCAGCCCCAGAACCGGGGGTGAGCGCATGCCGCCCGCGCCAGCGGAGTGGAGATTCGGATTCGGCGACATGTAGAAGCGCAGAGCGAGATCGATTTGGCCGGCCGAGGTTGACGGCAGCAAAGCGAAGGTCACCGGCCGAGCGAAGAAGAGCGTCGGTGAAGACGAATCGAAGCGGCCGAATTGCCCGACGAATCTGCCATTGGCATAAACCTGATAGGCATCGTCAAAATCGGTGGGCATCTTGAGCGAAAGCTGGCGCGACGGATCAGAGACACGGATAGACATTCGATACCAGGCGTAGCCAGTGAGATCGGGAAAGCCCTTCGCGGTCCAGCCAGGCGCGCGGCTCTGGTCGCTCGATGCCAAATCGAAGGAGTCCGCCTGCGGTGTGAGGTCCAGGGTGGGCCAGCGAGAGTCGTCGAAGCCAGGCTCAGCCCAGAGCGGAGAGTCGCCTCGCCACGGCGAGTCACCGGGCGAGAATTTCCAAGGACCAGTGAGAGGAACTGCCGAGTCACCCAGTATGATGACCGGCCCATTCGGCGAAATTCCGCCTTGCTTGGGCGGCGCACCGAGCGCAGAGACCGGCAGCAGCGCAAGCCACATAGCGCCAAGAAGCTGGAGGTGTTTCAGGCACATCTCTGGTCGAGCCTATCATCGGCGCAATCTGCCCCGACAGAAAAAGCGGAAATGGGGGAGGAGTTGGTTAACCCGAAGAGACAGGGAACAATGAAGCAAGGGAGCAAGAGATCAGGAATCAGAGAGTCTTGTTGTCGATGCTCTGCAGTGTGGTGTCGGCGGCGGCGCGGCTCCAGCCGATGCGCAAGTCTTTCACGTCGTGCAACGCGAACGCTCCGCTGTCGCTGCGCGGCGCAGTGATCGCGAAAAAGTCGGCGCGATCGACGCCAGCGAGATAAAACGCCGGGCGTCGATCGGGTGCTGCGTTGGCAATCTCAACGTGGCTCATCTCGAGGTTGCGCATATGGCGAAGAAAGAATCCTGACGAGGGCGTGGGGCCGAACCGGCCCGGCTCTGGGTAGTTGTCGATCTGCTCGGTGGGGACGGTTTGGATCATCTCGGCGGCGCCGCCGCCGAGGGTTTCGATGTAGATGTTGGAGAGCTTGATGTCTTCGATCGGCGAGCCAGGAATTCCGGAGAGGATTGACGCTTGCTTCATGGGCGCGTTGTGGCATACGAGATTGCTGATCAGCACGCGCTTCATTGTGCCGACTTTCGTGGTGTCCTTGGGGCCGCGCAGCCGCGCGCCAAGGCGCATGAAGAGCGGGCCGCAGCCGAGGTCGCGCATGGTTGTGTTGGTGATGGTGACGTCTTCGAGCAAGGCGCCGTCGACGCTTTCCAGGGCGTATCCGTTGCAGCCCTCGAAGACGCAATTTGAAATGGTCATGTTGATGAAGCCGCCGTTCGATTCAGTGCCGCACTTGATACGTCCGGTACCGAAGGCTTTGACCTCAGGCGCAAATTTCTTGAAGGTGCAGTCCAGCACGGTGCCGAGTTGATACCAGCCAGTGACCAGGCAATTGGTGATCGTGACGTTGCGCGTGGAGCGAGCGTAGCCGAGGGCGTAGCTCGACTTGGGGCAGATGCCGTCGTCCCAGGGAGAATTGACGGTGCAATTGGAGACGCGCACATTCTGGCAGCAATCGAGATCCATGCCGTCGCGATCGGTGTCGATTTTGAGGTTGTCGATGGTGAGGTTGTCGACGCCTGTGAGGAGCAGTCCGAAATGGCCGCCCTTCAAGATGGAGAAATCGCGAAATAGCACGTTATGACAATTCTTGAGCGCGATGCCCTTGTTGCCCACGCCGGCCTGCTCGGCGACGAAACCTGGACCTGCAGCGGCGGATGAGGAACCGCGCGAGAGTCCTTTGCCCCAGATCAAGCCGGTGCCGGTAATGCTGACGTCGTGAATGTCTTCGCCCCAGATGAGCGAGTTATGCCAATGGTTGTGGCCGTAGTCCTGATAGGCGTCCCATTCGGTATTGGGCTCGGCCGCATCGTAGGTGCCGCCGTTATAGCCGGTGGTATCACCAGGCTTGGGCGAGTCGGCGGCCAGAATCGTAGCGCCTTCGTCGAGATGCAGGTGAACGTGACTCTTGAGATGAATGGAGAAACAAAGGTAGGTTCCCTGCGGGAAGAGAACGACACCACCGCCGGCGGACGCGGCCGCGTCGATGGCGCGATTGACAGCATCGGTGTCCAGAGTCTTGCCGTCACCGATCGCGCCGTATTGCCGCACGTCGAAGACGCCTCCGCCACCTGCAAGTGCGGCCTCATGCGCCGCGCCCAAGGCCGAAGATGGAAGCGCGGCACCCGCGGCTCCGAGGCTCCCGAAACGCAAAAAATCGCGTCGCAACAGATCGATGTTCTTCATCGCGAAATCTCCCTTTGAACAGAGGTCTGACCACTCGCAGTCCAGAATATCTCATCCAGATCTGGCGGGAACAGAATGCAGGTCCTTCGACTCCGTTTGCCGCAAAGCGCGGCAAACTTCGCTCAGGATGACAGCAATACTTATGGTTCGAACTTTGCGGACGGTCCCTTAGCGGGCGACGAAGCCTGCGAAGAGCGGCACATAGGCCAGCAGGGAAACCACCACACCGGCAAGGCAGGCCAGAGCGAGCGAGTGAAAGAAGACGAAGCGAAGGATGGCTCCTTCCTGGCCGTAACTCTGCGTTGCCGTGCTGGCGACCACGACACTGGGCGCGGCGATCATCTTGCCCATCACGCCACCGGCCGCATTGGCCGAGGCCATCAACACCGGCGAGACGCCGATCTGCCGAGCCGTCATGCGCTGCAGGCTGCCGAAAAGCACGTTAGACGCAGTGTCCGATCCGGTGCTGGCGGTCCCCAGCCAACCGATGAGCGTGCCAAAGAACGGATAGAGCGCACCGGTGCGCGCGAATGCGAGTCCGAGGGTCGCGTCGAGCCCGCAATAGCGCGTGACGTATCCGAGAGCCATCATGGCGGCGATGGTCACGAATGTGTAACGAATGTTGAAGACGGTACGGGCGAAGGCGGCGACAAGCGATTTCGGTCCGAGGCCCATGAGCAGCCCGGCAATCACTGCGGCCAGCAAAATGCCGGTGCCTGTTGCCGCGAGCCAGTTGAGATTGAAGATGGCGGGTTCACTGGCAGGAGCCGGAACAACGGGCGGAACGCGCTGCACGATGTTGTGCAGGCCGGCGACCACGATCTTGATCGTGGAGCGGGCGTCGATCCACGCCGAGATCTGAGGCAGCCCCCAGATAAATACGACGATGCTGAGCACCATCCAGGGGAGCCACGCCTTGAAGACGGTTTCCGCGCTGTGACCGTGGTGACGGCGCTCCTGGGCGGTGACGTCTTCGAGATTGACGTTCAACGTGCGCCGCGGCCGCCAAAAACGCAAGAGCACAACCAGCACCAAAATCGTTGCTGCGGAGGAAACGATCGCGACAAGAGAGAGACCGGCGTGTGCGGCCATTAGGTACTGTGTCGCAGCGTAGGTCAGGCCTGCAGCGAGAAGCGGCGGCCAGATTTCGATCATGGCGCGAAAACCGGCGAAGGCCCAGATAAGCCAGAAGGGAAGAATCAAATCGAAAGGCGCCAGAATGACAGCGGTCGTTTGCGTGAGTGCATGGACATCGAGTCCCGTGACACCGTGGAGCGCCACGATGGGGATGCCCAGACCGCCAAAGGCCACCGGCACAGTGTCGGCGAGCAAAGTGAGCGCCGCGGCCTGCAAAGGCCTGAAGCCGAGACTGATAAGAATCGCGCCACAGATTGCGACTGGAGTTCCAAATCCGCAGGTTCCCTCAAAGAATGAGCCGAGCGCGAATGCGATGAGCAGAAGCTGCAGGCGGCTGTCGGCAGTGATGCCGGTGAGACTTTGTTGCAGCGTGACGAAATGGCCGGTCTTGCAGGTCAGATCGTAGAGAAAGATGACGGGAAGAATGATCCAGCAGATGGGAAAGAGCCCGTAACCGGCCCCGTAAGCCGCGGCGGTGAAAGCGAGCCGCATCGGCATGTGGAAGATGACAACAGCGGCGAGCAGCGCGGTGGCAAGGCCGGCCATGGCGGCGACATGCGCCTTGAGGCGCAGGATGGCCATGGCTCCCAGCAGAACCACGATGGGCAGGGCCGCGATGAGCGTGGAAAGAATCCAGTGGCCCGTGGGATCGTAACCTTGCTGCCAATGACCGGAAGTGGGATTGGTCTTGAAGAGGTAGACGAGGGTGGCCAGGAGTGCCAAGGCCGCGCTGGCTTCAGCAATCGACGAAATTGTGGAAGAAGACGAGTGCGTGGGCGCGTTGGCAGGCATCGGGACTCGCTATGCCGCCATCGCCTGCGCCTCGCGGCGGACGGTAAGGACGGTGATGTCGTCCTGCTGGCCGAAGGCCTTGGCGGCTTCAGCGAGATAAAAGGCAGACTGCTGGCTGAAGTTGCGCAGACGGTCGAAGCCAAAGAGCTCGCCGGAGGGTTGGCGCGCCTCGACGACGCCGTCGGAAAGCAGCAGGAGGCGATCGCCGGGATGAAGATAGAATCGCGCCTCTTCATAGCTGACGCTGGCAAGCACGCCGAGCGGCAAGTCGCCGGGCAGCGCGATCTCCTGGCTGTTGAGGTAGGGGGGCAGATGCCCCGCGTTGGCGATCACCATCTCGCCATTCGCGCCGAACCAAACGGCCTGGCAGGTGGTGAAACTCTGCGCACCGACCAGCACGTGGTTGAGCGAATGGAGAATCTTGGCCGGGCTGCGCTCGCCGGTTTGGCGCAGAGCGCCCATGATCAGCGACACGTTCATGGCTGCCTTGAGTCCCTTGCCGGCGACGTCACCGATGACAACCAGAAGGCCGCCCTCGCTGGCCTGAACGTGGAAGAAATCGCCTCCCACCTCGTTGGCGGGGCTGTACACGGAATCGACTTCGAAGCCGGGGGTGGCAAGCTTCTCCTGAGGAATGAGGAGTTCCTGCACGCCGCGCGCCGCGGCGAGTTCGCCGGTGACGCGTTCCTGATCACGATGGATGCGCAGAAAACGGCCGAAGATGATGAGCACGATGACGAAGATACCCGCGAAATCTCCGATCGATGCGAAGTGGATGGGAATGGGACCCGCCTGAATAGTGAGCGGCGAGATGTAGGGCCTGCCGGTGTCTTCGCTGATGATGGTTGTGAAAATCGGCTCAACCAGGCCCACCACGCTAAGGACCAGGGGGATGAGCAAAAGGCCGGCTTCGAAGTTGCGCTTGAAAACAGCGGCGATGAGGGTAAGAAAAATGAAGACCGACCAGCCGATCAGCCAGAGAAGCGAGCACAGAAAGATGGAGGCGAGCAGCGCCACGGTGATTCCGCGATGGCCAACAAAGAGCAGGATGGGGCCGACGCCGGCGAGGACCGGGGCAGTATAGCGGAGCCACCGAATATACCAGCGGCGCTTGAGCGAGAGGAAGGCGACAAGAAACTCAAAAAAGAGATAAGCCGCGGCGAGCGCCAACTCGAGCGTCAGGGCGGCATACCACAGGCTATCGAGCCGGGCTGAGCTTCCGGCGAGCTCGATGAAGCCAATGGGAGCCTGCACCAGTTCGTGCAGAGCGAGCCAGAGGTATTCGTTGTGGCCCTTTTGAGCGAAATAAAGTGCGAAGAGAAAGACCGCGAGAACGGCGAGAAGGCTCGAGTAGATCAGCCTGGGCAGGCGCTCGAAGAAGCTGCGATTCGACCAAAGCTCGAACTCCCGGTCGAGATCACCGGGATTGCCCAGCTCGAAGGTGCGGCCCGCAAAGAACGTGGTGTAAGACCCGTAGCCGAAAGAGATGTCCATGGTGCGAACCGCGAGAACCAGCGAGGTCTGGGAGGGCGGGACGTTGAGCTGGTAAATGCGGGAGATGGTTTGATAGTGCTGCGGAGTGCTGCCGTGCGGTCCGCCGGGAGAAATCTGAATACCGTTGGCGAAAACGTCGGGGGAAATACCGGTTGTGCCGATGCTGATGGAGGAATTCAGCGAGACCGGAACCTCGATCAAAAGGGAAACAGGGCCATGGTTGGGTGCGAGCTCGATGTGCTGGCGAAACCAGGCGTAGCGTCGCTGGTTGGCGGGCGAAGAAGGTCTGCTCGCGCCCGGTTGGCCGGACGCAGATGAGCCGGAGGCATCTTCATCGGGCGCGTCTTCGATCGCAGGCTGAGCCGCGCGCAGCGGCCAGGATGAATCGTCGAACTCCGGCGACGGCACGTTGGGATCGGAAGAGATTCCCACGCGCCAGTCTTTGTCGAGAACCAACGGCGAGCCCAAAGAGGTTGCATCGATGACATTCGCCGGCGCGGGTTGGGCTGCTGACTGCACAACTTTCGCGTTTGTGTGCGGTTTGGGAATGCCGGGGTGCGCAGTAGATTGCGGAAGGTTAAGGGTTTGGGCTACAAGCAGCATGGCTGGGCACAGAGCAACCAGAGCAGCCGTCAGGATTCGTTGCCGCAATGCGCGCCTCCCTACAGTCTTCCCACTTTACTCGCGGAGGTTTGCCGACTCCAAACTGATGGCTGTGCGGCAGACGGATACCAGCGAACACTCCTCGCTGTTTCAGCCCATCGGCTAAATTATTCGTTTTTTCTTCGCCTCATTGGACTGAAATCGGCTATGCTGTGTGGGCAACGAGGAGGTTGCCCGATGGACGCACAGAAAGAACTGATTGCCGAATTCGATCGTGAAGCCGCAAGAACGCGCAAGATGCTCGAAGCCATCCCAGCGGATGTCGATTGGAGCTACAAGCCCAGCCCGAAATCGATGACCCTGGGACGCCTGGCCGGACACCTGGCCGAGACGGCGGGAGATTGGGGATACCATACTCTGGCCCTGGACAAGCTGGAGTTTCCCGCCGATCACAAGTTCGAACCGTACGTGCCGGCGAGTAAAGCGGCGCTGCTCGAGAAGTTTGATACCGATGTCAAGAAGACCCGCGCCGAGCTGGTGGCGATTTCACCGGAAAAGTGGGACCACAGCTGGAAATTTGTGGCTGGCGGCCAAGCCTGGATCGACGAACCAAAAAGCAAGGTTTTTCGCGACTGGGTGTTGAATCATGCCATTCATCACCGCGCGCAGCTTGGTCTGTATCTGCGGATATTGGGCGCCAAGATACCGGGGAGCTACGGGCCGTCGGCGGACGAGATGTGAGGAGAGCAGGGAACGAGGGGGCGAGTGAATGAATGAAGAAGGGAAAAAAGTGAAGAAAGTGAAAGAAGTGAAAGAAGTGAGAGAAGTGAATATGTGAAGGGCGTCGAGCCTATTTCGCTTGTTCCCTTCCTCCCTGATGCTACGGAATCTGCTTCATCGGCAGCTCGATTACCGGGTTCCGCTTGCCGTCTTTCTCCGCATAGGCCCATAGGCCATGGAAACTGGCTCTCAAGCCCGGCTGCGCTTTGAGAAACGCGCTCAAGACTGCCGTGGCCTCGGTACGAAGCGCGGCGGGATCGGTGACGCCCGTCGACTCATACACTACCCCCAGATCGGGCTCGTGAAGCGACGGGTCCAGGCCGACCGCCTCGATCTTCCAGGTCCGGTCGCCATCATGTAGAGAGAGCGGAAGCGCACTCAAGGGCGACGGCGAAATCAGGCTTTGTTCCTGATGAAGCTTGTCAAGATTAGGCGAGGAAAGAAAATCCACGGGCAGCAGCAGGTAGCGGGCCGCGTCGTAGCTGAACCAGGCGCTCCAAGGGTCGGGTTTTGCCAACTCGCGGCCGCGCGACCAGTACCAAACGCCGTCGTGCCCGTCGAAGATTCCCGGCCGGATCGACAATCCGGCCAGCTTCCACAGGGTAGCCGGGGTATCCCACGCCAGAATCAACCCCATTTGCCCGGCCAGAGCGGCGCCCGCCGCATCGACTAAAACGACCGCGTAACGGCCCGGCGGCAAAGCGCTCATGCTGATGGTGACGGTCAGCGAGCCGCTGGCGTTCGAGCAGAAGAATTGTGTGTCGGCAGGGGCGCTCAGGCTGGTGGCGTCAAGCAAGTAAAGATTGCGAACCAGGAATTGTCCGCCTTTGATCAGGGGCGCAGATTGCTCCACCGCGGCGCGGATACCGCTCCATTGGTTGGCTTCCTCGGGCAGCAGCGTCGCCTGGAGAGTGGTAAAGTCCTGCGCCACCACCGCCGTGGCCAGCTTTCCCGAGATGGAGGTCAATGCATCTCTGTCCAGCGAAGCCAGCTCGGCCTGCGAGGTGCAGCCCACCGCCCTGCAAAACAGCGGTCCTGCAAGCACAGCCGCGCTTAAACCCATCCATCCGAAGAGCCCTGCCCTTGACATTTCTCTACCCTCAGAGGGTGCGTTTAGAGCGTTCCTCTGCTCCTGCTAGTCTATTGTAGTGAGCGGCAGCGCGGCTTGAGTCCGCGACCCCAGGTTGGCATTTCTCCTGCGCTGAGCTGCCCTCCGGAGTTTCCCCCATGCGACAGGGACGCGAGCAAGAAACAAAGAGCAAGCACGTAGCGCGGGTGTGCGAGCTGGCTCTGCCTTCCGAACATCGCTCCACTGCTGTGGTCGGAAACCTGCTGGCCCTCGCTGTCGCGATCACGGGATTGGGCGCGACCACACTTGCCGCCCAAGGGGCGGCAGCGACGGCGCCTGGAATGACCGCGCCGCCGGCGTCAGCGCAGAAGGTTTCATCGCCAACTACTTCGCCCTCGACAACGCAGAAGGTCCCGTCGGCGAACCACAAGAA
>Ga0187855_10003034_pt1 | contig 12489 bp, 10 predicted proteins | sample June2016WEW_8_10_2_FD_132969 | JGI IMG/M metagenome (GOLD analysis project Ga0187855, IMG submission 132969) | Peatland microbial communities from SPRUCE experiment site at the Marcell Experimental Forest, Minnesota, USA - June2016WEW_8_10 | ecosystem: Environmental > Terrestrial > Soil >...
GAATCGCGTTCCGGATTTTGTCGCGGATCATCGGGCCTACCGTCCCCGATCGCAGCAATTCCCCGAGCGAACCGTCCGCTTGAATGGCCCCTACCTCGGGAACAAGCTGCAGTTCCGTATTGTTTTGCTCAACGCCCGGCGTCAGGGTCACGGGAACCACCGCATTGCCGCCGACGACCTTCTTGGCCTGTTGCTTCCCGAACGCCTTGATACACGCCCACCGTTCGTAATGGAGTTGTACCGTCGCGAGGCTAGCAGGCTCGGCAGGCACCAGCGTGGCATTCTGGATAGCGATGCGGTCCCCGCAATGATCGTCCTTGTCCAGTTGTGAGCTCAGCAGTCCGGTCATGTTCTGTTGCAGGTCCGCCAGGTCCGCGCTCAGCTCCAGTTTAAATACGTTCAGGTCGCGATCCTTCGAAACCATGGAAATCAGCGCCGACGCCATGATCGTCACCGCCTGATCCTTGATCGTCAGTGGAATCTTGACTGGTGGGATTCGAAACGTAAGGTTCTGCGACTGAGCCGGACTTGCCTGCACCCCGGCGAGCAGAATCACGCAGAGAAATGTACAAATCTGGCGTTGGCTTTTGTTTTTCATCGACTCCCTTAGATGCAGCCGCAAGCCGTCGGTGAGTCGAAATGTGGGTACCACGGACTTTAGACGATAAGAAAAACGCTCCAAGGCTCCCCTTCCCACAGTCCCAGGAGCCCCCCAAGGCTCTCCGCGCTATACGTTGTAATCTCTCTCCTTGATGGCACCCCGCCTGCTTCGGTTGCCCGATCAGCAAGCCAGTCCGCGCATCGCTGAACGCCGCCTGAATCCAGTAACTCCATGAATGTAGGGGCACAGCACCGCTCTGCCCCAAACGCTCAGGCCTAAACCGGCCTCCCGCCCAAAGCCGACTCAACCAACCCAGAAAATGACCCGCCGCATGGTCTACACTGGAAACGCGGAGCGAACCATGGCGACTCAGAACCAACCCTTACCAACCGATCCCACAATCCGAGAAACTCCCCGCAAGTCGTCGAGCCCATTCCCGTGGATTCTCGGAATCCTATCCGGCGCAATCCTTACGGTGTTGCTGCTTGCCGCTCTGATCTGGCTATCAACGGGTCTTGGACTGTTCCACCTGATTTCTGGCTTGCGCAGCGGACGTACCCAGATCAACGTCGATCAGCCCACCGTCGTTCATCAAATCCGGCAACTCCAGCGCCTCGAAACCGTCAGCTACACCATGGACAAAATCATTTCCGGCGAGCACGCCAACGCCTACCTGCCGAAGTTTCTTGCCGGTGACCGGCTGCTGCTGGTCGTCCACGGAGAAGTGATCGGCGGCATCAACCTCACCGGTTTGCAACCCGGCGACGTTGTGCTGCGGGGCAACAAAGTCTCGATTCACCTGCCCGCCGCCGAAGTCTTCAGCACCCGCCTCGACAACTCCCGGACCAAGGTCTATTCCCGCGACACCGGCCTGTTTTCCTCCCCGGACCCTGACCTCGAAAGCCAGGTCCGCGCCGAAGCCGAGCGCCAACTCCAGCAATCCGCCCTGCAAGACGGCATCCTCAAGACCGCCGCCGACAACGCCCGCAGCACCATCACGGGCATGCTCCAAGGCCTCGGCTTCCGCGAAATCGACATCCACCCGTAGAACAACCGACCCTGTTCCACAAGCCTCTTAGCCACATGCGTATCGCCGCGCGGCGTCATCCTGAACCTACCCGACGAGGGTAGGTGAAGGACCTCAACGCGAACCCGCAATCGGCCCACAAAACGTGGCAGCTAGCTTCCGTCGAAAGCGCCGACACACAGTGAGCTTAACTGTTTTAGAATGAGCACTTGCAAAAGTGTATCAAAACAAAGGACTTTATCTTCCTTTAGAATGAACACTTATGAAAAACAGGGGGGAGGGGGGGTGAACAACTAGTTACCCTAACTTCGACCCATTTTTGGTTCACGGCGCCCTCACATTTTGCTAAATGTAAATGAATTCCAGCAGGTTTCGTCGTAGCATTCGCCATGACAAATTTTCGTCGTTCTTCTTCCCGTTCTTCAGGTCTTTCGCGTCGCTCATTTTTGGTCATGTCGGCCATGCTGCCGGTGGCTCTCCGCAGTCCCGCGGCTTCGTCCATTCCCGTGGGCCTCGAACTCTACTCCGTCCGCGAGGCCCTGAAGAAGGATCTCAATGGCACACTCAAATCGGTCGGGCAAATGGGCTACCAATGCGTCGAATTCTACGCGCCCTATTTCGATTGGACCGAAGCGCAAACCAAGGACGTGCGAAAGCTCCTCGACGATCTCGGCATGCGCTGCTACTCGACCCACAACAACGCCGACTACCTGAGCAAAGACAACCTCTCCCGCACCCGCGACAAGAACCTGATCTTGGGCTGCAAGTACGTGGTCATCGCCTCTTCGCAGCCCGCTCCCGGCATCGATGGCTGGAAAGCCTTCGCGGGCACGCTCAACTCCGCCACCGAACAGCTCGAGCCATCCGGGCTGAATGCTGGCTATCACAATCACAAGATCGAATGGATTCCCATCGACGGCGTCCGCCCGATGGATGTCCTCGCCAAGAACACCAAGCCGACGATCATGCTGCAGCTCGACGTGGGAACCTGTCTCGAAGGCGGCTCCGACCCCGTGGCGTGGATCAAAGCCAATCCAGGCCGCATCCGCTCGCTGCACTTAAAGGACTGGTCGCCGGACCCTGCGAAGGGCTACACCGTACTGTTCGGCGAAGGCGCCGCCGACTGGAAAGCGATCCTTCAGGCCGCGGAGCACGGTGGCGGGGTCGAATACTACCTGATCGAGCAGGAAGGCAGTCGCTTCCCGGAGCTCGAGACCGCGCGCAAGTGCCTGGACGCATTTAAGTCCACGCACGTCTGAAGTCACAAGGTTAGCCACGAAGGTTTGGGGGCAGAGCGCCTATTGGTCCGGGCTTCGCTTGCCGCGGCCTCGATCTCAACTATCCTTTGTGATTGCTGTCTTCTCGTGCCGAACGGCTGCCCTCGCGACAAAATATCAATGGCCGATCACATTAGGTCGGATTTTGCTTTTCCAGTTGCCAGGATCTAAGGAGGAAAGAGCGCCGCACAACCAACAAGCAGGGTCACACGGCGCTCGGGGATACAGGCGAGTGGGTTGTAGGTTCGCTGAGGTGTTTACATCTGGCGGGAAGCTTTCCGGGAACGCAATGTGTTGCGCCGCCGCCGCGTTCCGCAGGAATCCTTTCGAGATTTGCTCGCTGAACACGCGCCACCGATGCGCCGGGCTCAACTCCGCGCTCCAGCCCACAAATTCGCATCTGTTGACGTGCACTCAGAACCTAGTGATCGAGCGCTGTTCTTGATTGCAGGGATGGTGCCAAAGTCGCAGGCAGCAAGGTCCGCGTTTTGTTTCGTTTGGGAGGAACGCGCAAAACCGTTTTGCGTCAACTTGGGAAAATTGTCCCTCTGCGGAACAGTCCCTCGGAGGCCCATTTTCGCACCGGAGTCTTGGCACAAAATCAGCCTGACGGCCGAGCACAAGCTAGGGGGAAGGATTGGGTCTGATGAAAATCGCACCCAACCTTGCGCACGTCAGGCCGTCGCGCCGGACTTCTCCTCCTCGCCCTCTTGCCCATCGCGTTTCAAATAGCGGTACAAACTGGTGCGCCCGATGCCCAGAATCTGCGCCGCTCGCAGGCGGTTGCCTTGGCACATATCCAGCACCCGTTGTATGTGCACCATGCGGACTTCGTCGAGCGAAAGCGGCCGCCACTCGTCGCCTTGCGCGGTACGCGGCCCGCGATGTTGCAGGTGCTCAGGCAAGTCCGCGAGGTCAATAAAATCTCCGGTCGCGGTGATGCACGCGCTGGAGATGACGTTCTCCAATTCCCGCACGTTGCCCGGCCAGGGATGCTGGAGCAGCACTGCCTGGGCCCGCCGCGTCAGCCCGGGAATCTTCTTCCCGTAGGCTTCGTTGTATTTCTTTAAGAAGAACTGCACCAGCAGAGGAATATCCTCCAGCCGCTCGGCGAGCGAGGGAATGCGGATCTGGATGGAGCTGAGCCGGTAGAACAAGTCCTCGCGAAAGCGGCCGGCCAGCACTTCGGCGCGTAGATCGCGGTTGGTGGCCGCGATCAAGCGCACGTTGATTTGTTTGACCTCCGGTGAACCGACGCGCTGGATTTCCCGGTTTTGGATCACGCGCAGCAGCTTGGCCTGCATCGGCAGGGAAGTTTCGCCCACCTCGTCGAGGAATACCGTGCCGCCGTTAGCGTACTCGAACAGTCCAGGTCTGGTGTCCGTCGCGCCCGTAAACGCCCCGCGCATGTGCCCGAAGAGCTGGCTTTCCAGCAGCGTGTCAACCATCGCCGAGCAGTTGCATACCGCCAGGCGTTGCGAACTTACCGGGCTGATTTGATGCAGCGCCCGTGCGACAAGCTCTTTCCCGGTACCCGTCGGACCCACCACCAGGACGTTCGTGTAGTGCCGCGCCACCTTGCGCGCGAAGTCAAACACTTCCAGCATCGCCGGACTTTTGCCTACAATGCCGTGAAATTCCAGATCCTTGAGCAGCTGCTCTTCGAGCGCCTTCACGCGCCGCCGCTGGTCGTACAACGCTGCCACCTCGTCCAGGGTGCGCTTCAGCCGGCTGCGGTCGATGGGTTTCGGCAAAAAATCGGTTGCGCCGCGGCGGATCGCTTCGAGCGCCGAATCCAGAGTGTATTCCCTGGTCATCACGATCACGTGCACGCCCGGATCGGTGCGCAGCGCCTTGTCGAGGAATTCGTACCCATGGATTCCGGGATCGGCCAGCAGCAGGCGGCTGCGACCGTAGCGCACACACTTGAGCGCTTCTTCCGGGTCGGAGGTCAGGATGGATTCGTAGCCGAGCTCTTCCACGAGCGCCGCCAAGGCTTCCAGTTGTAGAGGATCGTCGTCGAGAATGCAGGGAGTCAGCGCGCTCTTGGGCGCGAGAATCTCGACGGTCTTGGTGTGCGCATGTGCCACATCCTGCTATTGGCAACGCGGCTGCCACCTCGCAGCCTCCCTGGGCAGAAGGCCAGTTCCCCTTGCTTACCACCGGCTAAGCGCTTGCCCATCAGCGTCCTGGCGAGGATTCCCACGGTCACCGTCGGGCTATCCCTCGAGTCTGCGCGCAGGCCGAATCTCCGTTTCACGTTTCCGATTCCAAGCCATTTCGAACCACTGTTCCGTTTCGACGCGGCCCCCCCTCTGGTGCTGACCCATCCGCGCGGATTCGTTTAGCAGGGAACGCGATGTATCGTGCAAAGACTAGTTGATCAGGCTGCCGCGCTCCACCGTGCATGGGCTGACCGGGTGCAAGCGGAATTGACGCTGCCCCCCCGGAGTTACGGCCACGAGCTCGGCTTCGTAGGGAACCGGGTGGGGCCGGTCGGCGCTGAGCGATTGCAGCAGCCGCAGGAAGACCACCGCTCCGTCGGGCACCGCACTGGTCAAGGCGACGCACTTGCCGGATTCTTCGCTCCATTCGAGCTCGGATTTTTCCACGAAGAACGCCTGGTTTTTATCCCAGCCGGACACTTCCACGCGGTACAGAGCTGCAATCGGAAAGCGAGCAGACAGCATCATGAACGCGACCTCCGGGAGGTATTTTGCAGTTGGAAGGCCAACGGCTTTGCCGCTAAGCCACTGAAAAGAGGGTGCGTAGTTGAATGAGGCGGCGCAAGCGTGTGCGCGGTAGAGACAACGGGGCAGGCGCTGTGCGGAACTGAACCAGTTTTCTGCGCGTCCCGCATTGCTTGTCGTGAGGCGCTGTGGGCCCGAAAAAGTGGCGGTCCGCCTAGAAATGGCCGCGGAGCAGCAGGTCGGTCGCGAAGCTTTCCACCGGGCCGTAAAAATAACGGAAGGCCAGCAATCCCAGCAGGAGGCCAAGTCGCGCGTAGCTGCTTCCGCGAAGCCAGTCAAGGTAACGCTGCGCGGTGCCTTCATTCATGATCAGCATGATCGCGGTGCTGCCGTCCAGCGGCGGCACCGGTAAGAGGTTAAATGTACCCAGCAGAAGGTTCAGTGAAAACAAAACGAATAACGTGAGGATCGCAAAGTCCGGCTCTCCGGAACTCCAGTGCAACCAACCCATCGCGCTTCCCAGACGCAGTCCAGCCGCGGCGATGAGCATCAGCGTGAAGTTTGCCGCCGGACCCGCCAGCGCCATCAAAGCCGCCCTCTTGGGGTGCTGCCGCTCCCACAGCGGATCAAAAGGCGCGCTGGCCCATCCGATCATCCCGCGCGTGAACAGAAAAGCCAGGATCGGAATCACCACCATGCCCCAGGGCTCTCGCCGGATATGCGGCACCGGATTCAGCGTCACCTGTCCGGCTAGGGCCGCAGTGCTGTCGCCTCCGAGTTTCGCGACAAACGCGTGCGCCGCTTCGTGGCAAGTGGTGGAAAAAAGAAAAACGACGTAGGAAATGAAGCCGTAAACGAGCAGTTGGGGTGTGAGATCGGGCATCGACGTAAGAGCGTAGGGTCTCGCGCGATTATTTGCAAGCCGCTTGGGCCATGCGTGGAATTCGACGATGTCGTGGAGGAACGCGGAGGGCTTGGCCGCGCCCTAACGGAAATCCATCATGGCCCGATCGAGCAAAGCCTTTTCGGCGGGAGTGAGGGGGCGAGAGGAGCCCTTAGCGAGGTCGCCGAGCGCAAGGGTGCCAACTGCAACACGCACGAGGCGCAGGACTTCCACCCCCAAGGCATCCAGCATCCGGCGGATGTGGCGGTTCTTGCCCTCGTCCAGCACGATTTCGAGCCAGGAATTTTTTTCGCCCGAACGCAGCAGCTTCACGCTTTTGACCTGCAGCATTTCGCCGTTGCTTACGACCCCGTTTTGCAGGCGGGCAACCAGCCGGTCATCGGCGACACGCGCGATCTGCACGTGGTAGGTCTTGTCCAGGTGCGTATTTGGCGCGATCACGCGCGCTGCCCACTCCGAATCATTCGTCAGCAGCAGCAAGCCCTCGCTGGCTTTATCGAGCCGTCCGACCGGCGAGATCCATCGGGCGCCGCGTTCGCCAAGTAAACTCTTTGCCGGGTGTTGCGCCGGGCTGTTGCCTGGAAGCGAAGCCGGCGGCAGGAAATCATAGACGGTCTGGCGGCCCTTTTCGTCCGACGCGGTGGTCACGGCGCCGCGCGGCTTGTTGAGCATGAGGTAGACCCTGGGCGCTGCGACGCTTGCGCGTCCATCGACTTCGATACGGTCGAAGCCGAAGTGCACCGGGGTCTCCGGATCGCGTTTTACGGCACCATTCAGCCGCACGCGTCCCGCGTGGATCATTTCGGCGGCCTGGGATCGTGAACAGAGTCCCATTTTGGAGAGCGCGCGGGCCAGGCCAACTTTTCGGCTGGCGTCGCGGCCTGCATGATGCGCAGCCTTTCGCGAAAATTCTTTTCTTCGCACGCGGCGATTATATGTCCAGGTAGGTGCTGCGCACATCAAGCTCAAGGGAAATTTGCCAAGCATGACCAAGAGGCAAGGGGAAAGTGGCGGCGGTGAAGGCCATACGCCAGGCGCCGGTCTCGCTTTGTTGCGGGCTATGAAACGAAAAATAATTTCAGGGTTTCAACCAGGTGAGTTCCGTCAGAAGAAGGAGAAGCGTCGCGTCCCAGCCCTACCGCCTCGTTTTTCGAAGCGTACCACGCCGCCTCTCCTCCTCCAACTTTGCGAACTGATGTCCGCGGGAGGATAGTCGCAGGTGTTAGAGCCCATCTCCATACCGTAAATCTGGTAATTGGCACGGGGAATTTTCGGGTAGCGCGGCTTGACGAGGTCTGAGCTAGCTGGACTACCAAACGGGTGAGGGCGTTTCGAGGGACGCGGCCATAGGACCTTTCTGGCGGTGGAAAATGCCGTTCAGCATGTCGGTGTAGTACTCGGTCAGCACGTTATACCCGCTGTTGTACCCGAGATTGACGCCCCAGTTCAGGAATACGCGGCCCACGCTGCGGTCCTGGGCAGGGTAATAGCTGGTGGAAATTCCGCACGATACCAGTTGGCCGACGGTCTGCGACTTGTTAAAGCCATTCGTGCCGTCATCGCGCCGGGTGATGAACGTGCGGCTCACCGCATACCAGATGCGCGAAAGGGCCGAGCCCGACCCTTGCCGGAAATAACGGGGATCTTCGTGCCACACCGACGGCAGGACGCCATAGATCAACATGCTGCTAGAGGTCTGATCGGCTTCGGACGCCGCCAGACGCTCTCCGTAGGCGCTCCAGCCACGTCCGTAGTGCGGCTGGCCGTTGGTGACTTGCTGGATCGCCGATTGAAAGGCATCGCCGACGTACGCGCTGAAATCGAAGGAGTTATGGACCGCCAGGATATATTTCTGCCGGACGGTCAGCGGCTGTTGGCTCGCCGCGGTATTGTTGGCGCTCTCAAAATCGGGAATCATCCCGAACATGCGCTTCGGTGGATCGTTGCTCACGATCGGATCGGGGCTGGCGGGTGTTGCGACTGCGGATAATCCGCTTGTAGCCGGATCGCGCGGGGCCGCTCCGCAGAGCACGCTCGAGGGTGTCACCAGTTGGGAAGTTGCTGGCGGTTGCGAGGTTTGGTCCGGACAGGAGCGCGGCGCAACGACCGAAGTCACCTGTGTTGGGGGATTGGCGTCCTGAACGGGATCTTGCTCGGATTGTGCGCAGGCGGGGTTCGCGTAGAACGCCAGCAGCAGCAACCCTATCGTGGCTGCGGCGTTGGTCGTGGCTACAACTCTGGACAATGCTTTCTCCAGTAGCGCTACCGGATGGAACCATTGTTGGCTTTTGCGCCCTGCGCGGCGATGGTACTAACCGCCTACCACCGGGCGTTGGTAACCTGATCGGACGAGCAGCCGGAGTTCAGTGGCCCGGCGAGCACGCGCGAAAGCACGGCTGGCGGATGTGAAGCCCGCAAAAATCGTCGAAATTGCCGGAGAATTCCCGGACAGTCGTTGCCGTGACGGCGCGAAAATCAATTTCCTGCAGGGCTGGCCGACGCCGAGGCCGGCAAAGGCGCGAGGCGCACTTTCTCTTTCGTAAACCAGCGCCGGATCGCTCTGCGAGAGGGTTCTTCCCAATAGCGAAAGACCAGAATGGAGAATAAGACCAGGATCAGGGGTGCCAGCAGTTCGCCGAAACGCACGAACCCGCCCGGCAGGCCAGACATGAAAATTCTCGCCCAAGTGGTGACTGGCAATCGCAACAGGTATACGGCGTAACTCGCGCCACCGAGGAGAACCATGAAGCGCGTCGAAAGGAATTTAGCCAACCCGCTTCCGCCTCGAGCTAATTCATAGACGAGCACCGAGAAGGGCAGGATGACCACCGAGACCCAATCGCCCACCGGCAGACTTAGCGCGGCCAGCGTTGCGAACACCGCGGGATAGACGCGAATTGGGCGGCTGACCTGGTTGTGCGCGTTCTTGTCCCTGAGAAATCGCAGGCCCATCACCACGCCGAGCAGGAACTCCGGAATACGCAAGACCGGCAAGGGAACCACTCTTTCAAAGAAGGCGGCATGGTTCTTCCAGTCGCCGAGCCCTTTCACCGGCGTGTGTCCGAAGACGCAGACGGCGAGCAGCACCGCGGAGATCCAGAACAAGGCGCGATCGCTTCTGCGAGAGATCCAGGGAACGACAAACGGAAAACACAGATAGAAGAAAGCCTCGGCGGACAGCGTCCACGCGGGATAATTCCACGCGCCGGCCATATCCGGTTTCAGCGGGTTCCAGGCTTGCACCATAGTGAGAACCGCGAGGCGCGTGCCAAAGTGCAAACCGGTGGCAAAGGAATAGGACAGCACTAGCGAGAGTAGATAGACCGGATAGATCCGCGCGAACCGCGCTTCCCAGAAACGCACCCTTCCTGCCGATCCTGCGATTTGGCCTTCGTAGGTATAGGCCAGAATGAATCCCGAAAGCAGAAAGAACAGGCCGACCGCGAGGTAGCCGTTGCTCAGGAATGTTGCCAGGAGTTGAGGAACCGGATAGCGGTGCGCCAGGCCCGGGTAGGCGTGGAACAAGACCACGTACCAGGCGGCCAGAAAGCGGACGCCGGTGAGCGCGGGCAATTCCCGCCGCCGGGTGGGAACCTCCGGGCGTGGCGGCAGAGAGGCAGCCTGGGTTGCCAGGCTCGGCTGAGACAGGACACACCTCACGCGTAATGTCGGCTATTTTCTTGCGAGGGAGCCTGCCGCAGGTCCGACCGCGGAGGTCCCCGTGGGGACAGAAGTCTTACGCGCACGTATAGTACCATTTTGGGGCCTTGGTGTTGAGAGGATCGACGGGGCCGCTAATCCGTGAGGGTGCTGTCACTTGAGGAGGATTCGAGCCGGTAATGAGGTGGATGGAAGGGCAGACTACGGCGCCGTGGGGCGATTTCGGTGCCCAAAAAGGGTATGGGGCCCCCCATAGATGAATTCACGGGCGATATTTATGCCCGCGAAGGCTAGCAGGGTGTAGTTGCCCATGCGCAGCGCATCCCTGGCGCCATAACGGTTTGGGTACCATCCGTAGACCGCGGTCATGGCGCCCACATAGGGAGAGACGATTGCGGACAATGACAAACGGCGATGGCCGTCGCTGCCGTGCCGTGCGGTCACCGTCGAGATCAGGGCATGATTCAACCGCCGGAATGCGCCGGTGCATTCACAGCGGTAATACAGGGTGTCTTCCTGGAGCGCTTCCGCAAGCGCGTAACGCGTCGTCGTCGTGACCAGCGCGATGCCGAAGTCGGACCCAACCCGCTCCCCGTAGGCTGCGGCACCTTGCCCCCACTCGGGAGGCGCTTTGTCCGCTTGATCGATGCCTCCCAGGATCGCGCCGCTGGCAATGGCATAGGGGCCGAAGGCGTCGTAGAAGTAGTGGTGGAGCTTCGTTTTTTCGGTCGGGCGCTTGTAGATGAAGTCGATTGTGGGGACAGGAGCGCTGACGGGCGGGGAGACGGCGTTGCTGGAGGGATTCGGAACATCGGCGGATTGCGCGCTGCCCACGGGCGATAGCGCTCCCAGACTCGTGACGGCAAGCAACAAAGGAAGAATCGGCAATCGCTTCATGTAGTCCCTTACCTTGCGTTGCATCTGGCGCCCGAGAGTGGATGTGGCAACCTGCTCGAGAAGGGCCGAAATCGTTGCGTTAGCAATATCACAGGGAGGCGGCCGCTGTCTGTCTTTAAAGGGACATATCGTCTGGGCCCGGGCTATCAGGATCAGCTTCGTTTTCGCTCTCGATTCCGATATGACCGTGGTGGAACGACCATAGTCTTCGTCGTCCAGGAATACTTCGAACGCCACCGCAAAGACCTGAAAGGGAAGGGCGCCGAGGCACTACGCGCCGCGGGCCTGCCGAAGTGAGTGAGATTGTTCCCTTAGGTCGTCACAACTGACGTCGGTTTGATCCTGGCGGGAAACTCATAGATGAACTTCAAAAGCATCGCAGAGAATGTGATGAGTTCCTTGGCATCCTCAGCCGACATTATTTTGATCTCATGGTTGGCTTCGTTGCCCTTTTTCCGGATGTGATCTACCCAACCTTGCCCATCCGGCGGAACGTAACCTTTTCCTGCAAGATACTCGATATATTCGATGAACGATTGTCCTGGCTTCGCCCCTTTTTCGACCGCGATGTGCATCAGGAGTTTTCGGCAAGTTAGCACCGCGGAAGTATTCGCGTTGGCCTTCACGCAAGAGCGTGCCTCGTTGTACAGCGCCGCGACGTCTTGGGGCAGAGACCCGACGTTCTCCCCGAAAGACGGTCCAGGGATCTGAAAGCCATTAGGGTCGAAATAAGTCGGGGCGCCGCAATAGGCGCAGATGTAGATGTAGGCCACAGGGTGGGCCTTGCTCTGAAAGCCGATTGCCTGCCCCACGCGATGGCCGCAAAAACTGCAATCGTAACCTCTGGGTCGTATACCTCCCGCGCCATTCCATTCTATCGCCAGTTTTGCCACCTAGAACCAAAGAGTAAAATAACCAAGACCAGCCGCACTGTTACCGCGCCGTCGGGGCGGTGAACATTCAACGGCGTTAGACTATAATCCACTATAATAGCTTCACGCGCCTGTAGCTCAATGGATAGAGCATTTGGCTTCGAACCAAAGGGTTGGGGGTTCAAGTCCCTCCAGGCGCGCCACCAATTTTTGCCCCAAAACCTGCAAGTCTGCGCTGAACCTTCGAGAAGTAAAACCCGAGTAAAACCCAGTCTGTCGCGCTGTCCCTAGCAGCTCAAAACCTGCGTATCGAAGCTGAGGGCAAACAAGCCCCGCCCATACAAGGAATTGGGCGGCAATTAGCGCGGCGCGAAGCCTACGCGGATTCCGGAGGCGCGGACGCGATCTCGATTTGCAGCTTTTGCGCGCCGAGTTGCGGGTGCGTTGCGGTTAGCGTGACTGTGCCGGGCTGTTCTTTCGCGCGGATCCAGATGGCGCCGGTGCCGCCGATCAGTGCGAAGGGGTTGTCGCCGATGATTTCGGCGGGCCCCTCGAGGTCGA
>Ga0187855_10003037_pt1 | contig 12482 bp, 12 predicted proteins | sample June2016WEW_8_10_2_FD_132969 | JGI IMG/M metagenome (GOLD analysis project Ga0187855, IMG submission 132969) | Peatland microbial communities from SPRUCE experiment site at the Marcell Experimental Forest, Minnesota, USA - June2016WEW_8_10 | ecosystem: Environmental > Terrestrial > Soil >...
ACCGAGACCGGCGCCGGCCAGTGGGGCTCGGCGCTCGCTTTTGCCGGCGGGCTGTTCGGCATCGACGTGCCTGTGTTCCAGGTCCGGGTCTCCTACGATCAAAAGCCCTAACGTCGCGCCCTCATAGAAACCTATGGCGCGCGCTGCATCGCCTCGCCGTCCAACGAGACCGACTCCGGTAAGGCTATTCTCGCCAAGGACCCGAAAAACCCGGGCTCGCTCGGCATTGCCATCTCCGAGGCCGTAGAGATGGCGGCCAAGGATCCGGCGGTGAAATATTCGCTCGGCTCGGTGCTCAACCACGTGCTGCTGCACCAGACCGTCAACGGCCAGGAAGCGATCAAGCAGTTCGAGATGGCGGGCGACGACCCCGACATCGTGATCGGCTGCACCGGCGGCGGCTCGAACTTCGCGGGGCTTGCCTTCCCGTTCCTCGGGCTGCAACTGCGCGGCGGCCGCAAGCGCCGCTTCATCGCGGTCGAGCCGGCCGCATGCCCGTCGCTGACGCGCGGACAATACGCCTACGACTTCGGCGACACCGCGCACCTAACGCCGCTGGTCAAGATGCACACGCTCGGCTCGACATTCATTCCGCCGGGTTTCCACGCCGGCGGCCTGCGTTATCACGGCATGGCGCCGATGGTGTCGCACATCCACGCGCTCGGCTTGATCGAGGCGCGCGCCTATCATCAAAAGACCTGCTTCGATGCAGGCGTGCAATTCGCGCGCTGCGAGGGCATCGTGCCGGCGCCAGAGGCGACGCACGCGGTGCGCTGCGCCATCGACGAGGCCTTGCGTTGCAAGCGGGAGGGCAAGGCCGAGACCATCTTGTTCAACATGTCGGGCCACGGCCACTTCGACATGGCGGCCTATATCGCCTATTTCGAGGGTAAGCTGGTCGATCAGGACTATGACGAAGGCGAGCTCGCCATGGCGCTCGCCGGCCTGCCCAGCGTCGCCGCCTGACGAATGGGCTAAACTGGCGCCGGGGGTCCTCCGTCCCCAAATCTAGCGGGGATAACCCCGGCCCGGTCCAAGCCCTTGCGCTCCACGGCCGGTATGCTATCGGCGGACCTTCAGCCGCCCGGCGGAGAGGGTTCTTCTGGCCAGGAGCAAGGAATGTCGGTCCCTCAAGGTGTAGCGATCACGGCCGAGGGTTTTTTCAGCGCCTCGCTGGCGGAAAGCGATCCCGAGATCGCCGACGCCATTTTCCGCGAACTAGGGCGCCAGCGTGACGAGATCGAGCTGATCGCCTCGGAGAACATCGTCAGCCGCGCCGTTCTCGAGGCGCAGGGGTCTGTCCTCACCAACAAATACGCCGAGGGCTTGCCGGGGAAGCGCTATTACGGCGGCTGCCAGTTCGTCGACATCGCCGAACGGCTGGCGATCGAGCGGGCGACACGGCTGTTCGGCTGCGGCTTCGCCAACGTCCAGCCGCATTCCGGCGCCTCGGCCAATGCCGAAGTGTTCATGGCGCTGATGCAGCCCGGCGATACTTTTATGGGGCTCAACCTCGCCGCCGGCGGCCATCTCAGCCACGGCTCGCCGGTCAATCTGTCGGGCCGCTGGTTCAAGCCTGTCCCCTACGGGGTGCGGCGCGAGGATCACCTCATCGACATGGACGAGGTGGAAAGGCTGGCGAAGCAGCACCGGCCCAAGGTGATCATCACCGGCGGTTCGGCCTATCCGCGCATTATCGATTTCCGCCGGTTTCGCGAGATCGCCGACGAGGTCGGCGCCTATCTCATGGTCGATATGGCGCATTTTGCCGGCCTTGTGGCCGGCGGGGTGCACCCGAGCCCATTCCCGCACGCCCACGTCGTGACGACCACGACGCACAAGACGCTGCGCGGTCCGCGCGGCGGCGCGATCCTCTCCGACGATGGGGAGCTGGCGAAGAAGCTCAATTCCGCAGTGTTTCCGGGTATGCAGGGCGGCCCGCTCATGCATGTTATCGCGGCCAAGGCGGTCGCCTTCGGTGAGGCGTTGCGGCCGGCTTTCAGACTTTACGCGAAGAACGTCGTCGAGAATGCCAAGGCGCTTGCGGAGACTCTCAAATCTCGCGGGTTCGATATCGTCTCGGGCGGCACCGATACCCACCTCATGCTGGTCGATCTGCGGCCAAAGCGCCTGACCGGGAAGGTGGCCGAAGCGGCGCTCGAGCGCGCCCACATCACCTGCAACAAGAACGGCATTCCCTTCGATCCGGAAAAGCCCACGGTGACCTCCGGCATACGGCTGGGCACACCGGCCGGCACCACGCGCGGATTCGGTATCGCAGAGTTCCGGCAGATCGGGGACATGATCGCCGAGGTCTTGGATGCGCTTTCGCAGAAGGGCGCCGAGGCGGACGACCAAGCCGAGTCGAAGGTCCGGGAGAAAGTCAAACGTCTGGTCAGCCGGTTCCCGATCTACGAGGGGTAAGGGATGCGCTGTCCGAGTTGTGGAAGCCTCGATACCCAGGTGAAGGATTCGCGGCCGACGGAGGATTCTTCCGTCATCCGCCGCCGCCGCGTTTGCCTGTCCTGCAATTTCCGCTTCACCACCTTCGAGCGGGTGCAGCTGCGCGAGCTGATCGTCATCAAGCGCAACGGCCGACGCGTACCCTTCGATCGCGACAAGCTGTTGCGCTCGGTTCAGATCGCACTGCGCAAGCGGCCGGTCGAGCCCGAGCGCATCGATCAGATGGTCTCGAAGATTGTGCGCGAACTTGAGAGCCAGGGGGAAAGCGAGGTTTCGTCGGAAACGATCGGCGAAATGGTGATGGCCTACTTGCGCGACCTCGACGACGTCGCCTATGTGCGCTTCGCTTCGGTCTATCGCAATTTCCGCGAGGCCAAGGATTTCGAGACCGCGCTTGCGGAATTATCGGGGGAAGAGGCCGCGGAGATTGCGCGCAAGTGAGCGCGCCGGCGGACGCCTTGCAGCAAGATGCGCGCTTCATGGCGCTGGCGCTTGCGCTTGGCCGGCGCGGGCTCGGCCGCACCTGGCCCAATCCTGCGGTCGGCGCGGTGATCGTCAAGGATGGCATCATTGTCGGCCGCGGCTGGACGCAACCCGGGGGTCGGCCGCATGCGGAGATCGAGGCGTTGCGTCGCGCCGGCGAGGCGGCGCGGGGCGCGACGCTTTACGTGACGCTGGAGCCCTGCTCGCACTACGGAAAATCGCCGCCCTGTGCCGATGCCATCATCGCGGGGGGTGTTTCCCGCGTAGTAGCGGCGCTGGAAGACCCGAATCCCGAAGTCGCGGGTGCGGGGCATGCGCGGCTGCGCGCGGCTGGCATTGCGGTCGACATCGGCGTCGGCGCCGAAGAGGCGCGCCATGACCATGCCGGCCACATCAGACGCATGCGTGACGGCCGGCCGCATGTGATCCTCAAACTGGCAGTTTCGGCGGACGGTAAGGCGGGCGCGCCGGGCCGAAAGCCGCTAGCTATCACCGGCGAAGCGGCGCGCGAGCGCGTGCATCTCTTGCGGGCGCAAAGCGATGCGATCATGGTCGGTATCGGCACCGCGCTCGCCGACGATCCGATGCTGACCTGCCGTCTGCCCGGCATGGAGAAATATTCGCCGGTGCGCGTCGTGCTCGACAGCGCGCTGCGCCTACCGCCGGCGTCGCCCTTGGCGCGCAGTGCGCGTGACGTGCCGGTGTGGGTGGTTACCGGGGGAGAGGCGTCGCGGGCTGCAGACGACGCTTTGCTGAGAGAGGGCGTCACGGTCTTGCGGGCCGCGCAGAGCGATCGACGCCTCGATCTTGCTGCCGTGCTCAAGCTCGTGGGTGCCCGCGGCGTGACCCGGCTGATGGTGGAGGGTGGCCCGACGCTGGCCGCCGCATTGCTTGCCGCCGATCTCATTGACGAGGCCGTGCTGTTTCAGTCATCGAAGGTCGTCGGAACCGACGGCGTCGACGCGCTGAACGGTTTGCCGCTGGCGGCGTTGACGCAATCGCCACGCCTGCAATGCGTGATGAGCGAGCCGGTCGGGGCTGACACGCGGCTGGTCTTCGAGCGAAGGTGACGGGGTCGTGTTCACTGGCATTATCAACGATGTAGGCGCGATTCTTGAAGTCAACGAGCAGGCGATCGGTCTGCGCCGCCTGCGTATCGCCTGCAGCTACGATCCGCAAACGATTGATATTGGCGCCTCGATTGCCTGCTCCGGCATATGCCTCACAGTGGTGGCGCGCGGGCGGGAAAGCAGTCGGGCCTGGTTTGCCGTCGACGCCGCCGCGGAGACGTTACGGGTAACGAACGCCGGCGCCTGGCAACGCGGCACAAAGCTCAATCTCGAGCGGGCGCTGCGGCTTGGCGACGAACTTGGCGGACATATGGTCAGTGGTCATGTCGACGGCCTTGCCGAGCTACTATCGCGCGACGACCTGCCAGACATGGCACGGCTGTGGCTGCGGGTTCCGGCCGAGCTGGCGCACTTCATCGCGCCTAAGGGTTCGGTCGCGCTCGACGGCGTCTCGCTCACGGTCAACGCGGTCGAAGGCGACGCGTTTTCGGTGCTGATCATTCCCCACACACTGAAGGTCACGACGTTTGGTGGACTGCGTCCCGGCGCGCGGCTCAATCTCGAAATCGACCAGATGGCGCGCTATGCCGCGCGGCTGTTGGAGGCTTCAAAGTAAGCGCATCGCAAGAACATCCACATTCACGCTTCGGGGGGAACATGCGGGAACTCGCCGGTAAGACAGCGTTCGTCACTGGCGGCGCAAGCGGCATCGGGCTGGCGCTCGGATGCGCCTTTGCGGAGGCGGGCATGAAGGTGATGCTCGCCGATATCGAAGCGGACGCGCTGTCGGCCGCAGTCAAGAGTCTGCACAATGTCGGACCCGACGTGCGCGGCGTTGTCTGTGACGTCACCGATGCCGGCAGCGTCGAGTGTGCGGCCAACGCGTCTTACGAAGCATTCGGACAGGTTCATGTGGTCTGCAACAATGCCGGCGTCGCCGGCGGCGGCGGTATCGACGACATCCCGCTCGACGATTGGCGCTGGGTGCTCGACGTCAACCTGATGGGCGTCCTTCACGGCATCCGTACTTTCCTCCCTCAAATCCGCGCCCACGGCGAGGGCGGCCACATCGTCAACACCGCCTCCATGGCCGGCATGGTCAGCGGGCTGGGGTTCGGTCCGTATTCAGCGAGCAAGTTCGCGGTGGTCGGCATGTCGGAGGGGCTTGCGATGCATCTCAAGCCGCTCGGCATTGGCGTGAGCGTGCTATGCCCCGGCTGGGTTCGCACCCGCATCACCGAGAGCGCACGCAATCGTTCAGTGCGCTACGGGCCGGCCCGGCCGCCAGACCCGACGGGGCCGGCGAGCGTGGTAGCTGAACTTGTGCAGTCCGGGCTCGACCCTTCCGTTGTCGCGGAGCGGGTCCTGACCGCGATCCGCGAGGACCAGTTCTACGTCTTTACGCATCCTCAGATGCGCGTCGCTGCGGAAGAGCGGTTCGCCGCAATCCTCGCGGCAATGGACAAAGCGGCGGTTTCCTAGGCGCAAAGTTTCTCGGGAGTACAGCGACGCTTGTTCGTGTTCGTTCCGCTTGCTACCACCGCCCGTCAACCGGAGTGAGGCGATGGCTGGGCCGCGGCGAGGCAAGCGTGAAAAAAGCGACGCCAAAGGCGCTCGCATCCTCGTTGTCGAGGCGCGTTATTACGACGACATCGCCGACTTCCTGCTGGCCGGCGCCATGAAGGTGCTGAACAAGGCCGGCGCCGAGGTCGAGCGCATCACTGTTCCGGGCTCGCTGGAAATCCCCTCGGCGATCGTCATCGCGGTCGATGCGGCCAAGCAAAAAGGGCTTGCCTACGAGGGCGTCGTGGCGCTCGGCTGCGTGATCCGCGGCGACACCATCCACTTCGAGATCGTCTCGCAGCTTTCCGCTCAGGGGCTGTTGGAGCTATCGGTCGCGCGGGGCTTGCCGATCGGCAACGGCATCGTGACCGTCAACACCCTGACCCAGGCTTTGGCCCGCGCCCGTATCCGAGAGCAGGACAAGGGCGGCGATGCCGCCCGCGCGGCGTTGACAATGGTCGCGTTGAAGCGCCGCCTGCAGCGGGGAAAATAAATCGATGGCGCGCGCGCCGGCGGGCGAAGTCCGGAAAGCCAACAAGCGGGGCGCGGCGCGCTTGGCGGCCGTGCAGGCGCTTTACCAGATGGATCTCGCCGGCACCGGCCTGAACGAGATTTTGGCGGAGTTCGAAAACCATTGGCTCGGCGGTGAGGTCGAGGGCGAGCAATACCGGCCGGCGGAGGCCGCCTTTTTCCGCGACATTGTCGGCGGCGTGGTGCGCGAGCAAAGCCGGCTCGATCCCTGGATCGACGATGCGCTGTCGCGCGGCTGGCCGCTCAAACGCATCGAGACGGTGTTGCGCGCGGTGCTCCGCGCCGGCGCCTACGAGCTCGCTTGCCGCTCCGACGTGCCGGCGCGCGCCGTCGTGTCGGAATATGTCGACGTCGCCGGCGCCTTCGTCGATGCGGACGAGACCGGCATGGTCAATGCCGTGCTCGATCAGCTCGCGCACCAGCTGCGCGCCGGCGAATTCGATCGCGGGGGTGGCTAAGCGTTTTGCCGCGCAATCAACCGGTGCAGACGATGCAAGACGACGTTGAATCGGCCGAAGAGCGACTGATCGCGCGCTATTTCCGCCCGCTGGCGACCCACCCCGGCGCGTTTGCTCTCGGCGACGACGCTGCTGCGCTGACGCCGCCGGCGGGATGCGATGTCGTGCTCACGACCGACGGCGTCATCGCCGGCGTCCATTTTTTTGCCGACGACCCGCCGCAAACGATAGGCCGCAAGGCGCTGCGCATGAACCTCTCCGATCTCGCCGCCAAAGGCGCCAGGCCGATCGGGTTTCTGCTCTCGGTCGCGCTGCCGTCGGGGACCGGTGAGGCGTGGCTTGCGGCGTTCGCCCAAGGGCTCGGCGAAGACGCGGCGCGCTACGGCTGTCCGCTGCTCGGCGGCGACACCGACCGCACGCCAGGTCCGACGTCGGTCTCGATCGCGGCGTTTGGCGCTGTGTCGCACGGCAAGATGGTGCGGCGCTCGACCGCCAAGGTCGGCGACTGCGTGGTTGTCACCGGCACGATCGGCGACGCGGCGCTTGGTGTAAAACTGCGGCGCGACCGCGGTCTCGCCAGACGGTGGCAGCTCACGGACGCCATGGCCCACCACCTGGAGCAACGCTATCTGTTGCCGCAGCCGCGCAACACGCTGACCGAGGCGGTGCTGCAGCACGCGGCGGCGGCGATGGACGTCTCCGATGGGCTTGCCGGCGATCTCGCCAAGCTGTGCCGCGCCTCTTCGGTCTCAGCCGCAATCGATGTTTCGCGGGTGCCGCTCTCGGACGCGGCGCGCGCCGCGATTGCCGCCGCGCCGGAGCTGCTCGAGACGGTGCTCACCGGCGGCGACGATTATGAAATCATCTTGACACTGGCACCGGAAAAACTCGCCGCTTTCCGCGCGGCGGCGAAGGCCGTCGGTATCGTAGTGACGGAAATCGGCCGTGTGCAGGCCGGGGAGGGCGCCCGCTTCATTCAGGACGGCAAGGCGCTGACCTTCGCGCGGCCTTCGTACAGTCATTTTTAGCTAAGGCCGCAATGACGAGGACGATGCTACTTCCTTCTCGAGATCGGCCGATAGTCGCGGCGCGGCGAGCCGGTATAGAGCTGGCGCGGCCGGCCGATTTTCTGGTGCGGGTCCTCGATCATTTCCTTCCACTGCGCGATCCAGCCGACGGTGCGCGCGACCGCGAACAGCACCGTGAACATAGTGGTGGGGAAGCCCATGGCCCGCAGCGTGATGCCGGAATAGAAGTCAACGTTGGGATAGAGCTTCTTCTCGACGAAATACTCGTCATGCAGCGCGATGCGCTCGAGCTCCAAGGCGACGTCGAGCAGCGGATCGTTGACGCCGAGTTCCTGCAGAACCTCGTGGCAAGTCTTCTGCATGATCTTTGCGCGCGGATCGTAGTGTTTGTAGACGCGGTGGCCGAACCCCATCAGCCGGAACGAATCGTTGGGGTCCTTGGCGCGCTTGACGTATTCGGGGATGCGATCGACGGAACCGATTTCGCCGAGCATTTTCAGCGCCGCTTCGTTGGCGCCGCCGTGCGCCGGTCCCCACAGGCAGGCGATGCCGGCGGCGATGCAGGCGAACGGATTGGCGCCGGTCGAGCCGGCCAGTCGCACCGTTGAGGTCGAGGCGTTCTGCTCGTGATCGGCGTGCAGGGTGAAGATGCGGTCCATGGCGCGGGCCACCAGCGGATTGGCAACGTATTCCTCGCACGGCACCGCAAAGCACATCCGCAAAAAGTTCGCCGCGTAACCCAGGTCGTTCTTCGGATAGATGAACGGCTGGCCGATCGAATATTTGTAAGCCATCGCCGCCAGTGTCGGCATTTTCGCGATCATGCGAATCGAGGCGATCATGCGCTGGGTCGGATCGGTGATGTCGGTGGAGTCGTGATAGAACGCCGACAAGGCGCCGACGCAGCCGACCATCACCGCCATCGGATGGGCGTCGCGGCGGAAGCCCTGAAAGAAGCGGATCATCTGCTCGTGGATCATCGTGTGATGAACCACGCGATCGTCGAAGTTCTGCTTCTGCGCGGCGGTCGGCAGTTCGCCGTAGAGCAGCAGATAGCAGGTTTCGAGGAAGTCGCCGTGCTCGGCCAGGTCGTCGATCGGATAGCCGCGGTAGAGCAGCACGCCTTCGTCGCCGTCGATATAGGTGATCTTGGATTCGCAACTACCGGTCGAGGTGAAGCCGGGATCGTAGGTGAAGATACCGGCCTCGCTGTAGAGCTTGCTGACGTCCAAAACTTGCGGACCGATTGTTCCGTCGTAGAGCGGAAACGACCAGTTCTTGTCGCCAAGCGTCAGCTTGCCGGTCTTGATGTTCGCGCCGGTTTTCGCGTCCATGATCGCATCCTCGCTGGTGTGGCAGCCTCAACAGTGCAGTGCACGCGGCCTAACGGGCAAAACGGGTGCAGGGCTCTCGGTCCAGCCCCATTTGGGGTAGCGCAACCAAGTGTGCACTGCAAGAAAATAGGCTTTTATCGGGCGACGCGCCAGCGGGGGCACGGAGCCGTGATCCGGCCGCGCCAGCCCATCCAGGAATGAACTTTGGTGTCCGTCCGCCGACACGCCGGCATTGCAGGGCCTCTATTCGCGCGGATCGGCCGATGCGCCGCGCTGCTCGTCGGGCGTGACCTGATCGGCGATGCGCGCCAGGCTCTCCGCCTTGCCGAGCACGGTGAGCACCTCGAAAATGCCCGGCGACGTGGTGCGGCCGGTTAGCGCCGCCCGCAACGGCTGCGCGACGGCGCCGAGCTTCACGCCCCTGCGCTCGGCGAACACGCGCATGGCTTGCTCGGTCGTCTCTATCATCCAGGGCTCGACCGCGGCGAGGTCGGCGGCAATGTCTCGCAGCAGGGCTCTCGCGTCAGGGGTGAGGAGGGCTTTTGCCTTGTCGTCGAGCCGCAGGGGCCGATCGGCGAGTAGAAAATGTGCTCCGTCAATAAGATCGAGAAGCGTCTTGGCACGCTCCTTCAGGCTCGGCATTGCCGCCAGCCATTGGCTGCGGAGCCGTGGCGTCATCTTGGCGGCGACTGTTTCGCCGTCGGCAAGGTGCGGCAGCAGCTGATCGATCGCCGCCAGCAGGTCCGCATCGGCGCTTCCGCGGATGTAATGACCGTTGAGGCTTTCGAGCTTGGCGAAATCGAACCGCGCCGGCGAGCGGCCGATCTGCGGCAGATCGAAAGCCGCGATCATTTCTTCTGTAGAAAAGATCTCCTGGTCGCCATGGCTCCAGCCGAGCCGCACCAGGTAATTGCGCAACGCCAGCGACAGGTAGCCCATGGCCCGGTATGCGTCGACGCCGAGCGCGCCGTGGCGCTTCGACAGTTTCGAACCGTCGGGACCGTGGATCAGCGGGACGTGCGCCATCACCGGCACCGGCCAGCCGAGCGCGTCGTAGATCTGTTTCTGCCGCGCGGCGTTGGTCAAATGATCGTCGCCGCGGATGATGTGCGTCACCCCCATGTCATGATCGTCGACCACCACGGCGAGCATGTAGGTCGGCGTGCCGTCGGAGCGCAGGAGCACGAGGTCGTCGAGGTTCTCGTTCTGCCAGACGACGCGGCCCTGGACCTGATCTTCGATGACGGTTTCGCCGGTCAGCGGTGCCTTGAGCCGAATCGCCGGCTTGACGCCCGGCGGCGCGTCACCGGGATCGCGGTCGCGCCAGCGGCCGTCATAAAGTTTCGAGCGGCCCTCGCGGCGCGCCGCTTCGCGCATTTGCGTAAGCTCCTCGGGGCTCGCGTAGCAGCGGTAGGCGTGGCCCATCCCGAGGAGCTGCTCGGCCACTTCCCGGTGCCGGGCGGAGCGCGCGAATTGGTAAATCGCTTCGCCGTCCCAATCGATGCCGAGCCAGGTGAGCCCGTCGAGGATGGCGTCGATCGCAGCTTGCGTCGAGCGCTCGCGGTCGGTGTCCTCGATCCGCAGCAGCATTTTCCCGCCGCGGCCGCGGGCGTAAAGCCAGTTGAACAACGCCGTGCGCGCCCCGCCGATATGCAGGAACCCGGTCGGCGAGGGGGCGAAACGGAGAACGATGCTCATGTCGGGCGCCGTGTAGCATAGCCACCAGCGAATGGAAGGACGCGCCCGCGAGATTGATCATTTCCGCATCTTCGCTCGCATCTTGGCTCGCATGTTCTCACTCGTTGCTTTGTGCAGGCCGAGCGAACCGTGCTCATAGCCGTGCGCGGCGCGCGTAAAGCGGTCCGCGTTTGGCGGCGTTTGGGCTGCCATCCGAGTTCGCGCGGCAATGCCGGCGTCATAGGGAACGCTCCGGTAGCGGCTCTGCAGACAGGCGCCCTGGTCGCCGCTGCACCGCCTGGCGCTGCGGCACGGCTTATACCGGCAGTCGCGCCAGAACCCGAACAGGTCGCAATACTTCCGGGCGACGATCGCGCAGGCGGCGTCATGACGCGCCTGCCATTCTTCCGGCGACAGGTCGATCAAGTCCGCGCGATAGAGCGGACTTGATCGGGTGGGGGCGATTGGCGCAGACGGATTCATTAATTGCAAAATTTTTTCCGCCGCCTTCACCCCACCCCGCGCCCTTTGGGCGCGACCCTCCCCCTCCCGAAGTCGGATGTTTCCGACTTCGGCCACTTGATATTGCCGAACTCGGGAACACCCGAGTTCGGTGGGAGGGTAAAAGAAATTCGTTCTCGCGACGCATCGGCGTCCGAGGTTTGCAAACCACCACAACAACACAACACTTTTAGGTTTGCCCCCGGCTCATAAAGAGGGAGGCGGAGCGCCAAAAAGCGCATCCAGGGTGAGCAGTTTGGTACGCTTCGCGTTTGCGTTGCAATTACAGCAGGGATTTGCGGCCTGGCCACGTCGGGTTGCGCGGCGCAATCGTGAGCCGGGGATGTCGGCTTGGGGGTCATTCGCTTCACATTAGCATTGTCCTCGCGACACATCTTAGGGACATATTGGATTTGGACTGCCTACATCGACGCCGACTCTTGACCGGAAATTGACCAATATCCCGAGACGCCAATCGCAATAAATCCGCGGCGCGGCCGTTGTCACCTTTGATCTCTGGTCTTCACTAGCCAGTTCACCCACGCGGCGAAACCATATCCGGCGAAATACATTATCCCCCCGGGGGATAAGCGTCGCAAGTAACACCACGGCTAGAAGCACCGCGATGCCGGCCAAACCCGAGGGGATGCTTTTGACAATAGCCGCGGCATGGGTCCACGGATCAAAAGCGTCGTCTACTGAATAGATCGCGTTGGCGATTGCACCGCCGACCCAGGTGAATACGCCGAGGATCAGGGTGAAAACCGTGGCCACTGTGCTGGACACCTCATCAAATAAACTATCCTGGACACTGACAAGAACAATCATGGCAATGAAAAAACCAGCCACTGTATATCCCGCGAAAACATGTTTTCGGTAAGAATCGACTTGGGCTTTATCCGTATCGCCTTCGGCTTTATCCATTTCTGCCTCACCACTTCCCTGGAATCCGCAAGCGAAGTATCGGAGCCTGAAAGCATGGGCTTGCGTCGCCGACGACTATCCCATCGCATATTTTGTTGGATTCAAGGCTAAGAGACGGTCCTTCAGTCCTGATCAAAGAGTCCAACTGCAATCTTCTCTTTGGCCTCTTGCTCGGACTGCGCGGTTACCTTTCGGATTAATCCCGTTGCCCTTTGACGCACGGTCCAAGTGGCCGTCGAGGAAAGGGGTGACATGTCGGGGATACCCAATACGAGCTGCGCCGCCCTAAAGAAAAGAGGCGCCTTGTCGGCCTGGCACGATACGATCTCCCACTCGTCAGCCATTTGGTTCATCTGATCATCAATTTATCTTTACGACACCGTAGGCAACTGGCGGTGCGGCCGGCGGCGTTGGCGGAGCCAACCGTCAGCTTATTCACAATCTTGCATC
>Ga0187855_10003038_pt1 | contig 12481 bp, 8 predicted proteins | sample June2016WEW_8_10_2_FD_132969 | JGI IMG/M metagenome (GOLD analysis project Ga0187855, IMG submission 132969) | Peatland microbial communities from SPRUCE experiment site at the Marcell Experimental Forest, Minnesota, USA - June2016WEW_8_10 | ecosystem: Environmental > Terrestrial > Soil >...
AGCGCGTTCTCGTCGGCCCGCAGCTTGCCGAGGTTCAGGCGATTCCCGTACACGTAGTACAGCTCCCCCAGCTCCCCCGCGGCGAGCAGCTCGCGCAGACGATCGACGGCGGGGTGGTACTCCAGCAGGTGCCCCACCATCAGCAGCTTGCCCGCATGCGCGGCGGCGGCGACCGCCGCTTCAGCGTCGGCGGCGGTCGTCGCGAGCGGCTTCTCCACGAAGCAGTGCTTGCCGGCCTTCGCCACGCGCACGGCGAGCTCGGCGTGCGAGGGCACCGGGGTGGCGAGCACCACGGCGTCGAGCTCGGGGTCCTCGAGCAGCTCCTGCAGCTCTCCGGTGACGCGCGCGCCGGGGAACTGCTGTGCCGCCCGCGCGCGCGAAGGCTCGGAGGGATCGCACAGCCAGCGCAGCTCGCAGCCGGCGAGCGCGGCGAAGTTGCGCGCGAGGTTGGGCCCCCAATAGCCGAGGCCGGCGACTCCGACTCGGATGGGGGACTCGCTCGCGGCGGCGGAGCCGCTGTCATTCATTGAGGATCATCCGCGTGCGTGATTTGGGCACAGGCCGCCCGGGCGGTGGGCCTCCATGCCCACCGACGGCGCGCAGTGGGGCAGTTCGAGCGCGTCATCGCGCGCCGAGCGTATCGATCGCCCGCACGCAGCGCTCGGCGGCGTGCCCATCTCCGTAGAGCTCCGGTCGCTCCTCCGGGGGTTGACGCTCGAGCGCGGCGAGCACCGCGGCCGGGTCGAGATCCACGAGCGTATTCCAGCCCGCCTGCATCGTCTCGACCCACTCCGTGCGATCGCGCAGCGTGATGCAGGGCACACCCGCCAGGTAGGCCTCCTTCTGGAGGCCCCCGGAGTCGGTGAGCACGGCGCGGGCGTTGCACAGCAGCGCCGCCAGCTCGCCGTAGCCGAGCGGCTCGCAGATGCGTAGACCTTCGATCCCCGTCACCTCCTCCAGCAGCCCGGCGTCGCGCAGACGCGCGCGTGTGCGTGGATGCAGCGCCCACACCACCGGCGGCGGCAGCGCCCGCACCAGCTCCACCAGCGCGCGCAGGCGCTCCGGCGGATCGACGTTTCCCGCGCGGTGGGCGGTGAGCAGCAGGTATTCGCCGGCCCGCACACCGTGGGCCTCCAGCGTGCCCGTGTCCGCACGCGCTGCCGGCTGCAGGCGTAACGCGAGGTCCACCATCACATCCCCCACCACCTCGATGCGCCCAGCGATCGACTCCGCGCGCAGGCTCTCAGCGGCGCCAGGCGAGGCGCACAGCAGCAGCTCGGAGAGGTGGTCGGTGAGCACGCGGTTGCGCTCCTCGGGCATCGTACGGTCGAACGAGCGCATCCCGGCCTCCACGTGCACGACCGGCACGCCCGCATCGGCGGCGGCGAGCGCGCCGGCGAGCGTGGAGTTGGTGTCCCCGTACACCAGCACGGCGTCTGGCTGCTCCTGCCCGAGCAGCGGCTCCAGCGCGACCAGCATTCGTCCCAGCTGCGAGGTGTTGGACCCCCCGGCGATCCCCAATTCGCGCTCCGGCCGTGCCAGCCCCAGCTCGCGGAAGAAGACCGCCGAGAGCGAGTCGTCGTGGTGCTGGCCGGTATGCACCAGCACCTCCTCGTGGCGCGCGCGCAGCGGCCCCGAGACCGCGGCGGCCTTGATGAATTGAGGTCGGTTGCCGACGACTGTGAGGATCTTCACTCGGCGCACACTACGCAGCCGCGCCGACACCACGCCACTATCGGCGCAAATCCGGGCTCAGGCAGCTGCACCAACCACGGACGTTGACCAGTCGATCACCGAGGTGGGCCGCACCACGTGGCGGCTCATCCCCAGCTCCTTGGGGGACACGCCCAACGCCAGACCGACCAGCTGGGGGAGGTGCAGGACGGGCATCCGCAGCTCGCGTGCGACCACGCCTTCGGCGGCGGGCTGCTGCAGGTCGAGGTTGAGGTGGCAGAGCGGGCAGGGGGTGACCAGGCAGTCGGCGTCGGCGTCCACCGCGTCGCCGAGGTGGCGGCCGGCCTGCTTCAGCGAAGCCTCCTTGTTCATCGTGACGATCGGGAAGCCGCAGCACTTGCGCATCCCCGCGTACTCGATCACGGTGCCGCCGAGCGCCTCGATCACCTGCTCGAGGTAGTGGTCGCGGGGCGTGTCGGAGTCGATCCCGAGACGCTTGCGGGGGCGCACGATGTAGCAGCCGTAGAAAGGGCCCACCTTGAGGTTGGTGAGCGGCCGCTTCACGCGGGAACGCAGCGCGTCGAGGCCGATCTCCTCGACCAAAAGCCACAGGAAGTTCTTGTTGGTGAGGGGGCGGGCGGGGTCCTTTTCATAGGACAGCCCCTCGGGGGCGAGCGTGGTGTTGACGTGCGCGCGGTACTCGGCGCTGGAGTCGAGGCGCTCCTGGCACTCGCTCTGGGCGCCCTGGCAGGTGGAGCAGATGTTCATCATCAGCTCCGCCCCCTCCACCTGCTGGGCAAGCGCGAAGGTGCGCGCGTTGAGCGTGTCGGCGAGCTCCTGGTTGTGCTCGGCGATCACCCCGCAGCCAGTGCAGTTGGCGCGGTCGAGCTGAACGAGCTCGATGTCGAGCAGGGGGGCGACGCGCGCCATCGAGCCGTGCAGCTCGGGGGTGAAGCCGCGGCTAACGCAGCCCGGCCAGTAGGCAACCTTCATCAGCTTGCGCTCCCTTCCCCGGCCGCCGCCGGATCCTCGCCGCCATCTCCGCCCACCGCGACCCCGACCGGCGTGGGCTCGTCTTCGTCCTCGCCGGAGATGTAGAGGTTGAGCTCATACCGCTCCGGGCGGCCCTCGACGGTTTGGTAGATCCGCTTGACGGCCTGCAGGTCGGCCGGCGGGAGCTTGTGGCCGAACAGTGCCAGCTTGATGCCGATCTTCCCGCGCGCGACCGCCTTGATCGCGGTGGGCAGCAGCGAGAGCAGCTCTTTGCCTGCGGCCGGATGGAATTTCCCAAACCACGAGTTGCCCCCGTAGGAGCGGGGCGGCAATTCGGCCTCGTGCAGCAGCCCGTAGTCGCGCACCAGCGTGGTCAGCGCCGCCTCGTGGCGCTCGCCGTTGTTGGCGTCGACGATGTGCTGGTCGGAGATCGCGATGCGGCGCAGGCGCATGATCTGGCCCATCGGGTTGACGTCCTTGGGGCAGGCCTCCACGCACTTGAAGCAGTGCGTGCAGTCGAAGATCCCCTGGGGGTCTTCGGAGAGGTCGACGAGGCGCTCGCGCTGGCGATCGTCGCGGGGGTCGCCGACGAAACGATAGGCCTTCGCCAGGGCGGCCGGGCCGATGAAGCCGGGGTCGACCTCCATCGCCAGACAGTCCGACACGCAGGCGCCGCACTGGATGCAGGCCATCGACTGGGTGACGTCCACCATCGCGTCTTTGGCCACCACGTACTCGCGCTCGGGCACCGGCTGCTTGGCGAGCAGCCACGGCGTGACGCGCTGGATCTTCTTCCAGTGCACCGCGTCCATGTCGACGATCAGGTCCTTGATCACGGGCATGTTGCCCATCGGCTCGATCTCGATCACCCCGTCCTTCGCCGAGGCGCGGGCGTGGTCGAGGTGGGTGTGGCAGGCGAGGCCGGGTTCGCCGTTGATGCACACCCCGCAGCTGCCGCAGATCGCCGCGCGGCAGGAGCAGCGGATCCCGATCGAGCCGTCGAAGCGGGCTTTGGCCTGCAGGATGCCCTCCAGCACCGAGCGGTGGGGCTCCAGCTCGATGGTGTGCTCGTCCCAGTAAGGAGCCTCGCCCGACTCCGGGTCAAAGCGGCGCACCCGCAGCTTGAACTGCTCGGGTGGACGGTGGGTCTCGGCCATCAGCGGAGCACCTCCCCAGTTGTTGGGGTTGGGATTTGGATAGGGGCTCGCTCGTTGTGGTGGAGCGGCTGGGAGGGCGACATGGTCAGCATCAATACTTGCGCTCCTCGGGCTCCCACTGTGTGAATGTCACCGGGGAGTAGCTCACCTGCGGCGTGCCGTCCTCGCCGCGGGTCAGATCGATGTGCTTCAGCCATTGCTCGTCGTTGCGCTCGGGGAAGTCGGTGCGGAACTGCGCGCCGCGCGACTCCTTGCGCTCGATCGCGGCGATCACCGTGGCCTCGGCACAGTCGAGCATGTAGCCCAGCTCCAGCGCCCCGAGCACGTCCTGGTTGAAGACCGTGCCGCGGTCATCGACGTAGGCGCTGCCGGCCTCCTCCTGCAAACGCTTGACCACGCCGAGCGCCTGCTCCAGCCCCTCCTGGTCGCGGTACACCGCGACGTACTGGTTCATCGTCTCGCCCAGCTCGCGCTTGATCTCGGAGATCCGGCGGCCTGTTCGCTCCCGTGCAAGGATCGCGTCGATCGCGGCGACGTCGTCGTTCAGCTGTCCGTTGGCTGCCGTGGGCATCGGCATCGAGAGCGCGCGCGCCGCGGCGTGCTCGCCGGCGCGGCGACCGAAGATCAGCGTGTCCAGCAGCGAGTTGGCGCCGAGGCGGTTGCCGCCGTGCACCGACACGCACGCCACCTCGCCGGCGGCGTACAGGCCCTCGATCGGGGTGGCGCCGTTGATGTCGGTCTTGACGCCACCCATGATGTAGTGCTGGCCGGGGCGGATCATGATCGGCTCGCGGGTGATATCGACGCCCGCGAAGTCTTTGCCGATGTTGACGATCTCGCGCAGCGCCTCCAGCGTGCGTTTGCGCGGCACCTTGGTGATGTCGAGGTAGATGCCGTCTTTGCTGGCACCCACGCCGCGGCCCTCGAGGATCTCGGTCTGCTCGGCGCGCGATACCACGTCGCGGGAGGCCAGCTCCATCTTGTTGGGGGCGTACTTCTCCATAAAGCGCTCGCCCTCGGAGTTGAGCAGCACCGCCCCCTCGCCGCGCGCCCCCTCTGTGATCAGCAGGCCGTTCTCAACCAGCGTGGTGGGGTGGTATTGCACCATCTCCATGTCCATCAGCGGCGCACCGATGCGGTAGGCCTGCGCGATCCCGTCGCCGGTGACGATCAGCGCGTTGGTCGTCGGGCTGTACACCTGCCCGGCGCCGCCGCAGGCGAGGATCGTGTTCTTGGCGTGGAACACCTCCATCCGCCCCGAGCGCACGTCGCGAGCGATCACCCCGCAGCAGCGGCCGGCGTCGTCGCGCAGCAGCGAGGTGACAAACCACTCCTCGAAGCGCTCGACCGTCTCGTGGTGGCGCATCAGCTGCTCGTAGAGCACGTGCAAAATCGCCTGGCCCGTGATGTCGGCGACGTAGGCGGTGCGCTTCATCGAGGCGCCGCCGAAGGCGCGCAGGTCGAGCAGACCCTGCTCGTTGCGGTGGAAGGTGACGCCGATGTGCTCCAGGTGCATCACCTCCGCGGGCGCCTCAGAGCACATGATCTCGATCGCATCCTGGTCGCCGAGGAAGTCCGAGCCCTTGACCGTGTCGTAGGCGTGCGAGTGCCAGTCGTCGTCGACCGAGATCGCCGCGTTGATCCCGCCGGCGGCGGCGACCGAGTGCGAGCGCACGGGGTGGACCTTGCTGAGGATCGCCACGCTCGCGCCGCCCTGCGCCGCGGCGAGCGCCGCGCGCTGGCCCGCGAGACCCGCCCCGATGATCAATACGTCGTGCGCCGGCATGCGGGCGGGAACTCTATACACCGGCGGCCGGGCGCAGCGCCTGGCGGATCTGCGCGACCGTCACGACCCCGCGCAGCACCCCGTCGTCGTCGACGGCAACCATCGCTCCGAGGCGTCCGAGCCCCTCAGAGCGCAGCAGCGATTCAAGCGGCTGATCCTGCTCGATGCGCACCGGCAGGTTTTCCTCCAGCACGTCGCTGACGGGCAGCGCCGGCCGCCCGGCTGCGATCTCCGCGTCCACCCGTTCGGAGCGCACCACCCCGAGGAAGTGGCGGGCGGGATCGACGACCGCAAACCACGGCCAGCGATAGCGCCCGAAGAAGTGCTCCTGGGCGTCCAGCAACCCGGTCTCGGCGGGAATCGTCACCGGCTCGGTGTCCATCACGTCGACCACCCGCAGGCGCTGGATGCGCTGGTTGACCGTCCCCTGCAGCACCGCTCCGCTGGCGCTCTGGTAGACGAACAGGCCGATGAACGCCAGCCACACGCCGCTGATGTCGTGCAGCGCCACCAGCACGCCGAGGCCGGCTGCCCCGAGCAGCACCCCGAAACCCTGCCCCATGCGCCCCACCACGCGGGTGGCGTGGTTGCGGTCGTCGCTGCGCCACCACAGCAGCGCGTGCACGATCTGGGCGCCGTCGAGCGGGAAGGCAGGGATCAGGTTGAGGATCAGCACCAGCACGTTGAGCGTCACCAGCCAGCTCAGCCACAGCACGAGCGGCGTCGTCAGCACGCCGCCGCCGCTGCCGTCGGCGAGGGCGAGGAAGTGGTGGCTGCTCGCCACCCCTACGCCGAGCGCGGTCCCGATCAGGATCACCGCCAGCGTCACGAGCGGGCCGGCCGAGGCGACCCGCAACTCGACGCCCGCGCGGGGCATCGGGCCGGTGCGGGTGGTGCCGCCCAGCGCCCACAGCTCGATCCCCATCACCGGCACCCCGTTGCGGCGGGCCACCAAAGCGTGGCCGAGCTCGTGCAGGATCACCGAGGCGAAGAACGAGAGCACGATCGCGACCATCACGAAGTAGGCGGTGGTGCGCGAGCCGCCGAGAACTTCGTGGAAGTAGGGGGTGAGCGTGTCGGCGAAGTAGATCAGGATCACGCCGAGGATCACAAACCAGCTGATCCCCACCCCGATGCGGATACCGAAGACACGCGCCAGCTGGAAGTTCCTGCGTACGGGCATAGGCATCAATGGTAGGCCGCGGGCGGCTTGGTTCCGGTCTCGGGCGAGTTCTCACCGGGAGAGGGTCGCGGCTCCCTGCACCCACTCGGGCAGTTCGTCGCGGGTGTCGGCGTCGAACACATCGATGGTCCCGCCGCGGCTCTGCTGGGCCAAGTACTCGTCGGCGCGGGCTTCGGCCTCAACTTGAGTCCGGTGAGTGGAGCGGATGAAGGCCAGCGACGGACCGTCGGTGACGATCCACTCCCGCGCGGCGAGCGGCAGCACGTACAGCTTGGGGGGAAGGTGCCGGCGGGCGATCCAGCGGTCGAGCACCGGATCGATGGTCACGAGCCGACCATCGGAGTCGCGTTCGAGGAAGGCGCGCCGTTCGAGGCTCTGCGTGGCTCGCTGTGCGGCGCTGGCGCTGCGCAGTCCCGTGATGCGCAGGGCCGCGCCCTCCTGCGGGGAGAGGCCGTATGCAAGTGCGCTCAGCACTCGGCGCTCGTTCACCGACAGGCCTTCCCAGGTTGCCCGCATCTCGGTGTCCAGCTGACGAATCATCGCCTCAAAGGCGGCTTTCAGCGCGTCCATGCCGCTGGTGTCGCTGCTCGAGACCTCATCCCACAGGCAGTGGGCCAGCAGCATGACGCGCTGGGGGTGGCCGTTCATGACCGCCACCAACTCCCCGAGCACTGCTCCCGGGTCGCGGCGGCCGGCTTGGAAGCGGGCCTCGAGGTCATCGGTCGTCTCGCGCGTGGGCAGCCGGCCGAGTCGCATCTGCTTGGCCTGTCCGTAAAGCGGACGGGTGCGATCGGCAAAGAGGCTCTGGAGCATCGAGGGCTCCGATCCGGAGTAGAAGTAGGTCGCCGCGTCCGCGTGGTGCTGGATGTGGCTGCGCAGCACTCCGTCCATGCCGTCCAGGGCAAGCAGTTCCTGGAACTCGTCGAAGACGATCAGTGCCCGCCGTCCCGTGCGCTCGAAGAGCTTGCGTGGCAGATCGAGCAGGTCGTGGATGGTGCGCAGGGGATCCTGAGTGGTGGCGCGCCTGCTGCTTGCGCTCAGGCTCACGCCCTGCAGGCCGATCGTCAGCCCGACTTCTGGAAGCAGGCCTGCCAACACCCGAGCGGTTGGGCCTCTGAGTGCACGGTATGCCTGCTCCAGGCGGATCGCGAAGTCGGCGTGGCTCAGGATCTCGCTGAGATCCGCGAGCACGGGGATCATGTTCAGTCGTAGGTCGGCCTCGCTCAGGACGCTGTGCAGGAGGCTTGTCTTGCCGAAGCGCCGAGGTGCGTACAGGCAGACCGAGTGTCCGCCATCGGCGTTGTCGATGAGCTCGGCGATCTCGCGAGTGCGATCGATCATCTGCGCGGGCGGCAGCGGCCGATCGTAGATGAAAGGGTTCAATCCACCACCTTTATCACGCTCCATGCGTAAAGGATATCACGCACTGTGCGTGACAGTTGTGCCGCAGCGTGCGTGACGGTAGTAACGCGCTGTGCGTGATAAAGGCCTACGCCTGCACGCGGCCGCGAGCGATGATCGCCTCGAAGTCCGTGCCCGCCGGCAGCGTGCCGTACTCCAGGCCCGCGTCGCGCCCGAGCCGCGCGGCGCAGAAGGCGTCGGCCACGGCGGGGTCGCCGTGGCGCACCAGCAGCGAGCCCTGCAGCCCGAGGGCCAGCGACTCCACCACGCGGCGGGCGCGGGCCTCGAGCGTCGCGGGATCCGCGAACAGGTCCTTGAGGCCGTCGAGGTGCGCGTCCAGGCGCTGGTCGGCGCCGCGCGCCTGATCGAGCTCGTGCAGGAACACCTCCAGGGAGCGGGGAGTGCGCACCAGCGCGCGCAGCACATCGAGGCTCATAACGTTGCCCGAGCCCTCCCAGATCGATGCCAGCGGCGCCTCGCGGTAGAGGCGGGGCATCCCCGACTCCTCCACATACCCGTTGCCGCCGAGGCACTCCAGCGACTCGAAGGCGTGGTTGGGGGCGCGCTTGCACACCCAGTACTTCGACACCGCGGTTGCGAGGCGCTTGAAGAGACGCGCGTCGCTCAGCTCGTCGCTGCGGGCGAGCGACGAAGCCGGTGGTGGGGGTGGGTTGGTGGGTGCCGAATCTTCATCGTACGCGCGGGCGAGGCGCATTGCCAGCATCGTCGCCGCCTCCGACTCCACACACAGGTCGGCCAGCACGTTGCGCATCAGCGGCTGGTCGATCAGCCGCTTGCCGAAGGTGCTGCGGTGCGCGGCATGGTGGGTGGCGGCCACGACCCCGGCTCGCATCCCCGCGGCGCAGCCGATCACGCAATCCAGGCGCGTGTGCCCCACCATCTCGATGATCGTCGGCACGCCCCTGCCGGGCTCGCCAACCATCCGCGCCCAGGTGCCGTGGAGCTCGACCTCGCTGGAGGCGTTGGAGTGGTTGCCGAGCTTGTCCTTCAGGCGCTGGATGTGAAAGGCGTTGCGGCTGCCGTCGGGCAGGATGCGCGGCATCAGAAAGCAAGACGGGGCGGCGGGGCTCTCCTCGCCCGTCTGCGCGAGCACGAGGAAGATGTCTGACATCGGCGCCGAGCAAAACCACTTGTGGCCGGTGAGCTCGTACTCGGCCCCGGCGCCCCCGCCGTTCAGCGCTCGCGCGACGGTCGTGTTGGCGCGCACATCCGAGCCGCCCTGCTTCTCGGTCATCGCCATGCCGGCGATCGCGCTGCCCTTCTCGTTCGCCGCGATCAGGTTGGGGTTGTATGTGGTGGCGGTGATCAGCGGCTCCCACTCGGTCGCCAGCTCTGGCTGCGCGCGCAGCGCGGGCACCACCGCGAAGGTCATCGTGATCGGGCAGGCGAAGCCGGCCTCGGCCTGCATCGCGGTCATGTACAGGCCCGCGCGGGCCACGTGTGCGGCCGGTTGCGAGGAGGTCCACGGCAGCGAGTGCAGCTCGTTCTCCACCCCCATCCGCATCAGGTTGTGCCACGCGGGGTGGAACTCCACCTCGTCGATGCGGTTGCCATAGCGGTCGTGCGTGCGCAGGATCGGCTTGTTCTCGTTGGCCAGTCGCCCCCAGTACTGCTGCGGGATGCCGCCGACGAACTGGCCCAAAGCGGCGGCGCGCTCGCGCGCCCAGCCGCCGCCCTCGCGCTCCAGCGCCTCGACCAGCGGCAGGTTGCTGGAGAAGACGTCCACGCCCTCCAGCGGCGGCGCCTGGTTTGCGACCTCGTGGGTCTTCCACGGGGCCAGACCGCCGGCGGTTGCCGCGCTCATCGTCGGGCCCCCGCCGTCGCGGGGTATCCCACGGGCGAGCCGCAGCCGGCGGTCGGTGGGACTGGAGTGGCCATCGCACCGACAGGTTACCGGCTCGCGATAGCATCGCCGCGCCGGATCTTCTGTGCGAGCACCACCCCTCTCCCTCATCTTCTTTCCGTTCTCCTCTCCCAGCCCTCCCGCTCTCGATAGGACCCGCCAATGGCCAAGATCAAGGTGCAAAACCCAGTCGTCGAGCTCGACGGCGACGAGATGACAAGAATCATCTGGTCGTTCATCAAGGAGCAGTTGATCCTCCCCTACCTCGATGTCGAGCTCGAGTATTACGACCTCGGCATCGAGCATCGCGACGCGACCGCCGACCGGGTGACGGTCGAGGCGGCCGAGGCGATCAAGCGCCACGGGGTGGGCGTCAAGTGCGCGACGATCACCCCCGACGAGGCGCGGGTGGCGGAGTTTGGGCTCAAAGGTATGTACCGCTCCCCCAACGGCACCGTGCGCAACATCCTCGGCGGGGTGATCTTCCGCGAGCCGATCGTGATCGCCAACATCCCCCGTCTGGTGCCCGGCTGGACCAAGCCGATCGTGATCGGCCGCCACGCCTTCGGCGACCAGTACCGGGCGACCGACATGGTCGTGCCCGGCGCGGGCAAGCTGACGCTCGCCTTCACCCCCGCCGACGGCAGCCAGCCGATCGAGCTCGACGTCTACGACTTTCCCGGCGGTGGGGTGGCGCTGGCGATGTACAACCTCGACGACTCGATTCGCGACTTCGCCCGCGCCTCGCTGCGCTACGGGCTGGATCGCGGCTACCCGGTGTACATGTCCACCAAGAACACGATCCTCAAACGCTACGACGGTCGCTTCAAAGACATCTTCGCCGAGGTGTATGAGGCGGAGTTCAAGTCCGACTTCGAGGCTGCCGGCATCACCTACGAACACCGCCTGATCGATGACATGGTCGCCGCCGCGATGAAGTGGGAAGGCGGGTATGTGTGGGCCTGCAAGAACTACGATGGCGACGTGCAATCCGACACCGTCGCCCAGGGCTTCGGCTCGCTGGGGCTGATGACCAGCGTGCTGATGACCGCCGACGGGAAAACCGTCGAGGCCGAGGCCGCGCACGGCACGGTCACACGTCACTACCGTCTGCATCAGCAGGGCCTGCCCACATCCACCAATCCGATCGCCTCGATCTTCGCGTGGACGCGTGGCCTGGCCGCGCGGGGGAGGATGGACGGCACACCCGAGGTGACGCGCTTTGCCGAGACGCTCGAGCGGGTATGCGTGGAGACGGTGGAAAGCGGCAAAATGACCAAGGACCTCGCACTGCTGATCGGCGCCGATCAGCCGTGGCAGACCACGGAGGAGTTCCTCGGCTCGGTCGATGACAACCTTCAAACGGAGATGGCGTAGACGCCCGGCGAGGTACGCGAGCACCATTGCCAACACCCGCCGGCACCCCACCACCCCAAGCACCCAACCACCACTTCCAGGAGATGAATTCGTGAGCAATCCCGTACGAGTAACCGTCACCGGCGCCGCCGGTCAGATCGGATACAGCATCGTCTTTCGCATCGCCTCCGGTCAGCTTTTGGGGCCCGATCAGCCGGTCGATCTGCGCCTGCTGGAGATCCCGCAGGCGATGGGTGCGCTGGAGGGGGTGGCGATGGAGCTGGTCGACTGCGCGTTCCCGCTGCTCGCCGGCATCGACCTGCACGACCACCCGGCAGACGCGTTCGATGGCACCAACATCGCGCTTTTGGTCGGCTCGCGCCCGCGCACGAAGGGCATGGAGCGCGCCGAGTTGCTGTCCGCCAACGGCGAGATCTTCACCGTTCAGGGCAAGGCGCTGAACTCCGTCGCCGCACCCGACGTGCGGGTGCTGGTGGTCGGCAACCCCGCCAACACCAACTGCCTGATCGCGATGAACAACGCGCCCGACATCCCCCGCGAGCGCTTCACCGCGATGCTGCGCCTCGACCACAATCGCGCGATCGCGCAGCTCGCCGCCAAGCTCGGCGCCCCGGTGAGCGACATCTCCCAGATGGGCGTGTGGGGCAACCACTCACCGACGATGTACCCCGACCTCTTCCACGCCAAGGTCGGTGGCGGGGTGGCAGCAGACGCGGTCGACGATCAGGTGTGGATCGAGGAGGAGTTCCTCCCCGGTGTTGGCAAACGCGGTGCCGCGATCATCGAGGCGCGAGGGTCATCCAGCGCCGCCTCGGCGGCGAACGCCGCGATCGATCACATCCGCGACTGGATGGGGGGCACGCCGGAGGGGGACTGGGTCTCCATGGCGGTGCCGTCCGACGGCTCATACGGTGTGCCGGAGGAAATTCTGTGCGGCTTTCCGGTGACGACCTCCGGCGGCAGCTACTCGATCGTCCAGGGCCTGGAGATCGACGACTTCTCGCGGGCGCGGATCGATGCCAGCACGGCAGAACTGGTCGACGAGC
>Ga0187855_10003039_pt1 | contig 12479 bp, 12 predicted proteins | sample June2016WEW_8_10_2_FD_132969 | JGI IMG/M metagenome (GOLD analysis project Ga0187855, IMG submission 132969) | Peatland microbial communities from SPRUCE experiment site at the Marcell Experimental Forest, Minnesota, USA - June2016WEW_8_10 | ecosystem: Environmental > Terrestrial > Soil >...
CGCACATCGCCAGCCTGGCCGCCAGCGCCTCCGGCGGCAAACTGCACGCCACCTGGAGCGCCGCCGACGCGCTCAGCGACATCCGGAAAGCGGAGTACTCGCTGGATGGCGGCGATTGGACGCTGGTTGCGCCCGTCACCGGCCTTTCCGATTCGCTTGAGCTGTCTTACGATCTGACGCTCGACCACATCGCGCCCGGCGAGCACACCCTGGCCGTGCGCGTGGAAGACGATTACGAAAACCAGTCGGTCGAAAAAGCCGTCGTCAGATAACCCTACTCCTGCCGCAGCGTCTCCGCCGGATTCAGCCGCACCACCCGCAGCGCCGGCAAGAAACTCGCGGCCGCGGCCACTCCCAGCAACCCGATCCCTACCGCGACAAACGTCACCGGATCGCCCGGCCGCACGCCCCACACCAGGCGCCGCAGCAGTTGCGTCGCGAATGCGGCCAGCACCGAACCCGCCATCACACCCGCCAGCGCCAACGCCACGCCGGGCAGCGCCACCGTGCGTATCGCCTGCGGCACCGTCGCGCCCAGCGCCAGCCGGATGCCCAACTCGCGCGTCCGTTCCGCCACGGAGTTCGCGATCAATCCGTAAATTCCCACCGCGGCCAGCAACAGCGCCAGTCCCGCCATCGCCCCTAACAGAACCGCCTGAAAACGCTCCTGCGCTAGTGCGCGGTAACGGACGTCTTCCATGCTGTGAAAGCCCGCGAACGGAAGCTGCGGATCCACGGATTCGAGCGCGCGCTGCATCCCGGAGATGGTTCCCTTCGACGGTCCGGAAGAGCGTACGATCCAACTCGGCGAAAACCAGGTGTGTACCAGTGAAATGAATTTGTCCTCCACCTGCGTGGCGGGAATGTAGATGTCCGGCATCGCCGCCGTCGGCGACCCATCGCCCCAGCCGCTTTTCTGCTGGATATCGCCCACGACACCCACGATCGCTCGTTTTTCGCCGCCGCCGAAGTCCAGATGCCGACCGATTGGATCGTCACCCTGCATGTACATTTTAACGAACGCCTCGCTGACGATCGCCGCCGGCGCGGACGTGCTGCTGTCGGCAGCGGTAAAAGCCCGCCCGCGCAGCAACGGAATCCGCAGCACCCGGAAGAACTCGGGCGTGATATAAAACATGTTGGTGATCTGCGATTCGGTGTCTACGTGCCGGCCATCCAACCGCTGGAACCCCGTATTCAGCGCCCGCTCGTAGGGCAGGCTGAGCGCTACCGCCGCCGATTCCACGCCCGGCAATTCCCGCATTCGCGCCAGGCTCTGTTCGTAGAGCCGGTCCACGCTCTGGGTGGTCGAATACCGCGCATCTTGCAGCGAGAGTTCGGCCGTGATCACGTTGTGGGCATCGAACCCCGGATTCAGGCCGCTCAGATGGGCAAACGTGCGGATCAGCAGCCCCGCGCCCACCAGCAGCACCACGCCCAGCGCCACTTCACTGGCCACCAACAGGCGGCGGGGCCAGGGATTGCGTCCCCCGGCCACCGCGCGGCCGGCCTCGCCGAGCGCCGCGCGGATCTCCAGCCGGCTGGCCGCCAGCGCGGGGTATAACCCGAACAAGATGCCCGCCGCGATGGATACGCACGCCGTGGCGCCCAGCACCCGCCAGTCCAGTTCCACGGCTTGCCATACGTTCAAGCTAGCCGGCGTCATGACCTTGAGGGCCTTCACTCCCAGCCACCCTAGGAGCGCGCCCGCGGCGCCCCCGCAGAGTCCCAGCACCACGCTCTCGGCCAGCATTTGCCGGATCAGGGCTCCTCGCCCGCTACCCAGCGCCATGCGCGTAGCCATCTCGCGCGTGCGTCCCGCGGCGCGCGCCAGCAACAGTCCGGCGATATTCACGCAGCCGATCAGCAGTACCAACCCCACCGCCGCCCAGAGAATCAGCAGCGGCTGGCGCAGATCCACGGTCAAGCCGCGCTGGAACGAGATCAACTGCAGGCGCGTGGAAGGGTCCTGCGCGTACTGGCGCATCAGCGGCGCTCCGATCGCCTCCATCTGTCCGTTGGCCCGCGCCCACGTCGCGCCGGAGCGCAAGCGGCTCACGATGGCGTAGTTGGACCCCTCGCCCTCGCCCGAGCGGGATGGACGCAGCGGCGTCCACAGATCGGCCGGAACGATGCTCTGAAAGCTCGCCGGCAGTACTCCCACGATGGTGTGCGGCTCGCCCCGCAAGGCCACCGCCTGTCCCACAATGGAGGGATCGCCGCGAAAGACCCGCTTCCAGAGCGCGTAGCTCAGCACCGTAACCGGCGCGCCGCCCTTGCGGTCTTCCTCCACCGAGAATTCACGCCCGATCTGTGGCGCGATACCCAGCACGCGAAAGAATCCAGCCGAGACGCGCTGCTGCTTCACGTACTCCACGCCGCCGCCCGCCACGAAGTTCACGCCCATCGAACCGTCGCTGAATACGGCGGAATCCAGGTAGGTGGCGTTGTCGCGCACCGCCTCCCAAGCGCTGCCCCACAGATTTGTCTGGTAGGACTCGGAGCCTTTGCCTCGAAAGTGCCGGGCGACGGAAAACAGCCGGTCCGGCTGCGGATAGGGCAGCGGCCGCAGCAGCACCGCGTCCACCACGCTGAAGATGGCCGTATTGGCGCCGATGCACAGCGCCAGCGTGGCCACCGCCGCGGCCGTGAACGTGGGGCTTTTGCGCAGCACGCGCACGGCGTAGCTCAGGTCCCGCGCGATTTCGTTGGGCCACCGGAGGCCCACCGCCTCGCGGCATTCTTCGGCCGCCCCGGCGGTGCTGCCGAATTCGATGCGCGCCCGGCGGCGCGCCTCTTCCGGCGCCATCCCGCCCGCCACCAAATCTGCGGCGTAACGCTCCATGTGGCCGTCCATCTCGGAAGTCATCTCGCCCGCCAGCCGCGATTGCCCAGTCAACGCCCGCCACCATGAACGCAATTGCGCCAGCATGTCACACCCCCTCCGGCTCCGCGGACAGCACGTCGCCGATGGCCGCGGCCAGCCGCTTCCACTCCTGCCGCTCGGATTTCAACTGCCGGCGTCCCACCGCGGTCAGCCGGTAGTATTTGGCTTTGCGTTTGTTTTCGCTTTCGCCCCATTCCGCCGCGATCCACCCCCGATGCTCCAGCCGGTACATCGCCGGATAGAGCGACCCCTGCGGGATCTGCAGCGCATCTTTCGAGATCTGCTGAATACGCAGCAGGATGCCGTAGCCGTGCAACGGCCCCAGCGACACGGCCTTCAGGATCAGCATGTCCAGGGTGCCTTGCAGGATGTCGACTTGTTTGCCCATTTGCCTTCTCCTCTAGCCATTCTAGGAGTGTTCTCCTAGAATGTCAAGGAGTAGGACAGGCCTCCGGCCTGTCTCATCCGTATGTTAGATTTGAGAATTAGGAGATGGTTTGAACCCTGAAGCGCCCGCATTCCTTCTGCAGATCGACATTTGGGAGATGGTTGGCCGTGGCGGCCCCGTAACCATCGCCGTTCTGGCGATCCTCCTGCTCTTTTCCGTTTTCTCCTGGGCCATCATTTTTTCCAAGTGGAACGTGCTGCGTACGGCCCGCGCCGCCGACCGCCGCTTCCTGCGCGCCTTCCGCAAGGCCAGCGGCCTGGACGCGGTCATGGTCGTCAGCGAACAGTTTAAGCCCGCCCCCCTGGTGTCCGTCTTCGAGTTCGGCTATGAGGAGGTCCATCGCCAGGTCCAGGCGCGCGGCTCCGTCACCAACAAAATCTCGCTCGAGCGCTCCCTGCAGCTCGGTACCAGCGAGGAACTCACCAAGCTGGAGCGCAACATGAGCTGGCTGGCCACCACTGCCTCCGTCAGCCCGTTTATCGGCTTGTTCGGCACCGTTCTCGGCATCATCCGCGCGTTTCAAGAGCTGGGGATGCAGGGAACGGCCAGCCTGCGCGCCGTGGGGCCGGGCATCGCCGATGCACTGATTGCCACTGCGGTGGGCCTGGTGGCAGCCATCCCCGCCGCCATCTTTTTCAACCAGTTCAACCACGCCATTCGCGAAATCGGCGCCCGCATGGACGACTTCGCCCTCGAATTCCTGAACATGGCGGAGCGGAGTTTCGGAGAGTAAACCGTGGCGATCTCGTTCAGCGGCGGCAATGGCGGCAACTCCCGGTCGCGCCGGCGCGCTTCCCAAGGCATGCTTTCCGAGATCAACGTCACCCCGTTCGTGGACGTCATGCTCGTCCTGCTGATCATCTTCATGCTCACCGCCCACGTCATGGAATTCGGCATCCAGGTGGACGTTCCCAAAACGCGCGCGGTCGCCGACAGCGCCAAAGAACTGCCGGTGGTCAACATCACCAAGGACGGCACCCTTTATCTCAACGAAAAACCGGTGGACATCAACGAACTGCCGGCCGAGATCCAGCGGCGTTACCTCGGCGCCACCGCCGTCTACCTGCGCGCCGACAAAGAGACGGTGTGGGGACCGATTGCACAGGTCATGAGCGAGCTCGGCAAGGCCAAGCTGCAGGTGAACGCAGTGACCCAGCCGGAAGACTCCGCGGACAAGAGGCGCAAGTAATGGCGTCGCATGCGGACCTTCTGGATCAGGCGGACTCCCTCAACCGGCCGCTGCTGGGATCGGTGGCCCTGCACGCGGCCATCTTCGGAACCTTGATTTTGTGGGGGGCCGTACTCTCCCGCCCTCACGAAACGTGGGGTGAAGCCAACTCTGGCGGCCCCGGCAGCATCTCCATTAACGTGGTAAACAAGATTCCGCTGCCCTCGCGGAGCGGCCTCGTCAACCCCCTGGCCAACCCAACCGAATCGGCGGTACCTACTCCTCCCCCCGCTGCCAAGCCGAAGAAGCTGGCGCCGGCAGAGGAGCCCGATGCCATCCCCATCAAGAGCCGCACGCATCCCAAGCCGTCGGAAGTGGCCCGGTCCGCGCAAAACACCTGGCGCGCCAAGCAGCAGGACCTCCCGAACCAGCTTTACAGCGCTTCCGGCCAAGCCCTGGTGTCGCCGATGATGGGGCAACTCGGTTCCGGCGGAGTGGGCGTCGGGCAGGGGTCGCCGTTCGGCAACCGGTTCGGGAACTATGTCATGATTCTGCGGCAGCGGGTCGCCGAGAAGTGGCACACCGCAGACGTGGATCCGCGCATTCATACCCTTCCACCGGCCATTGTCACCTTTGACCTGCTGCGGGACGGTTCGGTACGCAACGTGCGCCTCGCCCAGGGCAGCGGGAACCCGGCGGTGGATTACTCGGCCCAGCGCGCCATCTACGACGCGAGCCCATTCCCGCCCCTCCCCGCCACCTATGAGCGCAACGACGCCACGATTGAGTTTTGGTTTGAGTTGAGGCGATAGATAAATGAAAAAGGCCTTTTGGTATGCTGCCCCGTTCACCGTGCTCGTTCTCGTGCTGGCGGCGCAGCAAAGCGATGTCATTATCAAGCTGGAGCGCGAAGCCCGTCCCGCCATCGCCGTACCCGATCTGCGCGGCAGCGGCACGGCCCAGCCGCTGATGAACGCCTTTAACGAGACGCTCTATAACGACTTGGACGCATCCGGCCTCTTCAAAATGGTCCCCAAAACCATGTATCCGCTGCAAGTGCCGCAGCAGCCTTCCGATTTCCGCGAGCAGCCCGCTCACCAAGTCACCCGCCCCGGCCAACAACCAGCCAACGGTGGCGGCACGTGGCTTTCGGACTGGTCTTCGCCGCCGGTTTCCGCCACGTACCTGGCGTTTGGATATACCGCCATCCAGAACAACGTGCTGGTACTCTACGGCTGGCTATTCAACGTGGGCCAGAGCTCGGTGGCGCAAGCCCAGGTCCTCGGCAAGCGATATTTCGGCTCGCCCGACGAGGCCGGCGCTAAGAAAACGGCCCACGAATTCGCCGCCGATATCATAGCCCAAATGGGCGGTACTTCCTTGCTTGGCAGCAAGATCTATTTCGTATCTACCCGCACCGGGCACAAAGAAATCTGGGTAATGGACCCGGATGGCGCCAATCAACACCAGATCAGCCATTTCAACTCGCTTTCCATTATGCCCGCCGTATCGCCCGACGGCACAAAAATTGCATTCACTAGCTACGCCCGCGGCAATCCTGCTATATTTATTCTCTCGACGGATACGGGGCGGCGCTTGCCGTTTTATAATCAAGTCGCATCCATGAATGCAACTCCGGATTTCACGCCGGATGGCAAACAGTTGCTTTATGCGTCTACGGCCAGCGGGTGGGCGCAGATCTATGTCGCCAATCTGGATGGCAGCAATCTGCGCCGCATCTCGAATACCCGCGCCTTGGAGGTCGAGCCGAAAGTGAATCCGAAGACGGGCGCCGATCTGGCATTTGTTTCAGGCCGGTCGGGACCCCAGCAAATTTACCGGATGAATATGGATGGCACCGACGTGCAGCGGTTGAGCAATGGCGAAGGAGAGGCGTCCAACCCGTGCTGGCACCCCAACGGGCAGATCATCGCTTTCGCCTGGACGCGCGGTTTCGCCACCGGCAACTTTAATATTTTCGTGATGGATGTGGCCTCGCGAAACTTCAACCAGTTGACTTACGGCGCCGGGCGCAATGAGAACCCTACTTGGGCGCCCGATGGCAGACGCCTGGCATTCATGTCCACGCGCAGCGGATCGGACCAGATTTGGACCATGCTGGCGGACGGCACGCAGCTTAAACAGTTGACGACGGCCGGAAAGAATGGAACCCCGGTATGGGCAAAATAGCCCACGTGGCGCACGCACTCGTGCGTGCCGCGTCGCCACTCATGGCGACGCTTGCTTCAAGATTTCAGGAGGTTTTAGTTCATGTTGAATAAACGGAAAATCAGCACCATTGGCATATGCTTGACGTTGGCGATGTTCGCAGCCGGTTGTAAGAAGAAGGCGCCGCCGACACCGCCGCCACCGCCGCCGGTCGTAACGCCGACACCGCCGCCGCCGCCCGCGGCCCCCACCATCACCGCGTTTTCGGCAGAGCCTTCGTCGATCGAGCGCGGCCAATCGTCCACGCTGAACTGGACCGTCATTAACGCCACCAATATTTCCATCGACAACGGCATCGGCACCGTGCAGGCTGCCGCCAGCCGCCGTGTATTCCCCGGCGCTTCGACCACCTACACTCTCACCGCTACCGGACCCGGCGGCAACAAGACTGCCACGGCCACGGTCAACGTAACCGAGCCGCCGCCACCGCCGCCGCCGCCGGCCGCGCCCAAGCCGACCCTCGATCAACTGCTCTCGGGCACCGTCGTGGACGCCTACTTCGACTACGATAAGAGCGATATCCGTGAAGATGCCCGCGCCGCGCTGACCAAGGACGCCGACGCCCTAAAGGCCATCTTCTCCACCATTCCGGATGTCACCGTCACCATCGAGGGCCATTGCGACGAGCGCGGCTCGGCCGAGTACAACCTGGCTCTCGGCGACCGGCGCGCCGCCGCCGCCAAGGAATTCCTGGTCCAACTGGGAGTCCCCGGCGACAAGCTGAAGACCATCAGCTACGGCAAGGAACGTCCGCAGTGTACCGACCAAGACGAGTCGTGCTGGCAGAAGAACCGCCGCGCGCATTTCTCCACCGGGCAGTAAAATCGAGTGAGGGCCGGGCAGTCCCGGCCCATCCGCAACCGGCGGGACGGCCCACTCGTCCCGCTCATGAGGAGATCCTATGACCTTTTGGCGCACGCTGTTGCCGGCCCTCTTGATTTGTCCGTCCCTCACCTTCGCGGCCAGCAAGGAAATTGTCGAATTGCAGCGAGATTTGGCCCTCCTGCAGGAACAGGTGCGAACCCTGCAGCGCTCCCAGGACGAGAAACTCTCCGCCATTCAGGTGCTGGTCCAACAGGCGCTCGACTCGGCCAACAAGACCAGTACATCCGTCGCCGTCTTGCAGAACAATCTCCTGCAGAGCTTCAAGGATCAGCAGAAGAGCGTCGTGGACCCTGTCGTCGGCGTCGGCGCCAAACTCGACCAGATGACCACCGATGTCAGCACCCTGCGCGAGGCTGTGGCCGATATCTCCAGCCAGATGGGCAAGCTGCAGCAGCAGATGGTGGACATCGGCAACGCCGTCCGCACTATCCAGACTCCCGCCGCCGCGCCTCCGCCGGCAAATCCGGGCGCGACTGCGCCGGGCAACGGAGTCGGCATCAATCCCGGAACCGCGGTCGCCAGCGTTCCCCCGGTCCCCGCCACGACCTTGTATCAGAACGCCAACCGCGACCGCAACGGCGGCAACGCGGATCTGGCGCTGCAGGAGTTCGGCGATTATCTGAAATACTACGGCAACCTGGATCTGGCGCCGAACGCGCAGTACTACATCGCGGAGATCCACTACCAGCAGGGTAAGCTGGACGATGCCTTGCAGGAGTTCGACATGGTCCTGGAAAAATATCCGGACAACAACAAAACTCCCGACGCGCTCTACATGAAGGGCGCAACGTTGGTGAAGATGGGCAAACGCACGCAAGGCAAACAGGAATTCTGCGAGTTGGCGAAGCGTTTCCCCTCCACCGATCTCGCCAACAGGGCGCGCTCGCAAGTAAAATCGTTGGGCCTCACCTGCGGCTCCGCAACCCCCGTCCGCAAGAAAAAGTAGGACAGGCCTACCGGCTAGCCTACCGGCCTGTCTTTTGCCCTTATGACCCGCCATCGCATGTACATCAACGGCCAGCGCGTGGAAAGCCATCGCGGCGCCTGGTTCCCCGTCTTCGACCCCTCCACGGAAGAAATCATCGCCGAAGTCCCCGACGCCGACGCCACCGACATCGATCGCGCCGTCCAGGCGGCCGTGGCCGCGTTCGAATCCGGACCCTGGCCGCAGACCACCGCTCAGGAGCGTGGCCGCCTGCTCTTCAAGCTGGCGGAGCGCATCCGCGCGCACGCGCCGGAGTTGGCCGAACTGGAATCGCGCAATTCCGGCAAGCCTATCGTCGAAGCGGAATACGATATCAACGATACAGCCACCTGCTTCGAATATTACGGCGGCATGGCCACCAAGGTTTTGGGGCACGTGAATCCGGTGCCCGACAATGCCCTCAGCCTTTCCCTGCGCGAGCCTGTGGGAGTGGCCGGCTTGATCATCCCCTGGAATTATCCCCTGTTGATGGCCGCCTGGAAACTCGCACCCGCATTGGCCGCCGGCTGCGCCTGCGTCCTGAAGCCCGCCGAGCAAACGCCGTTGACCGCACTCCAAATCGCCAGTTGGTTCGACGAGATCGGATTCCCGCCAGGCGTGGTCAACATAGTCACAGGCTTCGGCGAGTCGGCTGGCGCGCCGCTGGTCGCCCATCCCGGCGTCGATAAGATCGCCTTCACCGGCAGCGCCGCCGTGGGTAAGCTGATCGTCAAGAGCGCGGCCGATACGGTCAAGCGCGTCACGCTCGAGCTGGGCGGCAAGTCGCCCAACATCTTCTTCGCCGACGCGGATTTCGAAGCCGCCATCGACGGCGCCCTGTTCGGCGTCTTCATTAATCAGGGCGAGGTGTGTTCGGCCGGCAGCCGCATCCTGGTCGAGAAGCCCATTTACGGCAAGTTCGTGGAGGCCATGGTGGAGAAGGCCAAGCGTATCCGCCTGGGCGCGCCGCTCGACCGCGAAACCAAGATGGGTCCACTGGTCAGCAAGGAACAGTACGACCGCGTGCGACAGTATCAGGAACTCGGCAAGTCGGAAGCGAGGCTGGTCGCGGGCGGCGGACGTCCGGCGCTGCTGCCGCGCGGCTACTATCTGGAACCGACCATATTCGCCGACGTGGATAACTCATCCCGCATCGCCCGCGAGGAAATCTTCGGGCCGGTGGCTGCCGTCATTCCGTTCGACGGAGAAGCCGCCGCCATCCGCATCGCCAACGACTCGCCTTATGGATTGGCTGCCGCCGTCTGGTCCCGCGATATTTTCCGCGCCTTCCGCACAGTGAAGGCTCTCCGCGCCGGTATCGTGTGGGTCAATCACATGCAGCCCACTTGTATCGAAGCCCCTTGGGGCGGATATAAGCAGTCCGGCTTCGGCCGCGAGTTAGGACCCTGGGGCATCGAAGAGTATCTCGAAACCAAGCAGGTGTATATCAACCTCAACGAGCAACCCATCGGCTGGTATTAGTGGGGCAGGCACGTTTCCCGGCTCGCAGCCTGCGTTACCGGTTCACCTTCACGACCCGTCCGTTGAGCGGCTGAAGAGGCCGGACATCGTGCGGATACAGTTTGGCGAAGGCGTCGATCTGCTCCGGCGAGATATCCACCGGAGTCTTCAGCACAAACCAAGCAACTCCCTCGCTGCAAGGCGGAGCCGTCAGCGACCCCATGTACATGTAATAGGCGGTGTCGTTGGGCAGCAAGCCGGCGGGATCGACCTCGACTCCGGCAATCTCCTCCTCTTTGCCCTGGCTCTTGGGCATATGGTCCCAAATCCGCTGAATGGTGGCGTTGGCGCCGCTTGCCGTCAACAGAACGGCGACTCCGGCCACCTTTCCATCGCTGGCTTCGTGCATCAAGTGGACCACCATATCGTACGGCTTACCCTCGATGTACTCTTCGCTGGGGCGGTGAAAATGGAACTGCGTCAAGTGGAAGCGCCGGCCTCCCGCAATCAGGAAGTTTCCGCTTCCCGGAGCGTCGTGGTAATTCACCCGGATGGTGTGGCCGTTGTCGATTAGATATTTGAGCGGGCCGGTGTGGTACTCGAATCGAATGGCGGGGAGTTCGGCTTTCTCCGCATTACGAATGTCGATGGGGGACTGCTCCTTGCCGGCGTTGCAGGCAGCGTACTCCGGATCCAGGGCGCCCCAGTGCCCGGCGCCGGTTGCCCCTTCGTAGGTCCAGGGTGTCTTCCACTGCGCTCGCGAACCCACCGGCGCAAGAACCCCCGCGAAAACCACCCACACAAACGTCAGCCAACGTTGACTCATGCCTGGAAGTATACAATCTGGCGACCGGCGACAATTCGGTGAACGTCGAAGTATGGATGTCGAGCCACGCCGGCTGGCCGCCCGGTTAATGCACGGCCACAGCGGCGGCATGCGCCTTTTCGAAAGACTGCAACGCCAGGTAACTCGGCCCGAAGCGCTCGATATTCTCCAACTGACGGTCGAAATCGGCGAAGTGGCCTTCTTCGTCGCCGATGAGCCGCTCGAAAAGTTGCTTGGAAGCGGCATCGGCGGCATCGCCGCATTCCAAAGCCGCCAGGTTGTAAGCGTTCGCGCTGGATTCCTCCATCTTGCGGGCCTTGGCCAGCATGGCGGCGGGATCGGTAATCTTCTCGACCGGCGCGGCCACGGACATCTCCACGTCGCCTTTCAAGAACAAGATGCGCTCGGCGAGCGCTTCCATGTGGCCCATCTCGATGATGGCCGTGCGCTTGAACAGCGTGGCAAGGGGCGCGAAACCCTGATCGTCGAGATGGATGTGGAAATACATGTACTGGTGAACGGCCAGCAGCTCGTCGGCCACCGACTGGTTCAACAGGGCGATGCTTCTTGCGGGGTTCATAAATAGTATTATCCCACCTTGTGGTCTGAAAATCATACCCGGATGCGATGGGGACTAATATGCTCCTATGGCGGCGATCCAATGGCCAGACTCCCGGCTGGGCCGGCTTCTCGACAGTCTCGAGCGGCATTATGGCAGTCCCAAGCCGCCCCCTTTCGCCGGACCGCTTGAAATGATTCTCTGGGAGATGGTGGCTTACCTGGCCGACGATGCCCACCGCGGCGCGGCGTTTGAGGCGTTGCGGACCCAGGTTGGTCTGACGCCGGACAAGATCCTCGGCGCGCCGAAGAAGCTGCTTTGCGGTATCGCGCGGATGGGCGGATCGATCGCCGCGGAAGAGCGCGCGGAACGGATGCAAGCGGCGGCCCAACTCACTTTGGATCAATTCGGCGGCGATCTGGGCAGCGTGCTAAAGCTGCCTCCGCAGAAGGCCAAGAAGCTTCTGATGCAGTTCCCCATGATCGGCGAGCCCGGCGCGGAGAAGATTCTGATGTTCTCGGGCGTGCTGGGGGTGCTGGCTCTCGAATCCAACGGCTTACGCGTTTTGGTGCGGCTGGGTTTTGGAGAAGACCGGAAGAGTTATTCCGCTACTTATAAGTCGGTTCGCGAGGTCACGCTCGAAGAGTTACCTGCAGACCCCAAGTTGCTGACGAAGGCGCATGTGCTGTTGCGGCAGCATGGGCAGCAGTTGTGCCTGCGGAATGGGCCGGTGTGCCATGCGTGTCCGGTCAATTCCGACTGCCGGTTCTTTGGAGGGCGGGCAATTCTGCCCGCAGCCGCCTTTTCAGGCGGCTAGAGCCGGCTGAAAGCCGGCTCTGGAGTTTGGACATTTGCCGTGAAGCAACTCTCGTGGCGCACGCACTCTGCGTGCCGTGTCGGCACTCCTGCCGACACAGGCGAGCGTAGCTCGTCCCCAGCCGGCTTTAAGCCGGCTTAAGGCGAGCTCCGCTCGCCTGTGTCGGCAGGAGTGCCGACACGGCACGCAGAGTGCGTGCGCCACGGGAACTGCCGCGGCAAATGTCCAAACTCCA
>Ga0187855_10003048_pt1 | contig 12455 bp, 10 predicted proteins | sample June2016WEW_8_10_2_FD_132969 | JGI IMG/M metagenome (GOLD analysis project Ga0187855, IMG submission 132969) | Peatland microbial communities from SPRUCE experiment site at the Marcell Experimental Forest, Minnesota, USA - June2016WEW_8_10 | ecosystem: Environmental > Terrestrial > Soil >...
GATGACGGCTCGGGCGCCGGGAGGGCCCCCCCGTTCGTAGATGACGGCTCGGGCGCCGGGAGGGCCGCCCCGTTCGTAGATGGCAGCTCGGGCGCCGGCTTGGTGGATGGCTGCTCGCGCACAGCCAGGTCGAGCGCGGTGACCGGCGAGTGCTCCTGTGGAAGTGCCTCGCTCTGCTTCTGATCGGACGGCTCGAGCCCATTGCCGTGCGATGGCTCCAACAGCGCCGTTGCGGCGGGGCGCTCCAGCATCGCTGTAGCGGCGGCCGGGGCAGGGGCGAACGGGGCGGTGGACTGGGCGGGGGCCGAGAGGGCGGGAGCAGAGAGGGCGGGGGCAGACGGCGCGGCGTCCGATTCAGGGGCCGCCGGGGTAGGTGCGTCCGGGGTGGAGACCTCGGACTCAAGCACGGAGAGCTGTGCCGCCACGGGTGCCGGGGCGGCGGGAGAGGGAACGGGGGGCTCCGGCGTGGGACTCGGTGTCTCGGCGTCCGGCGCCCCGCGTCGGCGTCGAAACCAACTCATCGCTATCTAATCGGCATCAGCGCGGCGCCTCTTGACCGTGCTTGTAGCGGATGTGCAACCGGCACCTGCCTGGCCGAGAAGCCCTGGGAGCGCCGGCCCGGATCGCGGCCGACTACGGACCGTGCTCGAAAGCGCTCTTCAGGTGAGCATCGAGCGCGTTGCAGCGGTACAGGGCGATCGCCTCGGCGGAGGCGAAGCGCTGGCCCGGCAGCGCCTCGGGACCGTGGTGGGCGAGGATGCAGTGCTCGAGCACCATCCGCCGCGGCGGCGCGAGTGAGGAGGGGTAGTGGGGCACGAGCAGGCGCAGCCCGAGCTCAATATGCCCCAGCAGCTGCCCCTCCTCGCTGCGGGCAATCTCAGCGCCGTAGGTGAACTCGCGGGTCTTGCCGATGTCGTGCACGAGCGCAGCCGCCAGCAGCAGGTCGCGGTCGAGGCGGGGGTGCAGCGCGCATAGCTCGAGCGCCAGCGTGGCAACCGCGACGGTGTGCTCCAAGAGACCACCGAGATAGGCGTGGTGGCTACCCGCCCCGGCCCGCCCCGAGCCGCCGGGGCGGGTGGCGCTGGGCAGCGAACAGGGCGCCCGGCGCAACTCACGGCGCAGCTCGGCGTCCGCAAGCACGCGCTCGAGCAGCGCCCGCAGCCCCGGTTCGTAGAGCTCCCGCACGAGGTGCTCGAAGAAGCCCTCCAGCTCATCGACGTCGCGGTGGGCGACGGGCAGGAAGCTGGCGGGATCCGACTCGGCTCCCTCGGCGCGGGCGATCGCGCGGAGGCCGATCTGCAACTGATCACGGAAGCGCTCGACGCGGCCCTCCACGCGCACCAGGTCCCCACGCTCGAAGCGCCCGGCGAGCAGATCGGCGTCGCGGAAGGCGCGCGCGAGGATCGAGCCGGTGCGGTCGCGCAGCTCCACGGTCAGATAGGGGGTACCTGCGCGCGAGAGCTGGCGCTCCTTGCGCGAGCACGCAAACACCCCCGCCACCTCCTGCCCCTCGCGCAGCGTGGCGACTGTCGGAGGCTCTTCCCCTGGGGAAACCATCACCGCATGATGTACGGTGAAGCGGATGCAGCCGCTGATCTGGGATCGCCGCCCGACGGGCCTGCGCGCACCGGCGATGGTGTGCGCGTTCGAGGGCTGGAACGACGCCGGCGACGCAGCCTCCTCGGCGATCGCGTTCCTCAGCCGAGCGCTGGAGGCCGAGCGCTTCGCGCGCCTGGACAGTGAGGAGTTCTACGATTTCCAAACCAACCGCCCCCGCATCCGCCTATCGGAGGAGGATGCCGACTCATCGCGCACCCGTCGCGAGATCGAGTGGCCGTCGGTCGAGATCTACGCGGCGAGCGTTCCCGACGCACCACGCGATCTGGTGCTGGTGCAGGGAGTCGAGCCCTCTTTGCGCTGGCGCACGTTCAGTGGGTTGATCGTGGAGCTGGCGGAGGCGCTGGGGGTGGGGATGGTGATCACGGTGGGAGCGCTGTTGGCGGACGTGCCCCACACGCTGCCGGTGACGATGACCGGCTTCGCGTCGGATCCCGCGCTGATGAAGCGCCTCGGCACGATCAGCCGCTCCCCCAGCCGCTACGAGGGACCCACGGGGATCGTGGGCGTCCTGCACAGCGCCGCCGGCGACGCGGGACTGCCCTCGATGAGCCTGTGGGCGAGCGTCCCCCACTATGTCGCCGCCGCCCCCTGCCCAAAGGCCGCCCTCGCGCTGGTGGAGCGCCTGCAGGAGCTGGTGGGTGTGGCCGTCGATCTTGGCGAGCTCGAGGATGCGGCCGCCAACTACGAGCGTCAGGTCGGATTGGCGGTGTCCAGCAACCCGGAGGTGCAGGCGTTCGTGGAACGCCTGGAGCAGGATGCCGAAGGCGAGGAGGAGGAAGACGACGAGGAAGGCAGCCGTTGGGGAGCTGAGTGGGGTCCGCTCTCGCCCGAGGACCTGCCCTCGGGCGAGCGGCTGGCGAGCGAGTTCCAGCGCTTCCTACGCCAGCAGGGGGATCAGAAGCCGCCGAAGTAGTACCAGCCGGCTCTTTGTGCACTTATACCGGGTCGGCCCTACCAGCGACAGCCGGCTCATTGTGTACTTATATCGAGTCGGCCCTACCAGCGGCTGGCCCTCTCATGGCCGTTATCTGGCTGCTCTCCGTAAGTCCAGTTGGTGGTTGGAGACCAAAACAAAGAGACACCCGCCGGTGAGCCGGGAGTGAGGCAGCGCTGAAATATGCCGGCGGGGCGGCTGGTGGGCCGCCCCGCCGACTGAGGGAGGAGAGGGTCCTACTCCTGCCGGCGATGTATGAGGCCGGCAGACTCTCCCGCGCTCGTGGTCTCCTCGACCTCGGGGCGGGGGAAGCTTGCGGAGGCTCAGACGAGGCTGAGCACGCGCTCCTGCACGCGGTTGGCGAGATCGGCGCCCTCCTCCAGGCGCGCGCGCAGCGTGTCTTCGATCTGGCCCTGTGTCTTCTCGATCTGCGACTGGGTCTGCTCGACCCTGGAGGTGACCTCCTTGGTGAGCCGTTCGCGCCGCTTGTCGAGCTCCCGACGGCGCTCGCGCAGTTCGCGCTCGACGCGGGTGCGGGTTTTGCGCACCTCGCGCTCCATGCGGGTGCGGGCGGCGCTGCCGCGATGCTCGAATTTGCGCAGCTGGCTCTGGGTCTTGGAGGGGCTCGAGTAGATGGAGATCGCGTCGGTCACACTCGAGACGACCCGCTCGCGGGCGAGCAGGGCGGCCCCGACCGGGATCAGAACAGCGCGTTCGGCGTAGTCGCCAACGAGGTCGGTGGTGCTGCGGGTGGAGCTGGTGCGGGCGGCGGTGGGCTTGCCTTTGGAAGTGCCACGTGAGCGGGCCGCAGTGGTGCGAGTGGTGCGGGCTTTGGACGCGCCAGCACTGGAGGCACGCCGGGGGCGCGCGGCTTTGGGGGTCGTGGCTTTGGGTGAAGCGGGTGTGGTGGTGTCAGGCATCTGGAGGGGTCTCCTGTTGGTTGTGTTCCCCCCGGGGAGGAATCGATGGGCACATCTGTTCTATGTCCGGCACGGTCAGGCCGATAACGAACATATGTTTGTACCCTGCGCTCCCGAGATCGTTACACGCGAAGCTTAGCACGATCCGAAGTCACCGCAAAAACTAGCTTTCGCTTGTCCGAGCTTGTAACACACGGAACGTGCGTTCGTCCTTTTGGCTGGCGTCGAAAAGCCGGGGAGCCAGCGTGCAAGGCGTGGGATGGCCGCAAAGGTGGAGTGCTGTGAGGCGCCCGTGATGAGGGGCGTTCACGCCACCCGCGCCAGCCACAGCTCGGGCTCCTGCAGCTCAGCGGGGGTGGGCAGATCCTCCGCAGAGCGCCACGCGCGCGCCAGCGCGGTCGGCCCCCCGGCGAGCACCACCGCGTCGCAGAAGCGACGGCCCTCCTCGTACTGGCGCAGCTTCAGCTCCAATCCCAGCAGCCGCTCGAGCACCCGCCACGGCAGCCCCCGGTGCTCGCGGCGGCGGTTCATCGCGGCGCGCAAACGCGGCAGCGACGGCAGCACCTCGGCGCCGACCGCGTCCATCACGTGCTCGGCGTGGCCCTCGACGAGCGACATCGTCGCCTGCAGGCGCTCCACCAGTTGCCAGCGTTGCTCGCCGAGCGTGAGGCGCACCAGTTCGCCGTGTCGCAGGCGCTCGGCGAACGCGCGGGCGTCGCCGGCGCTGGGGAGCCGCATCAGCGCGCTTAGCGACGCCGTCACCTGCAGGCCATCGATCAACTGCCGCAAAATCCCCGCGAGGTGCTCGCGCAGCCACGGCGCACCCGAGAACTGGACGGCGTGGGTGATCTCATGGATCGTCACCCACGTCAGCAGCTGCTCGCTGTCAACCTGCATCGTGCGTGCAGCCTGTGCGAGGTTGGGAGCGACCAGCAGCAGCCGCGGCGCGACGCTCGAATCGAGCAGGGCAAGGTCGTACTGGCCGAGCACCCGCTGGGAAAGCATCCCCGCCATCGCTCCCACCTGCGCCCCCAACAGTAGCCCGCCGGCAGCGCTGAGCGTGTCATACAGCGGCCCGAGATCCTGTCCCGGATTTTTCCAGTTGAAGCGCATCCGGCGCGAGGGGCGACCGCCAGGCCCCAGCCCCTCCGCGGCCAGTGACTCCAACACCGGGCGCATCGTCTGCAGGTTGGCGGCGATCCAGCGGGAGCGATCAACCGCTTCGAGGGGTGGCAGCTGCGCAGGGAACTCCAGGCCGGAGTACTCGCTCACGCGGTGGGCAAACTGCAATGCCAGCGGCTGCACCGTCTCATCGAGCGCCTTGGCAAGCGGGCTCTCGGTCGTGGGCGACCCGGCGATCAGATCGCCCACGCGCTGCGCGGTGCTCCAGTCGATCGCGTCCACACCTGGAGGGTAGAGCCCCGGGAATATCCTTATGACCGATGCCCTCCTCGCTCGACGATCCACAAGACGTGCCCTGGCTCGAAAGCTCCGCGGACACCGCCCAAGCACTCAGCCAGAGGGCCATGTCCCAGCCGCTGGAGCGCCTGCCGCACGACGACAGCGGGGGGCCGGCACGACGCGCGGAGCTGCTGCAGCGGGCGGAGGTGCGGGACGTGCTGGCGTGGATGCGCCTGCTGATCGACCCCCGCGATGCGGCGGCGGCGGTGCGCGCGCTGGCGCGTCCCCCGATCGAGCTGCGCCAGGTCGACCTGGCACGGGTGATCCAGATGGTGCGCCGCCAGCGCCTGGAGGTGGTGGCGGCGCTCGCCGGCGCGATGGAGTCCCCACAGCTGCCGCCCGAGGCGCGAGAGCGGGTCGGGCGCTTCCTGGAACTGCACCGCTGGGCGTCGGGGGGACTCGACACGGTGCGCGCCGACCTGTTCGTCGCCCGCCTGATCGAGCGCCTCGGCCTGCGCCGGCGACAGCTGCTGGCCGCCGACGGGGAGGACGCGCAGCGGCTCGCCGGCGTGGCCGGGCTGTGCGAGCTGGCGGAGGAGTTCGTGGGCTCCTCCCCCCGCCCCACCGCCCGGGCGCTCGCGATCCACCTGACGGCTGCCGCGGAGGAGCGCGTGGAGGCAGAGCCCCAGGCCGCGCCTGAGGAAGAGTCACCCGAGGGGACCGTGCAGGCGACGCTGCGGATGATGCGCGAGGAGGTGCTCGGGGACGTCGCGCGGATCGCGGGGCGCCTGGGCGAGCTGCGCCTCGACACCGAGCTGGATGTTTCCCACGGGGTGGTGAGATACCTGGAGCTGGTGAAGCTGGCGGCGCTCGCCGAGCGCCCCGCGGAGGAGGCGGGGGAAGCCGCGGTGGAGGACCTCAACGCCCGCCTGCGCGTGGCGATGACGCCGCTGCAGCGGGAGATCTACGAGAGCTCGCCACTCGATGAGCTGCTGCGCGATGAGCCCTCAGGGGGGGATCCCCCCGGCGGGCGGCAGGAGCGACAGCGCCGCAACGCACGCACGCTGGCGATCGCGGCGCGCGATGAGCCGACGCTCGAGGCCTTCCTGCCACGCAAGGGGGACGGCCTGGTGCTGTCGGCCTCCGATGTCGAGACCTATCGTGGCTGCCCCCTCAGATACAAGTTCGCGCGGGTCTTGAAAATCCCCACCGAGCAGACGCTCCACCAGCGCTTTGGGATCGTGGTGCACCAGGTTCTGGAACGCTTTCACGCCGCCGCCGAGGGTCGCGCTGGGGGGAGTGACGGCGGACCGGCCACGGACGCTGGAGCGCAGAGAACGGGCAGCGGGACGCAGGGGACTGGCAGCGGGACGCAGGGGACTGGCAGCGGGACGCAGGGGACTGACAGCGGGACGCAGGGGACGCTCGCGGAGCTGCTGGCACTGCTCGACGTGGCGTGGCGGCGGAGCGGAATGGGGGATGGGGCACGGGAACGCGAGCTGTTCGGCAAGGCGCGCGCGGCGCTCACCCGCTACCACGAGCGCCTGCGCGAGGAGCCGGCGCAGCCCCAGTGGTTTGAGCGCCAGTTCACCTTCGACCTCGGCCCCCATCACGTGCGCGGGCGCGTCGATCGCGTCGACCGCCTGCCCGGGGGAGGATGGGAATTGATCGACTACAAGACCGGCTACGCCAAAACCGCCGAGGAGCTGAGCGACGACATCCAGCTCTCCCTCTATGCGATCGCGGCACGCGAGGCGTGGGGCCTCACCGACACCCGCCAGGCCTACTACTACGTCCTCGACGACCGCAAGGTGCCGGTTCCCGCGAATGCGGGCAGCGGCGAGTGGGTGAAGCAGGCGGTGCTGGAGGCGGGGGCTGGGATCCTCGCGCAGAGCTTCGAGCCCACCCCCTCGCCCGCGGCCTGCGGGCACTGCGACTACCGCATCGTCTGCCCCGCGGCGGAGCGGTAGCAATTCGCCGACCCACCGTCGGCGAAAGAGCGGTGGCCGAGTTCTGCGAAGATGGGCTTATGCCCACGCGCGAGCAGATCATGGCGTCCCTGGAGGTGGTGATCGACCCCGAGCTGCACCGTTCGATCGTCGAGCTCGACATGGTGCGCTCGATCGACATCGGCGCCAACGGCGTCGTCGACGTGACCGTCTCGCTGACGACGCCGGGCTGCCCGATCAAGGGTCACTTCCAGACGTCCGTCGTCCAGGCTGCTTCTACGCTCGAGGGTGTCACGCATGTCAACGTCTACTTCGACGTGCTCACCGACACTCAGAAGTCCGCGTTGCAGCAGAAGCTCGGGCGTGGCAGCCTGCCCGAGGGCGCGCTCGCTCAGGTCTCGAACATCCTGTGCATCGGCTCCGGCAAGGGCGGCGTCGGCAAGTCGACGCTCACCGCCAACCTCGCCGCCGCGTTGACGGCGGAGGGCAAGCGCGTGGGCATTCTCGACGCTGACGTGTGGGGCTACTCGATCCCCCGCATGTACGGGCTCGGCGCCACCCGCCCGCCGGTGTCGGCGCAACGCAAGATCATCCCGCTCGACGCGCACGGCGTGAAGGTCATGTCGATCGGCTTCTTCGTCGAGGAGGACGCCGCGGTGGTGTGGCGCGGGCCGATGCTGCACAAGGCGCTCACACAGTTCCTGCAGGACGTCGAATGGGGCGCGCTGGACTACCTGCTCGTGGACCTGCCCCCGGGCACAGGCGACGTGTCGATGACGCTCGCGCAGCTACTGCCGCAGGCGCAGTTCGTGATCGTAACCACACCGCAGCCGACCGCGCAGAAGGTCGCGCGCCGCTCCGCGCACATGGCGCACAAGGTCGATCTGGAGATCGGCGGCGTGATCGAGAACATGTCGAGCTTCACCACGCCGGCGGGCGAGCGCTTCACGATCTTCGGCGAGGGCGGCGGCCAGGAGCTGGCGGACGAGCTCGACGTGCCGCTGCTCGGCAAGGTGCCGCTGACGATGCCCCTGCGCGAGCACGCCGACAGCGGCGTGCCACTCGTGATCGAGGACCCTGACGACCCCGCCGCCCAGGCAATCCGCCAGGCAGCGCGGGGCCTGATCGCGATGGCCCCGCTGGAGCTGCCGGTGCTGAACGGCGACGCCGCGACCAACGGCGGCGAGGCGGCCGGCTCCCCGCCGCCGAGCGCCCAGCCGGTCGGCATGTCGCTGCCGATGGCCTGATTGGGAAAGCCCTCGAGCGCCGGTCGTGGGGCAGGGATGCCCCACGCCTCACGCGTTGGTGCCCGCCACCACGCGCGCGGACGATCCCCCACCCCCACCCGCACGAGCGTCCGTGTCTACCTGCTGTTGGCGAAGTACTCCGCGTTGATCTGCGTGTACTTCTGCCACTCATCGGGCAGTTGGTCCTCGGCGAAGCAGGCGTCCACGGGACATGCCTCCACGCACGCATCGCAGTCGATGCACTCGTCGGGGTCGATGTAGAGCATTTCGGCGGCGTCGTACCCGGGCTCATCGGGCGTGGGGTGGATGCAGTCCACCGGGCACACCTCGACGCAGGAGTTGTCCTTGGTGCCGATGCACGGCTCTGCGATCACGTAGGCCATTCGCTTCCTTCTCGAGTCGATGTTTGGCTGCTTGCAGGGGAGCAGGGAATATTAGCGGCGTCCCTGCGCTTGCCCTTTCGGGCTGCATCCCCGCGATCAGGGCGCCGTCAGGCCTGCTTGGGGCCGTAGTGGTGCGGTCGCGGCAGCGGACAGAAGTCCTGAGCGCCCGGCGCCGTCGGGTTGCCGACCCGTATCCACACGCCAGTCCCGTCGTCGAGCGTCAGGCAGGGGGGGACTTCGCCGGGGACGATCTTGCCGTGCGCCAACTCCGCGATCCGCCGGCCCACTGCCGGCGGTGTGCCTGACGCCGGCTCCTTGAGCCCTGCGATCTGCGCCAACACCGCCACGCCGCCGTTGGAGAAGTACGGTTCGATCGCGCCCTGCCGCTGGTTCCAGCTGACGTCGCGCACGCCGTAACGCCGCAGCGCCTGCAGCGTCCCCAGCAAGTCTCCATCCCGGTGCGGCCCCGACACGAGGAACCCGCCGGGATACAGCGTCAGGTAGCCGGGCTGCTGCAGAGCGGTCGGGGAGGCTCCCGGCAGCGTGATCCGGTACTGCGATCCGACGCCGAAGGTGCTCCCCATCATGTTTGCGACTACCACCAGTGCAAGCACGCCCACGGCGACGGCCCGCCGACGGCCGCTGAAATGCGCGATCCAGCCGCCCGCGAACACCGCGGGGTAGAGCAGCAGCGGCATGCTGTAGCGGGTGTCGTGAAAGAAGGTCTCGGTCAAAATCAGCCACGCGACCGACGCGCCGACCGTCAGCTCCAGCGCCAGCGGGCTCACCGGCGCCCGCGCGCGCGTCACCTGTGCGGCGGTGGCGGCCCGGCTTGCGGCGCGGGGCTTCCAACCGCTCTCACGGGTCGGGGGCCTCTTGGCCTTCGCCTGCCCTCCCTTGCCGCCGCGACCCTGCTTGCTTGCGCTCCCCTCGCGCGCGCTCCGTGGGCCCGGGCTCACTTCCTCGGGTGCGCTCGATCGCGCCCGTTTGGGCACGAAGCCGGCGACCGTCCAGACGAAGCCCGCCGCTGCGAGCAGCAGCAGCGGCAGCCCGAGCTCCACGTTGTCGAGGTTCCACAAATACCACTCGAGGTTCGCGCTCGAAAGGCGCGGGGGGGCGATATCTTTGGGAGCGGGCCCCGCTTCGCTCTGGTAGGCGCTCGAGGAGGCCGTCGCCTGGTCTCCGATCCCCTGGATCAACGCGTGCTCGTGGATATACCAAGGGAGGGCGAGCGCAAGGGCGATCGCGGCCAACACCGCGACCCCCGGCCACGCGCCCCGGCCGCCTCGCCACAACGTCACGAGGCCCACACCCAGCACGAAGATCGGGAACGGCTCCTTTGTGAGCATTCCCAGCCCGACCGCCACGCCCGCCAAGGCGCAGGTCCGCAGCTTCGTAAAGCCCTCGCTGGCGATCACCAGCCACACCGACACCGCCACCATCGCCGTCTCCGGAGCGTCGGTCATGAACACGTGGAACTGAGCGGCGATCAGCGGCGAGCCCAGCGCGAACACCACCGCCAGCAGGCCCGCGAGCGGACTGAACGCCAGCCGCCCCACCTTGTAGCAGCCGAGTGCCAGCAGAGTGACGAACACGAGGTTCTCGGCGATGATCGGCGGCGCCACGCCCACCCCGCCGATCGCGATCCCCAGCGAGCCGACCAGGTAGGCGAACGGCGGGTAGGGCACGCTCAGCGTGAGCGCCGTGCCAAGGTTGCCGGCGGCGAGTTCTTTCTGGACGTTCAGGGCGAGATTGAGGTGCAGCCCGGCGTCGAAGATCGGGATGCTGCGATCCTGGGTCAGCCACCAGATGGTGATGCCGATGAACAGCGTCGTGACCCCGATCGCGCCCCACGCCGGCGCCGGCCAGCCGAGCTCGGCGAGGCGCGCCAGGGGCGTGGCGCGCGCGCGGACGCGGGGGGCGGTGACTTCGCTCGCCATCGGCTCAAGTTAGTCCGCGATCTCGGCTGTTGCAACAATTTGGGCCTCTTTGTTTCTGACATTTTGATGCCGTGCGCCCGGATCCCGCCTGCGAGGCTCGGTCCGCTAGGTTGGGGCGCGATGCTGCTGTTGACCGGCGCCACCGGCCAGGTGGGCTCCGCGCTCCTGGGCCGCCTGCTCGCCGAGGGCACGCCCGTGCGCTGCCTGGTGCGTGACCCCCGCCGGCTGGGCACCCGCCGCGTGCGCGTGCAGATCGCGCTCGGCGACCTCGCCGACCCGCCTTCGTTTCGCAACGCGATGCGGGGGGTCGACACGGTGGTGCATCTCGCCGCCGCGATCCGCGACCAGCCGCGCGGATCGATCGAGGAGCTCGGCGGGATCGCCACGTGGCGCATGGTGCAGGCTGCCGAACGCGCGGGCGCCGAGCGCTTCCTGTTCTTCTCGGCGCTCTGCGCCTCCACCCACAGCCGCGCGCGCTTCCTGCGCGCCAAGGCGCTCGCCGAACAAGCGGTGCGCGAGGCGGAGATGCGCTCGGTCGTCTTCTCCCCCTCGATCGTGTACGCCCCGGGCGATCGCTGGCTGACGCTGCTGGAGCGCCTCGCGTTGCTGCCCGCAATGCCGGTGTCGGGCGCTGGTCGCGCGCTCTACCAGCCGATCTGGGCCGAGGACGCCGCCGACTGCGTGATGGCGGCGCTGCGTGCCCCCGACACCGCCGGTTCGTTCGAGCTGGCGGGGCCGCAAACCCTCAGCCACGCTGAGATCGTGAGGGAGGTATTGCACGCGCTGCACCGCAACCGGCCGCTGGTGCACATCCCCACGCCGGTGGTCGCCCGCGGCTTGCGGCTCCTGGAGGCCGCCGCGGGCACCCATGCGATCGCCACCTGGGACGAGGCGGAGTTGATGGAGGTGTCGATGATCTCCACGCGGGGATGCGCGGATGCCGAGATGCTCGGGGTGCGGCCGCAGCCGATGGGAGCGGCGTTGTTGAGGCAGGCGCCTACAGATCGATGAAGGCGGGTGGGGTTGTTTGCTTAATTTTCGGACCCCAACCCTTCATTTTGTGAAGTGGTTAGAGCGCATTTTGTGAAGTGGTTGGAGCGCCGGTCGTCAATCACACCGCCGCCAGCGCAGGCCGGCGCTCGGCCCAGGGGCACGCCGCTTCCAGCTGCGCGCCCAGCGCCAGCAGCGTGCCCTCCTGCGCGGGGCGGCCCACCAGCTGCACCGCCAGCGGCAGCTCGTCCTCGCCGTGAAACAGCGGCAGCGACACTCCCGGCTGGCCACTGGCGTTGAACACCGGAGTGAAGGGGGTGAACAGGCCCGAGCGGGTGAACGTCGCCATCGGGTTGGGCGCCGCGGGATCGAGCGTGCCGAGCGGGAGCGGGCGCTCAGCCAGCGCGGGGGTGAGCAGCGCGTCGTAGGGCGCGAGGAACTCGACCAGCTGGCGGGTGAACGCCTGCAGCCTCACCGTCGCCCCAGGCCCTGCACCGCGTTCATCTTCTGCACCATCGAGTAGATCGCCCAGCTCATCGGCTCCATGTCCTCGGCCGTCGGCTCGCGGCCGGCGACCGTCCCCGAGAATGCGATCGCGAGGCTGACGTGGGTGCAGAACACCGCCCCAAACAGCTCACGCAGGCCGTCGGTCTGCCATGGAGGATCGACCTCCTCGACCTCGTGACCGAGCTCGCGCAGCAACTCGGCGGCATCCTCCACGGCTCGCACCGCCAGTTGGTCCACCACCGCGTCGGGCACCGGCGGCAGGGTGGTCGCGGCGATCCGCAGCGCGCCGGGCTCTCGCGCTGCGGCATGCGCAAACGGCTCGGGCGGCGGGGGCGCCCAGGTGGCGTCGCCCGCCTCATACCCAGCCAGCACGTCGAGGGCCGCCGCGGTGTCGGCGACCGTGCGGGCCAGCATCCCGTCGATCCCCAGCAGCGAGTCGCCCAGCTCGGGCGCCGAGGAGATCCGCCCGCGCTGAGGCTTCAGCCCCACCAGGCCGCAGCAGGCCGCGGGAATGCGGATCGAGCCGCCGCCGTCGCTGCCGTGCGCGATCGGCACCATCCCCGC
>Ga0187855_10003051_pt1 | contig 12447 bp, 10 predicted proteins | sample June2016WEW_8_10_2_FD_132969 | JGI IMG/M metagenome (GOLD analysis project Ga0187855, IMG submission 132969) | Peatland microbial communities from SPRUCE experiment site at the Marcell Experimental Forest, Minnesota, USA - June2016WEW_8_10 | ecosystem: Environmental > Terrestrial > Soil >...
AAAAGAAAAAAGGAATCCGGACGACCGTCTGCGGTTCGTCTGCGTCGATATATGACGTTTTAAGCTAAAAAGCATTGTTTTTTCCTGATAATTCCGTAAATTTATACTAATAGAACCTTTCTTACTTCGTGGAAAAATCAAAACACGAGGGAACTATTCGACTATATGAAGGGGATATGCAAAGTTACGCGATACCCGTTAAAGACCCAGAAAATTTTCAAAAAGCTGTAAGGCCAAAAATGGAATTAATTAACGCCCCAATCCCCTCGCCGTATGTAACAATAGGAAAATGCTATCGAGTAAAAGAATATGCTCAAACTCATTACGAATTTATTGATGATAAGGGGCTTGCTTCTTGCTTGGAAAAATCGTGCTTTCCAGTAACAGCTACGTGTAAGGAATAACGCAAGTCACATGAAAGAAGAAAACCGTGTCAAGGTGTCGCGAATAAAACGTTCCTGGTTCGTGGCACTTCCTTGTCATTGTGAAGAACCCAATAGTGAATGCAAGAGGTGGGCCATGATAAGTTCCCGATCACTTTTTGCAAGAGCAGATCATTTAAAACAAGAGTCAGAGTGGTATGAAACACATAGATGGACTGAACCCATACCAGGTGCAATTTAAAGAAGGAAGGCATGAAAAACTTAATATTGTTGTTTATCTTGTCAAGTTTTGTTTCTGTGTTCGCCGGTACCTATTATATTGACTATGATTCTGGTTCTGACGCGAGGGCTGGCACGTCAATAACAACTGCCTGGAAGCATTGCCCCGGTGACACCAAAGCTACGAGTAACCCACAAAATGTCACAACCCTATCCGCCGGAAGTACCCTTATTTTTAAAGGTGGAACAACTTACGTAGGGCAGATCAATGTTATTTCTTCCGGTACTTCTGGGGGTTCCATTGTTTACGATGGAAATTCTTCTGGAACCTGGGGAACGGGTAAGGCTATTCTGAGCGGCAATGGCGTAAATAACGGAACGGGGTTTTCCCTAACGTCCCAAAATTACGTCACGATTCAAAACTTTGAAATCTGTCATTATGGGGATTATACTGCGGCGCAATTAGCATCTTATAATTGTACGTCCAACCCCTTGCCAGATATAGATGGGACAGGGCTTCAACTTCAAAATGTAACCTATGTAACTATACAGAATTGCTATTTTCACGAAATAGGAATATGGCAAAACACATCTCCGGTCAATGGGGATAACGATATCTCCGGTACAGGTATAATGGCCTACAGCGGAAATCATATTACCATAACAAACAATGAATTTACTAAAATGTCCCAGCCTATTAATTTATCTACAGATGGAAATTCAACAAGTTTAACCCAAGTTACGGTCAGTTATAATAATATACATGACTACATTCGTTGGTTGATTTGTGTGGGTGCGGGTGGAAACAACTCAACCATGCAGGATATCAATATTTTCAATAACAGTTTACATGATTATCCGGAGTATGATGGATCAATAGAAAACTTTTGCCTCAACAATACAGATGAACCACATGATGACGGGATTATTTTTCTTGTGGCCACATCAGATGAAGCTGGTACTCAAAGTTATAAAAATTGTGTTTTGGGTACGCCGGCACACCCGATACAAATTTACAATAATTCATTCTATAATGATAATACTACATCCGGGGGGGGGACGGCTTATATCTTTCTAACACAATGGGGTGGAACAGTTTACATGTATAATAACCTGTTTTTATATAGTCATCCACAAGATTTGGGCGGGGAAGGTGATATTTATGCACAGGATGGCTTGTTGGCTTCTGACAACAATCCGGCTGTAGATTATCATATTTGGAATAATACATTTTTTGATAATTATCCAGCTATTTGGATTAGGTCTATGACCCCAGGGTATGATTTTAATAGGCCGGGTTATACAATTGATATTAGAAATAATTTAATGAATCTGGCATATACTACAGATACTCTTTGTTGGGGTAATAATTTAGTTGTATTAGAGGCTGATAACTCCGATAGTGTAACACCTAGTTTACCTACAACAATGGATTATAACTGGTATGCTATCTGTAATGCAAATGGGCAGTATCTATCTACATTACCTGATCAGCTTATTAATGTTGGAACAGATAATAACAGCTATTCCTATACTGTTTCCCAATGGGATTCAAAATATAAAATATTTGAAGCCCATGGTAATTTTGGGAATCCATATTTTGTAAACATTTCATATGGATTATTTGATAGCGTTACGTTAAATAATTTTAATCTACAACAAACTTCTCAAGCTACAGCAGCAGGCGCCAATCTTTCCTCTTATTTTGCCACCGATATTTTGGGAAATCAACGAACAACATGGGGTGTAGGGGCTTACTCACCTATAATAACAGGTACATTGCCAACGCTTGCTTCCCCGACAAACGGTGCAACCAACCAGTCGATCTCACCGACCCTGAGCTGGGGCACGGTAACGGGTTCGACATCGTATAACCTCTTGGTATCGACATCATCGGGCTTTACGACGACGGTATCGAGCCAGACGGGTATTACGGGTCTCTCCGCATCGGTCAGCGGTTTAGCGAACAGCACGCCATACTACTGGGAAGTGAATGCAAGAAACGGAACGGGGACCGGGGCATGGTCAAGCGTGTGGAGATTTACCACTATTATAGCGCCACCCCTAGCGCCGATGCTCGCTTCGCCCCCAAACAATGCGGTCAATCAATCGACCTCACCGACTTTGAGCTGGGGCACAGTGACGGGTTCGGCATCCTATGGCGTGCAGGTATCAACTGTCACAACCTTTGCATCTATGGTATCAAATCAGAGCAGCCTTGTCGCGACATTCTCCACAGTGAGCGGTCTATCCAACAGCATAACCTACTATTGGCGTGCCAATGCAACAAATGCTGGGGGCACGAGTGCCTGGTCGAGCGCTTGGGGTTTTACGACGACAGCGATTCCGGGGCTGGGAGCGCCGGTGCTTGCGTTGCCCTCAAACAATGCGGTCAACCAGTCAACCTCACCGACCCTGAGCTGGAATACGGTGACGGGTGCGGCGACCTATACGGTTCTGGTATCAAGTGCATCGAATTTTGGTTCGACGGTATCCAGCCAGATGGGTCTCACGGGTCTTTCCACATCGGTAAGCGGTCTATCTAACAACACGTCGTACTACTGGGAGGTGAGCGCGACGAATGCAGGCGGGACCAGCGCATGGTCGAGCATGTGGAGCTTTACGACGATAAATCAAGGGCATAGGCATGAGCGAGGAATACAAGGTGACGAATCCCTTTGTGGGATTGAATCAAAATATGCTATTGTCACTTGGTATGATTTAAGGGGTAATTTGATTAAGCAGATTATCAACAATAAATACGAACAAGGTCACCACGTGGTATCTTGCATGACCCGACTTGCCCCAGGGGTATATATTGTTAAAATGAAAACTGACGATTTTGAAAAGGTTATAAGAGTGATAAGAGAATAAGGAACAACATAAAATAGTTCGAAATTATATCTTGGCAATGTCATAGGTGTTAGTAGTTTCGAATGCAAGGAAGCGTGGACTTAATCTTCTAACTCTTTTTAACAGCCCTTCTACGGTAATGTCCTATATTATATCAGGAGATAATTATTACTATGAGCGCACCAAAAAATAAACCGGATTATGGATTTGATGGTTCTCCTCTTAGTTTAATTATTCTTAATGTGGCTATTTGGGGCATGGGTGTCCTTTTAATCAACGTACCCGCCAAATTCCTTAAAGTCGTTGCTTGTTTTCTCTTCTTTTGTGGTTTTTTGCTGGGTATTCTTTCCGCTTTGTGGGTCTTTTATGTGAAGGTCGGCAAATTTCATCGTCGGGACCAGTTGCTTTCAATGATCGATTGGAAAGGCAACGAAATCGTCCTTGATATCGGGACCGGACGGGGGCTTTTGATGATCGGCGCGGCGCAAAAACTCACGTCGGGAAAAAGTATCGGCATTGATATTTGGCGGCAAAAAGATATGCATAACAATAACTCTCAAAGCACTTTAAGAAACGCCGAACTTGAGGGCGTCCTTGAAAAAATAGAACTAAGAAACGAAAACGCGCAAAAGTTGCCCTTTTCAAATAACTTCTTTGAGGTGGTTTTTTCCAACCTTTGTCTTCACAACATCCCCTCAAAAGAAGGAAGAGAGAAGGCATGCCGTGAGATTTCAAGGGTTTTAAAACCGACTGGCATCGCCGTCATATGCGATGTTCCGTTACATTCAAAAGAGTATTGCGAAGTTTTCAAAAATGAAGGACTAAAGGTTGACATTATGCGGCTGAATTTCGATGGTTTTCCCCACAACCGCATTGTAAAAGCAATCAAACGGTGAAACTTCCCAACCGATAAGAAGATTATTGCCCGTGACCCCGGGAAGTACAACGTCCGTGGGGATACCTTACGGTGTTAAAAGGGAGATCGCGCGGAGAAGTTGACCGCGCGATTTTTTCAGGTCCGGATTCCACACTTGTATCACGTACGAAGAGGGGTAGCTTGAGCGAAGGGGGAGTTTTATTTTCCTTCCAACTCCCATGGACAGGCGCTCCCTCTCAAATTCTTCGGCCTCCACGGTGCACGACGCCGAGCAGGTATTAAACCGCAAGCAGGGAGGGTTCTCTCCGAAACGACTGCTTCCCTTTCTGGGTCCGGCCTTTATCGCGAGCATCGCCTATGTGGATCCGGGAAACTTCGCGACAAACATTCAGGCGGGCAGCGCGTTTGGATATAAGCTTCTATGGGTTGTTCTTGCCAGCAACGTGATGGCAATGCTCATCCAGGGATTATCCGCAAAACTCGGCATCGCGACAGGGCTTAATCTTGCGGAACACTGCCGTCTCCAGTTTCCAAGGGCCGCGACGTGGTCGTTGTGGGTTATCATGGAAGTGGTGGCCATGGCGACCGACCTGGCGGAATTTATCGGCGCGGCGGTCGGGTTTCATCTTCTCTTCGGCATTCCGCTGCTCGTCGGGGGTTGTATCACCGCGATCGTGACCTTTGCGATCCTTGCCTTTGAGCGCTTCGGGTTCCGGCCGATCGAAAGCATCATCGCCGGATTTGTGGGCGTCATCGCGGTAAGCTATCTCATCGAGATGATTTTTGGAAAGCCGCAGTGGGGGCTTGTCTGCCGCAATCTCGCGGTCCCGAGTTTCGGCGGCAGCGAAGGGGTGATGATCGCCTCGGGCATACTGGGCGCAACGGTAATGCCGCATGTCATTTTTCTTCACTCGGCGCTCATGCAGAGGCGAATCGTCGTGAAGGATCCCCGCCAGCAGCGAAGGCTTTTTCGCTTCGAGATCGCCGATGTGGGTATCGCCATGACCATCGCGGGATTGGTCAACATGGCCATGCTCATCATGGCGGCCGTGGCGTTTAACGACCGGGGCATACACGGCGTGGCGACCATCGAGCAGGCGTATCTGACGCTGAAGCCGCTTCTCGGGGGCGCGGCAAGCCTCGTGTTCGCCATAGCGCTCCTCGCATCCGGGCTCTCCTCGTCGACCGTCGGAACCAGCGCCGGGCAGGTGATCATGCAGGGATTTCTGCGGCGACGCATCCCGGTCTGGGTCCGCAGGGTCGTTACCATGGTCCCCTCGCTTGTGGTCATCAGCCTCGGCTTCGATGCCACGCGGTCGCTCGTGGTGAGTCAGGTCGTGCTCTCTTTCGGATTGCCCTTTGCCGTGGCGCCGCTGGTCATATTTACAAGCAGAAAGTCGATCATGGGTCATCTGGTCAATCGTCCCGTCACGACCATCATCGCGGGTCTTGTCGCGGCGCTTATCCTGTCACTCAACGTCTATTTGCTGATAAGCCTGTTTTCTTAAAGGAAAAACCATGTTCACCCGAATTCTCGTTCCTCTCGATGGATCGCGCTCCGCCGAATCGGCGCTTCCGGCGGCAACGTCCTTTGCCCGCGCCTGCCGCGCCTCCCTGGCCCTTGTGCATGTGATCGAGAAACATGCGCCGGCGGAGGTGCATGATGAACGCCATCTTCAGAGCCGGGAGGAGGCTGAAAAATATCTCGATAGTCTGAAAGTGTCGCTCGAACGGGAAGGAGTGGCGGTTACCTGCCATGTACATGCGGGAGAGAGCTCCAGCGTTCCCGCCGGCATCGCGCTTCACGTGAAGGAGTTATCCGCCGATTTCGTCATGATGTGCACCCATGGCGACCATGGTCTTCGGCGATTCCTGCGGGGTTCCATCGCGCAGCAGGTCGCGGCGGCGGACGCCGTTCCCGTGTTCTTTGTCCCCCCGCTCGATGGCCATGCCCCACCCGCGTTTGCCTGCCGATCGATCTTGCTCCCGCTCGATGGAAGCGAGGAACACGAAGGGGCGGTGGATGTTGCGCGGTTTCTTGCCGGCGCGTTCAAGGCCGTCGTTTTCCCGGTTCTGGTCATACCCCGCTCCTCCGAAGTCAGCGCAGGACTGCGGGCCATCAGCCGCCTCCTTCCCCGCGCCACCGAAGAACTTCTCAATATGTCAACTGGACAGGGGAAGACATATCTCGACGGGATCCGGGAGCGGCTCGAAGCAAACGGCCTCGCCGTTTCAACGCTTCTCGTGCGGGGTAACCCTGAAAAGGCCCTTCTTCGAAGCATAGCGAAACAGAAACCCGATCTGGTGGTTCTGGGAACCCATGGCCGTTCGGGCCTCAATGCGGTTTTTGAAGGGAGCGTTGCCTCGAAAGTCTGTTCGCGCTGCGGGGTGCCGATCATTCTGGTACCGGCGAAAAAAACGGCGTAGCGCTCTTCAGCGCCTACCGACTCGAAAAGGAGAACCGGAGCCAGACCCCATAGGTCGTTTTATTGACCTGGGCATTGACATTTTCCGGCTGCTGCCGCTGATAAGTGTAGTTGTAGTCGAGCGTGATCCAATGGTAAAGCCGCCAGCTTATCGTTGAAATGATATTGTAATCCGGCCTCTTCGGCCGATCGATCGGATCAAAAACGTCAAGCTCGCCATCGGCGGTAATGACTCTTCCGAGGCGAAGGAGACCGCTGATCGCCGCCTGGGGACCGATGCCGAATTCCGAGGTCGCGGGTACCGGGAGCAAGATAACGGATTTGCCGACTTCCGCTTTCGTGGCGGCGGGGAGCGAATCATAGTTGGAAATCGAAGCGGTATCGCCAATCTGAAACTGGTCGGGAAAGTAGGAGTAAGATCCGCCGAAACCTCCCCGGATTTTGGCTTCCAGAAAGGGGAAATTGATCGCATCCGCATTGAGTCCGGCGCCGAAGTTAAGAAGAACGGAAGAAAACGGGGGCTTGAGCCGGAAGGTCTGGCTGGTGGAATCGAACCCGGAGAGATTGCCACTCCCGTCAAGGGGGCAGAAGTACGGGGTGGTGTTGGTGCGGAGCAGTTGTACCGGCATGAAACTGGCCAGAAGTTGCGTATTGGCATAGGGGCCGAGCCAGGAAACGAGTCGCCAGATGAAGAGCGAGTTGAGCAGAAATTGATCGACGTCCGTTTGCAGGTTATCCACGCTGAATCCGGAAAAATTGAATCCTTCATCGAGACGGACATGCGTCTGCCACTCGTACGGCTGCTTCCGGTAGGTGAGCCAGAGGGTTGAGATCAGGCCGAAATCCGTACTGGTGACGGTGTCACCCAGGTGTTGATCGAGGGTGGCGTTAAACTTTATGCTGCCGCCGATACTGCCGCCGTATTTCCAGACGGAGGCAAGCTTTGATTGCGGGGTCACATCGACCGTGCCGCCGCCGAGAATCTGGTTATCGGTTGAATCCTGCACCAGAAGGAACCGGCAGAGTTCGCCCGGAAGGAGACGGACGGTCACGAAGCCGGTGAGGCTGTTGTAACTCTCTCCCACGCCGAGGATTTTGTAAACGCCCGGCTTCAGGATCCAGGTCTTCACCACCTCGCCGAGCTCGGGATGTGCGCCATAGCCCTGGCCGTAGGCATCGAATTCGTCGATGCGTGTCAGCTCATACTGGCCCCGGAACGCGACGCCGAGCGAATCGACGGTCTCGATCGTGAGGCCGGACCAGTCCGGCTTTACCAGAACGGTTTTTCCTTCCTCGACGGTTACCTTCCGGGAGATGCGCTGTTTGAACGCGCCGCTCCCGAGAACGACGGTATACAGGCCCGGCTCAACGCTGAAGGTCCGGCCCGGGTTTCCCGAAATAACGGTATGCCCGAGGGAATCGAGAACAAGGACCTCGGGCTCGCTCGTGGAGGCGGTGAATCGGGGAACGAAGATGCCGCCCTTGCCGATGGGGACAAAGGACTCGGCGCCCCCCATCTGTTCGGATAAAGGCGGCGCGTCCCAGGTTTTCTCCTCCTGCTCGAACGGTGAACCGCTTCCGCCGGCCGGAGATTGCCCGTTGGCATTCGTGGCGGTATCCTGCGGGATCGCGGTCATGAGGTCCTCGTGCCGTAGTTCGGTCCCCGGGAGTTCGGGAGGCAGTGCGCCGGAAACCGCGAAGTAAAGTCCCGCGCACCAGAGCGCGCCGCCGATTCCCGCGCTTACTCTCATCCGTACCACCTATTTGATCTCCTGCTCCGGAGGAGCTGTTTCATTTTCGGGAGCGGGGCGGGCGGTGTCGGCCGCGGGAAGGGGGTTCTCGTATATTTCGGCGAGTTTGCCGTCGAGATCGCTGATAGCTTGCGTCATGATATATTCCATCAGCGACGACATCTCGCGAATGACGTATTCGGGAGTGTGTTGATAAACGCGTTTACGGAGATCGAACCGCCGCGAATAGATCACGGCGCCGTCGGAAAGTCTTGTCAACCTGACCGACAGGGCAAGATGCGCGAACCACAGTTCGCCGGAATCGTACTCCTCTATCGCTTCGATGTCGCCGTTCAGATCGTAATCGGGTTTCGTGCTCTCGTCGTAGCGACGGATGACATTTGCAACAAGGCCGGACAGGAGGAGGTGTTTGTAGACCAGGTCGGTCACCATGCGGTCGGGCTTGACAGCCCAGACGCGATAGTAGTAATACTGGAGCTGGAAGGGGCTCTGGCGGTAGACGATTTCAGGCCGGTTGTAGGCCTGTTCGATGCCGAAGTCCGCCACCCGGATGGTGCAGGGGTACGGCGCGGGCGAACTGCGCGCCCAGGTGGTAGACGGGAGGTAGTTCATCTCATAGAAGTGCCTGAGTGGGATGGTTCCGCATCCGATAATCGCTCCGAGAACGGCCAGACCGATTATCCGTCGACGCCGACGGCCACGATTCATCGTATCGACCTTTCTTTGGGCGCTTCGTTACGAAGCAGCAGCGAGGGGTTTTCGACGAGCATCTGCGTAAGCTGGTCGGCATTTTCCGTGGCGTCGCGCAGGTTGCGCATGCTGACGGCAAAGTCTTGATGCGACTGCAGCACGATGAGCGAAAGATTCTGCGAAACCTGCTTGAGAGAAAGCGCCGCGGAATCGATCGAGGAAACGGTGGCGGAAAGTTGCCCTGCGGAAAAAGCATGGTCGAGCGTGGAGGTGATACCTTTCACGTTGCCGGCGATCTGGTCGATTTTGCTCATGACCGCTTGGGCGGAAGAGGCCATCGAATCGACCTTCGGCGTCAGGGAGGCGACAAGCCCGTGCGCATCGCCCGTCACCGCGGCGATGTTGTCGAGCATGGTCCGGAATGACCGCAGGCTGTCCGGGTCGGTCAGCGTATTCAGGTTGTTGACGAGCAGTTCGACCTTCGCGGCGATCGCCTCCGCCTTGCCGGAGATGGAGGAGATGAGGGAGGTGCGCGTGGGAATCTCGGCGTCGTCCCTGAGGGTTGGCGCGGCATTCGTACCGCCCATGATCTCGATGTATTTGAGGCCGGTGATGCCGAGCAGGCCCGCCGTGGCGTACATGTCGGCTTTCATCGGGAAATCGGCCTGCACCTTCAAGGCGACTTTGACTTTAGACAGATCGGCGGCGTTGTAGGAGATCTTTTCGACCCGCCCGATCGGCACTCCGGTGAATTTGACTTCCGCTCCCTGCTCCAGGCCGGAAATCGATTCCCCTTTGAAAAAGGCCCAGTAGGTTTTCGTGCGTTGGTTCAGCTTGAAGCCGAGGGTTATTGACAGAAGGATCACGAGCACTGCGCCTCCCGCCGCCGCGAATATCCCCAGTCGCGCCTGCTGAGCATTCGAGATGTTCATGAGCCTCTCTCCACGATGAACCCGTAACGGAAACCGCCCTCGCCCGTCGGGGAAGGCGGCGCGGCGCGGGAGAAAAATTCGCTCACCGGGCCGCGTGTAAAATTGCGCGCCTCGGCGAGCGTTCCGTCGAACAGCACCGAACCACCATGTAAAAATGAAACATTGTCGGCAATGGTTTCAATTGACCTGAGCTCATGCGTCACGACCACTACGGTAATTCCGAGTGTTCGCCTGAGGTCGAGCAGCAGTCGGTCGAGCCCGGCGGCGGTGGCCGGATCGAGTCCGGCCGAGGGCTCGTCGCAGAAGAGGAGGGGCGGATCGAGCGCGAGCGCCCGGGCAAGGGCCGCCCGCTTGCGCATGCCTCCCGACAGCTCGGCGGGATAGAGCGGTCCGGTCCCGCTCAATTTTACCTGGGCGAGTTTGTAAGCGACGATTTCCGCAATGAGCGCGGGCGGCAGGGCGGTATGCATCTGCAGCGGCAGCGCGACGTTCTCCTCGACGGTAAGGGAGCCGAGCAGGGCGCCGTTCTGGAACAGCACGCCCGCTTTCTTCAGGACCGCGATGGTTGCCGGATCGTCCTGTTCGCCTATCGCAACGTCGAAAAGGCGTACCGAGCCTACGGTCGGCCGCAGGAGCCCGACCATGGTTTTCAACAGCGTGGTTTTGCCGCACCCCGACATGCCGAGGATCACGCGGATCTCCGAAGCGACAACGTTCACCGAAACCTCGGACAGCACGCGCACGTCGCCGTAGCGGACCGAAATGCCGGTCACCGCGACAATGGGTTTTTGCGAGGATGGATTCATAGTTACGCAGAAAGGTTACAAGATAAAAGAAAAGGCCGCATCCGCAACGATGATGATAAAGATGCACGCGACGACGCTTGCCGTGGTTTCGCGCCCGACCGATTCGGCGCTGCCCCGCACCCTGAAGCCGAAATAGGACCCGATCCAGATGATCAGCCAGGAAAAAACCACCGATTTTATGAATCCCGCAAACACATCCTCTGTCTGAAGATTTTCCGAGAGTTGTTCCCAGAAAACAGCCGATGAGAGATGGAGATAGAATATCCCGACCAGCCATCCGCCGAGGATGCCCATCCCGGTTCCGATCATGGACAGCACCGGCATGGTAAGGGTTATCGCCCAGAACTTCGGCACCACCATGAATTGAATCGGATTGATTCCCATGGTCCTGAGCGCATCGAGTTCCTCTCCGACGCCCATGGTGCCGATCTCCGCCGTCGTGGCGCTGCCCGTGCGCCCCGCGAGGATCACCGCGGTGAGAAGCGGTCCCATCTCGCGGATCATGGTAATCCCGATGAGCGGGCCGAGAAACACCGATGCGCCGTAATCCTTCAATTGGATGGCAACCTGGATCGCCAGGACCATGCCGATAAGGAAGGAGAGAAGCCCCACGATACCGAGCGCCTTGTACCCGAGCAGGTACATCTGCTCGCCGACCACTCCCTTGCGGAATTCCTTTTTTTTCAGGACCCCTATCGTTCCCCAGTAGAGCATCTCGACCAGCACGCTCAGGGCGACGACGCAGTTATTCCTTGCGTCAATAATCCGGCCGCCGATGCTGGTAAAGATTTCGTCCTTTGAATGGACGGTTTTTCGGGCCGGTTCGAGCGGCATCGAAGAGGATTCGAGAAGAGCGAGGTGTTCATCCGAAACATGCCGCAGCACGAGGCGGCCGTTCCGCGCTTTCATGGTTTCCTGCAGGAGCCTGATGGCGCAGAGGGCGACGGAGTCGATGCGCGCCGTGTTCGAGAAATCGAGTATCAGCCCGGCTTCGCGCCGGTCGAAAATGCGGGACTGCTCAACCCAGAGGTGATCGAGGTTCGCCGGCAGCGTGATGATGGTCGCGGGATTTTCCTGGAAGGAATCCATACGGTCCGCCTTTGCGCCCGACGAGCGCGGGGAGATAAATCATGTGTAAAGAGACCGCTCTCACCCGGTTTGTTATTCAGGGCCCATCCCCATCGATTTTTCTGCGTAAGTGCCTAAGAATAAAGAATATTAATAATAGCTCCTGGGACCTGAAAAAGTACATAGTATCGCTACTGCGTCTATTTTATCTTCCGGGTACGATAGGCGGCGGCGGGGTGAGGCGGAGCTGCGGGGAATTGAGATTAACGGCTCGTTTACATCGCCGTTAATGGTCGTTTAAACCCCCCTTAAACATGAGGACAATCTTCTCCCGGATGGCCGCGACCAGCCCGGCCGTGGCGGCAACGTCGATGCCGTAACGTTTCCCGCCCCGCGTAATGGGGCCGGCAATGGCTTCCAATTCAAGCTCGCGCCCTGCGGC
>Ga0187855_10003053_pt1 | contig 12439 bp, 9 predicted proteins | sample June2016WEW_8_10_2_FD_132969 | JGI IMG/M metagenome (GOLD analysis project Ga0187855, IMG submission 132969) | Peatland microbial communities from SPRUCE experiment site at the Marcell Experimental Forest, Minnesota, USA - June2016WEW_8_10 | ecosystem: Environmental > Terrestrial > Soil >...
AATCAACCCGCGCGGCGTAAAGCGCAAGATGAGCAACTACAACTTGCGTTCCCGTCGACGGGGGCGCACGCGCCGGGTCGATTTCAGTGCGCGGGTGAGGATTGTTAAGTGAACAGTATTGCAGCTAACCCATTTATTTAGAGCCTCTTGTTGGGCAATATCGGTAGCCTGACGGCCTTACCTCTCGCCGGCGAGGACAGCAAGCAAAATCTGAGACCCCTGCACCCGCCCAAACAAAGCGGAGCGCCTGAATTAGTACCCTTTTAGGTCCAGCAAGAAAGATTGCATCACCGAATCCTTCCATGCGGGATACAATGGAAACCAATCAACGGCGTTCTCAGTTCGGTCCCGTGAATAGATCGCCAAAAACGGCTCGCTGTTAGAAGGAGGATATCGCGATGCCTGCACCTGCCTGCACACGCTGGGCCCGGAACACGTCGTTTCGATTCGCCACCACAGCTCTGGTTTTCATGGCGGTGCTCTCTTCGGTTGCGCTCGCTCAGCCGGCGGTCACCGTAAGCCCCAAGAGCGGGCCACCGACTGATAAACTCGCTGTGAGCGGCGCCGGATTCGCCGCCGAGGAAGCCGTGGATATCTACTTCGACACGACTGACCTCGCTCTGGCGGCCACAAGTCCCGGAGGTTCATTCAGAGGCATCCATCTGACCATCCCCGCCTCGGCTCAGCCGAGTGAGCATTGGATCACAGGAGTTGGGAGATCCAGCGGGCTGGCGGCGCAGACCCCTTTTCTGGTGCGAAGGGACTGGCCGCAATTCCTGGGCGGCCCCGAGCATCACGGCTACAATTCCACCGAGAACGTATTGAATGCGTCCAACGTAGCCGGCCTGCAACTGTTGTGGAAGGCTTCCACGCAAGGAATTAACTCGTCGCCGGTGCTGGTGAATGGAGTGATCTACGTGGAGTCGCTGTTGCGCTACCTGTATGCTTTCGATGCCGTGAGTGGGAAACTGTTGTGGATGGCGCCCGCCGGTAACTCGTCCAACAATTACGCCGCCACGCCGGCCGTGGCGAACGGCGTCGTCTATGCCGTCGCGAACGACGGGCTTTTCGCCTTTGATGCCAACACCGGGCAACCGCTATGGAACGCGTTCTCGGGCTCCGGCACTGGGGGGCTCACCGTGGCGAACGGGGTAGTGTACGTGGACGCTGGGGACTTTTATGCAGTAAATGCTGCGACGGGACAGCCGCTATGGAGCGCACCCATCGGCTCTTACTTCCAGGCTATGGCGGGGGTGGCGAATGGGGTGGTCTACAAGGGGGGGCTCGATGGATTTATGTACGCGCTCGACGCTGCTACCGGGCAGCAGATCTGGAAAAGCGCGTACACGCTCGGATCCATGGGCGGCGCGGCCGATGTGGCAAACGGCGTAGTCTACGAGCAGTCATACAACTTCTTTTTCGCCTTCGACACGGCCAGTGGGCAGACGCTCTGGAGCGCACCCCTCGACCCCATGGTCTCCGGCCAAGTCTCCTCTAGCCCCGCGGTAGCCAACGGGGTGGTCTACGAAGGCCCTTTTGCCTTCAATGGCGTCTCTGGACAACTGCTCTGGACCGCGCCCATCGCTGGATACGTCCTCTCTACCACGGCGGTGGCCAACGGGGTGGTCTACCTGGCAGGCGGGAATCCGGGATCTCCGTATGATCTTAACGTCTACGCACTCGACGCGCTCACTGGAAAGATACTGTGGACGACCGTTACCGACGGTGCGGTCCAATCGGCGCTGGCGGTGGCGAACGGTGTGCTCTATGTGACGTCCCCGAACACCGTTTACGCCTTCGGCCTGCCGCCCGCAAGCCCACCCGTCCGCCCCAACCCTGCGTCGCTCCAACCTGCCTATCCAACTGAATGAATGGCGGCGATGATCCTTCCCGTGCGGTGCGTTGCTTTGACCGCATCGCCGACCACCCTGCAACGAAATCGTACGCCATCGTCGGCGTCGGTTCGCTTCACCGTCGTCTCGCCTTCCCCGATCGCCACTACTGTGCCCGCTGGTGCGACCACCGGCAAGGTCCAGGTGGCGATGCCAAGCAGCACGCTTTCGAGCAACGTGCCCTTCCGCGCGCTGCCGTAGAGCCGGGCGAACAACGGCGTTGTCCCTCGATATCGGTAGCGGTTTGCAGCTACCCAATAGCCGCCAACTTTCGTCCCAGTGCCTTCAGGGACGTTGCCGGGTGCTGCCGGGATTCTCGTGATGTATACTTGCTCCGGAGGGAAACCAAAATGGAAATGCCCCGTATCTTCAAGGTTCTTACTTTAGCGACGATTGTTCTGGCTGTGGCCTCTGTGGCCGCGGCCCAGTCGCGCGTAATCCCGGCGGCTGGGAACGCCAGGGTCGTACGCGTGCCTGGCACATCCAACCCTTTTTTGGCGGGCATGCCTCCTGGCACGACCTGCTGTGAAGGCGACTCTGTTCCAGCCGAGTCTCCGGTCGCGTGAGAGGCTTGGTGCTGATACCGGGCAAAACGCTTTCCTTCGGCGCGGTCGGACACGAAGCCTACGGCCCCGGCTACCCTCTGTTTGGCCCGGATGGCGATTCCGCGCTCTTCGTGAACGACCCTTCGCTCAACGGCATCTGCGGATACAATGCTCCCGTCGACGCATTGGTTGGAGTGTTTCTCACCGATAGCGAGCCCATCGATAATCCCGCGCCCCCTAGCCTGGACTTCGGCCCTACGGGTATCGGGACGGACTTCCCAACGCTCGCCCCGGCGTTGCAACAAATTTTCTTCATCGGCGACGGATTAACGGGGACCGGCACTGGCACGAGACAGACTTTCGTGGTGCCCAGCGGAGCCACTCGCCTCTACCTCGGAGTTGTCGACGGCTTTGGCTGGTCGAACAACATCGGATCATTCATCGTGGCCATCGAGTAACTTTCGTGGGGCAGGCCCTCGGCCTGCGGCGGCCTCTCAGGCCGCCCGTGTCGTCAATGACCAGGATAATTGCGAACACGGCTCGGGCGCGCTCCGTCCGCTATTCAGGTAGCGGCAATGGCCTCACACGCGGTAATCCCCGAACGAAAGCCCGCCTGCCTTTCGATGGGGAAGGGTTATTTCGCGGCCATTCTTGCCCGGGGCAAGCACGATGTTCTCGGAGACAGTTCCGTCTGCGCACAGGAACCTTCGGCAAGTGGACTTCTCCAACTCTGCCTTGCCGCTCGTAGGGCGTAGCATCATGCGGAAGCTTTTCCGCGGCTTCCCGTCTGCGCCTCCAAGTTGATCCTCCAGCCGGCTAAGGCGCCTGTTCATCGCCTTCATCTCTTCGCCTTGATGTAGCAGACTCGGACGAGGAGGTCGTCGGTACGGTGGCTGGCCGTCGAGGCCGGCTCCGGTCCAGGGCGCTCCTGCCACTCGAACCAATCTTCGGCGTCCGCCCCTGGTGGTAGCTCTCTCACGGTGACGACGTGCCGTGGCCCGATGTAATCGTCGGGCAGCGTCCTGAGATAGCCGTACTGGACTGTGATGCGCTGGCGCCCGATGTTCGGACGCCGCGTTCAAGGCGCGTCAGCCTGGAAGCAGTGTCCTCACCAGCGCCTCTTATAAGACTGTAAGACGGCATTGGTCGCAGCGTTAGACGGCATGTCGCCGCCGCGAACCGTGCGCGCGGCGGATAACCATGGTTAGCACGTGTTTTGGCTCTAAGGCGGGCGTTATAATCGGCCCGTATGCGCGTTTTGATGCTGGCCGGCTGGATGGCATGGGTGGCTTACGGTGCGGTGGCGCATGTCCCCATCAAGAACGGCGTGGAGTTAAGGGCCGGCGAGGCTTGGGTCCTCAACATGGACGCGTCCGGCCAGGTGGAAATCGGCTGGGAGGCGGTGCAGCCGAAGCGCTGCGCGAGCGATTGCGTCCAGGTCACCTATCTGCCCACGAGCTTGGTGTTTGCCGCGACGCAGAACGGGCTGGGGAGGTATACGCCGGTTGCCGGGAAGGTCTCGGTCGAATACAAAAACGTGGGGACCGATTCCGTGACCCTGAACATTTATCGCTTGCAACGGACCTGCGATGCCGAGGCTTGCCAGTTTCTGGCCAAAGGCGAGAAAGGCAGGGCGCTGACTTTCAAGGTGGAGGAATTCAAGAGCATCACGACCAGCAAGGATGAATCGTACTCCGTGATTACCGGCGTCACCACGCTGGGGCGGCCGTTTCGCGTCCGCGTGGTGTGGTGGACCGATGACAAGGTGGGGCGCTTCCGTTGCGCGCAATTCATCCAGAGGTATCTGACCAACCACACGCCCAAGGAGCAATACCGGCCGTACATTCTGGACGGCGAAGCAGTGGGCGAGGGAAACAACATCGTCCTGCGGCATGTCGATACGTGCGTGCCCAAGGCGCCGAATTTCGTGTCTCTGAACGATTTCAAATAGAGTTCACCTGCCGTCGTCCGGCAATCTGTACCTGTACCTGCTGGTGGATGATGGCAGCCTTTATGCAGTCCACCCCTTAGGCAGCGCGGGAGCTGCCCCGGATGCCAAGGCTGCCGCCGCAAATTGGGTGGAAAATATCGCCTCGGAGCTTGACGACGCGATGCGCAAAACCCCTCAGCCACGGCCGCAGGATTTGCGCCGCGACAGCCCCGTCGGCATCTCCTCGCGGTTCAACGCGACCGGCCGGGCGCTGGACGAAATGCGCGCCCGCATGGCGCCGCTCGCCGGCATGAAAGAGCCGCCGCAATCCACTCGGGCCATAAAGTCGATCCACGGAACGGTTCACCATCAAACGGAACGCTTTGACTTGCTGTTCAGACCACTCATCGCACAGGATCACGGGGATTCCGGTTATGTCGTATTTCCCGGAGTGAAGTGAGGCGGCACGACACACTTCGCCGGTGGTCGCAGCGCTGCGATCTGTTTCTTCCGGAATGGGGCACACCAGGATCATCGGACTATGAAGAGTCGAATGCCGGCAAGGGGTGGTGGCAGCGCGGCGCCGTTGTGGTTATTGGTCGGCGGCCCAGTCGACCACATGCAGATGTCCCACCTTACATGCCGGGCAGAGTGGCTGGTGCGAGACGATGACGAGGGCCTCGCGGGGTGCGGGCGGTAAAAGTTTACGGCACTGCTGGATGATCCTTCAGAACCGCACGCAAGCGCGCCCTCGATCACGCCAGCGGAAATTCTGCGAGCGCTTCGGCGGGCACGCCTGCGACGCGGCGTGGTGCTTGAGCAGGGCGTTCCTGCGCAAGCCAGACGAGCGCGCCCAGCGGCGGTTCGGGCAAACTGCCGGTGTGCTCCGTATCGGCAGTCGCTTCGGCGACGGCTGGATCGACGAAGAGCGAGCTACGGCAGCCAGAGGTCGCCGCGGCGCCCGCGCTCGATCCACGCCGACGGAGATTGTGCGAGCGCTTCGGCCGGCACGCCCGCGAGGCGGCGTGCTGCTTGCGTTAGGCCTTCCTGCGGGGATCGGACGAGGGAGCGTTCCGCGGCGGTTCGAGCGCTGCGGCCGGCGCTCCGCGTCGGCAGACGCTTCGGCGATGGCTGGAATCGACAATGGACGAGCTACGCCAAGTAGAATGCGCCGCGCCGCACCCGCCCCATCCACGCCGGCGGAAATTCCGCGAGCGTTTCGGGCGTCACGCCCGCGAGGCGGCCCAGCTGGTTGCGTAGGGCGTTCGTGCGGTGCCAGGCCTTCGCACACACCGCGAGCTACCTACCGCAGGTACAACTCGTCGGCCCGCACGCGCTCGATCCACCGGCGGCGATATTCCCACCCAATGGACGCTGCCAGCTTATATCGTTTGGTGCAGAGCTACCTGAAGCGGATGCCTGGCGCCGCCAGGACGAGCCGCCAAGACCGCCAAGAAGAGGACAACTCACTTGGGTGCCGCGAAACAATACAGGGCCGCCCGCGTCCGCACGTAAACGCGACTCCCGACGATGGCCGGCGTGGCGTACGCTTCGTCCTTCAGATCGTTCACGGCCAGCACCTCCCAATCGCCTTTGGCGCTCAAGACAGTCAGCTTGCCTTCCGCATTCGCCAGGAACACCTTGCCATCGGCGGCCACCGGCGATGCGAAATAGTCGCCCAGGCTTTGCGGGGCCCTGCCTTGCTTCAGCACCTTGCCCGTATCGGGATCGAGCGAGGTGATAATGCCGCCTTCCTTCACCATGAAGTAGATTCCCTTGTACAGCACGGGAGCCGGGACCATGGGAACCTTACTCTTCACGCGCCAGACAAAAGCGGACTTCGGGAGTTGCCCCGTATTCGCGCCGGGCGTCACCTTGACAGCGCCGTACTCGCCGGCGGTAGCCTCAATCGCCTTTTTCCATTCGTCGGCCTCGATATATCCGTCGTGATCGGAATCGACCCAACCGAAATGCTCGTTCCAGCCCGGATAGGCCTGGAACTCTTCTTTCGAGAGCTTCCCGTCCTTGTTCGTGTCGTACTTGGCGAGCAGCGTTTCGAAGGAGTCGCCCGCGGGCTGATCGTGCCCCGTCGTGTAGAAAATCAGCGATTCGCCGGTCGCTACCGGCACGCCGAATGTGCCGTCGGAGCCTATGGGAAACCACCAACGCAGTTCGCCGGTTGCCAGGTAGTAGCAGTCCACCCGATTCCCACCGGTGGCGACGATCTGCTTTTCCTGGCCGGCCGGCGCGTAGACGATTGGGACGCTCCAGCCAATGCCGACGCCGGGGCGGGCCGTTTTCCAACGCTGTTTTCCGGACTTCCTGTCCACCGCCAGCAAGAAGGATTCCCCATCCTGATCGCATTGGACGATCGCGATTTCGCCTTCGACGACGGGCGACGACGCCATCCCATAAAAATTCGCGAACGGTCCCAGCGGGTGACGCCAGCGCTCCTTGCCGTCGGGCGTGTATGCAATCAAGCCAAGATCCGCGAAGAACACGTAGACTCCCGAAGCGTCGGCCGCGGGAGTGGGGCTGGCCGCATCGTTGGCGCGAAATAGCTCGTGTTTGTGGACCTTTTGCACCGCTTGCCGCCAGAGCAACTTGCCGTCGGCGACGTTGTAGCACAGGGTGATGAGCCGATCGCCTTCGCTCGCGGTGAGGTATAGGTGCGCACCGAAGACGACGGGCGAGGATTGGCCAAAGGGCACATCCGCTTTCCAGGCTACGTTCATAGACGGGCCGAATTCGGTGGGCAAGCCGGTGGAACTGGCGTCCACACCGGAGCCGTTCGGTCCGCGGAAGCGCGACCATTCGGCTGCCGGCAGGGTCATGGCGCACGCGATCAATGCCACACAAGAGAGCCGCATCGTTTAAGTATAGATCCGAAGTCGCTCGGTGGCGGGACTAAACGCCGATCTTTCCGGCGCCAGCACCCCTTGCCCGTCGCCGGGCCAGGCTGCCAAGTGACTACGGGCGGCCTAATCCCAGTTCTTCACCTGCGGCCATAGCTTGCTCAGGGGTTGTTTCATTCCCTCGCAGTAGTACACATCGAAATGTTCGTACGGCATCGAGTATTGGTGCCACACCCGCGCGACCTTCCGGAATGTGGTGAAGATCTCAGCCAGCCGCTCCGGCCGTTCGGCCATCACGATCATGCTCTCGCCCGTGTAGCCGTCCGGGCCCCACAGATAATAACTCTGATGTCCGCTGATGGCGCTGCCTTCGGGAATGCCGTACTTCGGCCCGAAAAGATCGATGGCGCCAGCCTGCCCGTAGTTCTGCCCGAAGATAGCGGTCTTGGCCCGCACATCCGGTGGCAGGCTGTTATATGCGCCGGCCACCGCGCCCGCCATCTCTTCCCAGCCGAACTGGTCGGCGAACAACTGCGGCAGCGGCCCGAGCCGGTGATTTTCGATGCGCGGCTGCTGCAGGTGTGTGGCCGCCGCGTAGCGAATGTAGGTCTCGGGCGGTAGCAGCGGTATCAGCGTCGGCGCCAGCAGGGCGCCCATCAGCACCATCAGCGTCACGTACACCGGCTTGATCCACTCCGCGCGGACTCCTGCCAGCCACCGTTCCCACAGAACGCTGCCGGCCGCGAACAGAACCGGGTACGCCGGGAACAGGTAGTAGATGCGGGGGCTGAGTGCCATAATGACTCCGGCCGTCACCGCCCAAGCCCAGCCGAGCGCGCGAAACCGCTTCCCTTCGCTGTGGAAGAAGAGATACCAGAAGCCTGCCACCCAGATCGGCACGCTCAACGGCAGCATGGCCAGGATCTCCTGCCCGAAAAACGTTAACGGCGAGAGTGCCACATCCCGCCCGCTGCGGCGGATATTGGCCTGCAGTTCCAGGAACGGGAAGTGGTTTTGGATGTTCCACAGCAGGTTGGGCAGAAAGATCAGAAACGCGACCGCGCCCCCTGCCCAGAACCACGGCGAGCGCAGCCACTGGCGCTCGCGCGTCAGCACCAGCCCTGCCACAATGCCGAAGCCGAAGATCAGCATCGAGTACTTGTTCTCCAGCCCGACACCCGCCACTACGCCGAACCACAGCCAGAGCTTCGCCTTCCCGGTCCGGATGATCCGCATCGCCAGGTACGCGCAGCCCATCCAGAACAGTGGCTCGAAAGCATTCATCGAAAGGAAGTGGTCCAGCGCCAAAACGCCTGGCGCTAGCGCCAAACATAACGCCGCTAGGCCCTGCGCAAACCGCCTGCCGCCCAGTTCGCGGGCGATCGTGCCTGTAAGCACTGCTGTGCCCGCGGCTGCCAGGGCCGCGGGAAACCGGATGGCCGATAACGAATCGCCCAACACCGCCCGCGCGATCCATGCAATCGCCGCGATCAGCGGTGGCTGATCCACATATCCCCAGCCGAGATGCCGGGCGCACGCGAGGTAGTAAAGTTCGTCGATGAAGTAGCCGTAGTGCCGTCCGGCGTACATGTGCAGCGCGAATATGGCAGCAGCGATGAGCGCCACCGCCAGCCCCGCGCCCATGAGCCAGGGCTTGCGGGCCTCTTCGCTTTGGACATGGTCCATTTTGTCCATTGTATGTAGCTGAGCCACTGTCAGTTCACCCGCGGAACAAACATTCGAACAAAGGTTCTTTTTTTAACAAGCTACGACGTTGCATTCCTCACCGGGCAGGCAATTGTCGTCGACGGCGGCCAGTATCGGATCGGCTAACACCCATCAGTCGGGCGCAACAACTCCAGGCGGCGGGAAGTCTGGAGCTTTTGGAAATGGATTGGTCGACAGTGGTTTTCGCTTTGGAAGGGGGTAACGGGCGAAGCGGCCACGCACCAGGCCAATTTCCGCCGTGGATCGAGAGCGGGCGGGCTGTTCTGCCGTAGCTCGCCCCGCGTCAATCCAGCCATCGCCGAGGCACTGCAGCACGGAGCGCGCCGGCAGCTTGCGCTGTTTGACTTCCCTAGATCCCCGTATCTGGCCAGGACGCTTCCCACACCGAGTTCACTTTTCTCATGACAAAGGCGAGCCAGTCGCAGGCCCCGGTCAGTCCGAACGGCGTTTTTCAACAAGTTCCAAGAGTATCTGAGCGATTGCTGCGAAATATGGGCAGCCCCGCCGTGTCCGAATCGAAACACTCACTCCGGGCGGAGAGCTTCCAGCGGATCCACTTTCATGGCGCGCAGGGCCGGGATGTAGCTGGCGGCGGCCGCGGCCGTGATCAATACAATTGTGACCGACGCGTACGTCAGCGGATCGAGCGGGCTGACGCCGAATAGGGATGAGCCTAGGATGCGCGTGAGGGCTGCGGAGGCAGCCAAGCCGCAGGCGACACCAGTTAAGGCGAGCACCAGACCGTCGGCGACGAAGATGCGCGACAGGCGGCGCGGCGGTGCGCCCAACGCCATACGGATCCCGATTTCTCGGCGGCGGTGCGACACCGCGTAGGAGATCGCGCCATAGATGCCGACCAAGCCGATGAGCAGCGCCATCGCCCCAGCTATCGTCAGCATCACCAGCGTGAAGGACGTACGTTCCATCGATTTGGAATAAATCTCGTCGAGCGTCCGGACTTCAGCGAGCGGCAAGCTCGGATCCACGCTCCAGACTGCGCGCTGCACGTCGGCCAGCAGGACCGGCGATCCCGCGCGCCTGCTTCGAATGATGTAGGCGACCGTGCGAAGCACCGCTACCGGTTCGTTGTTGAAGTGGTACATCAGCAGCGGATAGTACGCGCTCGCGGGCGCCTGCTGCTGCATGCCTTCGCTGCGCTCGTCCGCGACCACGCCGATCACTTCCCGCCAGGGGTCCTTCTGGTTCGGAGTGATCTCCTTGCCGATGGCGGCGCGCGGATCGCCCCATAACTCTCGCGCGAGATTCTCACTGACCATGGCGACGGAGCGGCGCTCGTAGACTTCGGTCCAGGTAAAGTCGCGGCCGGCGACCAGGCGATTGCCTAGGGCGGCCAGAAGCCCCGGTGAGATAAACTTCTGTCCGCGCAGCGGAGGCACTTTGTCATACGTCTTATCGCGCGCGTAGACCTGGTAAAGGCTGCCGCCCGGATCCGTGGGAATGAAGGCGGTCATTCCCGCGGAGACGACGCCCGGAATCTCGCGGATCTTATCGAGGATGGATTGCTCCAATTGCGCGACCGCGACTGGGTCCTTCACCTGTGCGTCCGGGATGGCGATGCGCATCGTGAGAGCGTCATGGGGATCGAATCCAGGGTCGACGTGACCGAGCGCCTGGAACGTCCTGATCATCAGGCCGGAGCCGACCAGCAGGACCACCGCCAGCGCGACCTGCACGACGACGAGCATGCCGCGCGTCAGGCGCCGCTCGCGAGTCTGAGACGACGTTCGTCCTCCGCCGCGCAACGCGCTGGCGATGCGCGGGCCGGCGTACTTGAAGACGGGTATTATCCCAAACAGAACGCCGCTCGCGAGCGCCGTCAGGAAGGTGAAGGCGAGCACCGCGGGATCGATGGAGATCTCGTTGAGGCGCGGCAGGTGGGCCGGGGCGATAGCGATCAGCAAGCGGATCGCGGCATCGGCGATCGCCAAGCCGAGCATGCCGCCGAAGACACCGAGCACGATGCTTTCCATCAGCAACTCGCGCGCGATGTCGCGCCGTCCCGCTCCGAGAGCCGCGCGGATCGCGAGTTCATGCTGGCGGCCTTCCACGCGAACCAACAGCAGGTTGGCGACGTTGGCGCACGCGATCAGCAGCACGATTCCGATCGTTCCCATCAGCACCCAAAGAGTTTTTGAGAGATCGCCGACCAGGTTGTTTTTAAGCGTTTCGAGGCGCGGCGTAAGACGGACTTCTTCGAACGCCTTTACCGTGAATCCGGGCTGCGGAGGATAGCTGTGCAACGCAATGGGGATGAGTCGCGCCAGGTCGGCGGCGGCCTGGCCGATGGTGACGCCCGGTCTCAGGCGCGCGATTCCTTGATAGCTCACGTTGCCCAGAATGGTCTTGTTGCGATCGAGCTGAAGCGGAAGCAGAAACGCAGCGTTCTGATCGAGGAAGGTGAAATTCGATGGCAGGACACCGATGACTTCGCACGGGACTCCGTCCACTGTCACGGCGCGGCCCAGTACCGAGCGGTCGCCTCCGAATCGCGCCTGCCACCATGCGTATGACAGGACCATGGTCGGCGGACTGCCGGGTGCATCGTCCTTATCCGAGAACCGGCGTCCGAGCACGGGCTGAAAGCCGAGAATGGGCAGAACCTGCGCGCTGACGTTGAGGCTTAACGCGTCTTCGGGTTCGTGGAGGCCGGTTACGGTGCTACGCCCCCATTGATAGAGACCGATGTCCTGAAACGAGTGCGCCTGATCGCGATAGGTGAAATGAAGAAATGGGGCGGTGCCGGCTTCGGGAAGGTTGACGCCGGGTGCGGCGTGATTCACCGTGATCAGCTCGTCGGCATCGGGATACGGCAGCGGTTTGAGCAGGACCCCGTTGACAACGCTGAAAATGGCGCTGGTGGCGCCGATACCGATGGATAGTGTGATCAATGCAATCAGTGTGAACAGGGGGCTGCGCCATAATATTCGAAGACTATGCTGCAGGTCGCGCGCGAAGATTTGGATGAATCCCGCCCCGCGTGCGTCGCGGCATTCGTCTTTGATCTGTGAAAGGGCGCCGACTGTACGGCGAGCCGCGGATCTTGCCTGTTCCGCGGACATACCAGCCCGGAGATTGTTTTCAGTTTCCCGCTCCATGTGTTCACGCAACTCCTCATCGAGCTCGGTATCTAATTGCCGCCGCTCGAAGATGGAGCGCAGCAGCATTCGCAGTTTCGCGAGCCAACGCATAATGTCTCCTTTAAGTCGCCTCGACGACGACTCCGATCGCGTTCGAGAGGCGGCGCCAGTTGTCGAGCTCCGATCTGAGCTGTTTTCGGCCGGCCGCGGTAAGCGAATAGAACCTGGCACGCCGGTTGCTTTCCGAAGTCTTCCATTCAGCCTTGATCCATCCTTGATGTTCAAGGCGATGCAGGGCGGGATATAAGGAGCCTTGCTGGACCTGTAGAACCTCTTGAGAGATTTGAACGATGCGCTTTGCAATCGCCCATCCGCTCATGGGTTCGAGCGA